>OFRL01000043.1_pt1 | contig 63661 bp, 57 predicted proteins | sample 1543121 | NCBI WGS metagenome assembly OFRL01 (sample SAMN07774228, study PRJEB24372) | wastewater metagenome | isolation source: Lake Maggiore Cannobio | place: Italy: Cannobio | collected 2016-01
GTGCAGCCGGCTTCCAAAACGGCAGCAGCTTCCGCCTCGATGGCGGCATGCGCCGCACGCAAGTCCACCGGCGGCGCGTTCACATCGCCGTAGTCCACCAAGCTCAAATGATCCAGCGGTGCCACGCCAAGCACATTGTTGTAGCCCCACAGCAGCAGCGAGAGCTCGCGGATTTTGCGCGGCCCGAAGCGGCAGCCCGGGCGGTGGCTGACGCCGCTGTCAACCGGCACGCCCATTACGGCCACATCCGCGCCCACAAGCTGGCGGGTGGCGGGTTGGCGCATAAATGTGGTGATGCCCGCGAAGGGCTGCAGGTGGGCGCCGAGCGCTTCGTTAACCGTCATGTGTCGATTGCCTCAGCTATACTTTCAAGGCGCAAGTTCATTGTGCAATTTTACCCCTGCCATCAAGAGGGTTCGCTAAGTGTCAAAAGTTACCGCAAGTAGTTTGCAGTTGGAAGTGCCGACGGCGCCCGAGTTTGCGCACGTGCTCAGCGTCGAAGCGCTGCAGTTTGTGGCGCAATTGGAGCACGAGTTTGGCGCGCGGCGGCGCGAGTTGCTGGCGGCGCGCAGCCAGCGGCAGCTGGCGCTGCGCGCGGGGCAGCTGCCGCAGTTCCCTGAAGAGACTGAGGCAATCCGCAATGGTGACTGGCGGGTTGCGGAAACTCCTGCGGATTTGCAGGATCGGCGGGTTGAAATCACGGGGCCGGTCGATCGCAAGATGGTCATCAACGCGCTCAACTCCGGTGCGCGCATGTTCATGGCAGACTTTGAAGACTCCAATTCGCCCACGTGGCACAACAACATTTCCGGCCAGCTAAACCTGATGGATGCCGTGCGGCGCCAGATTGCCTTTGAAGCGCCGGATGGGCGCAGCTACAGTTTGAAGGCGCAGGTGGCGACGCTGCTGGTGCGGCCGCGCGGCTGGCATTTGGAAGAGAAGCACGCACTGTTGAACGGGCAGCGCGTATCAGCCAGCTTGTTTGATTTTGGCTTGTACTTCTTTCACAATGCGCACGAGTTGCTGGCGCGCAAGAGCGGCCCGTACTATTACATTCCCAAGCTGGAGGGCCACTTGGAGGCGCGCCTGTGGAACGATGTGTTTGTGTTTGCGCAGCAACTGCTGGGGCTGCCGGCGGGAACCATCCGCGCCACGGTGCTGATTGAAAATATTCTGGCGGCATTTGAGATGCCGGAAATACTTTACGAATTGCGCGCGCATTGCAGCGGCTTGAACGCCGGGCGCTGGGATTACATCTTCAGTGTCATTCGCAAGCTGCACGGAGTGGTGCCCGCGCAGCTGCCGGACCGCGCGCAGATAACGATGACAGTGCCGTTCATGCGCGCCTACACTGAACTGCTGGTGAAGACCTGCCATGCGCACGGTGCGCACGCCATTGGCGGCATGGCGGCGTTCATTCCCAGCCGCAAAGATGCAGAGGTGAACCGTGTGGCGCTGGAGCGTGTGCGCGACGACAAGCAGCGTGAAGCAGCCGATGGTTTCGATGGCACCTGGGTGGCGCATCCGGACCTGGTGCCGGTGGCGCAGGCTGCGTTTGACGCGCAGTTGGGCACGCGGCCGCACCAGAAAGAGCGCCTGCGCAGCGAAGTTGACACGAGCGCAGCGCAGCTATTGGACTTGGGTGTTCCCGCCGGCACGGTGACTGAGGCTGGACTGCGCAACAACATCAGCGTGGCGCTGCAATATATTGCCTCGTGGCTGGGCGGGGTGGGGTGCGTGCCAATCTTTAACTTGATGGAGGATGCTGCCACGGCCGAGATCTCACGCTCGCAGCTATGGCAGTGGACGCACCAGCCCGATGCAAAGCTGGCAGATGGGCGCAGCATCACTGTGCTGCTGTACCGCGCGCTGGCGGACGAGCAGGCAGATGCATTGCGCGCTGGCATGGGGGATGCGGCTTATGCGCGCGGCAACTTTGGGCCGGCACGCCAAATGCTGGATGAGCTGGTGCTGACGGACGATTTTGCGGACTTCCTGACGCTGGGCGCGTACGCCCGCATTTGATTCAGCTGCGGGCGCACTAATGGAATACCGGCTGCTGGGGCGCACCGGCGTGCGGGTTTCTCCGCTATGCCTTGGCGCGCTGAACTTTGGCGATCCCACGCCGGAGCCCGAGGCAATTGCGCTGCTGCATCACGCGCTGGCGCAGGGCATCAACTTTGTGGACACCTCCAACAGCTATGGCCGCGGCAACAGTGAAAGCATTGTGGGACGCGCGCTCAGCGGCGGGCGGCGCCAGCACGTGGTGCTGGCCACCAAGTTTCACTTTGCGCAATCCGAGGATGTGAACGACCGCGGCAACTCGCGCCGCCACATCATCGCAGCGCTGGATGACTCGCTGCGCCGCCTGCAGACAGACTGGGTGGATCTGTATCAAGTGCACCGGCCGCAGTTTGATTTGGCGCAAGACGAGACGCTGCGCGCTTTGGATGATGTGGTGCGTGCCGGCAAGGTGCGCTACATTGGCTGTTCCGGCTTTCCGGCGTGGCTGGTGATGGAAGGCCTTGCGCTTAGCGAGCGCCATGGCTGGGCGCGCATGGTGTCCGAGCAGCCGCCTTACAACATACTGGATCGGCGCATTGAAAACGAACTGGTGCCAATGGCTGAGCGCTATCAGCTGGCGCTGCTGCCATGGTCGCCGCTGGCGATGGGCCTGCTGGCCGGCCGCTACCCGCCGGATGGCACGCAGCAAAATGATACGCGTGCGCAGCGCTGGGGCGGCCCTTATGCGGCGCGCGTTACGCCGCATGCTGTGCGCGTTGCGCAGCGTTTTGCAGAGCTGGCGCGCACACACGGCTGCCCGCCCGCCGGGCTGGCAGTGCGCTGGCTTTGCGGGCAGCCCGCCGTCACCGCGCCCATCATCGGGCCGCGCAACATTGCGCAGCTCGACGCCTATCTGAATGCACTGGCTCTCGATTTAACTCCAGAGTTGCGCAGCGCGATCGATGCGCTTGTGCCACCGGGCAGCGCTGTCACCGATTTTCATAACAACAGCGGATGGATGCGGATGCATGTGGGCTTTTCTGATTGAAGCGGTACTGATCTCGCTGTCGGGTGTGATTGCGCCCGGACCGGTGACGGCGGTGTGCGTGGGGCATGGCAGCAAGTCGCCGCATGCTGGAGTGGCGATTGCGGTGGGGCATGGGATTGTGGAGTTCCCGCTAATCTTTGGGTTGTATCTTGGCGTGGGCGCGGTGTTGGGCCAGCCGATTGTGGCGACTGTGGTGGGCGTGCTTGGCGGTGTTGTGCTGCTGTGGATGGGGGCTGGCTTGCTGCGCGGTGCGCGGGCGCAAGTGGCGGATGACTCCGCGCCGATGCCCATGGATCAAAGCTCACCGTTGGTGGCGGGGCTGGTACTTTCCGCAGCGAACCCGTACTTGCTGGTTTGGTGGGCAACCGTAGGCACAGTGTTAATAATGCGGGCGGGCGAGTTTGGCGTGCTGGCGGTGGTTGTGCTGGCAGTTGCGCACTGGACTTGTGATCTGGTGTGGTGTTACTTGTTATCCGCAACCGCATTTCGCGGCGGGCAACTGCTGGGCGACCGCTTCCAAAAAATTCTCTTTGGCGTGTGCGGAGTCTTCTTGTTGTTTGTGGGCGTGCGCTTTTTGGCTGACGCCGCCCCCAAGATTTTTGCGCTGCTGGTATGAGCGCGCGGCTGATGCCGGTGCTGCCGGGCGTAACGCAGATTCGTGGCGGCCTCGTAAATTGCTATTTGATTGCGGATGCGGACGGATTGGTGCTGATTGATGCGGGCATGCGTGCTGACGAGCGCCATATCCTCCATGCGATTGATGCTAGCGGGCATGCGCTGCGCGACCTGCGGCTGATTTTGATAACGCATGCTGATGGCGATCATGTGGGCTGTGCTGCGCGACTGCAGGCAGCTGCGCGCGCTGCGGGTGGCGCTGCGCGCTTATGTGTTCCGGCTGGCGAAGCTGCATCACTGGCAGCCGGCAAGCAATCGCGTGAACTGCGGGCGCAAGGGCTGCTTAAAGTGGCGTTGCGGCTGGTCGCCAGTTTGTTCGCTTTCAAGCCGCTGGCATTTGACGCGACGCTGGCGGATGGTGAACTGCTGCCGGTGCTGGGCGGATTGCAGGTACTGAACACTCCGGGGCACACGCCCGGGCATTGTTCGTTTTATGCCGGCGGGTCTGGCTTGCTGTTTGCCGGCGACGCGTTCAAAAATATGGGCGGCCAGCTGCGCTTGTCGGAAGGCTTCAACACATGGGATGAACGTGCGGCGCTGCACTCGGCAGTGCGCCTGAGCGCGCTGGAGCCTGCGGTAATGTGCATGGGGCATGGCCCTGTATTGCGGGCGGCTGCGCCGGCTATGCAGCGCGTGATAGCGGCGCACAAGCGCCGCCTGCAAATAAGCTAGCGCGTGGCAGGCAAGCCGCGCGTGTTTGTGGCACGCAAAATACCCGCAGCGGGCTTGCAGCGTTTGCAGGCGGCAGCTGAAATCACTGTGTGGCCCGGGGCAATGGCGCCGCCGCCAGAAGCGCTGCTTGCACAACTGGCGGGCTGCGCCGGGCTGCTGTCATTGTTTACGGATCGCGTTGATGGTGCGCTGCTGGATGCCGTTGGGCCGCAGCTGCGCGTGGTTAGCCAGATGGCGGTGGGAGTGGACAACATCGACCTTGATGCGTGTACGGCGCGCGGGATACCGGTGGGCCACACGCCCGGCGTGCTAACCGAAGCCACCGCAGACCTGGCGTGGGCGTTGCTGCTGGCGGCGGCGCGGCGTGTGGTGGAGGGCGAACGCTATGTGCGCAGCGGCGGCTGGAAAACTTGGGACCCATTATTTATGCTGGGCTTGGATGTGCATGGTGCTACGCTGGGTTGCGTGGGCTTTGGGCGCATTGGGCAGGCTGTGGCGCGCCGCGCGCAGGGGTTTGGGATGCGCGTGCTGTACGCGCAGCCGCGCGTATTAGCAGCAGCTGAAGCGGGCGCTGCCCAACATGTGCCACTCGAGACATTGCTGCGCGAGTGTGACTACGTATCGCTGCATATGCCGCTCAACGCGCAAACGCGCCACATGATTGGCACGCCACAGTTTGAGCTGATGAAGCGCAGCGCTGTGCTGATCAATACCGCGCGCGGTGCGATTGTGGATCCGCAGGCGTTGTGCGCAGCATTGCAGTCCGGGCGCATTGCGCATGCTGCGCTGGACGTGACCGATCCCGAACCGATACTGATGGACAGTCCGCTGCTGCAGCTGGACAACCTGACCATTACGCCGCACGTGGGCAGTGCCACCCTGCAGACGCGTGACCGCATGGCGCTGCTGGCCGCAGACAACATGCTGGCCGGCTTGGCGGGCATGCGCATGCCGCACTGCGCCAACCCACAGGTGTACGCGCCCGTTTAGCCGCAGCTTGCGGCGGCCAGCTCCCACAAGCGGCTGAACAAGTCAGCCGGATAAGCCGCGGTCTGGTCCACTGCCGCAGCGCTGGTGGCGCTGCGCGCAGCAAAAGGCAGCAGGCCGCCCGCCTGCAGCGGCCAAGTTACGGTGTTGGCCTGCACCACCACAGTACCGGTGTAGTCGCTGTACTTGCCTTTGGTTGGATAGTACAGATTCAGCTGCTTGCCACTGCTCAGTGTGCGCTGCACAATCCGTTCTTCGCCGATGCCAATCTCAAGCTCCTGAAAGCTCCAAATAAATTTGCCTTCGTGCGCGGCCTTGGTTGTAATGCGCACAATGTAGCTGCCCGCCGCGTCAAACTGGCGGTCTACCGATACAAGGTCTAGATACGCCGGCATGCCGCGCGTATCTCCCGCCGCATCCAGCAGCAGCTGGCGCGCAATCGTGCCATCCGCGCGCCGCGTTTCACTCGCGCCCGTCAACGGATCAAGCAGCAATGTGGTGCCGGGCGGCCAAAGGTCCGTCACCTCCAGCGTGGCTGCCGGGTCAGCGCGATGCAGGATCACCACGCTGCGCTCGCCGGCTGCAGTGGTCACCTGCCCCTCCATTTGCAGCGGGCCGGCGCGCGTGTTGAGCTCTTGTGTGGTGACGCCCTGCTGCCAGATGAAGTTATAGCGCGCAGCTTCATATGCACTGCCATCCGCGAGCGTAATGGGAAATGCGCAAACCGAGCCGCGGCTGGCTGCCGCTGGTGTGGCTGTGGCTGCCTGTGTGGTGGGCAGCTGAAATGCAGTGCCAAACGGTGCCGGCGAAGCGGGTATCGCCGTTGGTGCTGCGGTTGCCGCAGCCGGCGCGGTGATTGCCAGCTGGTCACAGGCTGCCAGCAGCAGCATTCCGCCCGCCGCAATGGACACAATTAATTTGCGCACTAAACCTTGCTCACCATTTTGCAAATTGTAATGGATGCGCTGCGCAACCGGCTGCGCACTTGACGCGCGGCTGCGCGCGGGCCTAGTCCGGCAGCGCAAGCACCACGAAACTCAGTTTGCCTTTTTCGATGGCGATTGATTTCTGGATGCGCGTGCCTTTCCAATCTGTGGAAACCGTGCACTCGCCGGCAAAAATGTCGCCGGCTACAAAATTTTCCAGCAGCACGCGGTCAGACGGTGTGTAGATATCCCAATAGGTATCCACATGCCGCTTGCGGCTGTTGGCGCACTCATAATACACGCGCTGGCCGGGCACCAGATATCCGTTAGCGTTCACCACGCGGCCGGCAAGCACACCACTGTAAGGCGGCGGCCGCAGCCACAGCTCCGGGTTGCGCACCCGCGTGTAAATTGTGGGGTCATCGCCAATCCGAATTTCAAAATGCAGGTGCGGTCCGTAGGCCACACCGGTATCGCCAACGGTGCCGATTACTTCTCCGGTGCTGACCGCTGCTCCGGTTTGGGCAAGCACGGTGGCCAAGTGTCCATAGAGTGCGTAAACATTCGTGTCGTTCCACAGCACGTCCAGTTTAATCACCACAACGTTGCCGTAGAAATCCGGCTTGATGCCAAAGAAGGGGTTCAAGTCCGGGCCGCCGTAAAAAATGGTGCCGGCTCCAACTGCAATCACGGGCTGGCCCTGGGCAGCAGTGTAATCACTGCCGTGATGCGGCGCCAGGGTGCCATCCCATGTCATGCCGTAGCGATAGTTGGTGGATAGGCCGCCGGCACCTGGTGGCAATGGATTGTCTGCGATGAAGTGCTCCACGATTTCAACCTGGTCGAATGGTTGCGGGAATTGCGTGGCAAGTGAGCGCGGCGTGTTGGGAATGTTTGTGGGTGTTGGCGCAGCGCTGGGTGTTGCTGCCACTATTGCGGGGGAGACCACAGTTGAAATGCGCACAGCGGGTGCGGGCAGTGTGGGCGGCAATGCGGTTGCAGTTGGCTGCGCGGGCGCCAGCGTGGGCGGCGCAGGAGCATCACTAGTTGCGACGGATGCAGATGGCTCAGCCATGCGGGGCTGCGCGCATGCGGCCAGTAGTACGCAGCCCGCAGCCAGCAATCGGCAGCGCGCCAGCATCACGGAGTAGCGCTCGGGGCTGGTGTGGATGTCCACGCCGGCGGTGGCTTTACATTTTCAAATTCAACCCACGTTAACTCAGCCGGCTTGACAATCACGGTTTCGCTGCGCGTGGTCTTGCCATTGCCTACAGCCACTACATACGTCCCGGGCGGCAGGTCGTTCAGCGCAAAGTTTTCGCCCATCAGCTCATCCGGGTTTAGGTTGCCCGCGGTATACGTGGTGAGGTATGTGTTGATGGTCCGGTCGCGTTTTGGATAGTCCAATACTTTTGAACGCACGGTGATGCCAGCGAGTGGCACGGCCTGGCCGCTGCTGTCTGAGACGCGGCCTGCGAGGCTGCCCCAGCGCGGGTAGGGCTGCAGCCAAAGTTCCGGGTTGCGCGTGGAGTCGTAGTCGTTGTAGCCCACGCGCACTTCAAAGTGCAGATGCGTACCGCCGCGTGCAATGCCGGTGCCGCCAACTGTGCCGAGCTGTGCGCCCGCCTCCACCCAATCGCCACGCCGCACTGTAATTGTGGCGAGGTGGCCATACAACACATAAACCGGCTGGTAAAGGTAGGCTTGATGCAATTGCACGACGACAACATTGCCGTAGAAGCTTGTGGTCGGCCCGAGCTGGTCGGCACGATCATTGTCTGCAAAGACTACAGCACCGCGCCCGGCAGCCAGCACCAGTGTGCCCTGCGGATTTTCAAAATCGATGCCGTGATGCGGGCGCAGCGTACCGCCGCGTGTGCTGCCATAGCGGTAAGTGGCGGCCGGGTAATCTACCGCGCCAGGCGGCAGCGGACGCACCAGCCAGGCGTGTGCGGCTGGTGCCAGCCCGGCAGGAAAAATAGCTTGCGGTGTAACACTGGCGCCGGGCACGCGGCTCGGAAACAGCGTGGGTGTGTTGCTGGGTGTAAAGGTTGCGGTTGGCGTGGGTGTGGCACTAGCCGTTGCGGTGGCAGTGCGTGTGGCAGTGGGCGTACGCGAAGCGGTGGCGCTGGCGGTTGGCGTGCGCGTTGGCGGTGTGGTTGCACTGGCAGTCGGCGTGCTGCTGGCTGTGGCCGTGGCGCTTGGTTCGGGCGTCAGGCTGGCGGTGGGCGTGTGTGTGGCCGTGCTTGTTCCGGTGGCAATGGTGATGGCCGGCGGGCGCAAGGTGGCGCTGGCAGCTTGCGCTGCTACCGGGATGGCCGGTGTGCATGCCGCGCTAGCGGTTAGCAGCAGGAGCAGGGCGCGCAGCAGGGCGGCTGAAGCATCGTTGCGTTTGTGCAAACTAGTTTCCGGTTGCAGCTGAAGGCAGCTGATTGCAGCGCGGGGAACAGGAGCCCGAGTGCGGCGAACTGCGAGTATACCTCAGCCGTTTAGGCACTTTGTGGTGGCAGTGATTGAAGCCAGCGGGTAGAATCACGCTGCATGCCCCTTCCAAATCCGCAGCGCATTGCACGCGGCTGCGTTCCGTTTGCCCGCCAGAAGTTTCCGCCGCAGCCTGTTGTGTGGGCGCTGTTGCTGATGTTGCTGGCCACGCTTGCATGTTCGCGGCCCACCGCTTCTGGCGCAAGCCTAGTGCGGGTTACGCAAATGGGCGGTGCTGGCATTAGCGGTGGAGCTACTCCGGGCGTGCCTCTGCTGCAGGGTGGGGCGTTTGTTTCGGCTGGCAAACTTACGCCAACTCCCGACCCCACGCGCACCTTCCAAGTTGCGGTGCCGGGCAGCAAGCCCCAAGAATCTGCTGCAAAAATTATTCCAGACTCGGAACTCGTCTATAGCCCCAGCACAATTGGTTTTGATGTTGCGGGAACCGTAAATCAGTTTGGCGGATATCTTTCAACTTTTTCAGAGACAGACCGGCAGGGTACGCTGCGCAGTGGCGCAGAAGTAGTGGAGATTGTCGCGCAGCGCTACTCGGTGAATCCGCGCCTGCTGCTCGCGCTGCTTGAATACCAGAGCGGCTGGGTGCGCAGTGCCAACCCGGCGCAGGCATCGCTCACGTTTCCCATGGGCATGGAGCGCGGCGGAAAAGAAGGTTTGCTGCGCCAGTTGAACTGGGCCGCCGACCAGCTGAACCGCGGGTTCTACGGCTGGCTGGGCGGCAGCTTGGAGGCCGTTTCGCTTGCTGATGGCAGCAGCCAGCCAATCGAGCCCGGCATGAATGCCGGCACAGTTGGCCTGCAGCTGTTCTTTGGCGAGCTGCTTGACGAGCGGGCGTGGCAGGCCACGCTGCTCCCGCCTGGGTTCGCACGCACCTATCGCGAAATGTTTGGCGACCCGTTTGCCAGCGCATTTGATCCGCTGGTGCCCGCCAACTTGCAGCAGCCGCCGCTAACTTGGATGTGGGACACGCGCGAGACGTGGTACTTCACCGGCGGCCCGCACGGCGGGTGGGATGCCGGCAGTGCGTGGGCGGCCGTGGACTTTGCGCCGCCCAACGAACAGCAGGGCTGCGCGATTGCGCAGGCATGGGTGACGGCCGGCGCTGCCGGCGTTATTGTGCGCGCTGAGGACGGGGCAGTGACACAGGATTTGGATGGCGATGGCTTTGAGCAAACGGGCTGGACATTGCTTTACATGCACATGGACAGTGATGGGCGCGTGGCGGCCGGACAGGTGCTGCCGGCGGGCGGGCGCATCGGGCACCCCTCTTGCGAGGGCGGCTACAGCAACGCCTCGCACCTGCATTTTGCGCGGCGCTACAATGGCGTGTGGATTGCTGCCGATAACTTCACTGCGCCGCTTAATCTGGCGGGTTGGACCGCGCGTGCCGCAGCGCGTGAGTACGATGGCTGGCTGGTAAAAGGTGATCGCCAGCTGGAGGCGTGGGATGGTTATCAGGATATCAATGCGCTAACAATGCTGCAGAACTGATTTGGACAGCGGTTATTCATTTATGCGTTCTTTCGTCAAGCGGGTGCCTGCACAAGTAATTGTGTGGCAAAATCAACCGGGCTTGCTGGATTGGGCAGGCATTTACAATGACTCAAATTGACGGCTACAAAATTGAACCGGGGGTAAACCTCACCGGTGCCAACCTGCGCCAGGTGAATCTGGAAGGCGCAGATTTGCGCGAGGCAATTCTTTGCCTTGCCAATCTTTATGGCGCAAACCTGGCGCGTGCCAATCTCACGGGCGCCGACCTTGGCCAGTGCCGCCTGGCAACTGCGTCGCTGGTGGAGGCCCGCCTGGAGCGCGCTAACTTGTGGCGCTGTGTGCTGCGCGAAGCGGATTTGCAGCAGGCGGTGCTGCGCAAGGCTGCGTTGCGTCAGGCAGACCTGAGTGGTGCCAATCTATCCGGCTGCGATCTCACCGAAGCAAACTTGCAGCAGTCAGATTTGCAGGGAGCAAACCTGACGGGTGCGCTGCTATCCCATTGCAATCTGCAGCATGCGGATTTGCGCTCCGCGCAGCTTGCACAGGCGGATCTGCGCTTTGTGGATTTGAGCGGCGCCCAGCTGTTGGATGCAGACCTTGAAGGCGCAAACTTAACGGGTGCCAAAATCAGCGAAGCGCAGCTGGCCGTGGTCAAGAACCGCCATACCATTGTCATGCCGGACAGTTTGGAAGGCGACGATGGTTTTGCGGCCGCGAATTTTGATGATGTACATGATGCTCCGTTTGGCATCCACGCTGCCGATCGCCACACGGACCATAATGCAGCAGTTGATGCCGAAGTTATAGTGGAAGTAGACGCTGATGCCGATGCCGATGCCGAACCGGCAGCGCCGTACCAGCCCGCGGCGCAAGCCGACGCACATGCAGCCGAACCCATGGATGCAGATCCGGAGCCTGAACCGGAAATCTCTTGATCCCCTCCTCTGGCGCCGAGCGCGCGGGTTATGTGCAGGCCATGTTTGGCCGCATCGCCCGGCGCTACGACATCATGAACCGCCTGATGACATTTGGGCAGGACTTGTATTGGCGCCGCCTGCTCCTGCAAAAAATAGCGCTCCAACAGAATGGGCGCATGCTTGATCTTGGCACCGGCACCGGTGATATCGCGGGTGCAGCGCTGGCCAGCGGAAAAACTGCGCTTTGTGTTGGCGCAGATTTTGCGCTGGAGATGATGCAAGTGGGGCGCTTGCGCGCAGCCAAGCGCAACGTGCGCTGGACGGGCTCGGATGCGCTGCGCCTGCCATTTGCCGGCGGGACATTTGATGCGGTCACTTCTGGATTCTTGCTGCGCAATGTGATTGATATTGACGTGGCGCTGGCTGAGCAGCACCGCGTGCTGCGCGCGGGCGGGCGGGTTGCCTGCCTGGACACAACTCCGCCGCCGGACAATTGGCTGCGGCCGCTGATCCTGCTGCACTTCCGCCTCATCATTCCGCTGCTGGGCTGGCTGGTAACCGGGCAGGCGGCGGCTTACGCTTATCTTCCCAGCACCACCGAAAAATTTTTGCAACCGGAGGCGCTGCAGAAAAAGTTTGCGCAAGCCGGCTTCCGGAATGTTGGTTATCAAAGGCTGATGCTGGGCACGATTGCACTGCACTGGGCGGAAAAGTGAGTGATCCCGGCCCGCGCGCAATGCTGCGCGGTGAACCTTCTTATGTGTGGCGGGCGGGGCAGCAGCGCCGGCTGCAGCTAATACTGGCGCACACGCCGGCACTGCGCGGCCGCACGGTGCTGGTTGATGGCTGCGGCGTGGGCACGTACGTGCAAAAGCTGCGCGAACAGGGCGCAGTGGTGCACGGCCTCGATATTGAGTTTGCGCGCGTGCAGCATCCGGTGGCAGCGCTCCCGGCACTGGTGTGCGGTGCGTGCGAAGCGCTGCCCTATCCGTCCGGCAGCTTTGATGTTGTGCTTTCGCATGAAGTGCTTGAGCACGTGCAGGATGACCGCCAAGCCATGCGTGAGCTGGTGCGGGTGCTGCGCCCGGGCGGGCGCGCCGTCATTTTTGCGCCAAACCGCTGGTATCCCTTTGAGACGCATGGTGTGCACTGGCGTGGCCGCTACCGTTTTGGCAATGCCCCGCTGGTGAACTATTTGCCGGACGTGCTGCGCAACAAACTTGCGGGGCATGTGCGCGCATATACCGCGCGTGCGCTGCGCGCGCTGCAGCTGCAGCTGCCCGTCACTGTTGTGGCGCACACGCTGATCTTTGGCGGCTACGACAATCTGGTTGCGCGCTGGGGCGCTGCGGGTTCTGCGCTGCGCTCCGCACTGCAGGCACTGGAGCACACGCCGCTGCGTGCGTTTGGCCTTTCGCACTTTATGGTGCTCAAAAAAACTGAATAGGTTACTCCGCAACGCTGCGCAGGAACTCCGCTGCGGCATGGGCAGCGCTGATGTTGCCGGCCAGCACATCCGCCTCGTAACGCGCCGACCACGCCGGCCACAAGGACCGTGCAAGGCGCCACTCCGTATGCAGCACGGCAGTCAGTGCACCAGAGTCATGCAGGTAGCCCGTGGTTTCATAATCTCTTTGCGTTTGAGCCCGGTCGTAGGGCACGCGCACAATTTGTGCGCTCCAACTTCCGCCGCCGTTAAACGGCTGCCGCCAAGTTAGCTGCGCGTACGCTGCGCGCTGATCGCCGTCAAAAGGCGAGCCCACCGAGCCTGAGTTGATGATAAGCGTCGCATCCAAAGTGCGCATCCACGCCCAGTGGGTGTGCGCCGTGCAAAACACGCGCGGTAGCGGCTCAATTTGTTTGCGGATTGTTGCGTTTGTCGCCGAGCGGTGCAAGCCATCGCGGTTGCCGGCCATGGAGGCATGCACAAAATGCAGCCCGCCGCCCGCAGCATCCTGCATGTGCGTGAATGCGGGCAGCGCTTGCAGTGCGCCAATCTGGCCGGGCAGCTGCTGGCTGGTCCACAGTGCAGACCGTTGCAGCTCAAGCTGCGCACCGGATTGCGGCGCGTCCGGCAGGGTCATTTTGATCACAAAATCTTCGTGGTTGCCGCGCAGCAGCTGCCATCCATTTGTGCGCTGCCGTTCCGCCAGCAGTTGCCAGCAAGCCAGCGGGCTGGGCCCGCGGTTCACAATATCGCCGTTCACCACCACAGCATCCGGCCGCCACGCATCCACATCTGCCAGCACACTCTGCAATGCGGGCAGCACACCATGAATATCGGACAGCACTGCGATTTTCATTGCGCTCATTATAAGTGTGGGCATGTTAAAATCTAGAGCATGAGCACAGTAATTGGGCTTGTGCGCAAGCGCAGTGCGCAGCGGATGGCTGCACATTCAGGTGTGCGGCGCAGCGTGCGCGTTGTATTTGCCGCAGTGCTGGCTGTTCTGGCGGGCATGGTGATCCTTGTGCTGGCGGCGGCGATTGCAGTTTCGCAGCTGTACGCCAGCTACGCGCAGGAACTGCCGAGTGCCGCCAGGCTCAGCAGCGCCTTTCAGTCATCGAACAACGAGTTTTTTCTCACCACCCAGTTGTACGACCGCACCGGCAAACATTTGCTCTACAAAGTGATTGACCCGCGCGCTGGAGACCGGCAGTGGCTCAACATTGAATGGATCCCGCCGGAATTGCAGCAGGCTACGATCGCGATTGAAGACCGCAGCTTTTTGACAAATCCCGGTTACGATATTTTTGGAATCTTGCGCGCGCTGCGGGAAAATTTACGCCGGCCACAATGCATTCTGCAGCCGGAAACATGTGTTGGCGCCATTCAAGGCGGCAGCACCATCACGCAGCAGCTGGTAAAAAATGTAATCCTGTCGCCCAACGCTCTGGCCGAATCCAGCTACAAACGCAAGTTTCGCGAGCTGCTGATTGCCGCCGAGGCTGCCAACCGTTTTAGCAAGTCGCAGATTTTGGAGTGGTACCTCAACACGAACTTCTACGGCAATTTGGCATACGGCGTGGATGCCGCCGCGCGCGTGTATTTTGGCAAGTCCGCTGTGGGTCTGAACCTGGCGGAGAGCGCGCTGCTCGCTGCCATCCCGCAGTATCCCGGGCTCAATCCAATTGATGCGCCAGCCGACGCCAAGCGCCGCCAAGAGCGCGTGCTAAAGGCGATGGTGGAGCAGGGGGATATTTCTGCCGCCGAAGCTGAGCAGGCTGCGGCGGAGGATGTGCTTGCCAAGGTGCATTCCACCGAGCGCCGCACCAGCCTGATTGCACCGCACTATGTGTTGTTCGCGCTCTCGCAACTTGTGGAGCAGCTGGGGCAGGCGCTGGTGTACCGCGGCGGCCTCACGGTGCGCACGGCATTGGATTTGGACCTTCAGGACCAGGTGGAGTGCGTTGCGCGCACACATTTGGACCGGCTGAACGGCGGTGATGCGCTGGGCGTGCATGCCGCGCGCGCCGGCAATTGCGATGCTGCCGCGCTGCTGCCGCCACTGCGCGCAGCCGATGCGGGTGTTGACCACAAAGCCACCAACACTGCGGTGACCGTGCTGGACCCGCGCAGCGGCCAATTGCTTGCCATGGTTGGCTCCTACGATTACTGGCGCGATGAAATTGACGGGCGCTTCAATGTGGCGGTGGATGGATTGCGCCAGCCCGGATCGGCATTCAAGCCGTTCACATATCTAACGGCATTTTCGCAGGGCTACACGCCGGCCACGATGGTGCTGGATGTGCGCACAGCGTTCGACACCGGCGGCGTGCCATACGTGCCGGACAACTACGATCGCAAATTTCACGGCCCGCAAAGTTTGCGCTCCGCGCTTGCCAACTCCTATAACATTCCCGCCGTGCAGGTGATGAGCTGGGTAGGCGTGCAAAATGTGGTGCGCGCTGCGCATCTACTGGGCATCAACACCCTGCAAGCGGAGCAGGCGGGCGCTGGTCTGGCGCTCACACTCGGCGGCGGAGAGGTGACGTTGCTGGACATGACCTATGCCTACGGCGTGCTCGCCAACAACGGCACGATGGCGGGCTACCGCGTGCCGCCCGCGCAGCAGCGCGCCGGCTTTCGCACGCTTGATCCAATCACCATCCTGCGCATTGAGGATCGCGCCGGCAATCTTGTGCAAGCATGCGGTGCGGACGGCGCATCCGCTTGTGACTTTACGCAGCCGCAGCAACAGCCCGTGCTCAGCCCCGAGCTCGCCTATCTGATCACGGATGTACTCTCCGACGAACAGGCACGCGTGCCCGCCTTCGGCACGGGCAACGCGCTCGAGATTGGCCGCCCCGCAGCTGCCAAGACCGGCACCACCAATAATTATGTGGATGGATGGACGATTGGTTACACGCCGCAGCTGGCGGTGGGCGTGTGGGTTGGCAACTCAGACAATTCCCCCATGGATAAAACTTCCGGCCTGATGGGGGCGGCTGCCATCTGGAACGCGGTGATGCGCCATGCAGTGCGCGTGCTGCAGTTGCAGGCTATTGGCTGGGACTCGCCGCCCGGCATCGTGCCCCTGCGCGTGTGCTTCCCATCCGGCTTGCTCCCTACTGATGATTGCAAAACAATGGTGCGCGAGATTTTTGTGCAAGGCACGCAGCCCACCACGCCGGACAACGTCTGGCAAAAATTTCGGGTGAACCGCGATTCCGGGCGGCTGGCCACAGTGCAAACTCCGGCCGAGTTGGTTGAGGAGCGCGTCTACCAAATTTTGCCGGCAGAGGCGGCGGACTGGATTGAGGCCATGGGCATGGCGCAGCCCCCGCGCGAGTTTGACACGCTGCCCGCAGCGCCGGACGAAGCCCCCAAGGTGCAGCTAACCGCGCCGGGCGCCTTCACCTATGTGCGCCAGATTGTGCCGCTGGTCGGCACTACTCAAATTGACGGCATGCAGCTGTGGCGGGTGCAGTTTGGTGCGGGGCTGAATCCGGAGACCTGGTCCACAGTGGGTGGTGACCGCACCGACCCGGTGCGGCTGGGTGAGTTGGAGCGCTGGGACACCACCGGGTTGAGCGGTCTTTACACTCTGCAGCTAATGGTAGTGCGTGGTGACCAGCAATTTGAAAACTCCACGGTGCAAGTTACAGTTGACAACCAGCCGCCGGAAGCCAGCCTAATCAACCCGGGGCAGGGCGAGGTGTTCAGCCTCAATGATGAGTCAATTATCATTGAGCCGCGCGTGCGTGACGATTTGTCGCTCGCGTTCGTCGAAATTTTGGTCGATGGAAAAAGTTTCGAGAAACTTACCGTGGCGCCATACACCACGCGTTGGCGCATGCGGGGTGCGGGCGCGCACACCATTGCCGTGCGCGCGGTGGATGCGGCCGGCAACGAAACCCGCAGCTCACCCGTTACCGTAACGGTGCGTTAGCGAAAGCCATCCGCGCCGTGCGGGCGCGGTCTCACGCCACGATATTCTCGATGAATAAATCTTGGGCGAGGTCTGCGCCCACAATGTGCTCTTGCCCGGCTGCTTGCAGGCGCACGGGCCCGCGCAGCGGAGCGCGCCCTTTGATCTCCAGTGCCACACCCGGCCGCAAGCCGAGTTCCCCCAGGTAGCGCAGGCGTTCCGGCGTGTGATTGCGGATGCGGCTCAGGTCGCCGCGTGTGCCCACTGGAAAATCGAGCAAGCTCTGGTCGTTCATTTCGGGCATGTGCCCGGCGCGGGTGGGGATGGGGTCACCGTGCGGGCAGCGTGTCGGGTAGCCGGATAGTGCGTCGGCGCGGTCCTCAAACGCTGTGTTGATCGCGCCTTCGAGTGAGTGCACCATGTCATGCACTTCGTCCCAAGTGAAGCCCATCACCTTGACCAGAAATGTCTCGATCAAGCGGTGGCGCCGGATGGCGCCGAGTGCCACTTGCCGGCCTTCCGCCGTGAGGTTTACGCCGCGGTACGGCTCACGCTCCAGAAAGCCTTCGCGCTCGAGGCGCTGCACCATCTTCACAACAGCCGGCGGCGAAACTTGCAGGCGCTCTGCCAGCGCGGAAACAATCACGGGTGCGGATTGTGGCTGCTCCAAGCGGAATATTTCGGCGAGATACTCGCGTCTTGTGTCAGTTAGAACGGCGCACGCCTGCATCCGGCGCGGAGCCTGGTCAGTTGATTTTTCCATCAATGTTTTTCATTCGGTAATATGTAAGTGCAGAGTATATTATATTGCCTGCAAGGCTGCGGATGGCCGCAATTACCATGGTTAACTTTAGAGTTTCCAAATTGCAGATCGGTTGTTAACCGGCGAGCCTAGACTTGTGAATAGTGGTGCCGTAATGTGTGGCAAACCACGCAGGAGAACTTTTATCACAATGGACTGGAAGTATTTTAGAGCGATTTTTTTGGCTGGCGTCTTGCTGGCTGGATGCACACCGAATGGGGCGACGGCGCAGCCAGCGGCTGCCGTTAGCAGCGCGCCTAAAGCCGGGCAGGGGATTGGCGGGGAAGTAGTGCTTTATTCCGGCCGGGAAGAAAGTTTGGTGGCACCGCTGTTGGTGAAATTCACGACAGCAACTGGCTTACCGGTCAAAGTGAAGTACGGTAGCACGGCTGAGTTGGCGGCAACGCTGCTCGAGGAGGGCAGCCGGTCCCCGGCCGATGTGTTCTGGGCGCAAGACCCCGGCGGGCTCGGTGCAGTTGCAGCTGCCAACATGCTGGCCGCGCTGCCGCAGTCAACGCTTGCTGCCGTTGGCGCTAACTTTCAGTCTCCGCGTGGCGACTGGGTGGGTGTCTCTGGCCGGGCGCGCGTGGTGGTGTACAACACCAACAAGGTGCAACCCGCTGATCTGCCGGCGGACATATGGGGCTTCACGGAGCCGCAGTGGCGGGGGCGCATCGGGTGGGCGCCGGCCAATGGCTCTTTTCAAGTGATGGTGACCGCCATGCGCAAACTGTGGGGCGAGGACAAAACCCGCAGCTGGCTGACGGCCATCATTGCCAACAATGCCAAAGAGTACCCCAAGAACACGCCGCTGGTGCAGGCCGTTGCAAGTGGTGAAGTTGAAGTGGGGTTTGCAAACCACTATTACCTGCTGCAAATAAGCAAAGAAGAGGGTGTCCAACTGGCAGCGGCAAATTACTTTTTGCCCGGTGGCGGGCCGGGCTCGCTGGTGATGGTGGCGGGTGTTGGCAAACTGGCAACCGCCCCGAACGCTGCGAATGCGCAGCGCTTCATCGAATATTTGCTTGAGCCCGAGGCGCAGCGCTACTTTGCGCAGGAAACTTTTGAATACCCTGTGATTACGGGTGTGGAGATTGCAGCCGGCCTGCAGCCGCTTTCCAGTTTGAACAGCGCTGCTGTGGGCGTCAGCGACCTGACTGACACGCGGGGCACTATCAAATTATTGAAAGAAGTGGGCGCACTGGAGTGATGCCCGACCAGCGGCGCAGCTCAATCCAGCCGACGTTTGCACGCCCGCAGAGTTTTTGGCGGGCGAGTGGCGGGCGCTGGTTGTTGCGCGGGGCAGCAGCCGGTGTGCTTAGTCTGGTTCTCTTGCCGCTGATTTATCTGGTGGTGCGCGCCAGCGAAGCGGGCCCGGCGGCACTGCAGCTTTTGGTTGAGGCGCGAACTATGCGGGTGCTGGCGCGCTCTGCGGCACTGGCGCTGGCGGTGCCACTGGCCAGCGCGATATTGGCCGTGCCGCTGGCGTGGCTCACCACACGCACAGACTTGCCGCTGCGCAAGATGTGGGCGGTGCTGACAGCGCTGCCGCTCGTAATCCCAAGTTACATTTTTGCGTACTTGCTGGTTTCAGTGCTGGGTCCACGCGGTTTGCTGCAGCAGTTGCTGCAGCCGTTGGGTGTTGAGCGGCTGCCGGATATTGAAGGATTTCCCGGAGCATTGCTGGCGCTCACTCTGCTGTGCTATCCATACCTGCTGCTGACGGTGCGGGCTGCGCTGCTTACTATGGACCCTGCGCTGGAGGAAGCCGGGCGCAGTTTGGGGTTGACTCCCTGGCGCACATTTGTGCGCATCACGCTGCCGTTGCTGCGCCCCGCACTGGCAGGCGGTGGCTTGCTCGCAGCGCTTTATACACTGCGGGATTTCGGCGCAGTGTCCGTCATGCGCTTTGGCACTTTCACGCGCGTCATCTACATCCAATATCAGGCTGCTTTTGACCGCACTGGTGCAGCGGTGCTGGCGCTGATGCTGGTGGCGCTCACTGTGGGATTGCAGGCACTGGAGTTGAACACGCGCGGCCGTGCGCGCTACCATCGCGGGCATGCGGCTGCCAAGCGCAAGCCAATGATGGTGCGCCTTGGGCCGTGGCGCTGGCCGGCACTGCTGTTTTGCGCAGCAGTGGCGCTGCTGGGTGTTGGCATGCCCGCGGCCGTTTTGCTGTTTTGGCTGGTGCGCGGCCTGGCGTTGGGCACACCAATGCCGGCGCTTTGGAGCGCAACTGGCAACTCCGTGTTTGTGTGTTTGGTTGCAGCGCCACTGGCGCTGCTGGGTGCGCTGCCGCTGGTACTGCTGGCGGGGCGGCAGCGCTCGGGCAGCGGCCGGCTGCTGGAGCGGGTTGCTTACGCGGCGTTTGCGCTGCCGGGCATTGTTGTTGGGCTGGCGCTGGTGTTCTTTGGTGCGCGTTATGTGCCGGCAATTTATCAATCAGTGTTTCTGCTGCAGGCGGGCTATCTCATCCTGTTTGTGCCGGAGGCTTTTAGTGCGTTGCGCGCAGCGCTTGGCAGCGTGAACCCGAGCCTGATGGAGGCCGGACGCACGCTTGGGCGCGCGCCGGCGCAGGTGCTGCGTTCCATTACGCTGCCGCTCATGCGCAATGGCGTATTGGCTGCGCTGGCAATCGTGTTTCTGACCGCCATGAAGGAGCTGCCGGCAACCCTGATTTTGGCACCGCCCGGCATGGGCACGCTCGCCACTTCAATTTGGGGTGCAGTCACCCAAGCATATTTTGCCGCTGCGGCGCTGCCTGCGGTATTATTGATTGGGATCTCTTCTGTGCCACTGGCAATTTTCACCCTGCGCGAAACATATCAATGAGTGAATTCGCTGTTGAATGCCGCGGCTTGGCCAAGTCTTTTGACGTGGTCAGTGCTGTGCACCATTTGGATCTGGCGGTGGAGCAGGGCGAGATCTTGGTGCTGCTGGGGCCAAGCGGTTGCGGCAAGACCACCACCTTGCGCTTGATAGCCGGGTTGGAAGTTCCAGATGCCGGCTCCATCCGAATCGGCAATCAGCCGGTTGCCGGTGATGGAGTTTTTGTGGCGACGGAAAACCGGCGCGTGGGCATGGTGTTTCAGGATTACGCTTTGTTCCCGCATCTAAGTGTTTCGCAAAATATTGCGTTTGGCGTGCAGCGCCGCGCCAGCGAGACCCGCGTGCAAGATGGCCTGCGCGTGGTGGGATTATGCGGTGTGGGCGGACGCATGCCGCATGAGCTCTCCGGCGGGCAGCAGCAGCGCGTGGCGCTTGCACGGGCGCTGGCGCCGCACCCGGCTGTGCTGCTGCTGGACGAGCCATTCTCCAATTTGGATGCGGGCCTGCGGCAGCAGGTGCGCGCGGAAATTCGCGACATCCTCAAAGCCAACCGCCTCACGGCAATTTTTGTAACGCACGATCAAGATGAGGCGCTGTTCATGGGCGATCGCATTGCAGTATTCAATGCGGGGCGCCTTGAGCAAGTGGGCACGCCGGAAGAACTGTTCTTTACACCATCTACGCGCTTCGTGGCGGAGTTTATGGGTCAGGCAGATTTTATTCGCGCAGAGATAAGTGAGCAGGGCTTGCAGACGGAAATTGGGCTAGTGCGGCAGCCGGTGGCGCTGCCAGTGGGCCAGCGCGTGGAGGTGGCTATCCGCGCGGATGATGTGAGCTTGGCTGCCGACCCGCAAAGCAAAGCGAAGGTGCTTGGGCGCAGCTTTCGGGGCGCGGTCAACGTTTATCGTGTGCGCCTGCCATCGGGCCGCATTGTGCACAGCCTGCAGCCCCATACGCTCAAGCTGGCGGACGGTTTGCAAGTGCGCGTGCAGGCAGAGCCGGGCCACCCGCTGGCGCACTTCGCAATCTAAGCGGCACGCATGCAAACTGAGCGGACCGAGCATCCGCCGGCCATCAATGCCATTCTGCTCGACGCGTTTGGCCGCATTCTTGCGGTCAGTTACCCCATCCTTGCGCTGTCCACCGGCGTGCGCGCACTCTATCAACTGCTGTTCAAAGCTGGTGTCACGGATTATTTACCGCCGGCGTTGAGCGCACTTGCGGCCTGCCTGTACTTGCTGGCCACAATCGGGTTTGTGTATCGGCGCGCTTGGGCGTGGCGGCTCTCTGTGGCGGTGCTGGCATTGGAGACGGCACTGACGCTGCTGGTGGGTGGCTTGAGCCTTGTGTATCCGGCGCTGGTGGGCGCAACTGTGTGGCGCCACTTTGGCGCGGACTACGGTTACTTCCCGTTGTTCCAGCCGCTGCTGGGGCTGGCTTGGCTGCTCTGGCCGGAGACTCTGCGCCGTTATGGCATTCGCCCGCAAGCGGGCAGCAGTTAGCGCGCTGCGCGCATGACATCGCACAGCGTGCTGCGATCGCGTCCCCTATTTAATTTGCTGCGCCCGCTGCCACTATTATTGGCTGCCTACATTTGCGCTGGCGTGCTATACGCACTTGCCACGCCAACTTTTGAGGCGTCTGATGAGGTGTGGCACTACGGCTTTGTGCGCGAGCTGGCGGATGGGCGCGGTTTGCCGGTGCAGGTGCCGGGTGTGCGCACAAGCTACCGGCAGGTGGGCAGCCAGCCGCCGCTGTATTACGCCGTGGCCGCGTTGCTAACGCGGTGGGTGGATGACGCTGATTTTCCTGCGCGCTATGTATACAACCCTTTTGCGCAAGCGGGTGTGCCGGGCACGCTTGTGAACGCGAATATGCTGCGCCATAGTGCCGCCGAGAGTTTTCCGTGGCACGGCACCACGCTTGCGGTGTACTTGCTGCGCGGCTTCTCGCTGCTGTTGGGGGCCGGCACCGTTGCGCTGGTGTGGCAGCTGGCGCTGGAGTTGTACCCGCAGCGTGAAGGCCTGGCTTTAATGGCTGCCGCACTGGCTGCATTCAACCCCATGTTTTTGTTTATCAGCGCCTCGGTGAACAATGACAATGCGGTGTGGTTTGTATCCACAGCGCTGTTACTGGCCGTGGCACGCGCCGTGCGCGCCGAAGCTGGCGGGCCGCCCGCCAGCAATATTTTGAGCCCGGCTGTGCTGCCCCACACGCTTGGCATTGGAATTGGAATTGCAATCATGTGCAAACTGTCCGGGATTGTGCTGCTGCCGGTAGTTGCAATGTTTTTTTTGTGGCGGGCGTGGCGCAGCGGGCAGTGGGCAGAGCTGCTGCGCGCGGCGGGTTTATGCGCGCTTTGGATTGCAGCGATTGCAGGTTGGTGGTTCTACCGCAACTGGGCGCTGTACCACGAGGTGCTGGGTGAGCGGATGATGCAGACAATGCTCGGCGCGCAGAGTGTGCGGGCGGGCTCCGCGCTGGGGTTGTTGGCGGAGTTCCAAGGCTGGTGGTTTTCGCTGTGGGGTGTGTTTGGCGCGTTTAGTATTTTGCCCGGCCGCTGGGTCTATGTGGTGTTTACCGCTGTGGTGCTGCTGGCAGTGGGTGGCGGCATGCGCGCCGTCTTGGAAGTGCGCGGCCAGCCCGGCCGCGCGCGCACCCCGTATGCGCCACACGCGTTTGCGCTGCTGTTCCTGATGCTCACTATGGGTGGCGTTGTATATCGCTCGCTGGCGCAGGTTGCGTTTCAGGGGCGGCTGGTGCTTGGCGCGATCGGGGTGATTGCGGTCATGCTCGCAGCCGGCGTCATCAAGCTGGCGGGCTGGCCGCACGAGCGCCGGCTTGCGCGCGTTTCCGCACTTGCGTTGTTCGTGCAGGCGTTGGTGATACCGCCGCTGTACATTGCGCCGCACTATGCCGCGCCGGAGCCACTTGCAGCTGTGCCGGCTGGCAGCCAGCCCGTGCAGCTTGTGTTCAATGCGGAGCTGGAGCTTGCGGCTTACCGCATCGGGCAAACCAAAGTGCACGCCGGCGATCGCGTGCGCGTGACGCTCTACTGGCGGGCACTGCGCCCGCTGAATGCCGACTACAACCTGGCGCTAAATGTGCACGGGCGCGCAATGCAAAATGTTGGCAAGCTGGACACATGGCCCGGTGCTGGCCTGCTGCCTACTTCCAACTGGCTGGCGGGCGCTGTGTACGCGGACACCTATGAGTTGCGCGTGGCACCAGATGCGGCCGCGCCAACGCGCTTGCGCTTGGACGTGTCTTTCTGGCTGGATGCGCTGGATAACCGCTTGTCGATTACCGCAGCGGACGGCAGTCCGGTGTCCTCGGTGCTGCTGGATGTTGGAATGTTGGATGAGCTGGTGCCGCGGGAATATGCCATCAGCCAGCCAGCGGGCAGCAGCTTTGAGGGCGGCATGCGCTTGCGCGGCACAGACGGCATCGTCGCAGTTAACAACAATTTGGATGTCACACTTTATTGGCAGGCGGACAAGACACAGGCGGCTGATTACACCTTGTTCTTGCATGTAATCGACGCGGATGGAAAGCTCGTGGCGCAAGCTGATGGCCCGCCATTGCAAGGCGACTGGCCAACCAGCGCATGGCAGCCCGGGCACACGCTGCAGGATTTGCGCACGGTGGCACTGCCGGAAACGCTTGCGGCTGGTGCCTACACGTTGCTGGCCGGCTGGTACGATCCGGCGAGCGGAGCGCGCTTGGGCGCAACGGATGCGGCCGGCACGGCTTGGCGTGATGCTGCGGTGGAGCTGGGCGGCTTTCGCGTTCCATAGCGGGCCGCAGGCGTGCTCAGGTATACTGCGCGCGTAATACAAGCAGCGTTGGCATGAAGTCCACAATATTTTTTCGCGCTGCGATTGTTGCGTTGCTGGTCTTTATCGCGACGGGCTTTGCTGCCGCACCGGCGCGCGCAGAGACTGACACGCCTACGCCCGGCCCGTCCGTTACGCCCACATTTGTGCCGACGGCCACCGTGGGCGGCCCGTATGTTTATGTGCCGGAAAAAGTTAATGTGCGCACGGGACCGGCCACTTACTTTGATCAGGTGGGCGTGCTTGTAGCCGGGCAGATGGCACCCGCATTGGGGCGCACCGAAGTTGGCGAGTGGATCCTAGTAGAGTACCCCGGTGCACCCGGCAGCCAAGCGTGGATTTATGCGGCGCTGGTTACAGTGCGCGACGCGGAACTGATGGACCTTGCGGTAGTGGTGCCGCCGCCAACGCCGACGCTCAGCATCAGCACTACGCTCATTTATGACACCGAGTCCGGTGGCCCGGCAACCGCCGCCGCCACACGCCTGCCCACCTTCACGCCCGCACCGCCGATTGTGATTCCAACTTTTGCGCCCGAGGCGGCAGGGCCGGCGCGGGTGCCGCCAATCTATTACATCGGCGGACTGCTGGCGTTGAGTCTGGTGTTTGCAATCATTGCGGTAATGCAGCAGCGCGGCTAGGCGCTGCGCGCTGCACAGCCCGCTGCAAGACTGCGGGCGGCAAAAGCTGCGCTGCGCAGCGGCTACGTTGCGCATTCGCCGCTAGTGGGGAATAAAAAAGAGGCGGCCGAGCCGCCTCTTTTTTGTTTTGGTTCAAAGTGTGCTGTTAGTGGCCGCAGCCGCCGCTGCCACAACCACCGCCGCTTGCTTCGGCGCTGTCTTCCGTGCGGAACGAATGTCCGCAGCCACAAGTGGTTTTTGCATTCGGGTTGTCAATGCGGAAGCCGCCGCCCATGATATTGTCAACGTAGTCGATGGATGCCTTTGAAAGGTACATCATCGAAGTCGGGTCAACAAAAACTTTTACGCCCGAGTGCTGCACCACCGTGTCAAATTCTCGTGGCGCGGGTTCGATGGCCATGCCGTACTGCATGCCGGAGCAGCCGCCGCCACTTACAAACACGCGCAGTCCGCTGTCCAGCATGTTTCGTTCAGTCAGCAGGGACTGAATCTTGGTGTGCGCAGCGCTCGTCAAGGTGATGGCCTCCTCGACTGTGTCCAATTGGGAATCAGGTGCGAATGAAATTGAAGCTGACATTTGGTACTCCGTTAGTAGTTATCGGTTAAGGCGTGATTATACTTTAGGCTGGGAGTTCTGTTTACCCAGCGGCTTGAACTGCGCCAATTGCTGGCATGATCAGGTAGGAGCAAGTGGCATCACCCTGAGGCGCGTGGCAGACCCGTTTTACATCGGCGCCGGTCACCCGGGTGATCAGCTCAAGGTCCATTTTGCACAGTTCGGGATGTTGGCCTGCCAGCCCATCGTAGGGGCAGTTGTTGGTGTGCAGCAGCGGGCCCGCCGCAGATTGCTCCCAGCTGGCAACATAGCCTTTGGTGGAGAGGAAAGTGGCTGCCCCGTCCAAGCGGCTTTCGATGGTCGCAGTTTGCGCAGCACATGGTGATTCAGCGGAGAGTTTGTTCACCAGCTCGGAAAAAACTTTTTCCGCATTGCCCGCTGCGGATTTAATGGCGTCAATGAGATGGCCAGCCAGTGCGGCGAATTCTTTCGGCGTGTCGGCGGCTGCTTTTGGCGAGAGCTGGTAGGCAAAACGCGGCCGGCCGGGCGCAGCGCGCCTCACAGTTTGCGGCGGGCGCACAAGCCCTTCGCGCTGCAAAAACTGCAAGTGATGGCGCACGGTCATGGCTGAGATCCCCAAAAGGTTCTTTAGCTCCGGAACCGTCCGTGCGCTTTGGCGCAGAAGCCCTACAATCTGGGCGCGTGTTTCGTGCATTTGATGGCTTATCAAACTCTTTGTACAGGCATTTACTGGCTGTATTGTAGCAGGCTAGGAACGTTTGTCAAATACAGCCGAAACACCAAATTGGTTGACAAACGCTGTCCCAAATTCTATAATTAAAAGTCTGGTGAAGTTTTGGAGTTTGGTTCCGCGGTGTCGAATTGCAATGCCCAAGGCTGCTGACAAATTGTGGCGGAATTGAAGGCGCGGCGCGGCGCTCAGGATCTTTTCTGGGACCAGAGTTTCGCAATTTCGCGCCGTCTGCGGGCTGAACATCCGGACGTTGACCTTGCCGCGGTGGGACTTAGCCAGGTTTTTGATTGGGTGGTTGCGCTCCCGGATTTCGCTGATGACCTGGAGCTATGTAACGAAGGCCTGTTGGCCGCAATTTACCAAGATTGGTATGAGGAGTTAGATGCTGCATGATTGACGAGCTCAGTAACCCAGACATTCCCGTGCCTGACGAACTCAAGGCGTCGGTAACGATTACGACACTGGACAAGATCTACAACTGGAGCCGGCGGTCATCGATTTGGCCGATGGTATTCGGGCTGGCGTGCTGTGCCATTGAAATGATTTGTACCGCAGCCAGCCGCTTTGACATCTCACGCTTTGGCATGGAGGTGTTCCGTGCCACTCCGCGCCAGTCAGATCTGATGATTGTTTCCGGGACCGTGACTAAAAAGATGGTGCCGCAAATTGTGCGCCTGTACAACCAAATGCCGGAGCCGCGCTATGTGATTGCAATGGGCGCGTGTGCCAGCGGTGGCGGCCCGTTCAAAGAGGGCTACAACGTTGTAGCGGGCATTGACAAGTACGTGCCGGTGGACGTGTATGTGCCGGGCTGCCCGCCAACGCCGCAGGCGCTGCTCCACGGTCTGATCAAGCTGCAGGAAAAAATTGACAGCCAGTCGCTGCGCGATGTGCGCTGGTATAAGTCTGAAACCAATGAGCCGGTTCCCGTACCATTGCTTGGCCCTGATCTGGTCGATCCGCGCCAATATCAACTGATCAAGCAGCGCGCAATGCAAGCTGCTGCGCCAGCCGAGGCCTAAGCCATGAGTGCAACTGCACCAGCGGCGGCCGGCGCGCCTGCAAATCTGGCTGAGCACTTTCCGGAGGGTGTTGCGGCCGACACGCGTAAAGGCTATGAAGGCTATGTGGTTGGCGCTGGACAGCTGCTGCAGGTGGCCGGTGCAATTCGTGACAAGCTTGGCTATGATTATTTGTCCTCTGTTACCGGTGTTGATTACCCGGACAGCAATCAAATTGAGGTGGTCTACCACGCCTTCAAGACCAGCGGCGGCCCGGGGTTAAATTTTAAAGTGCAGGCGGATCGCAACGATCCCGTCGTTCCATCGCTTGTAGGCCTGTATCCCGGCGCTGAATTTCAAGAGCGCGAAATTTTTGACATGTATGGTGTGCGCTTTGACGGGCATCCGGACCTGCGGCGCATTTTGATGTGGGACGGCTTTGCAGGCCATCCAATGCGCAAGGATTGGAAGGAACCTTTTTTTGAGGAAGACCTCAAGCCGTTTGGGTCGCGCTGGCCGGGCGGAGATGTGCGCCGCAGCGAGGAGTTGGATCCATTTGGTGCCAACGTGCAATACCCGCCGGACTTTGACCCGTACGAGTGGACCCCGGAAACTGAGAATGCAATTTACAAGCTGATGCAGCCCAAGGCTGACAATGGAAACGGCGGGCACCTCAAGACCGACAAGCTGGTTGTCAATATTGGGCCGCAGCATCCCTCCACCCATGGTGTGTTCCGCATGGTTGTGGTGTTGGATGGCGAAACGGTGGTGGACTTGAAACCCGTGATGGGCTACCTGCACCGCAACCACGAAAAAATTGGCGAGCGCAACACCTTCCTGCAAAACATGCCGTATACCGACCGGCTCGACTATCTGGCATCGATGAGCAACAACCATGCTTACGCATTGTCTGTGGAGCGGCTAATGGGCGTGAAGGTGCCGGAGCGCGCCGAATATCTGCGCGTGTTGATGGTTGAGTTGACGCGCATTTGCAGCCATATGTGGGCGATCGGATTTCTGCTTAATGACTTGGGTGCATTCCAAACGCCGGCACTGTATGCCATCAAAGAGCGCGAGCTAATTCTTGATTTGTTTGAGGCAACTGCGGGTTCCCGCATGATGTGCAACTACATGCGCTTTGGCGGTGTCTCACGCGATCTGCCGGCCGCGCTGCGCGATGAGAACACGATGGACTTTTTGCGTGAATTGGTGGTGAACCGGCTGCCGTATGCCATCGATGAGCTGGACCGCTTTCTGACGCACAGTGAAATCCTGCGCGCGCGCTGCATCGGGGTGGGTGTGCTGGCAGGCGAGAAGGCAATTGCCTACAGCGCTGCCGGCCCGCTGTTGCGCGCTTCGGGCGTCAACTATGATTTGCGCCGCGCCGATCCGTACAGCATTTATGACCGCTTTGACTTCAATGTTTGCACGCGGCCCAATGGCGATGTATACGACCGCTATCTGGTGCGCATTGATGAGATGCGTGAGAGCGTGCGCATCTGCCAGCAGGTGGTGGCGGGCATGCCAACCGGCGGCGAGATTTTGGCGGGCAAGCCGCAATACAACGTGCGTGTGCCCGCCGGTGAGTCCTACGGGCGCGTTGAAAATCCCAAGGGCGAGCTTGGCTTTTATGTTGTGTCCACCGGGAAGACCAACCCCTGGCGCTACCATGTGCGCGCGCCATCGTTTGTGAACCTGACGCTGCTGGGCGAGATGTGCAAGGGCCACAAGATTGCAGATGTTGTTGTTATTCTCGGCTCAATTGATATTGTGCTGGGCGAAGTGGATCGCTAGGAGCCATTGATGTACGGATCAGGAATTTTGGCTGGTTTGGGTGTGACGCTGAAACACTTTATCGACTCGTATGTCGATGACCTCAAGTTTTTGGGCCAGCGCTACTACAACCCCGCCGCACTTAACAAACGCCAAGGCACGCGCGGCAAGGGCGTGTTCACCGTTCAGTTCCCGGAAGAGAAACTGCCGACTCCGGAGCGCTTCCGGTTTATCCCGTTCTTGCTTTACGATGAGAAGGCGGATGGTACTCATGACGACCGCTGCACATCGTGCGGCATTTGCGCCAAAGTGTGCCCGCCGCAATGCATCTGGATCAAGCGCTCCAATGATCCGGTGACCGGGCGGCCAGTGCCGCAACCCGCTGCGTTTTATATCGACATTGATATTTGCATGAACTGCGGTTACTGCGCGGAGTACTGTCCGTTTGACGCGATCAAGATGGACCATGACTATGAGCTGGCTTCATTCGACCGGACCTCCGCGCATATCTATGACAAGCAAAAGCTCGACAAGCCGGTGGCCTATTACGCCAGCTTGCGGCCCACAGACTATGCCGCTGAAGAGCAGGCGCGGGCTGAAGAAGAAGCCAAGAAAGCTGCCAAGAAGGCGGATGCTGCTGCCAAGGCACCGGCTCCCGCCGCTGCGTAACTCCCTGCTATGACTAGTTTGTTCGTTACTCTGTTATCTCACGGGAGCCCGCAAGCGGCAGGGGCGCTATGAGCAGTGCCAAGCCGGTTGCGATTGCAATCGCTTCTGGCAAGGGCGGAGTTGGCAAGTCCACAGTTGCCGTAAACCTTGGTGTGGTTTTGGCGCAGCGCGGCAGCCGCGTCGGGCTGCTGGATGCCGATGTGTACGGTCCCAACTGCCACATCATGCTTGGGGTGGATCGCATGCCACCCAGTACCGGAACGCGCATGCACCCCGCAATCGCGCACGGTGTGCGCGTGATGAGCATGGGCTTTCTGGTGAAGCCCGGGCAGCCGCTGGCATGGCGCGGCCCGATGCTGCATTCAGCAATTCGCCAATTTGTGAATGATGTGGAGTGGGGCGATCTCGACTATCTGCTGGTTGATCTGCCGCCGGGCACGGGTGATGCGCAATTGAGCGTGGCGCAAACACTGGCACTGGTTGGCGGCGTAATTGTTACCTTGCCGCAGCAGGTATCCGTGGCGGATGCGCACCGCGGCCTCGAGCTGTTTCGGCAGCTTAAGGTGCCCGTGCTGGGTGTGATTGAGAATATGAGCTACCTGAGCCTTCCCAATGGTGAGCGGATGGAGGTGTTTGGCAGCGGCGGTGGCGCACGGCTGGCGGATGACACGGGCGTGCCGTTTTGGGGTGAGATCCCGATGGACCCGGCAGTGCGGGCCGGCGGAGATTCTGGAACCCCGATTGTTATTTCGGCGCCCAACTCCGCCACTGGCATGGCATTGACGCAGATTGCGCTGCGCATGGTGGCAGCAGCGGATGCGCAAATTGCGCAGCAGGCCAATGAATTTATCCCAGTAGAGGTGGTAGAGTAGAGCATGCGAAATTCACCAACAGCTACGCGCGTGCTTGGCGTGCGCTTTTATCAGGTCGGCAAGGTTTATCATTTTGACTCCGCAGCGCATCCGCTGCTGGGTAAGGGTGACCGCGTGATTGTGGATACCAAACGCGGACGGCAGCTCGGCGAGGTTGTGAGCATTGTGGATGCGGCCGGGCCGGCACCGCGCGGCATGACATACAAGCCAATTGTGCGCCCCGCGAATCCTGCGGACTTAATGATGCGCGAAGAATGGCAGGCTCAGGAGCTTGATTGTCTGATTAACTGCCGTGAGAAAGCAGCTGCCATCGGCATCAAGGGCGTCAAGTTTATTAAGGCTGAGTACAACTACGACGGTTCGCAGCTTTCCATTTTTTACAACGAGGACGAGGACAAACCGCCGGTCAAGCTGGACCGGCTGGCGCAGAACTTGGAGCAGATTTTTCCGAATGCAACGGTGTACATGCAGCAGATTGGCCCGCGCGATGTTGCCAAACTGCTTGGCGGTTATGGCGCGTGCTCCGGCCCGCGCTGCTGCTCCACCTTCCTGACCGAGTTCAGTCCGATCTCGATTAAGATGGCGAAGGCGCAAGGCATATCACTTAATCAAGAAGACATCACCGGCATGTGTGGCCGGCTGCGCTGCTGCCTGATTTATGAGTATGAGCAGTATGTGGAGGCGCGCAAGGGCCTGCCAAAAATGGGCAAGCGCATTGGCACGCCGCATGGCATTGGGCGCGTGATCGACGTGCAGCCGCTGCGCGGCCTGGCCGTGGTGGATGTGGAAGGCGAGCGCTATGAAGTCACCCGCGAAGATCTGCAACCGCTGGAGGAACTCGAGGCACTCAAGCGCAAGGCGGCTGCGGGCTGCTCCAAGCATGAGGGCGGGGGCTGCGACTGCGGCGCAAAGAAAACCAGCTAACTAATTTCACCCGCCTATCGCGTCCAATTGGTTCCGGCTTCTTTCGTCGAAGCAAGCGAGCCAACTCAGCCTCCGGTATGAGCATCGGCCTAATCTGTTTTACGCACCCTGCGCATTATCATCGATAACCGTCTCGAAAATTCACTTTATCCAATTTAGCGTCGGCAATTGCTTGAAATCGGCGGTAATCTGGCCGCCGATTTGGCATTTAACTGGAATTGACAAAGTTTTGTCCGGTGCGTAAAATTTGATTAGATTTATAAATGGTAATCATTTGATGATTAGCAATCAGACCGCTACGCACAGCCACGTCGCAGATCGGCTGGACTCGGAACTTCTAAAGTTCATCTCTACCCATGCCGCCACCCCGGGCGACCGAGTGCCGCCGCTGGACGTACTGAGCCGCGAGCTGGGCTTGAGCGTTACGAAACTGCGCGAGCAGCTTGAGGTGGCGCGCCAGCTTGGCCTTGTGGAAGTGCGCCCGCGCTCCGGAATAAAAAGTGTCGAGTACAACTTTTTACCCGCAATCAGGCAGAGCCTGCTGTTTGGGCTGGCGCTCAACGCCAATTTGTTTCAGGCATATGGCGAATTGCGCAATCACACGGAGGCTGGCTTTTTTAAAGAAGCGGTGGCGCGGCTGACGACTGCAGACAGGCAGCAGTTGCGCTCTCTGGTGGCGGCTGCCCAAGAGAAGCTGCAGGGCCATCCTGTTCGCATTCCGCATCAGGAGCATCGCCAGCTGCACATTGGAATGTTCCGCCGGCTCGAGAATCCGTTTGTGATTGGACTGTTGGAAGCGTACTGGGAAGCGTACGAGGCAGTTGAGCTAAATGTGTTCTCTGACTACAAGTATTTGGAGCGCGTCTGGGACTACCACGCGCGCATTGTTGAATGCATCTGTGCGGAGCGGTTGGATGAGGGGCTGGCGCTGCTGGTGGAGCATGCGCAATTATTGCGCGACCGGGTTTGATTCGCCGCAATGAACACCAGCACCGGCAGCTTTGCCTGCGGACGCCAGCACGTGCCTTGCGGCGCAACTGCCCGCAGCCGCGGTTAATATATTATCTTAGACGGGAGCGGAGATCATGAGCGTGATTCAATCGAAGGTGGTGGACATTCTTTCCGGCAAGAATCTGGGCGAAGTTGTAAACGACTTCTCGATCCAGATTGGCTCTGCAAATGGTTCCGGCAGCCAGACGTCCAACATGGTGCTCGTGCGCGCCCTGTTCCGCATGGGCATCCCGGTCAGCGGCAAGAATTTGTTTCCGTCGAACATTCAAGGGCTGCCCACTTGGTACACAATCCGCTGCAGCCACGCCGGCTATGTTGCGCGCCAGCCCAGCTCGCCGGTGGTGGTGCTGATGAATCCGGAAACAGCCGTAAAGGATTTGGCAGGCCTTGAGTCCGGGGGCGTGTGCTTTTATCCCGATGACCTCAAGTTGGATTTGAGCCGGCAGGATGTGACCTACTATCCAATGCCGGTAAAAATGCTCACTTCTGTGCCGGAAGTGCCGCGCCATTTACGCACCTACATTGGCAACATGGTTTATGTGGGCGTGCTGGCCCAGGTGCTGCAGATTGAGATGAGCGCGCTTGAGGCAGCGCTTGACTGGCAGTTTGGCGGCCGCACCAAACTTGTGAATGCCAACTTGCCGACAATCAAAGCCGCGTTCGACTGGGCAGCCGCCAATATTGCAAAGCGCGATCCGTATCGCGTGGAGCGCATGAACGCCACGGCTGGTTACATGCTCGTAGATGGCAACACCGCCGGCGGGCTGGGCAGTGTGTACGGCGGCATGACGGTGACGGCATGGTATCCAATCACACCATCTACCAGCTTGGCAGATGCGATGTCCGAGTATGCGAGCAGCCTGCGGCGCGATCCAGATGGCAAGGCCAACTATGCGATTGTGCAGGCCGAGGATGAGCTGGCTGCGATTGGCATGGTGCTTGGAGCAGGCTGGGCCGGTGCGCGCGCCATGACCACCACGTCCGGACCGGGCATCAGCCTGATGCAGGAGTTCCTTGGGTTCGGCTATTACGCGGAAATTCCAGCTGTGATTTGGGACATTCAGCGCGTGGGGCCAAGCACCGGCATGCCAACGCGCGTTTCACAGGGTGACTTGTTCGCATGCTATTACGCCAGCCATGGCGACACAAAGCACATCTGCCTGCTGCCGGGCACTGTCAACGAGTGTTTCGAGTTCGGCTGGCGCTCGCTCGACATTGCTGAACAATATCAAACTCCCGTGTTCGTGCTCAGTGATTTGGATTTGGGCATGAACCAGTGGATGACAAAGCCGTTTGAATATCCAGCCGAGCCCATCAATCGCGGCAAGGTGCTGACGGCTGCGCAGGTAGAGCAGAACGGCTTCCGGCGCTACGCCGATATTGATGGTGATGGCATTGCTTATCGCACGCTGCCCGGCACCAATCATCCGCGGGCCAGCTACTTCACGCGCGGCAGCGGCCATGATTCGGATGCACGCTACACGGAAGATCCAGACAAATATCGAGACAATTTCGAGCGCCTGCGCCGCAAGATTGAGCTTGCGCGCGAGCATCTGCCCGCCCCGGTAGTGGAACTGACGGCCGGTGCCAAAGTTGCAATCATCGGCTTCGGCTCAACTGACCCGGCCATCATAGAGGCGCGCGACTTACTTACGGCGGGCGGCTTGAAAACAAGTTACCTGCGCATCCGCGCGCTGCCGTGCGCGGCCAGTGTGTTGGAATTTGTGCGGAGCCATGCGCGCGTGTATGTTGTGGAAATAAATGCTGATGGCCAGCTGCGCCAGGTGCTGCAGCTGGAGATGCCTGAACTGGCAGCGCGCTTGCGTTCGGTGTGCATGCTGGACGGCATGCCATTTACGGCCGCATGGATCATGGGCCAGATCAATTCACAGGAGCAGAAATAATATGGCTACTGCCACGGTTGCAACCTCCAAACTCAATCTGATTGGCCTGGACAAGAGCGACTACAAGGGCAATCCCTCGACGCTGTGTGCCGGCTGCGGCCACGATTCGATCTCGGCGCAAATTATTCAAGTTGCGTTTGAGCTGGGGCTTAAGCCCGAAAACGTGATCAAGCTGAGCGGCATTGGCTGCTCCAGCAAAAGCCCGGCGTACTTCTTGAATCGTTCGCACGGGCTGAATGCAGTGCACGGGCGTATGCCCTCGGTTGCCAGCGGCGCCATGCTGGCAAACCGCACTTTGACTGCGATTGGCGTGAGCGGCGACGGCGACACCGGATCGATCGGCCTCGGGCAGTTCAAGCACATCATCCGGCGCAACGTGCCGATGGTTTATGTGATTGAAAACAACGGCGTCTACGGTTTGACCAAGGGCCAATTTTCCGCGACTTCGGATGAAGGCCAGAAACTCAAGTACTATGGAGACAATGAATATCCGGCGGTGGACCTTTGCATGGAAGCGATTGTGAGCGGCTGTGGATTTGTGGCGCGCTCATTTGCAGGCGATCCCAAACAGGTGCGCCCGCTGCTTAAGGCGGCGTTTAGTTTCCAGGGCACGGCGGTGCTGGATATCATCAGCCCGTGTGTCACGTTTAACAACAATCCGGAATCCAACAAGAGCTATGAGTGGGTGCGCGACCACGACTCCCCGCTGCACGACATCAGCTTTGTGCCGCAGCGCGAAGAAATCACGGTTGATTATGAGCCCGGCGAAACCAAGGCAGTGACCATGCATGATGGCGCGCAGATTGTGCTGAAGAAGCTGGCGGGAGAACACGACCCCACGGACCGCATGGCAGCCATCATCCTGCTGGAGCGCGGCCGTACCGAGAATGTGCTGACCACCGGCCTGCTGTACTACAACCCCAACCGCGATACCGTGCAAGATTCGGAGCGCATGGTTGCCACCGCGCTGGCTTTACTGCCGGATGAAAAGCTGCGGCCGGCGCGTTCCACGCTTGACAAGATTGTGGCAGGTCTGTGCTAGTAATACCAACACCAGCATGACCAGCAGACTTTCACAAATCAGCGGGTGGGTCGCAATCGTGATGCTGTTTGGCGCCGGTGCGGTTACTACTTTTATGTTTGGCAAGCAGTTGCCGGTGCCAGCGCCCAAAGTTTTGCCGGCAGTGTCTGTAGCGGCAGCTTCTCCATCGGTGGCTTGGCTGCCGCCAATCAATCTGCCGGACGTTTCAAAATGGCTTGCAAGCCTTGCACCGGCTACCCTCGTGTCACTGCTGACGGTGGCCGCAGGGGCTGGAATTCTGATTGCGGTGGTTGCCCTGGCGGGCGGTTTGGCAATTTTGTTTGTAATCCTCGACCGGCAGGTTAAGGGCACGAGTTCTGATTCGAAATCATAGTTGCGGCGCGCTGCATGCCAGACTGGCATACTGTGTGCTAGTTGGTTGAGTGCTTGCTTGTGGCTGGCGCTTAACCTGGGCTGGTTTCACTTTTACTCGGGCCTTCGAAGGTCTTCTTGAATACAGAGCAATTTCTTATACAGCTGGAGCAGTGGCGTGCTAGCGTAGAACCGCGGCTTGCACTGCTGTCCACCACTGAACTGGAGCAGTCTGCCCCTGGCGAATGGAGCCTGCTCGACAAGCTTGCCCATTTGGCAGCGTGGGACGCAGAAGCCGTGCTGGCATTGGCGCGCGCAAAGCAAGGCGGCAAACCGCGCTACCTCAACGTTACTCCGGCAGAAACAGACGAGTTGAATGCGCAGTGGCACGGGGAAAACAAGGGCCGCGCATCGGAGCGCGTGCTCGGCGATTTTCACGGCGTATGGCGCCAGCTAGTTCGCCAACTGCACGGTTTTGCGCCGGCTGATTTGGAAGATACCAAGCGATATCCATGGCTTAAAGGCATGGCGTTGATTGACTTCGTGGACGAGTGGGCTCTGCAACATGAGATGGAGCATTTGCAGCACTTGCTTGCGCGGCCGCCCGAGTAAAGAGTTTGTTCGCAGACCGCGTGGCGTGAAGTTTTACAGACAAGTTTTTGTCCCAGACATTTAGATGAGTACACCGCTGATTGCTGGCGAACTAGATGCAGCCGTGCATACTGGGTGCGTCATATTTGAGCGCGGAGCCATGGGCCGGTTGTGGGCGCAGGGGCGGGATCGCTTGGACCTTTTGCACCGCATGTCCACCAACGATATGACAGGCATGCCGCTCAATACAGTGCGCCAAACAGTGCTGACAAATCACTTGGGGCGCATCGTAGATCGGTTGGATGTACTTAACCTGCCTGACGGTGCGCTGCTGCTTACCAGCCCGGATCAAGCCGGCGCTGTGCGGGCGTGGCTGGCGCGCCATGTTTTCTTTCAGGATGATGTGCAGCTGCGCGATACAACTGCGGAGATGGACCAGCTGTTGCTGCTGGGTGGTGCTGCAGCCAAAATTGCTGACGCTCTGTTTGCGGGGGCAGGTGCGCTGAGTTTGCAGCAATTGCTCCAAGTTGATGCAGTAATTGTGGCACGCATCGATGCATACGGGCATGCTGGCTTTGAAATCATCGCACCCGCGGATGCAATTAATGAAGTGCGCGCGCGTGCGGTTGCTGCTGGCGCGCTGCCCGCACCACCTGCTCTCCTGCATCTCTTGCGTGTGGAGGCGGGCGCTGCTGGTGCGGGTGCGGAAATCAGCCCGGCGTATATCCCACTGGAAGTTGGATTGTGGGCTGCGGTCAGCTTCAGCAAGGGCTGCTACATTGGACAGGAGATTATTGCGCGCATGGAAAGCCGGGGCCGGCTGGCCAAGACGCTCGTGGGGCTTCAATCGCAAGCGGAGCTTTTGCCGGGCGCGGAGCTGTTGGCGCCGGACGCAACGCGCGGCATTGTTACCAGCAGTGCGCGTTCTGCGCGTTTCGGCTGGATTGCGCTGGCGTTGCTCAAGCCCGCTGCCGCCAATCCCGGCACGCTGGTTACAGCGCAGCAGGGCGCGCATCAAATTTCGGCGCAAGTAGTGCCAATTCCGTTTGGCAGGTAACTTGCACCTATGAGCCCGCATGCATATTATTACGCGCCTGCTGGCTGTGCCATTGGTGCACGCAACCGCATTGTTGCTGGCACTCTGCGTTCTGGCGCGGGGCGCCGAAGCCAGCTTGCTGCAGGCTTCCACCCTTAAGGCCCTGCTGATAGAACAGCAATTTCATACTCAGATTGCGCCACAGTGGCTGGCAGACGCATTACTGGCCGCGCCTGCACCGGTTGCGGCCGCCACAGGCGTGCCAAGCACCAGCTGGCAGCAGTGCGCGGGTGAACTGCTGGATGCCGGCATCGCTGCTGTGGCCGGTGGCAGCAGCTGGCCGCCGGCAGCAGTTTGGCAGCGCGGCTTCACATGCATGCTGCCCGCCGCAGATGGCACCGCGGTGCAGACGCAATCCGGCGTTCAATTCCAAACTTTATTTCGTAATCTTTCAGCAGCAGACCGGACTGCAATTGCCACTGAATTGCTGCCCCCGGCGCGCATAAAACCGCAAGTGGAAGGGATGGTCGATGCGCTCTTTTTTTGGCTGCAAGGCCAGGCACGGGAACCGTATTTAGTGCTGGATCTGCGCTTGTTGAAGGCGGATCTTGCGGCTGCGGGCGGCAGTGCGATGGTGCGCAAACTGGTGGCGGGCTTTCCCGCTTGTACGCCGGCAGCTGCCGAATTGCTGTTGCACGCAGCGCTTGCGGGGCAGCTGCCACCGCAGCTCTGCCGCTTCCCCGCAGCGCTGCCCGCCGGCGATGCTTTGGTGGCAGCCGTATTGCAATCACAATTGCAAGCCTCCATCGGCAGTGCATTGCCTGACCAATTAAATCTTGTGACCGGCGTGGATGACCAAGTGAGCATGGCAAGTACGGGCCTGCTGGGAATTTCAATGGTGCACCTGGAACGGGCCAAGTGGTGGATTGACCGGGTGCACTGGGTTGCGCAGCACGGTGCCTGGCTGGTGGGTGGCGGCCTGCTGCTGATAGCGGTGCTGGCTGCCGGTACGCTGGCGCAACTGAGTTTGTGGTGGGGACGCACATTGTTGCAGGGCGGCACTTTGGCAAGTGTGCCGGCTGTGGTTGCATATTTTCTGGCGCACAGTTTGCCGATGGCTGCTAGCCTGACCCAGTTGGGCAGCTCGCCAAAAATTCTGGCGCTGCGCCTGTTGCTGGGCGCTGCGCCGGGTTTGGCGCTTGAGACCCTGCCGGCTGCCGTCGCGCTGCTGGCAATTGGTGCAGCCTTGTGGGTGGCGGGCGGATTGTCGCGGCGCCTGATGATGCTGGCAGTCTGATGCGAAGCAACATTTGGGCACTGCTGGAGTTTGTCCCACGCAGTCTCAGGCAAACTTTTGCGGAGACGTTGGTTTTACATGCCGGCTCTTTCGGCTGGCATTGAACAATTAAAATTTTGGAGGCTTGAACATGGACCCAAAACTATTTCAGCAATTGAGCGCCTCGGTAAGTGCCGCATTGGGCACAGTGGCCACCGGGCTGGCCACAGCCGCAATCCCAATTTTGGTTGCGTATATTGGCTCGTGGGTGCGCAACCGCACAAACGACATGCGGCAGAGCATGAGCACGCGCCAGCTGCAAATGGCGGAAAGCGTGGGTGCAATTGCCATCAACGCCGCGGAGCAGCTTAGCCGCTCCGGGCAGTTGGTGGATGGCACAAGCAAAAAGGACTATGCGGTGAGGATGGCGCAGAGCTACCTGAGCCGGCTGGGCGTGCGCATGGACGCCCGTGATGTTGCGGCCCTGATCGAAGCCGAGGTGAGCCGCACCTTCGGGCGCGGGGCGCCCTCGATGGAACTGGCTGCGGCGCAGTCAGAGTTGCTGCAGCGCGGCGCCAAGACGGCTGTGCTGGCTGCGGAGCAGGGCGCGGTGCGCCGCATGGCTGTGGAGCGCGGCTTGGATCTGGGCGAGCAAAAGAAGATATTTGCGATGAATGTTGCGGCGCGATTTTTGGCTGAGCACGGGCTGCGCATTGATGCGCAGGTGGTGGACGCCATGATTGAGGCGCAGTTGATGCAATTTAGAATGGAGGCGGCGCAGCAGCTTGCGCGTTAGCAGCAGACCGCATTGCTAAATAAAGAGCGGGCACCGTGAGATGCCCGCTTTTTTAATCCGGATTGCAGCAAGCCGCGCGGTGTGCACGGTACCGTAATTTTTTAGCGTTTGTCGCCCAAGACATGCACCATGACAATATTTGCCGGGCGCATGTGCTCCACCGGCAGTCCGACGATGATGACCACCTGTTGTCCCAGCTGCAGGCCCACCTGGTTTAGCAGCAGGTGCTCGGCTGCTTCCACCATCTCATTTAGCGAGTGCGCCTGCGGCACCATGTGGGGCGTGGTGCCATGCATGAGCGCCATGCGCCGGCGAGCGCGTTCGTGCGCTGTGCATCCGATGATGGGCACGGATGGCCGTTCCTTGGACAGCACAAGCGTGTTGTTGCCGGTACGCGTGAATACAACGATGGCAGCGATTGGCAGCGTGTTTGCCAACTTGGCGGCGGCGCGCGCGAGCGCCACGGATGTGACGCTGGTGGGAGTCAGCTGGTCGTGGTAATGCCCCCACTCGCCCACATGCTGCTCGGCCTCCTCAATTATCCGGCGCATCATGCGTACAGCGCCAACGGGATGCGCACCATTGGCAGTCTCAGCCGAAAGCATCACGGCGTCACTGCCATCAAAGATGGCATTGGCAACATCAGAGGCTTCCGCCCGGGTGGGCCGCGGATTCTCAATCATGCTCTCGAGCATTTGCGTGGCAGTGATGACTATGCGGCCGGTGGCATTTGCCCGCTGAATGATGTGCTTTTGAATGGCCGGGATGCGGTGCGGCGCCATCTCCACCCCCAGATCCCCGCGCGCCACCATTACCCCTTCGCAAACGGCCAGCAGCTGCTCCAGATTTTCAACCGCGGCGGGCCGCTCCAGTTTGGCGATGATCGGCGTCTCGGCTTTGTCCGGCGCAGTCAAGGCAATAAAGTCGCGCACTGTGCGCAAGTCGTCTGCAATTTGCACAAACGAGACGGCCACAAAGTCCACATCGTTCGCCAGACCAAACACCAAGTCCTGCCGGTCTTTGTCAGTGAGCGATTCAATGTTGGTTGTCAGCCCGGGCAAATTAATTCCCTTTTGCGGAAACAGCGCGCCGCCGGTGACTACGCGCGTGCGCACTTGATCGCCGGAAGTGGCCAGCACCTGCAGTTCGAGATTGCCGTCATCCATCAGAATTTGGTCGCCCGGCTTTACTACGTGCGGCAGCTCCGCAAATGTAGTGGACACCATGTGGCTGTCACCCGGAACCGGTGTTGAAGTGATGATGAATTCCGCGCCCGCCACCAACTGCACGGGCCCGCCGCCGGCAATACCGCCAATGCGAATTTTGGGGCCTTGCAGGTCTTGCAGGATGGCGATGGCTACTTTTCGATCTTCGGCAACTGCGCGGATGCGCGCAATCAAGCTGCCATAGTACGCATGCGTGTTGTGCGAAAAGTTTAGGCGCGCAACATTCATGCCGGCGTCCATCAGTTCGCCGAGGCGCTCGGCGCTGTCGCACGCCGGGCCAATCGTGCAAATAATTTTTGTCTTTGTGGTGTTCATGCCGACTGGTGCACCGAAATGTCAAATGCGCCGCGCACAACCAGCAGCAATTGCGTTAGGCCGGCCGCCAAACTTGTTGTGTCTATGAATTCGTCCGGGCGGTGTGCATTGCCGCCGGTGCATAAGCCGATGCAAACAGCAGGGCGCCCGAGACTCAGTGGAATGTTGGCATCGGTGCTGGAGGCACAGAGCTGGCCGCCCGCATGGCCCGCATGGTTCAAAGCTGCAAGGGCGAGTTGCGGCAGCGGGTGCTGCGCAGCAATCGCGCCCGTCGGCCGGTTGCCGCAGGCTTCGCAAGTGAGGTTTACGCCGGCGGTGCGTGGCATGGCTGCGATTATAGCTTCGGCCCGTGAAGCAACATCTGCCAGCAGCGCACTGTCTTCGGACCGCAGGTCTAGCTCCAGCTGCGCATGGCTAGCAATCGTGTTGATGCTTGTGCCGCCGCTGATGCGCCCGATGTTGAGCGTGACACGCGGCGTGGAACTGAGTTGCAGTTGCAGCAGTTGTTGCGCGCATTCCACCAGCGCGTGGATTGCGCTGGGCGCTCCGGCGTCGTTCCAGGAGTGGCCGCCCGCCGTTTGCGCACTGATACGGTAGCGCCGCGCACCCACTGCACGATGGATCACGCGCCCGTAGGCTGCGCCCTCAACCACAATTGTGGCGCTGATCTGTTTGCCAGGGTGCACTTGGAGCTGGCGCATGCCCCGCAAGTCGCCGAGCCCTTCTTCGCCGACGTTCGCTGCCAGCCACAAGTCGCCGGGCAACTGCAAGCCGTTAGATTGCAGCACGCGCGCAAGTTCCAGCAGTCCGGCAAGCCCGACAGCGTTGTCGCCAATGCCGGGTCCGCAGATGCGCGATCCGTGCCGGCTCACTTTTAAATCCGTGTCTGCGGCAAACACGGTGTCCAAGTGTGCGCTCACCAACAAGGGCGCTGCGCTGCCGCCGGGAAGGCGCGCCAGCACGCTGCCCGCTTCGTCAATGCGAACATCAGCGAGGCCAAGCGCGCTGAAGCGCTGCCGTACGGCGGCGGCACGCGCTGATTCAGCAAATGTTGGCGCAGCTATTTGCTGAAGGTCAATTGCATCCGCAACCACCGCTGCACAATCAAGTGCTGCCAGACTAGATTCCAGGTCATTCGGATTGAACGAGAATTGCATCGTTGCTGGCCGTTTAGAGCAAAATTTGCATGCCCAATTGGCGGAAAGAGTTTTTTATTATGGAGTGTGCACTCAACGGTGGCAAAGCCGCAGCATTGCCGGTTGGCGTCCGCGCCTGCGTGCGCTGCTCAAGTCCAGCAAAATTATGTGAAATGGGACTGTACGCATACTTGACACTGGCGACGCCAAATATATACTACCCGTCCCCCGCTCGAGATGCATGTAGCGCATTTATGCTGGTTGCAATTTCTGCGCGGGCTCCCAATTATGGCTGATCCAAAAATACTTTGGCTTGAACCGAGCAAGGCACGCAAGACATCCTACGCTGCGCAGGTGGCGCGGCGCCGCTACGCAGTGCAGGTTGTGCACGACCAACGCGCCGCGTGCCGGTTTGCGGCGGCGCAGCATCCGCCAGTATGTGTGGTTGATGTGGCTCCCGCAGCCGCAGTCCAGCGGGTTTGCAGTGCGCTGCGCAAGGCGGCGCCCAAAATGCGGATCATTGTGGTTCAGGCGCGGGCCGGCATGGAGGTCGCATCAGGGTGTGCTGAAGTATTGCTCTGTGCGCCATTCACAATTCGCAAGCTGCTTAACAGCATCCGCCAGCAACTGCCGGCCAACGGCGGAGAGTGGGTTGCGCATGGCGCACTGCGCCTGCATCCCGCGGCGCGGCGCCTGCAGCTGCGTGGGCACGAGCATTTGCTCTCCCCAAAGCTGTTGCGCCTGCTGGAGTTCATGCTGGCGCGTGAGGGCAAGCCGGTTTCCACCACACTCATTGTGAGACGCGTGTGGGAAACCGAGTACACCAGCGACCTGAACACGCTGCATAATCACATTAACACGCTGCGAAAAATTCTTGAAGTAGACCCGGCGCATCCGCACATTTTGCGAACGGTGCGCGGCAAAGGTTATTGCCTGAGCCTCAACGGCAAGGCCGAGTAACCTGCGGGCTTGGCTGCGGCGCCGCGCGGCAGCGTTGGCCCCCGCAGATAATCCGGGAAAAGTTTTGGCAAATAAAAAGAGCCCGTTGTTAAAACAGCGGGCTCTTGCTTTTGCAGTTGTTCGGTGCGCCTACTTTTTGTTCTCCAGCGCACTAAGTTGCTTCATCAAACGGCCTTTGCGGCGAGCCGCGTTCTTGCGGTGAATAACGCGCTTGCCGGCTGCCTTGTCTAAATGGCTGATGGCTTCCATTACCGCTTTGTGCGCAGCATCTGGCGCAGTTTGCGCCAGCGCTTCACGGGCACCGCGCACCGCCGTGCGCAGTTTGGAACGGCGCATCTTGTTGCGCACAGTTTTGCGTTCGGTTCCCCGAATGCGTTTCTTTGCTGAAGGAGTATTTGCCACTGAATGTACCTGAGCCTTTCGGTTGAATGTGTGCCAATTGTACCCCACCCGCGGGCAAAATGCCTGTCAGCAGGCCGGTAAGTGCGGGGCGGAATCAGGCAGTTTGTGGGACCGAAAAGTAAAAAGTGCTGCCCTTGCCCAACTGACTTTCAACCCACACACGCCCGTTGTGGCGCTCGGCGATGGATTTGACGATGGCGAGGCCGAGGCCTTGGTCGCGCAAGCCAGCCGCACTGACGGATGCTTTGACGGTAAAAAATTTATCGAAGAGGCGCGGCTGGTCCGCCCGCGAGATGCCGGCTCCCGTGTCTTCCACAATAAACAGCACGCTATCCGCCTCGGCGCGGGTGCTCACCAGCACGCGTCCAGCCGGCTTGGTGAACTTCATTGCGTTTTCCAAGAGGTTGGAGAGCGCGATGCGGATTTGCGCCTCGTCGCCTGGCACCGCCGGCAAGTCCGCATCCAAATTTGTTTCAAGCTGCAGATTCCGGCCGGCTGCTGATGGCTGGGCTTGTTCCAGCAGACCCTGCGCAATGGTGGTTAGGTTGCAGCGCGCACTAGTTGGCCCAACCGCCGCTTCAATGCGCGCGAGGTTGAGCAATTCCTCCACCAGCTTGCTGATGCGGTCAATCTCAACGCCCAGCTTGTCTGTGTATTCCTGCTGACGCAAATTAAGCGGGCCCACCACGGGCAGCATTGTGGCGTATCCGCGCAGGAAGGTGAGCGGATTCTTTAAGTGATGGCTGACGGCCGCGACCAAGTCTGACTTGCGCTGGTCGATCAGTTTGAAGTTTGTCACATCGCGCAGCACTGCCACATGCCCAAGCAGTTTGCCGCTGTTGTCTGTAATGCGTGAGGCGGAGGCTGCAAAGGTGCGGCCATCGTCCCAGCCAACTTCGCAGCTCGATTTGGCGGCGCCGGTATCGCGCAAGATGGCCAGCAGCTCGGGTGGCTTGACGATGTCGCGCAGCGGGCGGCCGCGCGCTGCGTGCGCGGCTACTTGCAGCAGCTGCGCAGCGGCCAGGTTCAGCAGCAGCATGCGCTCGGCGCCATCGGTCACTATCACCGCGTCGGGGGTGGATTTGAGAATGGCACTGAGCTGCAGCCGATCGCTCTCGCTTTCCTGATACAGGCGCGCATTCACAATTCCCAGCACGGCCTGGCCGGCGAGTGTGGCCAGCAGGTCAACATCAGCGGGCGTAAAACTGCGCGGGGTTAAATACCCCAGCCAAAGAGTGCCCAGCAATGTTTCATCGTGCACCAGCGGCAGCGCGAGCAGCGCGCCCAGCGTGCGGGCTGCGGCGCTGCCGGCAAACGCAGCGTGCACGCTGGCTGCATCATGCAACTGGAGCGTGCCGGATTGGCGCACCAGTGCCAGCACACTGCCGTTAAGCTGCGCCAGTTCCGCAGCAGCGCCCGCCGGGAAGGACTGGCCGACTGCGCCATCGGCTGCTGCCAGCACCAGCTGCGCACTGTCCGCGTCAGACAACTCAATTGCGCCTTGCAGGATGGGCGCGAGCGCTTTCTGCAAATCCAGGCTGCCGCTGACGCCTTGGGTGGCGCGCAACAGCACGCCAAGCTCGCGCACTTGTGAGCCAACGCGCGCGCGCATGCGCTCGAATGATTCGCCCAAGCGACCAACCTCATCCGTGCCGGCCACGCCCACGGGCTGGCCAAATTTTCCGGCGGTCATGGCGTCGGCAGCTTTTTCCAGCATTTGCAATGGTGCGGCAATGCGGTTGCTAAGTGGTACCAACACCACCAAGCCGGCAAGGCTTATCAGCAGCAATCCGCCTGCAAGCGGCAGCGTGATCTGGCGCGCCTGAGTTGTAACTGCAGCCGCAGGCACTTGCAGCACAACATTCCACGGCTGGCCGGCAACGGGCAGGAAGTACACCAGCTCCAGCGCGCCGCTTTCGCCCGGCTGGCGAAACACCTGCCCGGACGCGCCGCTCTGGGGCACGGCCAGCTCTTTTGGCGGCAGCTGCCAGCTTTGGCCCACCAGCTGTGGGTTGGGGTGGTACAGAATGCGCAGCTGCGCATCCGTGATGAACCCCAAGCCTTCACCCGCCATCGTGCCTTGCAGGGTTGCCACCAGCGGCTGCATCAGCGGGCTGGTGGCGAGGTCCGCGCGCCCGAGCAGCACACCCAGCACTGCGCCGCTGCCTGCTGCGGTTGTGGGCGCCGCAAATGTAAGGCTTGCCTGCGCAGCGCTTTGGCCGGGAAATACAAAAGTTTGCTGCGGCACGCCCTGCCGCGCCAGGTTCACGGCATCCAGCTCGCCCGCCGTGAGTCCTACGCGCGTAACGTCAGCCTCGGGATACCCGAGCAAAGGAACACCAGCAGCGTCAAAATAAATGAGCTGCTTGAAGTACGGTATCGCGCGCGTGCTGCGCTTGAGTTCTGCCGCCCGCACCTCCGGGTCGGCCGCCAGCAAGTTCGGGGACTGAGCCACATCAAGAATCAGGCTCGCTCCGCTGGCCACAAAGAATGGCACGCCCTCGGCAACGTTTTGCGCGTCGCGTTCCATTTGTGCAATCACAATGCGGGTGGCCACATTGGACGCAATGCGGGCGATCAACAAGTACAGCAGCGCAGCGCCAAGCAGTGCGGCCGGCATAAACGTGAACAGGATGCGCTGCTGCAGGCTGCTGGCATATGGCGCAGTGCGCGTGATGCGCGGGTTGGGCCACGGAATGCGCAGTGGCACAAGCAGCAACTGCACGATCAAGCCTGCCAGCAGAAGTTCAGCAGCCAGCGGCAGGAGTTCCCGGGCCCAGCGCTGCAAACCATAATCGAGGCCGCTAAAGTTGCCGGGCGCAAACTCCACGATGCGCGTGAGCAGATTGGCCGCCAACAGCATCAAAGCCGCTGCCAGCGCGGCTGCCAGCGGCCGGCGCACAAATGCTGCAAGGCGGCCGGCGTAATCCTGCTGAATGATGCTGGATAACAGGGCACCGGCGAGCATGCCCTCCGGGATGGCAAACGCATGGTGCGTGACCCAACCAGCGCGCACCAACCCGCCTGCCAAACCCACAAGCATGGCCGGCGCACTGCCGCCGCTGCCGGCAGCAATCAACACGGGAATAAAAGCCAGTGGAGAAAATAGAAGCGGAGCTAATGCAGCGCCTTGTGAATCAATATCTGCGGCGGCTGCGCCGCGCACGGTGGCAGTGCCGGACAGCACTGCGGCGGCAACGCACGCCAAGGCAAGCCACAGCCAGCTGCGGGATTGATAGCGCAATACCGGCTGCCAATTGCGGGAAAGTGCGAATGCGAGCACCGCGAGGTACGCGATCAGCCAAATCAGCCCGGGCCAGCTTGCAAGGGGCGTGAGCTGCGGCAGCCCACTAAATGACCAGAAACTAAAGGACATTGTGTTGCATTTTGCGGTGGATTCGCATTATAGCATTCGGGTTTTTTTAGCGGCAGCTCTGCAATGGATGATAGACTCTGCGCGCCGACTTTCAAAAAAGCAAATTCAGATTTTGGCGCTGAGCACCAAGCCCCGGCGCGGGCTGCGTGTTATCTGCGGCGCTGCGCTGAAATTTTCTTGCCGGCAACTATGGAGAACTGAAGACACATGCCAGATCATCTTCCCGGCAGTCAGGCAGGGCACCCGCTGCGCGTGGCGGTGGTGGGTTCCGGCCCGGCCGGTTTTTATGCAGCGGAGCACTTGTTGAAGCAGCCCGGCCTGCATGTGGTGCTGGACATGTATGAAATGTTGCCCATGCCTTTTGGTCTGGTGCGCTATGGTGTTGCGCCGGATCACCAGAAGATCAAGTCTGTCACGAAGGCATTTGAGTCAGTCGCCAGCCGGCCGAACTTTCGGCTTTTGGGCAATGTGGAAGTGGGCCGGCACATCACAACACAAGAGCTGCAGAATTATTACCATCAGATTGTGTTCACTGTTGGGGCGCAAAGCGACCGCCGCTTGGGAATTCCGGGCGAGGACCTGATTGGCAGCCACCCGGCCACACATTTCGTCGCGTGGTACAACGGTCATCCGCTTTTTCGTGATTACCAATTTGACCTCACGCAAGAGTGCGTGGCGATTGTGGGTGTGGGCAATGTGGCCATCGATGTAGCTCGCATTCTTTGCCGTACACGCGCGGAGCTCGCGCGGACTGATATTGCGGATTATGCGCTGGCGGCGCTGAGCGCGAGCAAGGTACGCGAGGTCTATTTGCTGGGCCGGCGCGGCCCTGCACAGGCCGCATTTTCCAATCCGGAAATCAAGGAGCTGAGCGAGATGGAAGGCGCAGACCCGATCGTGCTGCCGGCTGAGGCTGCGCTCGATGAGTTGAGCACACAGGAATTGCTCACCACACCGGACAAGACCGCGCGCAGAAAAGTTGAGCTGTTGCAGGCTTATGCCACACGCGCGCCAACCGGCAAGGCGCGCCGCCTCAATTTGCGATTCTTAGTTTCGCCGGTGGAGCTGCTAGGCAATGCAGCCGGGCAGGTGGCTGGCCTGCGGATAGTGCGCAATGTGCTGCAGAAAAACGCAGCGGGGGCATTGCAGCCGGTGGCCACTGATGCATTTGAAACTTTGCCGGCCGGACTGGTGTTTCGTTCGGTGGGCTATCGCGGCATTCCGCTTGCAGGCGTGCCGTTTGCCGATCGTGCCGGCGTGATCTTGAACAGCCTTGGGCGCATCCTTGACCCGCAGACGCAAGTGCCGGTGGCCGGCCACTATACGGCCGGCTGGATAAAGCGCGGACCGAGTGGCGTTATTGGCACCAACAAGCCGGACGCAGTGGAAACCGTGGTGTGCATGCTGGCGGATCGGGAAGCCGGTGTGCTCCTGCAGCCGGCCCATCCGCAAACAGATGCGGTCGATGCATTGCTGCAGGAGCGCCAGCCGCAACTGGTCACTTATGCGGACTGGCAGCAGTTGGACCAAAAAGAGCAGACACTCGGGGCGGCAAGCGGCCGGCCGCGCGTTAAGTTCACCAGCATGCCCGAAGTAGTTGCTGCACTGGGTCGGAGCTCATAGGTCTGCGATTGCCGCTGCTATAATGCCGCACTTCGATTTTGCAGGCGCAGTGGTTTGTAAGTACCCGGGCCTGCGCAACAATACAAAGTCAACAGTTTTAGCCACACAGATCTGAGTCCGCCCGCCCCGCAGCAGAAGCAACATGTCCGGCCATTCCAAGTGGAGCACCATCAAGCGCAAAAAGGGCGTCACCGATTCCCGGCGGGGAGCCGTGTTCACGCGGCTCGCCAAAAACATCAGCATCTCGGCGCGTGAAGGCGGCGGTGACCTTACGGCCAACTTTAAGCTGCGCCTCATGGTGGACAAGGCGCGCGCAGCCAACATGCCCAAGGACAACATCGACCGCGCAATCAAGCGTGGCACTGGCGAAGAGAAAGGTGCTGCAGCGTATGAGGAGATCACCTATGAGGGATTTGCGCAGCATGGCGTGGCGCTCATCTTGGAAATTGTTACGGACAACCGCAACCGTGCGGTCGCGGAACTGCGCCATCTGCTAAACAAAGTTGGCGGCAATCTGGGCGAGGCCGGGTCGGTGGCGTGGCAGTTTGAGCGCCGCGCGTATCTGGCGTTCAATCCAGGCGGCCGTGCCGAAGAGGCACTGTTTGAAATGCTCGTTGACGCCGGTGCGGATGATGTGCAATATTCGCCCGAACTCGTGGAAGTTTACGGAGCCGTGGACCGCTTCAGGGCGCTGACGGAAGCGCTGGCTGCGGCCGGCATTGCGCCGGATGAAGCGCAAGTGCGCATGGAGCCCAGCAATCCGCTCAGCCTCACTCCGTCTGAAACCGCACAGGTGATGCGCACGGTGGAGCACCTGGAAGAGCTCGATGACGTGCAGGAGGTCTACACCAACCTCAACATCACCGATGAGGCCATGGCGGCGCTGGAAGCCGCCTAGCCAATGACCGGCTTGGTGCTCGGGGTGGACCCCGGCACAGCAACCACTGGCTATGGGTTGGCGTGTGAAGAGCAGGGCCGCCTGAAGTGCATTGCTTACGGCGTGATCCAAACTCCGGCTGGGGCCGCGGTGCATGTGCGGCTGCAAATACTTTATAGTGAGTTGAGTGCTGTGGTGGCTAAATATCAACCGGTAAGCGGCGCGGTGGAGAAGCTGTTCTTTCATCGCAACGCGGCGGCTGCGCTGGCGGTGGGGCAGGGGCGCGGCGTGGCATTGCTTGCGCTGGCTGATTGCAAAGTGGGCGTGGGCGAGTACACGCCGCGCGAGGTGAAGCAGGCGGTAACCGGCTACGGCGCGGCAACCAAAAGCCAAATTCAACTTGCTGTGCAGTGGATGCTGGAGCTGCAAGAGCTGCCGCGCCCGGACGATGCAGCGGATGCGCTGGCCGTGGCAATCTGCCACATTCATTCTGCGCGCCGCAATGCGCTGCTTGCCGCATGATTGCAGCGCTGTCTGGTGTTGTGCTTGCGCTTGGCCCAACGCATGTGGTGCTGGATGTTGGCGGCGTGGGCTACAAAGTGTTCGTGCCGGCAAATGTGCAGGAGCACCTGGTGCTTGACCGCACCGCAAGCCTGCACACGCATTTGATTGTGCGCGAGGATGCGTTGACGCTGTTTGGATTTATGGACGAAGCCGACCGCGCGGTGTTTGAACTGCTGCTGGGTGTAAGCGGTGTTGGACCGAAGGTGGCACTTGCCCTCTTGTCGGCGGTTTCACCGGACGCGCTGCGCGCTGCGGTTGCGGAGTCACGGCCCGAGCTGCTGGGGCGCGTTTCCGGGGTTGGCAAAAAGACGGCAGAGAAGATCATCTTTCACCTGAAGGATCGGCTGGGTGCGCCCACGCGCGGTGCCGGTGTGTCCGCAAGTCATGAGCGCGACGGTGAACTGGTGTCTCTGCTGATGTCGCTGGGGTACAGCCTTGCGGAGGCGAATAGCGCGGTACAAGCGCTGCCCAAGGACGCGCCGCCGGAAATTGAAGAGCGCCTGCGTTTGGCGCTGCAAAGACTCGCGCCATAAGAGGAGCAGCCTGATGTTGGAACAAACCAAAGTGGCATTTATTGGATCTGGCGCAATGGGCGGCGCCATGATCAGCGGCCTGCTAGAGCAACGCCTGGTGGCAGCCGCCGACATAACGGCAGCCGACCCGCACGCAGAACGTTGCGCAGAATTGAGCGTGCGCTTCAAGGTGCAATCCACCACCGACAACCGCGCTGCAGTGAAGGGCGCCAACATCGTGGTCTTGTCCGTCAAGCCGCAGGTGCTGCCGCAGGTGCAGCAGGAGCTGGCGGGCCAGCTTGGTGCCAGCGCTTTAGTGGTTTCTATCATTGCGGGCGCCCGCCTGGCCGGCATTGCTGCGGGCTTGGGGCACGCAGCGGTGGTGCGCTCCATGCCCAACACGCCCGCGCAGATTGGCCAGGGCATCACCGTGTGGACGGCGCTGCCGGCTGTGACCGCCGCGCAACGCGGCCAGACGGAAGCGTTGCTTGGCGCGCTTGGCCAGACCGTGTTTGTGGATGACGAGGACTACCTTGATATGGCCACGGCGCTCTCGGGTACGGGCCCAGCCTATGTCTTCTACTTTATGGAAGCACTGATCGACGCGGGTGTGCACATGGGCTTCTCGCGCCAGATTGCGGAGAAGTTGGTAGTGCAGACTGTGAAGGGCTCGGCTGAATATGTGCTCAGCTCTCCACACCACTTGGCGCGGCTGCGCAATGAGGTAACTTCACCAGGCGGTACTTCGGCTGAGGCGCTGTACTACTTGGACAAAGCAGGGTTTCGAACTGCGCTGTCGCGCGCAGTTTGGGCCGCGTATCAGCGCTCCACCGAATTGGGCAGCGGACGCAAACGCGCCAACCCCGCGGGATTGCCGGGTGATGCTGCGCCGGAAGCATAAGCCCGTACGCTTCGCGCATCTTCGGAAATAGCCCAGCCGTAAATCAGAGAGTTGGCGCTGACAAAGTAGCCGGGCGGGCAAGCCCGAGCAGCGCATAACCTCCAAACTAAGTGAGCGCAAGTGCGCCCAAAGCTCGCATCTGGAAGGATGCTTGCATGCGGCGCCAACAGTCTTCCATCTGAGATTTTCAGCGCACCACCAAATGGCAGGTGTGCCAACTTTTCGCCCAAACAGGCTAAAACACTGGCTGCGACACGCCCAAATCCTGTACAAGGTTTGTTTGCTTCTTATCCAAACCTTGTGGTAACATAGTGAAAGAATTCACAGAATTCTAATACTGCTCCAACACTTACCGATTAAATTGTAGGCTCACACAAGGGAGAATTTGAATGTTTTATACACAAGATCCGAAGGTTTACGAAACACTGCCAGTTGTTGCGGCCGAGACGCCCAGCAATTTGCTGAGCCATGCCGATGAGATCCGGTTGGCCGGGTTGGTGGCAGCGGGCAAGGTGGCATCAGCAAAACTTGCGAAGGGGCGCAAGTCTGCGGCGCTGATAGCGCGCCTCGATAAGGAAGTGACGCTTGCCGAGTATGCTCGCACCGAGCTGATTGCGCGTAATCAGGGCCTCGTTGGCAAAGTTGCGCGGCGCTATTTTGAGACCGGCTTGACCCATGAAGACTTGATGCAAGAGGGGCAGCTCGGCTTAATCAAAGCAGTTGATCGCTACGACCCCAAACAGGGCACGCGCTTTTCAACCTATGCGGTCTGGTGGATCCGCCAGGCCATTGGGCGGGCGGTGGCGAATACCGGACGTACCATTCGTCTTCCAGTGAACCTTGGCCATAAGGCCATGCAGCTGCGGCGCACCGAGATGGTGCTGGCGCAGCAGCTGGGGCGTGATGCCACCGAAGCCGAGGTGGCCAAACAGTTGGAATGGACCGTTGCGCAGGTGCGCGACATCTCTGAGTCAGTGGTTCAAGTGCACTCGCTGGAGCAGATTGTGGGCTCCAAAGGCGAGGCAGACACCGAGCTGCAGGATCTGCTGCCCGATGACAAGGTCATGCGGCCGGAGGAGCAAGTGGACGGCGATCTGTTGAAGGAAGATATTGCTTCCGCTCTGGATATGCTCTCGCCATGGGAAGCTTCCATTTTGCGCATGCGCTTTGGTTTTCTGGATGGTGAGATTCACCCGCTCAGCGATCTGGCCCGGAAGTTTGGCCTGTCGCGCGAGGGTATGCGCCAAGTGGCGAACCGTGCAATGGAGAAGATTCGCCAGTCACGGCATGCGGATGGTTTGAAAGAATATATGTCTAACTAAGACACCTCTGCGACTTAGACACAGCTTATCTTCAGGCGGACCGGTATGAAATATACCGGTCCGCTTTTTGTTGTAGGGCTGTGATGTGCCTGAGGTGCAGAAGTTTTCATACTAGACAAGTCAAATGTCTTCAGTTATTATTGCGGTACACTCAGTATCAGTCCCCGAAATAAACTAGTTTCAGCGCTGGAGATCCAATGGCAGATGTAAAAGTGCAAAGTCTGATCACAGGCTTTACCGAAAAAATTGATTCGTTTTCGCCCACATTCCACAGTCAGGATGTTGGGCAGGTGATTGAAGCGGGCGACGGAATTTGCCGCGTGTCCGGTCTGTCAAATGTTGGCAATGCAGAGCTGGTTGAATTTGCCAACGGTGTGCGTGGCATTGTCTTTAGCCTGGAAAAATCCAATGTCGGTGTGATTGTGATGGGCAGCTATGAAGCGATCGAAGAAGGTTCGCTGGTGCGCGCCACTGGTGAAATTGCCTCAGTGCCGGTGGGGCCGGGATTGATCGGCAGAGTGGTGGATGCAACCGGCAAGCCGATTGACGGCAAGGGCCCAGTGCAGGCGACCGGTGTGCGCCCAATCGAGCGCATTGCCCCAGGCGTGATCCGGCGGCGTGATGTGGATACACCGCTGCTCACCGGCTTGAAGCCGATTGACGCGATGATCCCCATCGGGCGTGGCCAGCGAGAGCTGATCATCGGCGACCGCCAAACCGGCAAGACCGCTGTCGCCATGGACACCATCATCAACCAGAAGGGCAAAGATTGTATTTGCATCTATGTGGCGATCGGCCAGAAAAAGTCGTCCGTGTCGCGGGCCGTGGCGCTGCTGGCTGAATATGGCGCGATGGAGCACACCATTGTGGTGGTGGCATCCGCCGATGACTCGGCTGGCCTGCAATATTTGGCGCCGTACTCGGGCTGCGCCATGGGCGAGGAATTCATGGAGGCCGGCAAGGATGCGCTGGTTGTTTATGATGACCTCTCAAAGCACGCCTACGCTTATCGGCAGGTGTCCTTGCTGCTGCGCCGTCCGCCGGGCCGTGAAGCGTATCCCGGCGATGTTTTCTACCTGCATTCGCGCCTGCTTGAGCGTTCCGCACAGCTGGCTGACAACTACGTGATTGTGCCGCAGGCGGCTGCCAGCAATGTGCTGCAAGGTGTTGATGGAAAAGTGTATGCCGGGCCATTGTCCAAGCATGAAGGCGATGAAGCCCTGAAGGCGATGACAAATCCGGCGCAGTTGAGCTTGCGCAAGCTGCCGGACTCGGGCGGGTCTTTGACTGCGCTGCCAATTATTGAAACGCTGCTGGGCGACGTATCCGCATATATTCCGACCAATGTGATCTCGATTACGGATGGTCAGATCTATCTTGAAGGCGACTTGTTTTATGCGGGCATTCGGCCCGCTGTGAACGTAGGCATTTCGGTTTCCCGGGTGGGTGGAGATGCACAGACAAAGGCGATGCGCCAGGTTGCCGGCCGATTGCGGCTGGAAATGGCCGCGTACCGGGATCTGGCTGCGTTCGCACAATTCGGCTCAGACTTGGACAAGGCCACGCAGATGCAGCTGGAGCGCGGCAAGCGCTTGCAGGAAATCTTGAAGCAGGATCAATTTCGCCCGATGGCGCTGTCAGCGCAGGTGATGGTGATCTTTGCAGGCGTTAACGGCTTGGTGGACAAGATCCCAGTCGAGCGCATCAAGGAATGGCAGGAGGCTTATATTAAGTATATGGCCGCCTCCTTCCCGCAAATACCCAGTAGCATTGCCAACGAAAAGCAAATAACGGATGCGGTGCGCGCCGAGATTCTGGCGGCCACCGAAACTTTTAACGCTTCCTGGAACTAGGCGATGGCTGGTGCCCGTGAAATGCGGTTGCGCATGCGGAGCGTGCGCAACATAACCCAAGTAACGCGCGCACTTGAGGCCGTTAGTGCATCCAAAGTGCGCCAGGCGCAGGTGGCGGTGCTGGGTGCGCGCGCTTACTCGGACCGCGCAGCTGCAATTTTGGAAAGCCTTGCCAACCAACCGGGCGATGTACGCGCGTTGCATCCGCTGCTGGAGGAACGGCCGGTTGCCAATATCGGAATGCTGCTGATCACCAGTGATCGCGGACTGGCCGGTGCATACAACCTGAACATGGTGCGCATGGCAACAAAATTTTGGAAAGAGCAGACTGTGCCCGTGCGCTGGGTGACGGTTGGCAACAAGGGGCGCGAGTTGATAGTGCGCGCTGGCGCCAAGATTGTCTCGGAGTTCAGCAGCTTCCGGCGCTCTCCGTCCTTTGCCGAGATCTCACCGGTGGCGCGCACGCTCCTGACGGATTTTTTGGCGGGCACGGTGGATGAAGTTTATGTTGCATCTACTGATTTCATAAATACGCTGAAGCTGCAGCCGACAATCTTCCGGCTGCTGCCGATGACATTGGACAAGCCCGGGAACCCTGTTGCAGTGCGCTCCGGTGCCAAGCAGGAATATATTTTTGAACCATCCGCTGCGGAGCTGCTGAATGAAATTCTGCCGCGTTTTGTGATGGTGCAGGTGTTCCAGGCTGTGCTGGAAGCCCAGGCCAGCGAGCACAGCGCGCGCATGGTGGCGATGCGCAATGCAACTGACAATGCGATGGAAATTTCCGCCAGCCAGCAGCTTGCCTACAACAAGGCGCGCCAGCTGGCGATCACCAGTGATCTGCTGGATATTGCGGGCGGAGTGGAAGCTTTGAGCAAAGCCGCGGTACAGCCAGCGCGGGTAAATTCTGACACAATGGTTTTGGAGGCTTAATGTCTAGATCAACAGGCCGTGTATCACAGATACAAGGCGCAGTCGTGGATTGCCAGTTTGCGGTGGAAGAGCTGCCGGAGATTTATGAGGCGGTCGAGATTGTGCGGGAGGGTGGCTTTGTGCTGGTGCTTGAGGTGCAAAAGCATCTTGGCAACGGCGAGGTGCGCTGTGTTGCAATGGATTCGACGGATGGGCTGCGGCGTGGCACGCAAGCCACCGCAACCGGCTCGCCGATCCGGGTTCCGGTGGGTGATGCATCCCTGGGGCGCATCTTCAATGTAATTGGCCGGCCGATTGATGGCAAAGGCGAAGTGAACGCCACCGAGTTCTACCCTATTCATCGCGCAGCGCCGTTATTTGAAGAGCAGTCAACGAAAGTTGAAGTGTTCGAGACTGGCCTGAAAGTGGTTGACCTGATTGCGCCATTTACGAAGGGCGGCAAAACGGGAATCTTCGGCGGAGCCGGCACCGGCAAGACCGTCATCATCATGGAAATGATTCGCTCGATCGTGAAGCAGCACGCGGGCAATTCGGTGTTTGCCGGTGTGGGCGAGCGCACGCGGGAAGGCACGCAGCTATACCGCGAAATGATTGAGTCCAACGTGATGAAGGACACGGTGATGGTATTCGGCCAGATGAACGAGCCGCCGGGCGTGCGCTTGCGCGTGGCGCTGACCGGCTTGACGATGGCGGAGTACTTCCGCGATCAAGGGCGCGATGTGCTGCTATTCATCGACAACATCTTCCGGTTTGTGATGAGTGGTTCTGAGGTGTCGGCGCTGCTCGGGCGCATGCCTTCAGCCGTGGGCTATCAGCCCACACTTGGAACAGAGATGGGCGAGCTGCAGGAGCGCATCACCTCCACCCGCCGGGGCTCAATCACCTCGATGCAGGCTGTGTATGTGCCCGCGGATGATTATTCGGACCCGGCGCCGGTGGCAACATTTGCGCACCTTGATGCCACGATTGCGCTCGAGCGGTCGATCGCCGCGAAGGGGCTGTATCCGGCCGTGGACCCGCTGGCCTCCACCAGCCGCATTCTGGACCCGCTGATTGTGGGCGAAGAGCATTATGCGGTGGCGCGCGAGGTGCAGCGCGTGCTGCAGCGTTATAAGGATCTGGCGGACATCATCGCCATTCTGGGCATTGATGAACTTTCAGAAGACGACAAGATTCTTGTGGCACGGGCGCGCAAGATAGAGCGCTTTTTCTCGCAGCCGTTTTTTGTGGGTGAACGCTTTACGGGATTCCCCGGCCGTTACGTGCGCCTTGAAGACACGGTGCGCTCCTTCCGCGCTATCCTCGATGGCAAGCACGACGATCTGCCGGAGCAGGCTTTCATGTTTGTGGGCACGATTGAAGATGCTATCGAGCGTGCAGCTGAACTTGCCAAGCAGTCGGCCGGCTAAGTCAATCTAATGCCTGTCCAGTTTGAGATTGTTACCCAGGAACGCCTGGTGTATTCCGAAAAGGTGGACATGGTTGTGGTTGATGGGCTGGACGGACGACTTGGAATTTTGCCAAACCACTCCCAGCTGCTAACCGGCCTTAAGGTGAGCGAGCTGCTCGTGCGGCGCGGAAAAATTGAAGAGGTGTTTGCCGTCAGCGGTGGCGTGCTGGATGTGCGTCCTGATCGCATACTGGTGCTTGCTGACACAGCCGAGCACTCTGATGAAATTGACCTGAAGCGTGCGGACGAAGCCCGCAAGCGTGCAGAAAAATTCCTGGAGACGCAGTGGCGGGCTGCTGCGTCAACTGCTGAATCGCAGCTAGATATGATGTCTGCGCTGCGCCGTGCAAATGTGCGCCTGCGGGTGGGGCGGCAACGGCGCGGTACGCTGGGAGCAATGACATTTGAGGAAACTAGCTAGCATTTGACAATGGCGCTATTGGTGCAAATGGTGCGTGCGAGATTGGTTGGCCGGTTTCTGAGTGACCGGCTAACTTTGTTTATATTGTATTTGCGTCCGCATAAAATGCGCCACAGTTTGCAGCATTAGACATGGGGTGGTTTTCCAAGGACCTCGGGATTGACCTCGGCACTTCCAATATTTTGGTGTTCGATAACGGCGAGATTGTGATGCATGAGCCGTGCGTGGTGGCCATTCAGGTGGACGAGCAAAAAATTGTGGCGATCGGGCAAGAGGCGCGCGAAATGTACGGCCGCGTACCGGACACGATCGAGGTGATGCGGCCAATTCAGGATGGCGTAATTGCGGACTATGAAGTTACGGAGCGCTTGTTGCACTACTTCATCGCCAAGGTGTGCGGCCCGCTGCGGCTCATCAAGCCGCGTGTGATGGTGAGCGTGCCGTGGGGCGTCACCAGCGTGGAGAGCCGCGCTGTGCACGAGGCGGCGCTGCAGGCGGGCAGCCGCGCTGCGTATTTGATCCACCAGCCACTAGCAGCGGCGATTGGCGCCGGCATGCCCATTGGCACGCCAGCCGGCAATATGGTCATGTGCATTGGTGCCGGCATCACCGAAGCCGCAATTGTTTCCCTGAACGGCATCATTGCGGCGTTTTCCATGCGCTCCGGCGGCAGCAAACTTGACAAGGCGATTGCTGATTATGTGCGCCGCAAGTATGGCGTTGCCATCGGCGAGATGACCGCTGAGGAAATCAAAATGCGCATCGGGGCAGCGGTGCCGCTTGATGAAGAACTGGGCATGGAAGTGCAGGGCCGCGACCAGGTTACAAACCTGCCGCGCTCCGCCACCATCACCTCAAGTGAAGTGTTGGAGGCCATCCAGGAACCGCTTGAGCAGCTGGTGAAAGTGGCGGCTTCTGTTTTGGAGAAGACCCCGCCCGAGTTGGCTTCTGACGCAATTGACCGCGGCATGGTGTTGTGCGGCGGCGGCGCATTGCTGCGCGGCATCGACCGCTTTATCACGCGCGAAGTGGGTGTGCCGGCTTACGTTGCTGATAATCCGCAGGGCTGTGTTGTAATTGGCGCCGGGCGTGCGCTGGAGATGTACGACACGCTGCGCCCCAACCTGCCGCGCGTGTAGCATAGCGGGCGCTGCCCGCCTGCATCACTTGTGGAGGTAGTAGGACATACGCTGCAGCTCGATCACCGGATCAATGTACTGCACGCGCACGGCGGCGGGAACGCTAAGATTGACGGGCGCATAATTCAAGATCGAGCGTACGCCAGCATGAACCAGAATGTTGGTGACCGATTGGGCATGCTGGCCGGGGAGGCATAGCATCGCAACTTGCACGCGGCGCGCCTTTACTTCCGCTGCCATTCGGTCCACCGCCAATATCGTCAGGTCGCCCGCAATTTGGCCGACTTTCTTTGGGTCACTGTCAAAGATTAGCGCAATGCGGAAACCGCGGCCGGCGAATCCCTGATAGCGCACGACGGCGTGCCCAATGTCACCCATGCCAACAAGTGCCACATCCCATACACGGTCCACGCGCAAAATTTTTCCGAGCTTGGTGCGCAAAAATGTAATCTGATACCCCATGCCTTGCTTGCCGAACTCACCGAAGTGCGACAGGTCTTTGCGGATTTGCGCGGCGCTCATGCCGAGCCGTTCGCCCAGCTCTTTTGAAGAAGTTACTTTTTGCCCGGCACCGGCCAATGCAGTTAACGCCCGCAGGTAGAGCGGCAAGCGGCTGATCACGACGTCGGGAACTTGAAAGTTGGGCATGATAGTTAAGCGCTCAGATGCAACTGAGGTTGACGTTATTTTACACAGGTTTCCGCTTGCTACATGTGTTTTTTGGTGTGAATTATTTTACTAGTGAGGTGCACATAGTGGTGCAGCTCTAGACCAGCAGCAGCCAACCTGACAAGCGGAATTAAGCAATGCGGGCTGGGCTGCGGGTGAAGTTCGCGCGGGCAGCGGGCGCCGCACGCACGTGCAAGCGCTGCAGTTCTTTTATAAACGCGATGCTATACTGCTGCGCATGCCACCAGAAGATGTGCGCTATTTTGACCAGGCTGTAATCACTGCAATTTCAGGTGCCGGTGGGGATGGCATGGTGCATTTTCGGCGTGAAAAGTACATGCCGCGTGGCGGCCCGGATGGCGGCGACGGCGGAAAGGGCGGTTCGGTTTGGCTGGTTGCTGAGCGCTCGCTGAACACGCTTTTTATGTTTCGGCGCCAACGGCGTTTTACTGCGGAGGCAGGCAATGCCGGCGCCAAGAGCAACAAGACCGGCCGCAGTGCGCTTGATTTGGAAGTGAAGGTGCCGGTGGGTACGCTGGTGCGCGGGTCGGATGGTGAACTGCTTGGGGATCTGGTGGAACCCGGTCAGCGCGTGTGCGTGGCGCGCGGCGGGCGTGGCGGGCGCGGCAATTCGCATTTCATCAGCGTGCACAATAAAGCGCCGCGCATTGCGGATCACGGTGTGCCTGGCGAAGAGTGCGAGCTGGCCCTGGAGCTGCGTTTGATTGCGGACGTTGGCATTGTGGGTGTGCCCAACGCAGGCAAGTCTACATTTTTGGCTGCGATCAGTGCGGCGCGGCCCAAGATCGCGCCCTATCCATTCACCACACTTGTGCCCAATCTTGGGGTTGCGGATCTTGGCGGGTTTCGCACGCTGGTGCTGGCGGATGTGCCGGGCTTGATCGAAGGCGCGCATGCCGGCGTCGGGTTGGGCTTTGAATTTTTGCGGCACATTCAACGCACGCGCGTGCTCATTCATCTCTTGGATGGCATGGCAGAAAATCCGCTCGCGGACTACAGCCAAATCATGTCTGAGCTGGCGCTCTTTGACGATGCGCTGACTGATAAGCCGCAAATAGTGGCGTTGAACAAAGTAGACCTGCCGGATGTGGCGGCACGCATGCCGGAGCTGCGGCGCAAGTTTGCGCGCATTAAGGTGGAGTTGATGGGTGTTTCAGCGGTGACGGGGGCGGGGGCGCGCGAGCTGCTTTTTGCGGCGGACAAGCTGCTCGCCAGTGTGCCGGAGCCCGCCGAATCGGAGGTGCTGCCCGTATACCGGCCGCAGCCGGACCCGGCGGCTTTTGCCATCACGCGCGAGGGCGAACGCCTTTGGTGCCTCACTGGTCCGCGCATTGAGCGCGCCGCGCAAATGACTTTTTGGGAACATCACGACTCCGTGCGGCGCTTCCAGCGCATTCTGACCGCTTTGGGTGTGCAAGATTCGCTTACGGCTGCAGGCGCAAAGAACGGGGACATGGTGCGCATCGGCGACTACCAGCTCGAATGGAATAGCTGAGGCTGCCACCGCTGCAGCGGTTGGGTGAACGGCTGGAAGGGTGTGAGAAGCGCGCTGCCAGTGTGCGCCGCACAGCGTGAATGGCGGCGCTCTGCAAAAAGTGGGGCAGGTGGGACTCGAACCCACACGTCCAATGGACAGCAGATTTTAAGTCTGCGGCGTCTGCCGATTCCGCCACTGCCCCCCGTGACAGGATTGTAATTGCGCGGGCGCGGGCGTCAAGCCCGCGCTGCGCAGCGCCGGGTTTTGCTAACTGCGCATTCGAATTTGTTCGACTGCCTGCTGCGGTGTGAGCAGCGGCGTGCGCAGCAGCGCTTGTGCGCGGCTTACATCCAGCGTCAGGTCACGCGCGCGCTCCATGCCACTGTCGCGCAGCAGTGCGCGCTGTACATTCGGCCCCGGAGTGATGCGCAGCAAATCAAACATCAGCATGCCAAAGTCCCAGCGCCGCAGCGCAAGCGGGCTGGCAACATTCAGTACGCCGCTGTAATTCAGGTTGCCCAGCTCCAGCAGCGCGTAGGCCAGCGTATCCACCCAGGTTGGCGAGCGCCACTCATCTGTGAACAGCCGCACCAACTTGCCACTGTTGGCGTCATTCACCACCCAGCGAGTTTGGTGATCCAGCGGATCGATGCCAAACACCAGCGACGTGCGCACGACGACCGCGGCCGGGCAAAGGCTGCGCACGGCCTGCTCTGCCGCCACCTTTGCGCGGCCGTAGTTGTTGCATGGGTCGGTTGCGGCATCTTCCGCATACGGCGCGTGCTCGCCGTCGTGCACTGTGTCACTGGAGATGTGCACCAGGCGCGCGCCGGCTGCGGCCGCAGCGCGTGCTATGTTTTCCGTGCTTGGCACGATGGCTGCCTCTGAGCGGTTGGAGCATGCGGCATGAATTACCACTTGCGGCTGCACGGCGTCAAAACATGCAGCCACCTGCGCTGCATCACACAGGTCCACTGCGTATGCGGTGCCTGCCAGCTGTGCTTCCGGAATTGTGCGATGGTGCGTGCGCACCATGTGCGCGTAGCCCGCGCCGGCAGCCAGCTGCGCCACGCGCCGCCCCACATAGCCCGCGGCGCCGGTTACCAGCAGGCGCGTGCTCACTGGCTGCTGCTGTTTGATGTGGTGGAAAGATTGTGTGGCGCGTGCCTGTCTGGCGCCAGAGCGTGCAGCGCCGCCTGTGCAGCAGCCTGGGCGGCTGCCTGCTTGCTGCGGCCGCTGCCCGTGCCGTGCGATTTTCCGGCAATCATCACCCGCACTGTGAACTCTTTGGCGTGGTCCGGTCCTTGCTCGTCAATGGTTTCGTAAGCCGGTGTTGCGCCGCCGTTGGCTTGCGCCCATTCTTGCAGCACGCTCTTGCTGTCAATGTGACCCTGGCGCGCGAGAATGATGGCTGATTGCTGCTCCAGCTGCGGCTCCAGCCAGGCGCAGACTGCCTGCTCGCCGGAGTCCAGATAAAGTGCACCAAGCATTGCTTCGAATGCACAACACAGCAGAGTGTCGCGCGCTCTGCCGCCGGACTCGGCTTCGCCGCGCCCGACGCGCAGCGCCTTGCCGAGCTCAAAGCTTCTTGCCAGCTCTGCCAGCTGTTCTGTGCGCACCAGTGCGGCGCGCAGGCGCGTCAGCTCACCTTCATGCAGCGCCGGGTGGTGCGCATACAAGTAGCGCGCAGTAACCAGATCGAGGACTGCGTCCCCCAAAAATTCCAAGCGCTCGTTATCAGCCTGGCAATCCGGATTTTCATTGCGGTAGGAACTGTGCGTGAGAGCCTGCTCGAGCAGCGCCGGGTTTTGAAAGCGCATGCCCAGCCGGGCTTGCAGCTGGTTGAAGTCCATCAACCGAAGCGCTTGAAGACCAGCACCGAGTTGTGTCCGCCAAAGCCGAACGAGTTGCTGAGGGTCACCGCCACAGGCTGCTGGCGCGCCGCGTTGGGCACGTAATCCAGATTGCATTCCGGGTCGCGCTCCGTGTAGTGCATGGTGGGCGGCACCACGCCTTCACGGATTGCTTGGATGCAGAATATGGCCTCCAGCGCGCCCGTGGCGCCCATCATGTGGCCGGTCATAGATTTTGTGGAGGATACCGGGATGCGCTGCGCGTGTGCGCCAAACGCAGCGTTGATGGCGCGGGTCTCCGCAAGATCATTTAGGAGCGTGGCCGTGCCGTGCGCGTTAATGTAGTCCACCTGCTCGAGGTTGAGCCCGGCGCTGTCCAGCGCTTGTGACATTGCAGCCGCGCCGCCAACACCCGTGGCATGCGGCGCCGTAATATGAAATGAATCTGCCGTGGCGGCGTAGCCGGCCAGCTCCGCCAGAATGTTTGCGCCGCGGCGCTGCGCAAACTCCAGTTCCTCAAGCACCAGCGCTGCGGCACCTTCGCCCATCACCAGCCCGTCGCGATTTTTGTCAAAGGGCTGCGGCGTCATGGAGTAATCATCGGTGCGCCGGCTGAGCGCGCCCAGCCGGTCAAACGCTGCGATCCCGACGCTGCAGATGGTGGCCTCGGTGCCGCCGGCAATTGCAGCATCTGCAATGCCAGCGCGGATCATTTGCCACGCCGTGCCGATGCCGTCTGAGCTGGAGGCGCACGCAGAAGCAACCGAGAATGCCGGGCCCTTGAAACCATGATCGATAGCGACCAGTCCGCTGGGGCCATTGGGCATCAGCATGGGGATTGTGAATGGATTGACGCGCCGCGGACCGGGATCCTTGGTAACGTGGGCGGCTGTCTCAAGGCTGATCAGTCCGCCAATCGCCGAGCTCATCATCACGGCAATGCGCCCGGCGCTCGCTTCCGTGGCAGCCAAGCCAGAATGGGCAATTGCTTCCCTTGCGGCTGCGGTTGAAAATTGTTGGCAGCGGTCGCGCCGGCGCGCTTCGGCTGGCTCCATGTAACGGCTGGGATCAAAGTTTTTAACCTCGCAGGCAATCTTGACGAGGTACTGGGTGGTGTCAAACAGGGTGATGCGCCCAACACCGCTCACGCCGTTGCAGCAGTTTTCCCAGCTCTCGCGCACGGTAAGGCCCAGCGGGTTTACCGTGCCGCAGCCGGTTACCACTACCCTGCGCATGGCGGGTTTGCGTCCATAAAAGTTTTCAACCCGACGATGGGTGACACGGGTGATTTATATCACATGCGGGAATGCTGCCACCGTCGAAAATTAGGGTGTAATCGTGACGGGGGTTCCGACCTCCGCCCAGTTATA
>OFRL01000044.1_pt1 | contig 63397 bp, 58 predicted proteins | sample 1543121 | NCBI WGS metagenome assembly OFRL01 (sample SAMN07774228, study PRJEB24372) | wastewater metagenome | isolation source: Lake Maggiore Cannobio | place: Italy: Cannobio | collected 2016-01
CCGGCGTGATGCCGGCTTCGTCATTTGCAAGGGGGTGTCGGTTGCGCGAGGCAGGATACCGGAGGGGGCTGACGGCCTATGCAGCGCGTGCCGTTATAGGCAAGCCCAGCGGGCTGTCGTGGATGATGCCCCATTGCGGGTATTGGCTATCGTGCAGCTTGACGTCAACAAAGCCGGCTTCCCCCAGCAATCGCACCAGGTGAGGATACGAATAGATCCTCAGTTCCAAAGTTGAGCCGTCACCACCATGGAAGGACAGGTCAGAGAATCGTTGCTCCCTGCCATCGCTGGTGATGTTGACAAGAACCCGATCCGCACCTTTGCCCTCGATCCGGTAGTCGTTGAGCTCAGGGAAGTGCTCAATCGTGACCTCGTGAAATCCATAGGGAACGGTGAGCACAAGCAGCCCGCCCGGCTTCAACAATGCCCGCAGGTTTTCGAGCGTGCGCTCGCAGGGCCCATCCACGTGTTCCAGTACATCTGAGCTGACAACAAAGTCATATTTTCCCAGGTAGTGTGCGGCTGGGTGACGGATGTCCAGCATGGGGCGCTTGTGGAAGTAGGTATTGATGTAATCGAACTTGCGCCGCAGGGCATTAGTGTAGATATGGGCGTCGGTCATGCCGATTCCCTTGATCTGTCCGCGCCTGGGGATCCGCTCAAGCACGCGGATCTCCCGCGCTTGGTCCATCTCCGACTGCAGGGCTGCCATGAGGGCACGGAAGCGCAGAGTGGATCCGCAGCCAATACAGCTGCGGGTTTCCCTTTCGGCGATGGCCTCGCGGGATGCTCGCAGGCGGAAACCGCAGATGTTGCACGCGGGCCTCTCGGTGGTCGGTATGCTCACGGGGAAGACGTGTGGGCGAATCGTGTCGAGCCCTTTTCGGGCAAGGCTGCGGCAAATGGCGTACACGCTATGACAGTCCCTGTTCTTGTTGATACCGCCTAGCTTGCCGTATGGCCGTGGCGCGAATCCAGCCTGCCCATTGTCTCGTTTCGTGCCGAAGGCCCTCATGCGCGCGTGATACACAGTGTGACGTTCGATCGATGTGATAATCATTCGCGTTTAAGGTAGACTGCGGTCCCTTGTGAACCGGCGGCCGTGAGCCGCTTCTGCCGCCGCTGATGAAGCATTTCGTCCCGCCTTCGCGCCGTGGTCCACTGGCCCGCGGCCTGGTCGCCTTGATGATGGGTCTGCTCCTGGCCACCCCGTACGCCCATGCCCAGCAGCGCAATCCGCTGCAGAAGATCGGCCACACCGTGCTCGACGAGCCGGCGGCGAGCTATCGCTTCGAGCAGTTCGTGGTGGACAGCCCTGACCAGCAACGCCGCTGGCGGGTGAATGTGGCGATCCCGGCCAAGGCCGGCAAGGCGCCGATGCCGGTGTTGTACGCGCTGGATGGCAATGCGGTGGCGATGGTGCTGGATCAGCCGTTGCTGGCCGAGCTGGCGGCACGCAAGGCGCCACCGGTACTGGTGCTGATCGGCTACGACAACGACCTGCGCATCGATTCCAAGGCGCGCACCCGCGACTACACCGCGTGGATCGACCGCGCCGACGACGAGAGCGGTACGACCCAGGCGGTCGGTGGCGGTGCTGCCGCGTTCCTGGATGTGATCGAACGCCGCATCAAGCCGGAAGTCGAGCGCCGCGCACGCATTGATACGCAGCAGCAAGCACTCTGGGGCCACTCGCTGGGTGGGTTGTTCGTGCTCAATGCGCTGTACACCCGTCCCGCCGCCTTCCAGTCCTATCTGGCGGCCAGTCCGTCGCTGTGGTGGAGCCAGGGCGCGGCGCTGGGTGATCCGGAACAGCAGTTCGTGCAGAACGTGCATGGCCAGCCAGCAAAGCTCTGGCTGATGCTGGGCGGTGCCGAGCGTGTCGGTGATCGCGGCAAGCGCGACATGAGTAATCCGCGCGTGGTCGCACACCTGCGCCGCATCGGTGGTGCCACCCCGGATGCGGCGATGCAGCTGTCCGAGCGGTTGGCCAAGGTGCCGGGCATGCGCGTGCAGTACCGCGAGTTCGACGGCCTCGGTCACGGCCCGATGCTGCCTGCGTCGTTCCATGCCGCGTTGCATGAACTGTACGGCGTGACCGACCGCAGTGCCGGTGACGGCGCACCCAATAGCGGTGACAACGCCGCCGAATGAATCCCTTCGCATGCCAAGGCGTGCGACCCCACTACCCAGGCGAGGCTGCCGATGTGCAGCGGCCCAGGCAACCGATGAATCCCGCGTCACGTGGCGCGGCCTACGTGTGCAAGGAGCCTTCCATGTCGTTCCGTCCGTCTTTCCGTCTCACATCTCTCGCCGCTGGCCTGTTGCTGGCCGTGACCGCCACCGCACAGCCGGTGTTCGATCAGCCGGCCAACGCCACCTTCAAGGGCGAGGTCGTCTCGCGCGGTGAGAACGTGGTTCCCGGCAGCACTGCCGACGTGGTCGGTCGCGGTTTCGTGCCGGGCCAGAAAGTCAGCCTGTTGCGTGGCGACAGCGTACTCAACACGCAGCCGCTGGTGGTCGATGCCGATGGCAACTTCAAGACCCAGCTGAGCATTCCGGCCGACGCCGTGCCGGGTACCCACCCGGTGGTGGTGCGCGCCAGCCAGCCGGCTGCAGCCACCGTGCTGAAGCTGCGTGTCTCGCCGCAGCTGCCGCTGTCCGGCCAGGCGCAGTTCGCCACCCAGTCCAACAAGCTGGTGCCGGGCCTGTATCAGTCCGCCTACAGCGCCGCCAGCAACGCGGTGTTCGTGACCTCGGCCGTGGGCCGCCCGCCGGTGACCCAGTCGCAGCTGTTGAAGCTGGACCCGAAGTCGCTGAAGGTGACCAAGGCGATCACCCCGGCGCAGGTGCCGGGCAGCACCAATGGCGCGGTCTACGCGGTCTACGGCGTTGGCGTGGATGACACCAACGGCAATGTATGGGTCACCAACACCCGCCAGAACTCCATCGCGGTCTACCGCCAGAAGGACCTGTCGCTGGTCCACCAGTTCCCGGTCGATGCCGTGCCGCACGCGCGCGACGTGGTGGTTGATGGCACCCACGGCAAGGTGTTCGCCTCGGCCACGGGCGAGGACCATCTGTCGGTGTTCGACGCCAAGACCCTCAAGGAGCTGCCGGCGGTGACGCTGGAGTCCGGCGTGGACGACGGCAAGTTCACCCCGATGAGCCTGGTGCTGGACGAGAAGGGCGGCAAGCTGTTCACCGTCAGCATCGGCACCCCGGAAGCGGCAGTGATCGACGTGGCCAGCGGCAAGGTCGAGAAGGTCATCGACCTAGGCAATTCGATCAGCGCCTCGGGCGTGGCCTTCGACGCAGCGCGCAACCGCCTGTACGTGGCCTCGCAGGGCACCGACAACCTGCTGATCGTCGATGTGGCCGCCGGCAAGGTGCTGCACGATGTGCCGGTCGGCGCCGGCGCGCTGAACGTCGCCTTCGATGATGCCTCCGGCCTGGCCTACGTCAGCAACCGTGGCGCTGGCACGGTCACCGTGGTGAACGGTGACGGCAAGGTGGTCGCCAACCTCGACGGCGGCACGCTGCCGAACCACGTCCGTGCCGATGGCAAGGGCAACGTGTTCGCGGTGAACAAGTCGCGCGGCGCCGAAGACCCGAAGGGTGACCGCATCACCCGCATCACCCCGAAGCAGTAAGTCACACGGCGGGGCGGCGTGCGCGTCGCCCCACCAGCAAGGAGAACGAGCATGAACATCGCGTCCCGTCTGCGCCTGTGTGCGCTTCCGTTGGCTGTCTCGCTGGCACTGGCTGCCTGTGGCGGTTCATCGACGCCCTCGGACACCGGCAAGCCGGTTGAACCCGCCGCCGCAACCGCGGCTGGCGAAGCCGCGTTGCCGGCTGGCTGGCAGCGCGTGGCCGGCACCGATATGCCGGCCGTGCGCGATCAGAAGGCTGTGCTGCCGGCCCAGGTGCATTCCGATGACGGCGCCGACGTCGAGGTGGCCGATACCAGCCGCATCATTGCCGGTGGTGACGACGTGATCGCGGTGATCGAGGCGCTGGGACTGGACAAGCAGGTGTTCGCCGCGCCGACCAATACCACCACCCAGGCTGGCCTGGCTGCCCCGCACCAGTTCCTGTTCAACCGCACCACGGGCGTGGAGGGCGTGCTGAGCCTGCAGGGCTCGCTGTTCCTCGGCAACAGTCTGCGCCGCCACACCGAACTGGCGAAGAAGCTGCGTGAGGTGGGTGAACCGGCGGTGGTCATCGATGACCTGCAGCCGGCGCCGGACAAGGTGCGCAAGGTCGCCGCCGCACTAGGGCTGGCCGAGGCAGGGCAGGCACTTGCCACGCAGGTGCAGCGCCAGCTCGATGAGGCTGCAGCGATTGGCAAGGGGTTGGGCCATGCGCCACGAGTGATCCACGTCTCGGCCACCGGCGCCGGTGGCTCACCAACCGTTGCAGGTGCCGACAGTGCGGCGGCGCAGCTGATCGCACTGGCGGGCGGCATCAACATCGGTACCGAAGCGGGAGTGAAGAACTACTCGCAGCTGAGCAATGAGGGCGTGGTCGCGGCGGCACCGGAAGTGATCCTGGTGACCGAGCATGACCTGCAGCTGTTCGGCGGTGCCGAAGGCCTGTGGAAGGCGTACCCGACGCTGAAGCAGACCCCGGCCGGGCAGGCCAATCGGGTCTGGGTGATGCCGGATGTGCAGCTGAAGTACACCAGTGTCGGTTCCGGTGCTGGTGCGCTGGCGCTGGCCAAGGCCCTGGCGGCGTTGCCGAAGGCATGAGTCCGGCGGATCGGCGCCGCCGTCGCGGGCGGACGATGTTGCTGGTGGCGTTGCTGGCACTGCTGGGGGCAGTGCTGGCCTCGTTCGCCGTGGGTCCGTTGCGGCTGCCGCCGATGGAGGTGATGCAGGCGTTGGCGGTGAAGCTGGGTCTGCTCGATCCACAGGCGGTCAGCAGCCGCGACCTCGCCGTGGTCTGGCAGCTGCGTATTCCGCGTGCCCTGTTGGGCGCGATGGTCGGTGCGTCGCTGGCGATGGCCGGTGCCAGCCTGCAGGGCCTGTTCGGCAATCCGCTGGCCGATCCCGGCATTGTCGGTGTCAGCCAGGGTGCTGCGCTGGGTGCAGTCGCTGCCATTGTTCTCGGCGCTGCGGGCGCAGCCGGCTGGCTGGTGCCGGTGGCTGCATTCGCTGGTGGTGCACTGGCGATCGGCCTGACCTACGCATTGGCCCGGCCCGGCAAGGGTACGGGCAACGCCACGCTGCTGCTGGTCGGTATCGCGATGGCCGCGTTCTGCTCGGCGTTGATCGGTTTCCTCACATATATCGCCAGCGAAAGCGAGCTGCAGTCGCTGGTGTTCTGGCAGATGGGCTCGCTGGCGCGCGCCAACTGGGCCGATGTGGCGGCCGTGGTGCCGTTGTTCGCCATCGGTGTGTTCGCGCTGCAGCGATTGGCTACGCCGCTGGACATGCTGGCGCTGGGCGAACGCCAGGCACAGCACCTCGGGCTGGATGTCACCCGCACGCGTCGCCGCCTGGTGGCGTTCAGTGCGCTGCTGGTGGGCGCAGCGGTGGCGTTTGCTGGTTCGATCAGTTTCGTCGGCCTGGTGGTGCCGCACGTGGCGCGCCTGCTGGTCGGCCCTGGTCATCGCTGGTTGCTGCCGTTGTCCGGCCTGCTGGGTGCACTGCTGATCGTGGTGGCCGACACCGCCGCGCGCACATTGGATCCGCCGGCGGAGATTCCGCTGGGCCTGTTCTCGGCTGCGCTGGGCGCGCCGTTCTTCCTGTGGCTGGTGCTGCAGCAGCGCCGCAAGGCCGCACCATGAGCGTGTTGTTGAAGCTGCACGAAGTGGTGGTGCGCCGCCAGCAGCGCGAGATCCTGCACGGCATTTCGCTGGCGTTTGAACCGGGTACGGTCACCGCACTGGTTGGCCCGAATGGCGCGGGCAAGTCCACGTTGCTGGCTGTGGCGGCAGGTGACCTGCGTGCCGACGCTGGCGAAGTAAGCCTACTCGGCAAGCCGTTGGCCGGTTACAAGGCCGGGCCGCTGGCACGCGAGCGCGCGGTGATGCCGCAGGAGCATGGCGTGCGCTTCGCCTTCAGTGTGGAAGAAGTGGTGGCGATGGGGCGGCTTCCGCATCCGCCGGATCCAGCCGTGGACGACGCCCAGGTGGAAGCGGCAATCGATGCCGCTGAACTGCAGGCGCTGCGCCTGCGTGAGGTGCAGCAGCTGTCGGGCGGTGAATCGGCACGGACCACGTTCGCGCGCGTGTTGGCGCAGGACACGCCGCTGCTGCTGCTGGATGAGCCGACCGCAGCGCTGGATCTGCGTCACCAGGAACGCACGCTGCGCAGTGTGCGCGCCTGTGCCGAAGCAGGTGCTTGCGTGATCGTGGTGCTGCACGACCTGAATCTGGCCGCTGGCTATGCCGACCGCATCGTGCTGCTGGAGCAGGGCAGGGTGGCGGCAGACGGTACGCCGCTGCAGGTGCTGACCGAAGATAATCTGCAGCGGGTCTACCAGCAGGATGTGGTGGTGTTGGAGCACCCAAGGCGTGGGGTGCCGCTGGTGGTGGTCACGTGACTGTGTGAGGGCGTCGCGCTGGGCGCTTCTGACCGCGGCATCAGGCCCCTCAATGGCGCGGCGGCAGCGGATCCCGTATGCTCCGCCGGAACCAGGGGGCAAGCACGATGAAAGGGATTTCGTGGGTGGTCGCGGCAGCGCTCGCGACGGTGCTGGGTGGGTGCGCGACGCTGAAGGCACGACCGGATGTTCCACTGGCCGCGGACGAGGGCTACGTGGTGATGTCGGTGAACTGCGCCACCAGCAACATCAGGCTGATCACGATCTTTGCCAGCGGCACGCGGTCGACGTCGCCGTTGGCTGACCTGCGCGGCGAATTCGAGTTCGGCTGCAGGGCCGGTCTGGCCGCCATCCGCGCCAAGGCCGGGCGCCACTATGTCGGCTACCTGACCGAACATGGTTATGGATACGTCGGGGCGGTGCCCGAAGACGAAGCGCTGACTTTCGACGTGCGCGCAGGCGAAACGACCTACATCGGTGAGGTTGTGGTGTCTGGACTGTTCGACCGCCTGCACTCAAGGCCGACCTGGATCTCGGTACGCGATCGCGAAGCGGAGTCGTTACGGCTGTTGCAGCAGACGCAGCCCTGGCTGCTGGAACGCCATCCCTTCCACACCCGGCTGGCGACACCAGCGCCGGGCGCGCCGAGCGCCGAAGTGCTCGCCGAGCAGTTCCGCAGCTGCACGCCGGCGTGCGACAGCATCCTGGCCCTGCCGCTGTTCATCCGCTGAGGAGGTTTCCAATAAAGTGGATCTGCATGTGCTGACTGATGGGTCGCGCCATCCGGACGCTGTATCATTCGGCGCCAGTTACATTCAATGGACTGATTCAATGTTGCCCTCCGCTTCAGGTGTTTCGCGGACGTTGCTGATCGCATCGGCCTTTTTCTCTGCATTTGCCGCCAATGCGGCGTCGACATCTTCAGTTTCGCTGACCCACGCGGCCGAGAACGCCTCGCTGATCGAGACCCTGCATTCCAGTAGCGACGGCGCTGCAGTGACATCGATGAAGACGCAGTACTTCGCCAACGAGGAAATGTCGGTGAGCTGGGACGACCAGCAGGTGCTGGTGCTGTGCAGTGAAGCGGCGTACCTGCAGATTCCTGCCGCCAAGCTCAAGGCCGGAGCGTTGACCTCCGAGCAGCGGCAGATGATCGTCTATCAGGCACTGATGTCAGGCCTTGGGGTTGTCGCGGGCGTCGTCGGGCCGGCAGGCGAGGTGGTGGCCGTGGCTGATGACGGTAGCGAGACTCGCAGCGTTGGCGAAAACAGGTGGGCGTATGGCGTCGAGCGCTACGACGTCATCACCCAGCGGCTCCCGGATGGTGCGCTTCGGGTACGAACCCGCAAGACGGAAACCGTGAATACCACGCCGCCGGCCGGTCCGGACGACATGCTCAGCACCGAAGACGACCAGGCGGCACGCCTGTCCGAATTGGCGCCGGTCGGCAGCTGGACCGAGGTGGTTGTCCATGAGGGGCCGCGGCTGCCACATGTGGATCCGGCGATGTCGTTGAAGGGCTGGATCTCGATGGGGGACGACCAGGCTGCGACGGTGGGTGAGGCGCGCAAGCTGCACGACTGCAAGTAAAGCAGGGCAGGGGTCAGAGCCCTCTGCCGCCGCAAAGTGATCCGACCCCGATGCCGGTCGGCCTCATCGTTCTATTTATGTGCGCAATATTCACTTGCGCGCCAGATTGGCAGGTCTAGAATGCGCCCCATGAACCGGATGCCGCTCCTGAAGTTTTTCACCCTGACCCGCGCAAGCGCGGAACGGGCGTGTCTGCCTGGAGCCCCACGAGGCCGTTGAGACGGCCATCGCTGGACCTTCGACAGAGCGCCCTCCGGGGCGCTCTTTTCGTTTCTGATTTCCCGCAAGTCGACCAACAGTCGACTCTACCCAGTCGACCCTACCCAGTACCCAAGGAGAACGTGCCATGCACCAGATCGCCGAGACCGAACGCTAGCCGCGCACCCTGTCGCCAACCGGGGCGCGCGGCCCCCGAAGTTGGCTTTGCAGGAACCTTTCTCATGAACACCCAAGTCCTTTCCCGTCGTCGCAATCTCGGCATCATTGCCCACATCGACGCCGGCAAGACCACGCTGACCGAACGCCTGCTGTGGAAAAGCGGCGAGATCCATCGCGTCGGCGAAGTGCACGATGGCAACGCAACCACCGATTTCTCGGCGATCGAACGCGAACGTGGCATCACCATCGGCGCTGCCGCCGTACAGGCGCAGTGGGCGCCACGCGACCTGCCGCCGCATCGGCTGACCCTGATCGACACTCCCGGCCACATCGACTTCGCCATTGAAGTTGAGCGTTCGCTGCGTGTGCTCGACGGCGCCGTGGCTGTGTTTTCGGCCGTGGATGGCGTGCAGCCGCAGTCGGAAACCGTGTGGCGCCAGGCGCGTCGCCATCGCGTGCCGCTGATCGCCTTCGTCAACAAGATGGATCGCGTCGGCGGCTCGTTCGAGCGCGTGCTGGAGCAGCTGCAGGACAAGCTGCAGGCGCGGCCGTGGGCGCTCGGTGTGCCACTGGGCAGCGAAAGCGACTTCAACGGCTGGGTCGACCTGGTCGATGAGCGCGTGCTGCACTGGCAGGATGGTGCCGTAACCACGGTGACCCCGTGGGACGACGCGGCGCGCACCCTGTGGCAGCCGCAGCGCGACGCACTGGTCGAGGCCGTGGCCGACCACGACGAACTGCTGGCTGATGCCTGGCTGGAAGGTCGCGCAATCGATGCGGAACTGCTGCGGGCGGCGATCCGGCGCGCGACGCTGGCCGGTGCAGGCGTGCCGGTGCTGGCCGGTGCCGCGTTCAAGGACAAGGGCATCGAGACGCTGCTGGATGCGGTGGTCGATTACCTGCCGTCACCGCTGGATCGGCCTGCCGTGACCGCCGAAAGCGAGAGCGGCGAGGTGGTGCTGCCGCCGGATCCGGACGGTCCGCTGGCCGGTCTGCTGTTCAAGATCACCCACCAGCAGCACGGTGCGCTGAGCTTCGTGCGGCTGTACTCGGGCACCTTGAAGGTCGGTGATGCCGTGGCCAGTTCGCAGCATCCGCAGGGTCGACGTGTCAGTCGCCTGGTGCGGGTGCAGGCCGACCAGACCCACGACATCGAACAGGCCGTGGCCGGTGACATCGTCGCGGTGCTGGGCTGGAAGGATGCGGTCAGTGGCGAAACGCTGAGCGGCCGTGCGCAGCCGCTACGCCTGGAGAACATCCAGGCACAGGCGCCGGTGCTGGCCTGGCGGCTGGAGCCGGCGCGTGCGGCCGACCTGATCCGGATGGCGCAGGGTCTGGCCAGCCTGGCCCAGGAAGATCCCTCGTTCCGTGTCGAAACCGATGGCGACACGGCGGAGACCCTGGTCTGGGGCATGGGCGAGCTGCACCTGGAGGTGATGGTCGAGCGCCTGCGCAGCGAATGGAAGGTCGAGGTGGGCGTAGGTTCGCCGCGCGTGGCCTACCAGGAGACACCGCTGCGTGCGATGGCCGGCGTGGTGGGGCGGCTGGTCAAGCAGACCGGTGGCCAGGGCCAGTTCGCGCATGTGGTGCTGGATGTATTGCCGCGCGAGGACGACCAGGTGGTGTTCAACGACCGCATCGTCGGTGGCGTGGTGCCGCGCAGCTTCATCGCGGCGGTGGAGAAGGGCGTGCGTGCCGCGCTGTCGGAAGGTCCGCAGGGCCATCCGGTGGTCGGTATCGAGGTCAGTCTTGTCGATGGCCAGACCCATGCCAAGGACTCGTCGGAGATGGCGTTCCACCGTGCCGGTGCCGAGGCGATCAAGGCGGCGCTGGTGGAGGGCGGTACGCAGCTGCTGGAGCCGGTGATGGCGGTGACGGTGCATTCGCCGTCGGCGTCGGTGGGTGATGTGGTTGGCGACCTCAACCGCCGCCATGGTCGCATTGCCCGCATCGACGACCAGGACGGTCGCGCCGAGGTCAGCGGCTTTGCGCCGCTGGCGCAGCTGGTGGGTTACACCACATCACTGCGTTCGCTCAGCCAGGGGCGGGCCAGCAGTGAGGCGCACCTGCATGGTTACGAGCCGGTACGCGCTGCATGAGGAAAGGCGAGGGGAGCCCGTGAGCGGGCTCCCTTTTTTTGTCGTCGGGAACGCCCATCCACGCATGGCGTGGATCTACCGGGTGATCGGGTTGCAGGCCCTGCAGTAGATCCACGCCATGCGTGGATGAATTCGCATCGACACCGGGATAATGCACTGCATCGCAACAAAACTGCAGAAAAAGCTGGATTAAAGTGATGCCTCACGATAAATTGCGCACCCCCCGTTGCTCGCCGCCGCCCGCACCCCTCTCATGCGTGATGACAAAGACCCCGGAACCCTGGAGCTGACCCTGCCGCGAAAGCGCGGTCGTCCGCCCAAGTTCGGGTACGCAATGAGTGACGCGCAGCGCGCAGCGCGCTACCGCGCGCGCCGGGCGGGGCAGGCCAACCACGCCGATGTGCGCTCCTGCTCGGACATGGTGCTGCTGGACAAGATCCGCGCTGCTGTGAGCGCGCGCGACACCGAGCTGGCCGGGTTCCTGGTCCACGTCCTCTGGCAGCGCTACCCCCTGCAGTTGAAATAGGCCGTCGGTGGGGTGGCCGTTGTCATCGAGCTTGTTGATAATGCGGGATTCAGGTTGTTCCCGCTGGCGCGCCCGGGATGGCAGGCGCGCATGATCGAACGGTTCCCAAGATGACGACCACCAGCGACACCACCACCGAAGCGGCGCCGAGCAGCGCCCCCCTGTTCTACACCCGTCCGGTGCCGCTGCAGGCCGATGTGCATGCCGATCTGCGCATCCTGCCGGGCAGACTCGAGTTTGCCGCCGGCAACAACGCCATTCCGCTGGTGCTGGGCGAGTTCTCGCTGGCCCTGCACCACTTCCCGATCCTGTTCGCTGGCCCGACCGCCGTGCCGATGGCCGCCGTCGGTGTTTCCGACCAGAACCTGTTCATCAAGGACGGCCTGTGGGAAGACGAGGCCTATATCCCGGCCTACCTGCGTCGCCACCCCTTCATCTTCATCGACACCGGTGCAGACAACGACTTCCTGCTGGGCATCGACGAAGAGAGCGCGCGCGTGGTCAAGGGCGGTGACGAAGGCCAGCCGCTGTTCGTTGATGGCAAGGCCACCGACATGGTGCAGCAGGCGTTGGAGTTCTGCGGCCAGTACACCCGCGAGCACGAACAGACCCAGGCCTTCTCCAAGGCGCTGATCGACAACGGCCTGCTGGTCGAGCGCAACGCCACCGTCCGCACTCCGGATGGCCGCGAGTTCAATCTCAACGGCTTCCTGGTGGTGGACGTCGAGAAGTTCGTGGCGCTGCCGGAAGCGACCGTGGTCGAGTGGCACCGCAGCGGCTGGCTGGCGCTGATCCACCAGCACCTGATGTCGCTGGGTCGCTTCAATGACCTGACCCGTCGCCAGGTCGAGCGCCTGGCGGCCTGATCAGGCCAAGGGTGCGGCTTCCGCCTCGCGGGAGCCGTGCCACTGCTGCAATCCCCGCAGCAGTCGCCGCGCCTCGACCCAGTCAGGCGCGGCCTCATGCCCCAGTTCCCACAGGTCGGCCGCTGTGCCGGCCTGATCCGTTGCCCGGCACATCTGCAGCGTTCCCTGCAGCCGGTGTGCATGATGGCGCAGTGTCGAGGCATCGGCGTCCTGCACGGCCTGCTCAATCCTGGCCAGCTCATGGGCAATGTCCGCAGTGTAATCCGGCTCGGCGCCAGGGGTGTCATCGGGCGCAGCGTCGTGCGCCGAGGGCGGCAGGTCCAGCGCCTGCAGCAGGCTCGCAACCTGCAGCGGCTTGACCAGGATGGCGTCGAAGCCGGCCCTTCGGCAGCGTGCCGCGTGCCGGCGCCCCATGCGGGCGGACAGGGCAATCACTCGCAGAGGTGCCTGTGCCTGCGCACGCAGCTGCTGCGCCAGTGCATAGCCATCCGAGCCGCGAAGCCCGATATCCAGTACGACCGTGCCGCGCGGTCGTAGCGCTTGCTCGGCCAATGCGGCGTCGGCATCGGCAACCGCGCGTACGTCGGCGCCCAGCCGACGCAGTTGCTCTGCGACGACATGCCGGCTGAGTGCATGATCTTCGACAAGGAGCAGGTCGACGCCGGTCAGTGGCGTCTGCTGCAGCGGCTCGATGGGCGGCTGATCGCCGTGAACGGCGCGGACCGGCAATCGCAGGGTGAAGCGGCTGCCGCGCCCATGCACGCTGTGTGCGGTCAGGTTGCCGCCCATGGCAACGGCCAGTTCGTGCGCAATCGTCAGGCCCAGTCCGCTGCCGCCACGTCTCTGGCCATCCTCGTTCTGCTGGAATGGTCGGAACAGAAGCGCCAGTTGAGCGGGTGCGATGCCGATGCCGCTGTCGATCACATCCAGCAACAGCTCCCGGGGAGACAGGACGGGTTGTAGTTGCAGGCGCACCTCGATACCGCCGACATCGGTGAATTTCAGTGCATTGCCCAGCAGGTTGTCGACAATCTGGCGCAGTCCATCAGCATCGAGCACAACCACCGGCGCTGGATCGGGCGCGCGATCCAACTGGAGTGACAGCCCTCTCCGCAGTGCCTCCGGCCGGATTGCTTCCAGTGCGCGGGCACAGAGTTGGCCGACGTCGCAGGGCGTGGGATGCGGCCTGAAGCTGCCGCTGGCAAGGCGCGAGAACGCCAGCGAGCGATCGAGCAGCCTGCGCAGCGAGTGGCCGGCGGCAAGGGCAGCCGCGAGCAGTTCACGCTGCCCCTTGGGCAGGTGTGACTGGCTCAGCAGGTCGATCGAAGCCAGTACTGTCTGCGCGGAATTGCGCACTTCATGGCTGATCATTCCCGCCGCGCGCCCGAGGCGTTGTTCCGCGCGGCCGATTCGCCAGCGTAACGCCTGCCAGAGCACGGGCAGGCCGATGAGTGCCGCGGCCAGACACAGCAGCCAGAGCAGGAGCGGGGAACGCACCCGATCCAGTGCGCTCTCGATGGATGTGGGCAGCATCTGCTGCGCCCACAACTCCAGCAGGCCTGCGTGCTCTTCGAGGGTGATGGCGCGCAGCGCCTGATCGATGCGTGCCAGCAGCTGCTGGTCCTCCCGGCGGACAAGCAGGTGCAGATCGGTAGAGAATTCGCTGTCGAACGGGTGCAATTGCAGGCTTCCCGTGAAGTGCTGCCGGATCATCGAGTGCAGCGTTGCTTCCAGGCCGATCGCAGCATCGGCGTTGCCGCGTTCAACAGCGGCCAGGGCCGCATGGCGGTCGGGGAGATGCAGGAGGTGGATCCGGGGGTGGTGGATCGTCAGCCAGTCGGCATAGGGGCCGCCGTCAACCACGGCCAGCAGCTGCGCCCTCACGCCGGTAATGTCACGGGGCGGGTGCTCGCCTTTACGCACAGCCAATACCGTCTTGCCGCCATGGAAAGCGCCGGAGGCCCTCAGGTCGGGACAGGGAAGCGGGTGATGCGAGGGGCTGCCCATGACCAGCACCAGGTCGGCCTCGTCCCGGCAGACGGCAGCGACCGCTGCGCTCGTGCTGGGGTAGTTGAGATCGCGGAAGCGCAGGCCGGAATGCCGAGCCACAAGCTTGGCATAGCCATGGGCGAGGGTGGGCAGTGCGCTTGAATCCGCCAGCGTTGGGGGGAGCGGTCGCAATGATGGCGCGGTGGCAACCCGCACTTCGCGGCCGGCGGACCATCTCCGCAACTGTGCATCCTCGGCCGATGCAGCCGGCAGCAGGATCAGGACCAGCAACAACGTGCACGACGTGCGTAGGCGGAGGCGAACGCGCCCCATCACTGGAGCTCCAGCTGCTGCCGCAGTGCATAGATCTCCACGTCATTGCGCAACCCGAGCTTGCGCAGGGCCGCGACCTTCTGGGTACTGACCGTCTTGACGCTGCGGTGGCGGCGCAGCGCAATCTCCGAGACAGTCAGGCCGGCCAGGAGCAGGTCCAGTACTTCGCGTTCATTGCGGCTGAGTTCCTCGCGGCACGCCGGGAACAGGCAATCGGCAGGGAGGCGGCACAGCCCCTGCGAGATGCGCACGATGGCATCAGACAGCATCTCCAGGGGCTCGGACTTGCTGACTACGCCGGAGATGCCGGTCGCCAGCAGGTGGTCGATGCGGGTGGATGGCGTCAGCGTGGCGAAGGCGAGCAGGGGGATATGTGGAAAACACTTGCGCAGCAGGGGAACCAGCTCATCACTGCTGCGGTCGCCAGGCGCCAGGGTGAGATCGATGATGGCGACATCGACTGCCAGCTGGCGGAGGCTGCCGATGAGCTCGTCGCTGCGGGTGTGGCTGGCGACAATGCTGAAGCGAACGTCGCGAGACAGGTGCAGGACGGTGCCGCGGCGGACGATTTCGTGATCGTCCAGGAGTGCCAGCCGCAGTCGGCGCGGTGCAGGATATCCATTCATGCGCAGGGAGGTGATCGGCGCCCGCAGGGCGTGGCGATCATTCTGGCGCCGCTGTCGCGTCGAGCATCGAACTTGTTGGAATTTTGCGATTATTCCTAAGAATCGATGCGTAAAGCCCATCAATTCAATGCCGCCGATTGATGAGGTGGATCGTCAGGCCCCAGTTACGCGCTTCGGGGTCGCGAAGCCGGCAGCCGGGTTCCATGTAGACATTGAGATTGATCAACCACTGATGCTTCAGGAAGATCCGCCCGGGGAGAAGGCTCCGCGTCATCTCACCGACTGCGGCACCCGCCTCAGCTTGTGGGTGTCGTAACCCATGGCCGCAATCCGCTCGACCGCTTGCTGGTAGTCACTGTCCGATACCTGCGGGGTGCGGGCCATGTACCAGACGTAATCGCGCTTGCTTCGTGCCACGATGGTCTGATGGTAGCTTTCATCGAGCCAGGCGATCACGTACTCAGCCTGGATCGGCCAGATGAACTGCATGCCCCAGATCGCGCCGTTGCCTTCCTTCTCGACACGGCCGACGGGGTGCATCGACTTCTGTGGCGCGTCGAAGCTGCCTTTGCGGTAAGTGAAGGTGGTCTGGATGCGTCCATCGGGGCGCAGGGCATAGCTCTCCACGGCGTCGAAGGCCTCGCGCTCAGGGCGCGACGGGATATGCGCGATTACGTACCAGTCGCCCATGAAGCGCGGTACATCCACCGATGGCGGACGCGGCAACGGGCGGGTTTCGCTGGAGCTGCAGCCGGAACCGAACAGGCCGACCGCGATCAGGGGGAGCAGCGGAAACATGCGCATCGGGCACCTCAGCGGGGTCGGAACAGATAGTGGGCCACCAGCCACTGCTGGCCGTCGTCGTAGCCGAACAGCTCGGCGCATGCCATCCAGAACATGCGCCAGCGCTGCCACCAGACCTTCGCTGCAGCCTGGCCATAGGTGGCGATCAATACCGGCATCACCCGCTCGCGGGCTGCATCCTGGTTGGCCAGCCAGTGGTCGGCCGTGCGCTGGTAATGGGTGCCGTCCAGCAACCACCGTTGCTCCAGGCGCAGGTCGCGCTGGAAATGCAGCAGTGTGTCGGCCGCCGGCATCAGTCCGCCGGTAAAGAAGTGGCGACCCATCCAGTTGTCGCCGCCGTCTGTCTCGAACGGATACATCAGTGTGCGATGGGCGAAGATGTGCACGAACAGTGCACCGTCCGGTTTCAGCCACCGTGCGATGCCTGCCAGCAGGCGCTGGTAGTTGCGTACGTGCTCGAACATCTCCACCGAGACACAGCGGTCGAACCGGGCCGTCGGCAGGTCAAGCTGGTTGACGTCGCGGGTCATCACCTCGACGTTGCCCAGGCCACGCGCCTGGCACTGCGCCATGATGTACTGGCGTTGGCTGTGCGAGTTGGAGACGGCGGTGATATGCGCCTGCGGGTAACGTTCGGCCATCCACAGGGTCAATGAGCCCCAGCCGCAGCCCAGCTCAAGTATCTGCTGGCCATCGGCCAGTCCGGCGCGCTGGCCGTACAGTTCCAGCATGGCGTCCTCGGCCTGGTCCAGCGTTTCGCGCCCGGTGGCGTAGTAGCAGCTGCTGTACTTCAGCCGCTTGCCCAGGCAGGCCTGGAAGAATGCCGCGGGAACTTCGTAGTGCTGGCGGTTGGCCGCTTCGGTATGCAGCGCGAGTGGGCTGTCGGCCAGCTCGGTGATGCGCTGGCTGAAGCGTGCCGATTGGCCTTCGATGCCGCCTTCGCTTTCCTCATGCAGGCGTTGCGCGCACAAGCGGCGGATGCCCGCACGCAGCGCCGCATCGGGCACCAGCCCACGTTCGGCCCAGGCGATCAGCCCGGTTTCCGCATCTTCGGCCGGATTCAGTGACGGGATCGCGCTCATGCGGAATGCTCCTTGGAAGAACGGGGGAACCAGGGAAAGAACATCGAGGTAGTGCGCTGGTAGGCGCGGTAGTCGTTGCCGCGGCTGCGCAGCGCTTGCATTTCAGTGAAGGGAATGCCGCTGAGATAGCGCAGGAACACGTACATCAGCAGCGGGCCGGCCCAGGCCAGCCACCACAGTGGCGAGCCGACCGCGAGCAGGACATAGCTGAACCAGTGCAGCCACTCGAAGAAGTAGTTGGGGTGGCGGGAGTAACGCCAGAGCCCCTCGCGGCAGGTGCGGCCCTTGTTCGCCGGGTCGGCGCGGAAGCGGGCCAACTGGCGGTCGGCCAGGCTCTCGCCGCCGACGCTCAGCAGCCAGACAAGTGCGGCGGCCACGATCCACAACGTCGTGGTTGTCTGCGGATTGTCAGCCACCGCGAGGAAGGGCATGGCGAACAGCACGACCAGCAGCGCCTGGGCCATGAAGAAGCCGAAGATCTTGCCTTGATGCCCTTGCCAGTGCTCGCGCAGATAACGGTAGCGGCCGTCTTCCTGTTCGTGGCGGACCCGGTGCCACAGGTGCAAGGCGAGTCGACTGCCCCACAGGCCACCGAGCACGCCGAGCGCCATCCGTGGCGCCGCCGCACCATCGCCGAGCCACGCCAGCAACAGGGCTGATGCGCCCACGCCCTTGGCCCAGAGCACATCGACCACGCCGATGTTGTGATGGCGGCGCTGCCAGGCCCAACCCCAGCTCATCACAAGTACGGCATACAGCAGCACCCACAATAGATTGATCATGACGGTGCTCCTGCCAAGGGCGGCGGGAGGGTGCGGGAGCCGCGACGAGCGGCCATGCACAGCAGCGAAAGCGCGATGCTCCAGCCCACACCCAGCACCAGCAGGCCCTGCCACAGCGGCGCAGTGAAACGGACCGCCTCGAAACCGCGCGCTGCGGAGAGATACGCCAGCGGGGCCAGCAACAGGCCAAACAGGGCTGGCAGGGCAGGGTGGCGCAGCAGGAAGCGCATCGAATTGGTCAGCGTCATCGCAAACGCGGCCCACAACGCCATGATCCAAAGGGGCGGAGTCCAGCCCAGCGGGGCAGCAGCGTAGCGCACGGCGCCGCTGGCGGCGGCACTGGCGTCGACCAGCCACGCGCAGGCCAGCGCCAGCAGCATCAGCCGAAGGTCCAGCCGAGGGTGCGGTGAAGTCAGCAGCTGGCTGCCGATATAGATCGTTGCGGCCAGCAGCGCCGGCCACTGCCAGCCTCGCCCTGCGCCGGCCACGGCACACAGCCAGACCAGCTGGTTGCCAAGCAGATTGGTCCAGAACCGGCGCATGTCAGCGGCTGTCGCCCGCAGCGAGGACGGGCCGGTGGTCCGGACGGGCCAGCAGCAGATGCGAGACGCCGATCGAACGTTCCAGGAAGCCGCCCTCGCAATAGGCCAGATAGAACTCCCACAACCGGCAGAAGTGCGCATCAAAGCCCTGCGCCTGCACCGCAGGCAGCTGGGCCAGGAAGCGCTGGCGCCAGGCGCGCAGGGTCAGTGCGTAGGAGTGGCCGAAGTCCTGCTGGGCGATCAGCTGCAGGTCGCTGGATCGGGTCTTGGCGGCCATGATCGCGTTGATCGATGGGATGAAGCTGCCCGGAAATACATAGCGCTTGATGTAGTCGACGCTGCGCCGGGCCTGTTCGTAGCGATGGTCCTCGATGGTGATGGCCTGCAGCAGGGCAACGCCATCCGGCTTGAGCAGGCGTTGCAGCGTAGCCATGTAGGTGTCCAGGTATTCGGCGCCGATCGCTTCGATCATCTCGATCGACACCAGCTTGTCAAACTGGCCCTGCAGGTCGCGGTAGTCCTGCATCAGCAGCGTGACCTGGTCCTGCAGGCCCGCCGCCTCTACGCGCTGGGCGGCCAGCGCATGCTGTTCCGCGGAGATGGTGGTGGTGGTCACATGGCAGCCATAGTACTGGGCGGCGTGTACCGCGAAACCGCCCCAGCCCGTGCCGATCTCCACCACGCGGTCGCCTGGCTTGAGTTGCAGCTGCTGGCAGATGCGGTCCAGCTTGCGCCGCGAAGCAGATTCCAATGACTCGGATTCGCTGTCGAACATCGCCGACGAGTACATCAGGTCCGGCGACAGGAACAGGGCAAAGAAGTCGTTGCCCAGGTCATAGTGCGCGGCGATATTGCGGCGGCTGCCTTCACGGCTGTTGCGGCGCAGGCGGTTCCAGACCCGCAGCATCCCCCCACCCAAGCGGGCCGGGCCACGCTCCATGCCGTCGAGCAGATCGCGATTGCGCACCAGCAGCCGGATCAGTGCCACCAGATCATCGCAGTGCCACTCGCCCTTGATGTAGCTCTCACCTGCGCCCACGCTGCCTTGCGCAGCAACCTTGCGATAGAACGCCGGGTCATCGATGGTGACGGTGACATGCAGTTCACCACGGGCGTCGCCCAGCCAGACCTCGCCGAGTGCATCGCGCACGCACAGCCGACCGTCGCGCATGGGGGCCAGCTGGGCCAGCAGGCGGCGGCGCAGGAACGCGTCCAAGGCGCCGGGGCGCGGCAGGGCAACCCAGGGAGTCATCGAGTTCATCGCGGTTTCTCGGTAAGAGTGGGGTGGTCGTGCACCGGGTTGCGTTTCAACCACAGCCGCAGTGCGTGCCAGTGAATGGCGGCCACCACCTGGGTGGTCATCAGGGGATAGCAGGCCAGAACCCGGGCCAGCCCGCGGCCATCCAAGGCACGCCGCTGCATGGCCTGGGTGGCATCAAACTGGCGCACGCCGTCCCGCCAGACCTGCATGTGCACGCGCAGGTCCTGGTCGGGGCAGTTGAATCGCCAGTCGTAGCCGCAGTCCATCGGCATGAACGGCGAGACATGGAAGCACTTGTCGAACTGCCAACGCAGTGAGCTGCCTTCGTGCGTGGCGGTAGCGACCGGCAGCACATAGGCGTGCCGTTCCTTCCAGGGCGTGTTGGTGATCTCGGCGACAATGCAGTCCAGCGTGCTGCCGTCGGCCTGGTAGCAGTAGTAGAAACTGACCGGGTTGAACACGTGCCCGGCAAAGCGAAGATGGGTGAGCAGGCGCACCGGGCCGGTCGGCCGGTAGCCAAGCGTGTGGGCAGCGTGATCGCGGATGGCATCGGCCAGTGGCCGTGCGGGATCGCCGAAGTAGTCGCTGCGGCGGAACTCGGCCAGGTTGCGGCGATTGACCGACCACAACCAGCGTCCGGCGAACACCGTATCGAGTTCGTCCAGATCGAGCAGCAGCTGGGCGATGGGGTAACGGAAGGCATGCGGGTGCGGATGATGCCGGCGATGCACCACCTGCCCGATGTAGAGCGCGCTGGCACTCATGCCGCCACCTCATCCGAGGCGGATGCCAGCCGATGTGGAGCGCAGGCCTGCAGGGCATCGACCACGCGGCGGGCGCTGCGGATGCCATCCTCATGGAAGCCCCAGCCCCAATAGGCGCCTGCGAACCACGTATGGCGACGGCCCTGCAGTTCCGCCCAGCGCTGCTGTGCCCGCACCGCGGCGTGGTCGTGCACCGGGTGGGCATAGCGCAGCGTACGCAGTACGTTGGCCGGATCGATTGCCTCGCTGCGGTTGAGGGTAACCACCAGGGGCGTATCGCCGGGCAGGCCCTGCAGCAGGTTCATGCAGTAGCTGACCGTGCAGGGCGCGGCGCGATCCTCTGGCACGTGCGCGTTCCATGCCGCCCACGCCTTGCGGTTGCGCGGCAGCAACGAGGCATCGGTATGCAGTACGGCCTCGTTGGATTGATAGCGGATGGCGCCAAGGACCTCACGCTCGATGGCATCGGCGTCGGCCAGCAACGCCAGCGCCTGGTCGCTGTGGCAGGCCAGGATCACTTCGTCGAAGGCCTCCGCGCCGGCCGCGCTGTGCACGCGTGCACCCCAGGGCATGCGTTCGACCATCCTGACCGGGCATTGCAGCCGCTCATGCACCCGCCAGCGGCGGCGCAGCGCATCCACGTAGCGCGCCGATCCCCCGCTGACCACCCGCCAGCTCGGGCGCCCGGTCATCTGCAGCATCTGGTGATTGGCCATGAACTGGGCCAGGTAGCGCGCCGGGAAGTCCTGCACGGTGGCGGTCGGTGAGGACCACAGTGCCGAGGCCATCGGCAGCAGGTGCTCGTCGATGAAGGCCTCGCCATAGCGCTGGCTGCGCAGGTACTCGCCGAGCGTGGGGCCGTCTTCCTCGGCCAGCAGCAACGGCGCATCCCGATAGAACCGGCGCAGGTCGGCCAGCATGCCCCAGAATCGAGGTGACACCAGGTTGCGGCGCTGGCAGAACAGGCCATCCAGCGAGGTGGCGTTGTACTCCACGCCGCTGCGCTCGCTGTGCATCGAGAAGCTCATCGTGGTCGGCTGCGAAGCCACACCCAGCTCGTCGAAGAGCGCGGTCAGCAGCGGATAGTGCTGGGGATTGAACACAATGAAGCCGGTGTCCACCGCCATGCGCACGCCATCCACCTGCACATCGTGCGTGTGGGTATGGCCGCCCACGTAATCGTTGGCCTCGAACAGCGTGACGTCGTGCTGGCCATCAAGCCACCAGGCACTGGCCAGCCCCGCGATACCCGAGCCGATGACGGCGATGCGCATGTCAGTACCTCGCCTTGGCCAGGACCCACTCGGGGATGGGCTTGAGACCTTTGACCAGGCCCAGGGCCGCCATCGCGCGCAGTCCGTACCAGGTCAAATCCACTTCCCACCAGCGGAAGCCCTGGCGGACAGTGCCGGGAAAGAAGTGGTGGTTGTTGTGCCAGCCTTCGCCGAAGGTGAGCAGCGCCAGCCAGAGGTTGTTGCGGCTGTCATCGCGTGTGTCGAAGCGGCGGCGGCCGAATCGATGCGCCAGCGAATTGATAGTGACCGTGGCATGGAACAGCACGATGGTGGAGACGAAGAAGCCCCACACCAGCAGCTGTGGGCCGGAGGTGTGCAGGCCCGGTGCCCAGCGCTCCAACCCGGCGCCCAATGCATACAGCGCTGCGGCCAGCAGTACCGGTACGGCCGTATCGAAACGGTCCAGCCAGCGCAGTTCGGGGAAGCGCGCCAGGTCCGGTACCCGTGACAGATCGGTGGCGAACGCCTCGCGGGTCAGGAACCAACCCATGTGGCTGCGCCAGAAGCCGCCCTCGCGTGGCGAGTGCGGATCCAGCGGCTGGTCGGCATGGCGATGGTGATGGCGATGATGGGCGGCCCACCAAAGCGGCCCACGCTGCACGCTGGAGGCGCCGATGACAGCGAACACGAACTGCACCGGCCGCGATGCCTGGAAGGTCCGGTGCGAGAAATAGCGGTGATAGAACGCCGTGATGGCAAACATGCGCACCGCATAGAGCACTGCGGCGACGATCACCGCTGTCCATGAGATTCCGACCCAGAGCACAGCGATGCAGGCCAGGTGCATCAGTGCGAATGGCACGGCGCGCAACCAGTCGATGCGGCCGGGCTGTTCGCCGGTGGTCTCTGCGACGTTGCCGGTGTCGATCCAGCGCTGCAGCGTACGCAGCAGGCGCGAGCGTCGACGGGGGAGGGGCGCTACAGAGGCCATTGGGGGATCTCGGCGGGTGTCGTGTCTACCTGTACGCAGCAGCGCGTGCAATGGATGCGCTGCGACGCGAAGAATCTCGACTTCACCTGGGCGTCACGGCGCAGCGGTCGACCAGAGGATGCGTCCAGGCCTGCTGCCATTCCGCGGCAGTCTGCTCGGCAGCAGGCGAGCTGAAGCGCACCGTCACCTGCGGATAAGTGCCGCGTGCATCGCGCAGGTTGCTGGTACCGCGGAATTCCAGCAGGCGGCGGTCGGTGCTGGCATAGACGAGTGACAGACGCGGGGCGATGCCGCCGTACCAGGTGTCCAGACTGACGTCGATCGACTGCCCATCAATACCCTGCCAACGTACCGGACCGATGCGCCGCACCTGCACCGGGAAGTAGCGCTGCCGCCCAGGCACCAGGAAGGGCAGACTGATGCGTTCGCCGCGCAGCAGCGCCGGCCAGTGCAGGCGCACCGCAGCGTCGAACCCTGCATCGATCACCGCGTCCGGCGGCAGTTCAAGCCGGCGCTGATGCGGCTGGCTGGCGGCATCTTCCTTCCAGGCAATCGACACCGAGTCGCCAGTGGCGTCGACTTCGGCGGTCTGGCCGCTGCGGCGGTCCTGCAGCGAATAGCCCCGTGCCTGCGGGCGGGCGCTGGCGGGCAGATGCTTGCGGGCGAAGGGCTGGCCATCCGGGCACTGGTACAGCACCCAGCGTTCGGCACCCTCCGTTGCCTCGCGCCGCCAGTGCACTTCACGGTAGAGGATGTCGCCCTGCGCGGAGGTGGCCACACCCTCATTTCGCAGCCAGGGTGCCGCCAGCGCGGCGTGGGGCAGGCACAACAGCAGCCAGGCAGTGCGCATGGTGTTCATCCGGAAGCGGAGGTCTCTCAGGTCATACGGCGGGGGCGCCCGGTTGGATGCGCAGTGCCGACTGCATCCAATGGCTGCCCCTGCGCGTACAGAGGAAGACCTTCACCTGCCCGCCGCGAACGCAGATGTACCCTGACGCCGCCAGCACACTCCTCAACTTCGATACCGCACGCACCGTGTCCAGTTCCCAGCAGCCGAGCAGCGAGCCGACGAACTGGGCCGGTGACATGGACGGCGTGGCGCGGCTGCGCGACCGCGAGTGTTTCATGCGGATCTACGACTACTTCATGCCGCGGCTGTGCGTGTACCTGCGCGGCCTGGGCGCACCCGATGCCGTAGCCGAGGAGCTGGCGCAGGAATGCCTGTTGCGCCTATGGCTGCGGGCCGCCGATTTCGATCCGGCACAGGGGGCGCTGAGTACGTGGCTGTATCGCATCGCCCGCAACCTGCATATCGATCGAGTGCGCCGTGAGCGCAGCTGGATGCAGGTGCAGGCGGCAGTGGAGGACGCGGCGACGCTGGATGTGATCGAGCGCAGCAGCGCCGAGCAGTTCGCCGACCAGGCGCGTCTGCGCCAGCGCATCAACGAGCTGCCTGCGGTGCAGGCACGGCTGGTGCGGATGTCCTATTTCGAAGCCAAGAGCCACAGCGAAATCGCCGAAGCGCTGGGTATGCCGCTGGGGACGGTCAAATCGCACCTGCGCCGTGCCTTCCTGCAACTGCAGGCGAAAGTGGGAGGTGTGCTGTGAATCCGCACCACCACCTGCACGAATCCACGCTGATGAGCTATGCCGCCGGTGCGCTGCCGGCGCCGTTGAGCATCGTGGCCGGTGCCCATCTGGAGCAGTGCCCGCATTGCCGTCAGCGCCTGCGCGATGCTGAGGCGATCGGTTCGGTGCTGCTGGAGCAGACCCAGCCGCCTGCAACCGACACGCGGCGCGAACAGTTGCGCGAGGCCATGCTGATGCAGCTGGCCACGGAAACGCCGATGGCCATGGCGGAATCCCTGCGCCCTATGCCGAAGGATCGGCCCGAGGCTGATCCCGATCATCTGCCGGCGTCACTGCATCCCTACTTTGGCACCTCGCTGGGTGACCTGCGCTGGCGTTGGATGGCGCCGGGGGTGCACTGCATCCGGGCCGAGCAGATGCCCTCGCTGATCATGCTGAAGATCGCCCCCGGCAAGTGCCTGCCTATGCACAGCCATGGCCGCAGCGAGCTGACCCAGATCCTGCGCGGTTCCTACAACGACGCGCTGGGGCTGTTCGCGCCGGGTGACGTTGCGGATCTGGACGAGGAGGTGGAGCACCAGCCGGTGACCGCGCCGGGTGTGCCGTGCATCTGCGTGTCTGCGTTGGATGCGCCGTTGGTGTTCAGCGGTTGGCTGGCGCGGAAGATCCAGCGTTTCGTGAAACTCTGAGGCGGGTGCGATGATGGTCGGGACGGGTGCATTACGGATTCTGTTGACCGGTGCCGCAGGCCTGGTCGGGCAGGGTGTGGTGCTGGCCTGCCAGCGCTCACCGCAGGTCTCCCGCCTGACCGCGCTGGTCCGTCACCCCGGCAGTCTGAGCGGTACCGGCAGCGAACTGATTGTCCCGGACTTTCTGCGTATCCAGGAGCGGGTGGAGGAGCTTGCCGGGTTCGATGCATGCCTCTACTGCGCCGGTGCGCCACCGGTCGGCACCGCCGAGGCCGAGTACCGACGCGTTACCGTGGACACCACGCTGGCGGTGGCCCGTGCCTGGGCGGCCGCGAATCCCGAGGGATGCTTTCTGTATGTATCCGGTGCGGGTGCAGACCCTCAGAGCCGGCTGATGCCGCTGAGGGTCAAGGGCGAGACCGAAGTTGCTTTGCAGGCCCTGCCGGTGCGCTCGGTGATGCTGCGCCCGGGTGGCGTCAGGCCGGTCGCGGGAACCGGCACCCGTCATGCCCTGTTGAAGCCCTTGTACTGGGGCGGCGCGCCGTTGATGAAGCTGGCCGGTGCGATTGCGCCTTCGTTGATGACCAGCAATCTGGCCCTGGGCCAGGCGATGATTGCGCTGGCCGCCAGGGAGCATCCGCCGGCCACGGTGGAGTGCGCGGACATCAACCGGATCGCCGCTGGCATGCGCGATCCGGCGTCCTGACCTCAGTGCGGCGTCGCCTCCAGCGCGGTGCGCACCGCCGCTGCAAGATCACTGCGGGTAAACGGCTTTGGCAGCAATGAAACGGCGCGTCCCTGGCTGCCCACCTGGTCGTGGTCGCGTGGATAGCCCGACGTGAACAGGACGGCGACTTCCGGCCAGCGTTCACGTACTTCGTGCACCAGTTCCCAGCCCGACATGCCGGGCATCACCACGTCCGAGAACAGCAGATCCACCCTGGTGTCGGGGCGTTCCAGCAGCCGCAGTGCGGAGGGTCCGTCGTGGGCTTCCAGCACGCGGTAGCCGAGCAGCCGCAGCGCATCCACCGTGTGGGCGCGGACATCGTCATTGTCCTCGGCCACCAGAATGGTTTCCTCGCGCGGTGAGTAACCCGCCAGGCCGGTCTGTGGGGTGCGTGCTTCGCAGGGCAGGGACAGCGGAGAGCGCGGGAACATCATGGTGATGCTGGTACCGCCGCCTTCCACCGAGTCGATCAGCACGTGGCCACCGGACTGCTTGACGAAGCCATGCACCATGGACAGGCCAAGCCCGGTGCCGCGGCCAACCTGCTTGGTGGTGAAGAACGGCTCGAACACGCGCGCCAGGGTCGCTGCGTCCATGCCGTGGCCATTGTCGCGCACCCGCAACATCACGTACTCGCCTGGCGTTGCATCGGGAAACAGGGCGGCGTAGTCGTGGTCGAGGTGGCTGTTGTCGACTTCGATCACCAGCCGGCCGCCATGCGGCATCGCATCGCGGGCATTGACCGCCAGGTTCAGTACGGAGGCCTCCAGCTGGCTGATGTCGATCTCCACGCACCAGATGTCCTCGGCGTTGCGGATCTCCAGCTGCACCAGCTCACCCAGTGCACGCTGCAGCATGTCGTGCATGTCCAGCAGGCGTTCGTTGAGGTTGGCGGCCTGGCTGTGCAGCGGCTGGCGACGGGCAAACGCCAGCAGGCGCTGGGTCAGGCTGGCGGCACGGCCGACGCCTTTCAGTGCATTGTCCAGTGCACGGCTGACCATTGCCCCGGGTTCTCCGGCGCGTTCGTTGAGCAGCATGGCGTGCTCGACGTTGCCGGAGATGACCGTCAGGATGTTGTTGAAATCATGGGCGATGCCGCCGGTGAGCTGGCCGACCGCCTCGATCTTCTGTGACTGGCGAAGCGCGTGTTCTGCTTGTAGCCGCGCGGTGGTTTCCACCGCCTCGGAGACCACGGCGGTGACCACGCCTTCGGTATCCAGCAGCGGGCGGAACGAGAAGTCGAAGCTGCGCCGCCCGGTCGGGAGTTCCAGTTCCAGTGCATGCAGCGAACTGCGGCCCTGTACGGCTGCGGCGACGGCCTGGTCGATCAGCGCACTGATGCCATCGGTTGTGGCAAACCAGAGCGATTCGCCGAAGCGCGCGCCAACAGTGTCCTTCTTGTCCGCAAGCACCGCGGCCAGTGACGCGTCATTGGCATCAACCACGCGTCCGGACAGATCCAGCAGCACCTGATGCTGGAAGCTGGATTCGAAGATCGCCTGCAGGCGCCGCTTGCTGGCCCGCAACTCGGCGGTGCGTGCCTGCACCTGTCGCTCGAGAACCTGGTTGTCCTCGCGCAGCGCCAGTTCGGCCTGCTTCAACAGTGAAACATCGCTGCCCATGCAGATGTAGCCGACCACGCTGCCATCGGCCGCATGTTCCGGTACGCAGTCCATCTGCACGAATCGTGATTCGCCGCTGCGGTGGACCAGTTCGACCTGGAAGCTGGTGCGCTCGCCCTGCAGTACCCGCTCCAGGCTGGGCAGGGCGTGCTCGAAGGCGGAAATGCCGCTGACATCCCGTGCCGCGCGACCCAGCAGTTCGGCCAGGCTGACGCCGTGCCAGTCCAGGAACGCCTTGTTCGCGAAGCGGTAGCGATGCGCCGTGTCGAGCTGGGCGATCAGCGCAGGGACGGCATTGGTTACCTGCTGCAACTGCGCCTGGCTGTCGTTCAGTGCGGCCTGCGCCTGCACAAGCTGGGTGCGTTCATGGGCCTCCTGCCGCGCACGACGGATCGCATCCGGCAGGCGCTGCAGGCGCTGCTTGACCACGTAGTCGCGCGCGCCGCGGGTCAGCGCCTGCACGGCCAACTCCTCGGTAAGCGTGCCGGAGACGAAGATGAAGGGCGTCTGCGGAATCCGCTCGCGCGCCAGCGCCAGTGCAGCGTCGCCGTCGAATCCGGGCAGCACATGATCGGCCAGGATCACATCGAAGGCGCGATTCTCAATTGCCTCGATGAAGGCATTGCGGGTCCACAGGCGCTCGGCCTCGAAATCGAGGCCGGCACGCTGCAGCTGTGCGCTGATCAGCTCCGCATCAAGCGCGCTGTCCTCCAGCATGAGGATGCGCAGGCGCTCGCTGCGGCGCGATCCATCACGCATTGTGCTGCCCCGAGCCGTTGGGCCGATGCGGCGGGGGCTGGTTGGTGATGCCCCAGAACATGCCCAGCCCTTGGATGGCGTCGAAGAACTCCTTGAAGTCCACTGGCTTGACCACGAATGCGTTCACGCCCAGTTCGTAACTGCGCACGAGATCCTGTTCTTCGCGCGAAGAGGTCAGCATCACCACCGGGGTGCTGCTCAGCTGTGCGTCACCACGCACCTGTTCCAGCACTTCCAGGCCGTTCACCTTGGGCAGCTTCAGGTCCAGCAGCACCACCACCGGGCCGCCGTGCATGGCGCCGGCGAACTTGCCTTCGCAGCGCAGGTAATCCAGCGCTTCGGCGCCGTCACGTACATGGATGACATCGTTCAGCAACTGGCAACGCGACAGCGCCGCCAGCGTCAGCTCTGCATCCTTGGGGCTGTCCTCTACCAAGAGGATCGGCCGCAGGTCCCTCATGGGTGATCTCCTGTGGAACGGGGTAGGGTGAAGTGGATCGTGGCACCCTTGCCAGGTTCGCCCTCGGCCCAGGTCCTGCCGCCGTGGCGGCCGACGATGCGGCGCACGTTGGCCAGGCCAATGCCGGTGCCTTCGAATTCCTCGACGTGGTGCAGGCGCTGGAATACGCCGAACAGCTTGTCCACGTAGCGCATGTCGAAGCCACAGCCGTTGTCGCGCACGAAGAAGTGGTCTTCGTCGTCGTTTCGCTGGTGACCGACCTCGATGACCGCCTGCTCGCGCTCGCGGGTGAACTTGATCGCGTTGGCCAGCAGGTTCTGCCAGACCAGGCGCAGCATCGTCGGGTCGGCTTCGACCTCCGGCAACGGCGCAAGCGTCCACTGCACGTCGCGGCCGCTGTAGTCCAGGACCAGGCTCCGGCGCACATCCTCGGCCAGCGCGGCCATATCCAGCCGCGCCCGGCCCAGCGTAGAGCGGCCCATCTGCGAAAAGCTCAGCAGGTCGTCCACCAACGTTCCGGCAGATTTGGCCGACTCCACGATCGTATCCAGGAAGCGGCGCTCGGTATCGTTGAGGCGTTCGCCGGCCGAGCTGCCCAGCAGTTCCGAGTAACCGACGATATGGCGGAATGGCGCGCGCAGGTCATGGCTTACGGAGTAGGAAAACGCTTCGAGTTCCTTGTTGCTGCGGACCAGCTGCTCGTTGAGCTCAGCCATTTCCTCGGCCTTGCGCAGCACGATGTCGACGATGGCCGTGCGCATCTCGTGCGCGGCATCGCGGTCGGCGTCGTTCCACGGCAGGCTGCGCTGCTGCACGGTCTCTTTCCATGCTTCGAATGAACTGCGCGGGGACAGTGCCACGCCGGGCGCCGCCGCTTTGCGTGGGTCGCCCCCCCAGCGCACGGTGTGCACCACTTCCGGGCGGAACCACATCAGATAGCTGTCGTGCAGCTGCGAAATGGACACCGCCAGTACGCCGCTCGCCACGTCGGACAGGCGCGCGCCGGGCGCCCAGTCGGCTGCCAGATGGTCACTGCAGTACGTTTCCTGCCCGGCCTGCTGTGCGGCCAGCCAATCGGCCAGGGCCAGCACGTCGGTCGCGGGCGGGCACTGGCCCACACGCATGCAGTCGCCCTTGTGCACAATGGCGGCGCCTGCGGCACCGGTCAGCGACAGCAGGCTGGCTTCATCGTGGCGCAGCGCAGCCATGAAATCCTCGTCGCCGGCCATGCGTGCCAGCAGCTTGACCAGCACCGAGCGGCGCGCCACGCGTTCTTCGATGGCGCGTGCACGCTCCTTCAGCGCGATTTGCAGCGACAGGATCTGGCCCATGAATTCACAGGCGGTGCGCACGTGATAGGGCAGGCGGCGCGGCTGCATCGTGTGGCAGGACACCAGGCCCCACAGCTGGCCCTCATGCACCAGCGACACCGACATCGACGCGCCGGTGCCCATGTTGCGCATGTACTGCAGGTGCACGGGCGAAACGCTGCGCAGCACGGCCAGGCTCAGGTCGGTGGCCGGCGCGTCGCGGTGCTCCTCGCTGCGCATCAGCGGGGCAGGGGTGTAGTTGTTGTCCGCGATCAGTCGCACCCGGTTGCGCCGATACAGCTCGCGGGCCTGGGCCGGAATGTCCGACTCGGGGAAGCGCAGGTCCAGGTAGGACGGCAACTGGCCGTTGCCATCCTCGGCGACCACGATGCCGTTCCAGCCGGCATCGAACTGGTAGACCAGAGTGCGGTCGAAGCCGGTCAGCCGACGCATGTGCGCGGCCGCCAGCTGGCACAGATCTTCCACGGTGGTAGCCGATTCGATGCCGGTCATCAGTTCGCGGATCGACGGATACAGTTCTTCCAGCGAACCCGGTTGGCCGGGAACCGGTGCCTCCAGCTCGATCAGCAGATCGCTGGCGGAGCGATGCACCAGCAGCTGATGCCGCCCGTGGCCGTCCAGGTGCACAGCGCCTACATGGGCGCTGCTGCCCACCGTGGCCTGCTGGAACAGCGCCTGGAAGGGGGCCAGCACGCCGCCCAGTACCTCGCTGACGTGCTGCATCAACGGTTCGCCGAACTGCTTCAGCAACCCCGGCTGGCTGATGGCGCGCTCACGCACCCGCAGTGACTGAGGCTCCACTACCAGAAGCACCCCATATGGCTGGATGGCACCGGGCGTATGAATCGGTTCGCGCGCACAACGGGACTGGGCGGTGTCGTGCGTGGACTCAGCAGAAGGCATCAAGGGCGGGACTCATGATTCGTGGATGGCTGGAAAGGCCCAGCGTCGCATCCGGCATGCATGGATGGTGAAGCAAAATCGTGCATTCGCCTACCAGCACGTTCGCGTGAAGAGCGTTTCATTCAAACCTGAATTCTTCATCTGACCATTCCAACAGCACTTGCATGTTTCGCGAAAGGTACATGTGCGCTGCACGCGCGCTCGACACCGACTTGCCTAGGGTGAACGCACATTCCTGAGTGACCACGCCCGTGAACCTGCAGACCTTGCCTTCAACGCCATACCGCATGCTTGCCGACAGCTGCCAGTTTGAGCTGCTGGATGTGGATGCCCTGCAGGATCCGGCCAGTGGGCGCCTGCTCCACCTGTACTCGCTGGTTGCGCGCTGCCTGTGCTGCGAGACGGTGTTCAAGGCGGAAGAGGGGCAGGGACTGGTCAGCCACACCGCCGCGCGGGTGGTGCGATGCCCCACGGGTTGTGGCCAGCAGGCGTTCAAGCCGGCATTGCTGCGTGCATGGAAGCCGCAGCGCGTCGCACAGGCCTGAGAGCACTGATACTGGCTCACAGCACCCCGGGATTGGCGCGCCACACCGCGAAGTTCAGCGCCGAGGCAAACGATATCCAGGCCAGGTAAGGCAGCAGCATCACCGCCGCACCGCGATGGATGCGTGCGAAGGCAACGATCGTTGCGCAGACCAGCGTGATCAGTACCAGGATGTCGACGAAGGCCAGCGCTCCCAGCTTCCAGCCGAAGAACAGCCAGCTCCAGAGGGCATTGACGGCCAGCTGCACCAGATAGAGCACCAGGGCCGGTTGCGCGTTGCGCCAGCCGCGTTCGCGCCAGACCAGCCACGCCGCAATGGCCATCATCGCGTAGAGCAGGCTCCACACCGGGCCAAACACGCTGGCAGGCGGTGCCCAGGCAGGCAGGGCGAGGGTGGCGTAGAAGCTGGCGGCGGAGGCCGATGCCCATGCGCCGACTGCGGCCGCCGCAAAGGTGGCCACGCCCCATCCCAGAAGACCCAGAGCCTGTGAACGCCGCTTCATTCCGTACCGCTCCATCCTGCGTTTACCGCTCATACGAACGGAAGCGGCAAATGGATGCAGCCCGGGGCGATCAGTCTGAAGAACCTGCGGCGCTTCCACCTTCGGCAGCCGGCAACAGCGAAGGGCGCTGATCGAACCATTCACGCGCCTTGGCCAGATGCCACTGGCGCTGCTCGCCATCAAGCTCGATGCCGGCGCCCAGCAGCCCCCAGCGCAGATAGAGATCGCCACGCTTGCGCTGCTCCAGCAGATCCAGCCGCGCACGTACCGACAGGCGATCATTCTCGGCCTGCAAGCCGTCGATCAGCAGATGACCCGGGCGCCAACGCAGCGTGGCCTGTGCATCGACCTGGCCGGAGTCGAGCAGGGACAGCGTCCAGCGCGGGTAGTCGGTGCGCTTGGCGAACACGGCCAGCAAGGGGCGTGCATCGCTCAGGGTCAGATCGGTGATAGCGTCCACCTGGAACGGGGACTGCGCGTCGATGCGGCCCCGCTTGAACACGGCGCGGCCTTTCCACGCGCTGCTGGAATCGGTGCCGGCCACCTGCACATTGCGCAGCTCCACGGTGGTGCCGGACAGATCGAAATGGCGCTGGTTGAAGTCCCCGCGGCGAAGCGTCGCGTTCACGTCGACATCGCCGCCCATGTCCAGGCCCGCCACCTTGGCGCTGGCATTGCGACCTAGCAGCCGCGCGGTGCCATGGCCGACGCGGCCATCGGTGTCGAGCGTGGCGTCGCCGCTGAGGCTGCCGGAGCCACGCAGCAGGCGCACCTGTTGAGAGCCAAGGTAGCGGTTGTAGGCGGCCAGGTCCGGGATGGTCGCTTGGCTGAAGCGCAACCGCGCACGAACGCCCTTGCGCAGTTCCTGCAGGCGGCCATCGCCGGTGAGGTCCACGGCCAGGTCGCGACCGTCGAACAGGCGTACATCCTTCGCATCGCTTGGGCGAGCGGTGAAGCGGGGCAGCCGGATCGCCAACTGTGCCTGAGTGGGGCTGCCGGCCTTCAGCTCGCCATGCGCACTGGCCGTGCCGGCCAGCCGCACGCCAGCGACCTCGGCCACGGCGGCAGCCGAAGGGATGTCCACGGTACTGCCTTCGATCAGTTCGCCATTGCGCAGGCGCAGATCTGCTTTCAGGGTGCCGCCGCCATCCAGCTGCAGCCACGGTTTGCGTACGAACAGGGCAGGGATCCAGTTGAGCGAGGTGAAGGTCCATTCGCCGCGCACAGTGCCGGAGCTGCGTTCCAGCAGCTGGGCAGGGTGCTGGAATGGAATCTCGCGCCCGGTGATGTGCAGGTCGGCATCGATGCCAGCGGCCGAATCCGGGCGTGGCGGCAGGCGGGCCTGCAGGCGCAGGTCGTTGGCCACGTTGAGCTGCAGGGCCAGCACGCCGCGATCGGGTGCGCCGTCGCCGAGGTAGAGCGGAACCTGCCAGAGCGCGTGGTCACCAGGTTGCAACTGGCCGTCCAACAGGTGGACCGCCAGTTGCAGGTGACCGGGAACCGGCGAACTGGAGATGCGGGGCGTCTGCGCGTCCGTATCCATGCGCAGGCCCTGGCTGCGCGCATCCACTTCAAGTTGCGCATGCAGCAGCTTCAACTTGGCCAGGCCGGGCGCCTGGTCGCGATAGTGGCGCGGATAGCTGAAGCGCGCGGTCAGATCCATGTCGCCCAGCAGCTGCACGCCGTCATAGCTGGTGTCTGCCTTGCTGAACGAGACTTCGGAATCGAACAGTTCGGACGGGCCGCCGCGCAGCTGCTTGAGGAACCCGACCGTACCCTGGCCCTTGCCGATGATCAGCAGCTTGCCGAGCCGGGCACTGCGGATGCTGTCGCTGTGGATGGCGTCGAAACGCAGGGTCCAGCCTTGGTCGCTACGCGGCGGTGACGGAATGGCGTCCTCGACGCGACTGATCTCGGCCGACACGCCAGTGGCCTGCAATCGCGGAACCCGCACTTCGCGGCGGAACAGGGGCAGGACTGCCAAGCGGGCGCTGGCACGCTCGGCGTGCAGTACGTAGACGGTATGGTTGACGTGACCGCGCATATGCACGTTCCAAGCAATGACGTGGCCCGGCAGCAGCGTGATGGCCGGGCCGGTCGTCATCACGAACTTGTGCGGCTTGCGGTTGGTGACCTGGTCGAACAGCGGGGTGTTGAGGAAGATGTTGCCGGCCAGCAGGTAGAGAACGTACACGCCCAGCAGGATGTAGCCAGCGACGCGCCATCGGCGGAGCCGGTGCGGGATGCGCGCGGGAATAGGTGGCATGTACTGTTCCAACGGCTGGAATTCACTCAACTATTGCGGAACCGATGGCGGTGGCGCGTGAAGCGGGTGCGGGGCGCTTGCTGGATTCTGCTAGTGTCCGCCTTGCCCACTACGCCGATCCGCGAGGAATCGCATGGAAATCCGACCTGCCACCGACGGTGACTTCGGCGCCATGTGGGCGATTTTCAAGGCGGCCATTGCGATGGAGGATTCGCTCCCGTTCGCCGGCACCTTCGAGGCCGGCACCTTTCGGAGCCATTGGTTCGGAGTGCAGGCGGCCTTTGTGGCCGTTCTGGAAGGGCGCGTGGCCGGAATGTACAAGATGGGCGCCAACTTCCCGGATCTGGGTGCGCATGTGGCCAGCGCCACCTATGTGGTCGATCCTCGGGTACAAGGTCGCGGCATTGGCCGGGCGCTGGTGGAGCACAGTCTTGATCGAGCCAGATCGGAAGGCTTCCTGGCCATGCAGTTCAATTACGTGGTCAGTTCCAATGCGCCAGCGGTTGAGCTGTACCGGAAGCTGGGCTTTGCCGTGGTCGGGACGCTACCGGCGGCGTTTCGGCATCGAACGCTGGGGTTGGTTGATGTATATGTGATGCACCGGTTCCTGTAGACAGCGATATCGCTGTCCATCGGCTTCGGTGCGTCGGGCGGAATGGGATTGAAATGCCGTGGCGATGTGTATCGCCGACGGCACAGCTATCAGGCGAAGACGCGCTCGATGTCCTGCTGGGCGTGCCGCAGTGCCTGTGCGCGCGCATCGTCGCCCATTGCCAGACCTTCGGCCCGGATGAACTGCAGGTCGGTGACGCCGAGGAAGCCGAACAGGCTGGTCAGGTAGGTTTCGTGATGGTCCATGGCCGCACCCGGCACATCACCGGCGTACATGCCGCCGCGGGTGGAGGCGATAAGCACCCGCTTGCCGCCCGCCAGGCCTTCCGGCCCCTGTGCGGTGTAACGGAAGGTCTTGTCGACAATCGCAATGCGGTCGATCCAGGCCTTGAGCTGGCTGGGAATGCTGAAGTTGTACATCGGTGCCCCGATGACGACGACATCGGCCTGCAGGAAGGCATCCAGATCGTCGGCACCGAGCGCCACGTCCTGCTGCAAGGCATCGGCTTCGATGGGGGCGCCCTGGGCAGCGGCAAGGTGGGGCGGAGCAAGGTGGTCGACCGGTGCCAGGGCGAGGTCGCGGTAGGTCACGTTCACGTCGCCATGCTGCTTGCGGGCAGCTTCGATGAGCTGGGCGGTGAGCTGGCGGCTGACCGACTGCTGGCCCAGGATGCTGGAATCAATGTGCAGGAACTTCATGGCGGTTCTCGTAGTGGAGGGTAGGACGGGCCCGGCGAACGCACTGCCATGGGCCACGGCTGCACTCTATTTCGGGGCATTGGGCCCCACTAGCCGATTGCAGCGGATTTCATTCGTCCACGGATGGGGGCAATCCCGCTGTGGGTGGATTCGTCCATGAATGGACGGGTGAATTCCCCCTGGGGCGGCTAGTGGGCGGTGGAAGGGGCGCCTAGAGTGCGTCCCGCTGGCAATGATGATGTCGTCGTTCCTGCCGCTGCCACCGTCCCTCTTGTTTCAACACGCCTCCAGGAAATGCAGACATGTCCACTTATTCCACAACCACCTTTGGTGCCTCGTCCTCCACCCGCCTGCAGGGCGCAGTCGAACTGCTCGGCCGCCTCCTGCTGGTCGCACTGTTCCTGCTGTCGGGATTCGGCAAGCTGAGCGCCTACGAGGCCACGGCGGGGTACATGGCCTCGGTCGGTGTCCCCGCGCTGATGCTGCCGCTGGTGATCCTTGCAGAGGTCGGCGGAGCGCTAGCGATCGCAGCGGGTTGGCAGACCCGGCTGGTCGCCATGTTGCTTGCCGGCTTCACCCTGGCTACCGCCTTCCTGTTCCACAACAACGTTGCTGATCAGACGCAGATGATCATGTTCCTCAAGAATGTCTCCATTGCCGGTGCATTCCTGATGCTGGCCGCCAACGGCGCAGGCCGGTTCAGCCTGGATGCGCGCAAGGCCCGATGAGGGCAGGGCGCTGCGCCGAGCGCCGCGACACCATTTGCAACACAATGCAGGGACCTCCGTACCGGAGGTCGTCTGCATGGAGACCACGGGTGATCGATCTCAATGATGTGGCCCTGTTCGTACAGGTGGCCAAAGCCGGCAGCTTCGCCGAGGCCGCGCGCCGGATCGGCATGCCCTCCAATACTGCCAGCCGGCGCATCCAGCAGCTGGAAGAGCAGCTGGGTGTCCGGCTGCTGCATCGTTCCACCCGCAAGTTGACCCTGACCGATGCCGGTGAGGGCCTGTACGCACGCAGCGTGGAGCAGATCGAGGCGCTGGCGGACGCCACCCTGGAGCTTTCCGAGGGAAGCGAAGTGCCGGTGGGCAAGGTGCGCGTCGCCGCGCCGGTGGACTTCTTCAACTGGTTCCAGCTGGAGTGGGTGCAGTCATTCCTGCAGGCCCATCCACGGGTCCGCCTGGAGTTCGTGCTCAATGACGCGCGCGCCGACCTGGTCGCTGACGGCATCGATGTTGCGATTCGCGCAGGTGCAGTCACCGGGCCAACACTGATCGCGCGCCGGGTGGGCAACAACCGTGCAGTGTTGGTGGCCAGCCCGGCCTACCTGGGGGCACGGGGAGCGCCCAGCTCATTGGAGGAGCTGTCCACGCACGACTGTATCGCCGTGCCCTCGGGCTCAGGGCGCACGCAGTGGCGCTTGATGGGGCCGGATGGCCCCGCCGACGTCGAAGTGCGAGGGCGATTCAGCGCCAACTCGGCCTTGGCCTTGACCAAGGCCTGCGTGGCCGGCATGGGCATCGCGCTGCTGACCGAGGCGATGGTGGCGCAGCCGTTGCGGGAAGGGACGCTGGTCCAGGTCCTGCCCGACTACCGTATTGATGGGCTGGAGTTGTTCGTGGTCTACCAGAGCCGGCGGCAGTTGCCACGCGCCGCCAGCGCGTTTGTCGACTTCGCCACGACCCATCTGATGCTGGGCAACTGGTAAGCACCTGAGCGGGAGGCGCTGCCGCCTCCTCGCGTGGCAGCCATTGCTCCAACGATGGAGGAATGAAATCCGAACTGGCGGGCTACTGCCATGAGTGCTCAGTGCCTACCTTGGGCGTACGACGTCGTCGCGACGTTCGAAACCCGCTTCCAAGGAGACCACGCCATGCTTGCCGTCCACCCCTCCGAATCCACCGCGATGTCTCCGGTCGCCTCCGTGCGCCGCATCGTGCATCGCACCCGCGGCCGCAGCCACGGACCCATCACCCGGCTGGTGAGTCCTTCCGACCTGGGCGAACGTCTCAAGCCGTTCGTCTTCCTCGATCTCATCGACGCGCGCGATCTTTCGCGCGCCGAAGCCCCTGCGCTTGGCCTGCATCCGCACTCGGGCATCGCCACGCTCACCTGGCTGCTGGAAGGGGCCGTCGACTATGAAGACGACCAGGGCCGCCAGGGCAGTATCGAGGCCGGCTGGATGGAGTGGATGCAGGCCGGCAGTGGCGCGTGGCACGGTGGCGGATTCGGTGATTCTGATCGCCTGCGCGGTTTCCAGTTGTGGCTCGCGTTGCCACCTGCATTGGAGCTGGCTGCACCTTTCAGCCGCTACATCGGCCCCGAGCAGATCCTCAGCGAAGGCCCGGTGACCGTATTGCTGGGAGCGTACGGCACGGCCCGCAGCCCCATCGATGCCCCGGCACCGATCAACTACTTTTCGGTGAAACTGCGGGCGGGAGAATCGTGGCGGTTCCAACCGCCGCCGGGACATGACGTAGCCTGGGCCGCCGTGAGCGTGGGCTCGCTGCGTGTGCCCGAAGCGATCGGTGCAGGTGAACTGGTGGTCTTCGAGGAAGGCGGCCACGAGGTCGCGTTCTTCGCCCGCGAGGACACCGAGTTCGTGTTCGGTACCGCAGCACAGCATTCGTATCCGCTGGCAACAGGCTACTACTCGGTCCATACCAGCCCGCAGGCGCTGAAGGCGGGTGAGGCGCGGATCCGGGAGCTGGGGAAGCAGATCCGGACGGCGGGAAGCGCTGGCTGATGGAGTCGGCTCTGGAGCAGGGCAGGAGGGCGGGGCCCAGCTATCCTGAGTGGCCGCTACTGCTTCCGCGCACGAAGGCGGCTGCCAGCCGCAGTGCATCGTCGCTGCCACGATCGCCACGCAGGGCATTCACCAGCCGGCCGGGCGTTACCCCGGTCCAGCGGACAAGATCATGCGTGGCATGGGCCTGGTCGCTGTAGCCGTGACGTGCGGCTGCAGTGGCAATGCTGGTGGCTTCTCCATCCAGGGTGTGCAGAATCGCCTGCAGACGGCGCACACGAGCGTACTCCTTCGGGGGCATGCCCACCGCGGCCAGAAAGCGGGATTGCAGGCCGCGCAGGGACATGCCAAGCCGCCGCGTCAGTTCGGCAATGCGCAGATCGCCCTGCATCGCATCCAGCTGCGCAACCGCCTGTTCGACACGTTCGTCCAGGACGAAGCTGGAACAACGATCCCGCAGGACCTGCCAGAGAGGCTCGGGCGTGTTGGTGGCCGCACTGGCGCGTGCGGCGGCACTGAACGTTTCGGCAAAGGAAGCATCCAGCGTGTAAAGGTCCGGGGCCTGGTCACGAAGGCCGGGCAAGCGGGCACCGGCGATCAAGGCGCTCGCGGCCGGCTGCAGCCGCACACCGATGCAGAACACCGCACCAGCGGCCTGCAAACGGATTGGCCCTGACTGCTGTGCCGCGAAACAGAACGGTAGATCGGAACGGATACGGCCATCTGTGCCATGCAGCTGCAGCGGCACGCCCACTTCGGCCAGCAGCTCGCAACGGCCATCGGGATAGATAACCTGCACGTCATTCCCGGGTGCGTCGTCCTGCAGCCACCAGATGCACTGGACGTGACGGCGGAGGTCGTCGGGGGCAGGGTGCTCGCAGTAGTCCATGCGGCATCGGACGCCATCCTGCGCGTTTTTACAAGCGCCCTCGGTGTCCGTGCCGCTAGCCTGCAGCCAACCCAACCAGGAGGTCAGGACATGTTGAAGTCGAAGGTGGCGGTGCTGGGCGCTGGCCTGGCGTTGGGAAGTGGCGCGGCTATGGCCGCACCGGCCGAGTTCGACTGGCTGGCCGGGCATTGGTGCGGCGGTACCGAGGAGCGCAGGCTTGATGAGGTCTGGCTGCCCGAGGCCGGCGGGGCCTTACTTGGGATGTCACGGACGCTGAGCCACGGCGATATGGAGTCATTCGAGTACATGCGCCTGGTGCCGGCGGGCAAAGCGGCTGGCCTGCATGTGCAGCCCAATGGCGTGGCGCCAACCACGTTCGTCATTGCAGACCATGGCGCGAACTGGGTGGTGTTCGAGAATCCGCAGAATGACTTCCCGAAGCGCATCGAGTACCGGCGTGATGGCACTGCGCTGAAGGCGAGCATCTCCGGTCCGGGTGATGACGGGAAGATCCTGCGGATTCCGTTTGACTATCAACGCTGCGGGGATTGAGTGGGAACGCTGGCCAGGAGTGAAGTCAGGGATCTGAGGACTGGTGAGGCTCTGGCTTCTTGGGTAGCGATCTTGCCCGTAACATAATATACATTATGCGAAATGCTTTATCTGGGGTGATCCGGTTCGTGGGCTCCGCTTGGCAATGGCTCCTGTCAGTTTTCTTGATTCTTGTCCTTTTGCTTAGGATCGTGCCCCTTGTTGATTCTATTGAGAATTTTGAGGCGCTCAGGGACACGATCCTAAGTAAGCAAGTATGTGTCGGCTGTCGCTGCCTTCGATGTGTTCCGCTTAAAGGCTGCTTCCAGTTGCGCCGGAAGTTCTCGCAGGCTGCTGAGTTGCTTCTCAAGGGCCTCGCATCTGCCCCGAAGAGCATCAGCAGCTTGACCGGCCGAGATGGCTGCATGCAGCTCCTTGCGTAGCTGCTCCTCAATTGCCCTCTGGGCTTTGACCTGATTGTTGAGTTGGGTCTGGAGATCTTTCGCCTCCTGGCGAGATCGATCCACGTCGCTGAGCGTTCGATTTTCGACAGATCTGACGTGCTCGGTCCAGTCCTCTCGCTCAGATTTCGCCGTTTCCAGCACTTCATGAAGCCGGGCATCAAGCTGCTGTCTTACTGCCTCAGCTAGATCGGCTCTCCGAATCCCGAGATCCCTCTGCTCCGTGAGCCCTGAGATCTGCAGGCGCAGATGATCGACCAGCCGCTCCAGTTCTACAGCTTGTGTACAAGCAACGCGTTCGCCGGCGATAGCAGCGGCCCGCTCTGAGCGCATTTGACTCAGTTCATCAGCCACAACCCGTGACCTGGCATCCAGCGCATCACGCTGGGTAGCCAGTGACAGCTCAGTCTCTGCGAACTCTCGAAGAGCTGCCTCCCTAGCGTGCTTCAGCGCCAGCTCCCACCATTGCCCAGCCAGTTCCGCCAGCACCGCCGGTGCGTCATCAAAGTCTGGACGCCGTGGCTGCAGGCGCGTGCCGAGCCGGTTCCACCACGTCTCCAGCCAGCGAGTGACTGTGTTCGGAGAGTCGGTCCCCAAGTGAGCCCGGATTCGCTCAACGCTTGGGCGCTCGCCCTTGGCCACCAGCTCGTCGGCGGCGGTGTGAACGTCAGATTCGGTGATGCCGCGGGCCATGCGAAGTCTCCTGTACTGGCGCCCTGTTCTGCTGATCGCGCTGCGCTATTGGGCTGGCTGGCACACGGCGCGTTACGGGATCGAACTGACGCTGCCGGTGCCCGAAGCGGCCGTGCTGCAGTTCGTGGCCGACCATGTGGTCCGGCGTCCGGCATCGGGTGGCTGTGCTGTCCACCGCGCACCGACTCAAGCAGCAGCCCAATCCCTGCGAGCAGCCGGCAATCCGCACCGTGCTCAGCCGTGCGGCCCGCGCTTCGGTCAAGCGCGGCGAGCGGCCGCGCAAGAAGGCCGCAATCACCCTGGCCGCGTTGGAGGCGATGCTTGCGACCTGTGACGACAGCCTGGAAGGGATTCGGGACCGTGCCCTGCTCTGCTTCGGATTCGCCAGCGGCGGACGTCGGCGCAGCGAGATCGCCAGCGCCGACATGCGCGATCTGCGCCGGAGTGGCGACAAGGGCTACATCTACCGGCTTGAGCACAGCAAGACCCAGCAGGCTGGCGTCACCGCCTCCTCCACCCCGGATAAGCCGGTGCTCGATCGGGCCGCCCTCGCCTTGGAAGACTGGCTGGAGGCGTCTGGATTCACCGAAGGGGCAATCTTCCGGCGGCTCTGGAAGAACCGGGACGGCCCTGCCCTCTCCCCGGCCGCGGTCGGGGAAATCGTGCAGCGACGGGCGCGCTTGTCGGGGTTGGACGGGGATTTTGGCGGACACAGCCTCAGGTCGGGATTCGTCACCGAAGCCAGCCGCCAGGGTGTCTCCCTGGCGGCGATCATGCAGCTGACGGAGCACCGGGCGGTTTCGAGCGTGATCGGGTACTTCCAGACGGGCGGTGCCACGGCTAATCCCGCTGCTCGTCTTCTAGAAGACTGATCAACCTCCTTACTAAGCCCCCCCCGAAGCAGCGTATACTCCGGTGGTGGGGCCGCCAATAGATACGGGATGCTAGGGGGCGCTTTGGGGCTTAGGGGATTTCAAAGCATGGAGGCAATTCGACAGCCTATCTCCAGGACATGGCTTCAATCGCCGGATCAGAGCGACAGGTTGGCACTCCTGGAGTACACCCGCGGGGTGCTCTATAGCTTCGCGTTCTCACGAGAGAACGACATTACAAGATCCCGTGCGATCCATGTGTCGCGGATCCAGAACGCATTTGCCGGCTTGGGTGCGCCCTCACTCTATCGACTTGGCCTAAGGCTATTGCACCTATTTAGGGAGATCGAGCCGCTCTTTGGAGGCTACTGGCTACTCACGCCCTATCGAGTGATCGACATCGAATCGCATTACGCGTTTGTTGGCGCGGTCCCTTCGGTGTCGGGGAGCCTTGGGGACGTCCGGTACGCTGGGCTTGGCCGGTTCATCTCCAAAGAAATTGCGAGCCAGTTTCCTCTACAAGGTCTGGCCGGCTGGATGGGGCTGTCTGATACATCCATTGAGAAACAAGTGAAAGATTTCGTGTTCTCTCACCACCAGCAAGCAAAAGCCACTCTTCAAGCTGATGATATTGAGTACTTAAAGATCTTGGGAAATGACAGGCACGGTCGACGCTTCGTCTGGAGCCAACAGCCGCAGGCCGTCTTAGCCTTAGATCGAATTGCTCTATGCCGACAAAATCATATTGGGGGCTACCGGTACTTTTCTGGCGAGTTACATAACGGCACTCTGACCACTGAGGCCCCCGTTGTGCAGCCGCCAACCCAAATAATGTTCGCCCTGGCCAATTTCGTCGCTCTTCCAGTGACCGCCAAGGTGCGTGAAGGAGTGGCTCGAACACTATTCAACGTGCCAGAGCGCCTACCCATAGACGGGTATCGTCTTGCACTTTTGTTGGCAACAGAGATATCGCGACAAGGCTATACCACCACGTACTCCGTAGAGTCGAGCCTTGCTCCCGCCCTGAATAGACAACTGTCTGCCCTTGGATGCTCTTTGGAGATTTTGCAGTGACCTCGAAAACCTATTCTGTCAGGTCCGTGCATGATTCACTGCTAAGGACGTTCCATCAGTATTTGCAAGCGCAGTATCACATTTGGGATGAGACGCTGATCAGTGAGCGTGATCGCATCATCAAAGAAACTGGAAATACTTATCAGGAACCCCGGTTGGAGGCGACGCCGCAATACGCTTCAGGCATTCCCTACTCTGAGTTGGCGGTGCCATCAGAGGCGCACTCTATTCTGACGCTCGCTTCGAGCAAACCCGAAACAGGCATTCCCAAGGTCGCGTATACGCACCAATGCAAGGCCATTGAGAACTTCATCGGAAAAGGGCGCGACCTTATCGTGGCAACGGGTACAGGCTCCGGAAAGACCGAAAGCTTCCTGATGCCGATTCTTTCGAGTATGGCCTTGGAAGCCTCTAGATCCACCACAACTTGGGGACATACTGCTGTAAGGGCACTTTTGCTTTATCCAATGAACGCGCTTGTCAACGATCAGCTCGCGCGACTTCGGCGCCTGTTCGGGAATCCTGCCGTTAGTGAAGCACTCCGAGGAAGTAATGAAAGGCGTGCAACGTTTGGCATGTATACGAGTCGAACACCGTACCCTGGGCAGTCAACTCCGGCCAAGGACCGGGACCGTGTTGTAGCTGAGATCAACAAGCTGTACTTCAACGAGATGACAGAAGAGTATGGAGCTCGTCTCAAAAAAGAAGGCAAATGGCCCGCAAAGGATCTTGAAGCGTTCATTGCCAGTGGGCTGAAAACGGGCGCCTCTGACGTCGAGCTCTTGACTCGTCATGAGATGCAAGCGACGAGCCCAGATCTCTTGGTTACCAACTACTCAATGCTCGAGTACATGATGCTCAGGCCGATGGAGGCGAGCATATTCGAGCAAACAGCAAAGTGGCTGCACGCTAGTTCAGATAACCATCTGACCATCGTCCTTGACGAAGCGCATATGTACCGTGGATCTGGCGGTGCGGAGGTGGCGTATCTTCTACGCCGATTGCAGTCTCGCCTTCGAGTACCACGCAACAAAATTCGTTACATCCTAACAAGCGCAAGCCTTGGATCGTCCAACGAGGCTCGTGCCGAGATCATGGAATTTGCGGCAAGACTGACCGGCGGAGTTTCTAATCAATTCGAACTTGTCACTAGTGTCCTCGAGGCACGTAGAAACGGTGCTCGTGCAACTGCTTCTCAGCAAGGGATTCTCGCTGGCCTTGACTACTCCCCACTTCTCAGTGCCAACGTCGACCCGCAAAAAACACGCATTAGTCTGGTTGAACTCGCGGAAGCACTCAGCATAGACATTGAGGCTCCAACGGCAGCATTGGAGCAGATGCAGCAGTTCGCTTATGAGCTACTTGAGCGGCTTCCGGTTGCGGCACTAGTAGCTGAGCACCTGACGCGATCACCCTCAACGCTTACGACGGTAGCGCAGGAGGCTTTTCCAGAATCGGCGGGACAGGAAGCCGCCGCCGAATCGCTTTTGGCGCTAATGGCCTTTGCCAAGGACCAGCAGAAGGGCCGCCCCTATTGCCCAATTCGATCACACCTATTTTTCCGAGGGTTAGCCGGGCTGTTTGCATGCACAAACACAGAATGCAACGCAAGGACTGGCGTTGGTTCTGGCATCCTGGGTCGGCTTCATGCCAACGAACAACTCAGGTGTGTATGCGGTTCTCGCGTTTACGAACTTATGACGCATAGATCGTGCGGCGCAGCATACATTCGTGGCTACATGCAAGGCCAAGCTGGCGATTTTCTCTGGCACAAGGCCTCAAATGGAATCTGGAGCGACGAGCGACTTGTTGAGGCGCAGTTCTACGTCATCCCCGCCACTGATGTCGATGAGATAACAGCGAATATTGTGTGGCTGCATACGCCCACTGGTCGGCTAGTTCCTAAGAAACCTAGCGGCGCGCCCGTCGGTGCATATCTTCCATTACTATACCCGGAAAAACTTGTCAAAGATCGTGGCAGACACGTCCTTAGCGATAACTGCCCAGCGTGTCGTCAGCCAGCTCGCAAGGAAGCACCAATTGCCATGGACTTGGCGACGAAGGGCGAGGCACCGTTTGCACACATCGTTCGTTCACAGGTCGCAACTCAACCGATTTCTGCACTCTCGACACGTCAGTCTCCTAACGGTGGACGAAAGACACTAATTTTCTCCGATGGTCGCCAAAAGGCCGCTCGCCTGGCGCGCGACATTCCTCGCGAAATTGAGCTCGATGTTTTTCGCCAAACTTTGTTCATTGCTGCGCGAGAACTCATCGCGATCGGGCAGGATCCTCGCTTGGATGGTCGTTTATATGTGGCTTTCCTTAAGTGCTTGGTTGACCACAATCTGAGATTCTTCGACGGAGCAGATCAGTCAAAACTTGACAGTCATATAAGGGACTTTGAACAGATCCATGGCGGCGATCTGGAGTCAGCACTGGACGAGTTGCCAAAGCCTCCTCCTAGCTTCTCCGCATTGTTACTAAAGCAACTCGGCACACCCTACTACTCAATTAGCGCACTAACCCTGGGTTACGCAGTTCCAAGCAAGACGGCACTGACCACTATTCGGAAGCACACCGTCCAGTACTCGCAGGAGCAGGTCGACTCAATTACAACCATCTGGATTCAGAAGCTGCTGTCGCGCTATGCGTTTGATATGGATCTATCAGAAGGAGTTCGCAGGAAGGCTTCGCGCTATCCGAACGACCCCGCGGAAGCGATTGATGGACTGTCGAAATTGCAGCAAGAATTCTTGAAGGCCAATGGATTTGACGTAAAGGCACTCGTAAATGTGTTCGCAAATGCTCTTTGTCAGGTAACGCCGACTGGATCAATTTATCTAAACCCAAGTCGCTTGATCCTTAAGTCGGCATTGGAAGATAAATGGGCGCAGTGCGAGAGATGCAGAACCGTATCGCCAGTGTTGCTACTTGGCCATTGCCCGAACTGCACTCAGCATGGGGCTTCGCTCGTTGACCCAGCTAAAACAAGCTACCTGCGAGCGAGAAAGGGCTTTTGGCGCGATCCGGTGACTTCAGCCGTCGCAGGACTTGAGGCCCCGATGAACATCGATGTTCAAGAACATAGCGCTCAGCTGTCGTACAAGGACGCCGATACTCCTGCGCCCACCACAGAAGTGTTCGAGCGACAGTTTCGCGACATTTTGAGGGCAGACGAACGCGCGGTAGATGTTCTCAGTTGCACGACAACAATGGAAGTTGGTATTGATATCGGCTCTTTGATCGCGGTAGCGATGCGCAATGTCCCGCCCATGCGCCAAAATTATCAGCAGCGCGCTGGTCGAGCAGGTCGCCGTGGGTCAGCGGTGTCGACCGTCGTCACCTATGCGCAGTCCGGGGCTCACGACGCGTACTACTTTTCCAATCCAGACAGGATGCTTGCTGGTGATCCACCAAAACCGGTCTTGGACACCACGAACGAGCGCATAGCTATAAGGCATGTGTATGCGCAGTTGCTACAAGATTTCTTCCGCCCCCTAGCGGTTGGCAAAAAGTCGTCCGATATATTCACCGCTCTTGGTGACACGTGGAGCTTCTTCAACTCTGATTCTCCCTCAAGTTTTACTGGCTTTAAGCGATGGGTGCTTGAATCCCAGGCGGGAATGGAGTCGCTGGAGCGAGCGCAGCAATGGCTCCCTGCCGGGCTTGATGCGAAGGTCGTCGCTAGTCAGTTTGTCGATGCACTTGAGAAAATATCGCCCTCCTCCCAGGAAAGTCTCGAATCGAGTTTTATCGAATTTCTATTCGAGCATGGCCTCCTACCTTCGTACGCGTTCCCAAGAGATCTATGTTCCCTGCAGGTCCAGGAGCCCGTAGGCGGCTACGATTTTAAGGTGTCCGAGCAGGCGCAGCAGGGCATGAACGTAGCGCTGTCCGAGTTCGCACCAGGCCGACTCGTGGTCTTGAATAAGAAGACCTACCGCATCGGAACTGTCGCTGCTTCTGGGCCGGACACTGAATCTAATCGTGCTGTACCTTTATTCGAGCAAGCAAGGACATATAAACACTGCACGCAATGCACCTATACGGCTGGTTTCGTTGCATACGATGACGGCAAGACGCAGTGCCCCCAATGTGGTGCAGAGTCTATTCGAAGCATGATGGTCATTCGTCCTGAGATTGTGTATCCGAGCAATAAGAGGGAGATTGACGAGTTCGATGATGAGCAAGTGTTCAGTCGTGTAACGAAGGCGCAGTTGCCGCTGCCTGATTCGGATCGTCGACTCGAGACTTCTCCGTTTGGAGAATATGGCGGGCTTGCGGCCACGCGAACGCAGAGTCTGGTTGTAGTTAACGAAGGCGATCCGTCCTCAGCTGAGGATGGATTCAGGGTGTGCGTAAAGTGTGGCAAGGTGCTGTTGGAGGGTGAGCAGGAGGGTGGCCATACTAGGGACTACTATGTCAAAGTTTTCAAAGGAAGCCCCCCAGGGAAATGCGATGGAGAGTTCCAACGTGTTTTTCTTGGCTACGACTTTCCCTCGGACATTCTTCTATTGCGTGTCGCGCTAAGCAGCCCCTTGCGATACGGCGTAGCTGAACGTCGAAACCGTAAGCCCCTGGAGGATGCGCTGCAAACACTCTGCGACGCCTTGACGCTTGCTATTGCGCGTACTCTCGACGTCGACTCGCGAGAAGTAAGCGCAGGATTTCGGTTTGGTAACGACGGCAAGTCCGAGTTCGCTGATATCTTCGTGTATGACACGCTATCTGGTGGCGCGGGCTATGCGCTGGAGGCCAGTAAAGCCTTTACCTCTGTTTTTGATGAGGCTGTTCGACTGATGAATGCCTGCGACTGCTCGGCGTCTTGCGAGAAATGCTTGCGACACTACGGCAACCGATTCCACCACCCAGACCTTGACCGATTTCTCGGCCTTGACCTCGCCCGCTATGTTCTGACAGGTGAAGTTCCAGAAGAACTGACATCGGCACAGCAGAAAGAGGTGTTGATGCCATTGATCGAGATGGTCAAACTAGCGGGATGGGAGATTTCGGATGGTGGCGAGGCTGTTCAAGTGGTACATCAAGGAATGCGATTCACCTTGGCGGCATTCCCGTCCTTGCGCGCTTGCGAGTCTCGCGTCAAAGAAGGTGGAACGCTGCGGCTGACGTTCACTCCCTATGAACTATCTCGCGATCTGCCGAATGCGTTTGCAGGACTGTCATGAGCAGCGCGAAGATTATCGAACTTTCCGTGCGAGAGGCACGCCTAAAGCGATTGGTCCGCAAGCACTTGCGTGATCTTGGATTTCAGCGCGCCCCCGACGGCTCGCTTCAGCCGCCCAGTCTGGATAAAGAGTCATATCGACGCTTCCATCGATCGCAGCGAGCGGACAAGCTTGAAGCAAACAGCCGGTGGCTGGGTCAAAATCAGGCCAGTCTGATCAGATGGTTCGCAGATGGAAGAGATGTTGATCCAACCGCCATCTCTCCGGAAATAGAGCTTGTTTCCAAACAAACCTGGCAATCGGATCTCTTTCGCCTCGCGTCGCTTTATTGGCAGGTCCCCGTTTCCGAAGGTTACGGTCGCCGCATGCGATTTCTTGTGTGGGACCGGGCACATGACAAGTTGATGGGAATATTTGCGCTCGGCGATGCAGTTTTCAATCAAGCGGCACGCGACGCACACATCGGGTGGGATCACCATCAGCGGGGCGAGTCACTGGTGAACCTGATGGATGCCTACGTGCTCGGAGCGTTGCCCCCATACAGTCAACTGCTTGGCGGAAAGCTTGTTGCGTCTTTGATCAGAACACGAAATGTTGTCGATGCGTTCAATCAACGCTATAACGACTCAATTGGACTTATTTCCGGACAAAAGAAGCGGGCAAAACTTGTGGCTGTCACCACGACTTCAGCTCTTGGACGCTCCTCGATCTACAACCGACTCCAACTTTCAGGCCAGAAGATCTTCGAGCCAATTGGCTTTACCTCTGGATGGGGGCACTTCCACTTTTCCGGAAAGATTTTTGATGAACTCAGGGGCTACCTCGACTACATCAAAGACGATTACGCCGATGGCTTTAATTTCGGATCCGGACCAAATTGGCGAATTCGCGTAATCAGACGCGCATTGGGGCGTTTGGGCATGGATACATCCTTGGCGCGTCATGGCTTCTCCCGCGAAGTGTTTATTGCAAAGCTGGCAAGGAACGCCGAAGCGTACCTGCGTGGCGATAGCAAACGGGCACTCTACGGCAACTTACCGACGGTTGCGGAGATATCTCAAGTTGCCCGGGAGCGCTGGGTAGTGCCACGGGCGAGTCGTGATCCAAGCTACTCAAGTTGGAAAGCAACTGATCTACTAGCCTCGATCCATATGCGGCCAGTCACTAGTCACGAGTTGCCTCTGCCTACCTATGAAATGGGCGATTAACCATCGTAATCAGCACGTCCGGGCAGATACGCCCGGTGTCTACTCGTGGCTTGAATTACATTGTCCGGTTTGCAAGCAGCGGGTATATCCACGACGCGGGGCTGTTCGAGAAGCGCACTTTGCGCACTACGGAGGAAACTCAAGCAAGGTATGTGAGCTGTATCAACCAGGAGATGGGGAATCAAATGGCGCATCCGCTGTTACTCAAAGTGCGAATCACGCTCATAAAAGGAGCGAATTTGGCACACCTGCGCTATTGTGGATAAGTGAGCAACCGTTCCCGGCGAGTTTGTATTTGCGGTTGCCGAGCAGTCCATGTGGATTTGGCTCAAGCGTTAAAATTATCTCGCGTGCCACCAGTCAGTTCCTTGGAGCAGACCTTGCTCGACCGATGTTTGCGGGCTTGCGGCTTCAGGTGCCTCCTGCTGAACTCGAAATAGTGCCGGCTGATCTAGCCCTAGAAGCGCTCATAAACGAGACGCTGTCTCACTTTAAGTTTGCCGGCAACTATTTCCGTGCCACGAATGGGGGAGGTGTACTGCTGGCACCGGATGACCCACTCGAACAGGGTGAGGACTATTGGCTTGTAAGCCAAACTCCACTTCGCGAACCCGTGTCGGACCACCTGCGCGTAGACGAGCGCCGCTCCGACCGAGCTTGGTTCGCCTATCGAATCGCCCTACCACTGAGCGAAGGAGATGCCGCCGAAGTGCTTGGGGAACTGGCCTCATACTTGCAACGAAAAGTCATTCGGCCGAGCCCCAAAGTGAACCTGGTTTGGCCGACCCCCAATCGGATCGATCCAGATGGAGTACCTGTTTTTGATTTCTCAGTGTCAGAGATCCTAGTCCGCTCCTCTGCCGGGATCCCGCAATGCCTTTTGGATACGGCGCGAGTTGTTTTCGGGGAGCCAGTTTCTCAAGAATTCTTTGCATTCCGTTTCGATGGAGTGGCGAACGAGGCTCTTATCGGCACGCCTCAGGGCACCGAGCGACGACTTCGATTCGCCTCATGTGATCTTTTGCACCCGACGGGCGTCGTCCTTCACAGTGGCGACAAATCTCTCCAACTATTTGATCCTCGAGCAAGTGAATTTATGGCGAAGGCCTCCGATGTGCGCGTCGAGGTTCCATCGCACCGGCTCTGGCGAAATGTCCGGGTGAATGGCGCGGCGTTACGGCCGCTTCCAGACGGGAACGAGTACGCCATCAGTGGGCAACTACACGCCATACGTGCGGGCGCATTTGGCGGGGTGTTCATAGTTGCCGAAGCGGATGGCGCAGACCCTGAGGTGTCATGGCACTCATCCATAGAGAAAACTGTTGCGCTTGTTGTCGGCCCGCTAGCCGCGATACGACTCAGGCACGTTCGGACCAAGGGCCAGTTGATTCGCTGGGCATCCGATCACGATGCGCATGTTGTTCTTCCGAAACTATTGTCTATTTTGTCTGTCGAGGTAACTCGTGGCGTACCGTGATCTGAACTCGGATAGGTTCTTCTTCCTTCTTGCGAAAGGAACGCATGAAGGAGAACTAAAACGTTTCTTCACTGAATCGAAGAGACAGCTTCTCTTAAAACAGGCAAAAGTCCAGAACCTTCCGTACGGGCGAATGGAGCGAATTAAATCGCTTTGCGATCGACTCCCACGGTCAACCGATGACATTGTTCGCGCCTGGTTCCATGAAAACATCACTATGGCCGAGCCAACTCCCATTGACGAGGTTCTGTCCGATTTTTCTCTCTACGAACAGATGAAAGAGTCAATTCCTGAGGATCGGGCAAAACAGTTGGCGCGATCCACTCTGGTGCACTTGTTTGACGATGAGCCGTCCCCCGCCCTCATCACCTTTCTTAAGAGCCGCATTGGCGAAGCAGTTGGTAACGACACACTAGAAGTACCATCCCCCGCCGAGCAGTCATTCTACGAAGCGTTAGATCAGGACGACGAATGTCAAAATGACGCTTCGGTGATACACCCCAAAGATTCAAATCATTTGGCAACCCTGCTTTCAGCTGTAATCGTTGGAGATGAGCAGGCTATCGATGAAGCCCTAGCCCCGTACACGGACGGCATCCAGACGTTGGTGGACGCACTAATAAGCGCACGCGGCGGGGACATGGCGAGTGCCGTCTCGCTCTCAACAACCCTTCCTCAAGACTCCTATGAGTACAAATTGTTTCACAAAGCCCTGAGTCAGGCGCGTCATCGGCCCGGCAGTACGACGACAAAGTCTTCCGGGCTTCGTGTCATGGTTCCGCAATCACTGAAGGCGAACTCGGACATATCTGAGTTCGACATCATTGGGGTTTGTTCCAACGAAACGGACAAAGTGGTGTTTGTTCGTCCTTTAGCGCTCGTGGCTGAAGGAAGCGTATTTCTTATCACTGCAGAAGAGCGTCTACGCCTATTTCCAGAAAGTGGCGACGTAATGTCCCATCGCTCTATAGGCCGGCGCCTACCACATCGCGGCGACATTGTGCGGTGGGAGGTCTCGGAGCGGGATGTCGCAATTGGAAAGACTCGGTTTCACTATGTGGACGAACCCTGTCCTATGGTTGAAGTCATCAGCGTTCCCTTTGCCAGTTCAGCGCCTGATGAAGTGCGGAGCTACATCAAGGAATTGATGTCTGCGCGCAAATCAGTGTCGCTTCCGTATCCGATGTTCGCCCTTTCTGATGGCGTGGCTATTGCACCTCCAAAGTCGAGCGACCCAAAACGGGACGATGCTTATGAGCAACCATGGCAATCCTGGGGGTCATTGGAAGTCTGGCTGTTCGAGGGAAGGCAGTTCTTAATGGGAATGCCTGAGGCTCCTGCTTCTCAGTTGGACTTGTCGCCACTTGAAGCTGCTTTCAAAAAGCTAGTCAAGAACATTGCTGAAGAACAGAAGGCAACAATCACTAAGGCTCAAATTCGAGATATCGCCGCATTGATTCGCAGTCAGCCAATCGGCGAGGTGAACTTGCGTGCCGCTCGCATTGTGGATGCCTTAGATCGAGTTGCCATGGACGCTGAGTCTCTGGAAGCACTTTTACCACTGCTTGGCGCTCGTGAAGAGGTCCGGCAACGCGTAGACGAGATAGTTGAACAGCATGTCGATGAGAAACTGAAAGAGAAAGCTGGGCTTACTACTGAATTGGAGGCCCTGCGAATCAAGAAGGAGGACCTCCAACGTGAGATTCGGGAGCTCGAGCGCCGCATTAAGAAGCAATCTGGAGACATAAAAGCGTCTGTCGCAAAGGTGTTTGCTCGCGCCCTTGAGGACGGCGTAGCATCGCTTGCGCAAGTAGAGATCTTTCGTGTGCTCTCATCAGTGTCGAGCGAGCACTCAACGAGTTCAGGCGGCTTCAACAAGAATGATTCCGAACTAGTGATACGTCAAAAGCATGGCGCGCTCACCAGGGACGAAGGAATTTCCCGTCTAATAACACTTGGATTAAAACGTCGACAGGCTGTCGCGCTAACGCTCTTGGCACAGGTCATGGCAAAAGCGAAAGGCTGCCTCGTGCTTCGAGGTCACGACGCTCGGCAAGTGGCTCGCGTTCTTGGTCGAATTGATAGTGCTTTGAGCGGATTTCTTGATGTACCAATGGGCCTTACTTCAGGCGCTCCAGTCAGGAAGGCGCTTTTGGATGTCACGCAGGACTTGGAGACACTCGTAGTTCTGGACGCCGATCTTTCGCCTGTCGAAGCCTATGCCTCTCTGTTGTTTGATGATCCTTTTGACGATGCGGTCGGAGACAACTCAAGAGGTACGCGCATTCTTCTATCGTGCCTAGGTGGAGACATGGCCCTCCCGCTTCCGCGTTCCATTCAGCGCGTCTCTGTGGTTGTCGATCTCGATTCAGATTGGGACAAGCACGAGCATTTACTGGGTGAGCTTGAAGAAGACGATGTAGCACTTGTCAAACCGATATACGCTGCATTGATTGAGGAAGTGGATCGGCTACATGGGGCTGAGCGCAGCTTAGTCGAAGGTGTTCTTGCGGCCGCACTACAGAATCCCGCAAGCAGATGAAATTAGCGACGCGAACGCCTGGCTGGCCATGGGCAGCTTTTGAACATGCGCGAGCTTAAGGAGGCTTAGCCCCCCCTCCCCGTGCTGGATGATATCCAGTCGATGGCGCACGCCGTGCCTTCGGCTCCTCTGATGCTACAGTTCCAGGATGCTTCCCGTCGGGCAGATTCCCATCTGATTCAGTTGCGTGCGCAACGCATAGTGAAACTCTCACTGGGACCCCGCTCCGTATCGAGGAACCGGGGGGACGTCGGCCCTTCCCTACCACCGATAAATTTTCCTAATCCCCTGTCCTTGTGGGATGCCGCTTCCGGCCAAGGGCGGCCGTTCAACGGCTGATTCAAGCCGCGCCGCGAGGCGGCGTCAGCTTGAATGAGATTGGTAGGCATCATCTTGCCTGGGACTTCAGGGCTCCGACAAGCTCTTTGATAGGCTCACCAAATCCGAGGAGCTCCAGCAGGCTGTCCAAAAGCACCTCTAGCAATTCTGTAAATTTTTCCATGGCGCGACGCTTTCCACCCAAGGCGCGGATTGCAAGATACCGCAGCAGATCAAGTTTGTATCTCAGTTGTTCGCCCCAGAGCCCGACCTGGATCAGCGCCTCTTCACGGGTTTCACGCAGGGCGCCGATGAAACGCTCAAGAGGATTTGTCTCTTGGAATTCCATCCATGCGTTAGCTGCTTGGGTTCTGACAAATCTGAACGGTCGTATCGTCAGCCAGTCGGCCCGAGGGGAAAACTGATGGTCGTTGTGTGAATCTCCGACCCAGTGATAGATGCTCTCCATCAGATCAATGAGAGACTCGCGATCTTCTCGAAATATCATGTGACCTCCTTGTTATGTCTAACAACTGAGTCAAGCCGCGCCGGGAAGCGGTATCGGCCTGGACGAACTGTCGATATTGCACGATGCTTAGTAACAGCTCGGAAGCCTATGCTGCCAGCTCCAAGTATCTGTCTGCTTCTTCTTGCGTGATGCTGAAATCTAGAAGATGTGTCGCTTGGTTGCGCAAATTGCTCAGCTGCTCGCACAGCGCAGCGCTGCCCTGTGCGAGTTTACCCAAACAAACCAGCTCATCCAAGAAGAGAGATGGGTTTGCGCGCGGCACGCTAGCGCCTGGGACGAAGCCGGATTTGGCCGCGGCCTCTTCTACCAATACCCACGCCTCAAGAAGCGTTGGCTCAAGGCGCGACGTAAGTTCTGAGGCTCCCGCCCCCGTTTTCACGGACACTTACAAGAAGCCCGATCCAGGCCATGGGGAGTGTTCATGTCAAAGCGTAGGAAGTTCAGAGCCGAGTTCAAGCGTGGTGCGGTTGAGCAGGCAAGCCAGCCCGGTGTCAGCTGTGCCCAGGCCAGGCGGGAGCTGGGACTTCGGGACCCCCTGCTGACCCGCTGGAAGCGAGAAGCACAGAACCCGGGAGCTGCAGCTTTCGGCGGCAGCGGGACGCCACGGGACGAGGAGCTGGCTCGCCTTAAGCGTGAGTTGCGGTGGGTCAGAAGGAGCGGAGTTTTTTGCGAGAAGTGGCGACGTTCTTTGCAAAGGAATCATGAGGTACTAGGTGACCGAACGTCGCCGCGATGAGTTTCCGATTCGGCAGATTGGTCTCGATCAACGGTCCTGGCGCGCTCCTAACGGCCATAATACCTTTTGAATTTTGCTTCACTGCCGCACGGACACAGCCGCCCCTACCCTCCATAAACATCCCTTATCGCCACTCCCTGTACTGAAGTGCACTGCCACTCTCAGCTTGGCGCTCGCCGAGGTCCAGCCCTATTGGGCTTCCGAAACAGGAATCACACCCTTTCGCAGAATCTCCAACCTCCCAACATCGCCAACAGGCACAAGCACTGTAGCCTTCCGCGCCGGCTCCCACAGTGCATAGCTGTCACCAAGTCGACCAATCAGGCTTAGGTCGCCCTGCACCTTTCCATCAACAGTCACAGCCGTCACGTGCTTGCCGCCGCCAGAGGAAATCTTCTCGGCACGCTGGGAGCCAAGCATGCTTGAAGCTATCGAGACGTAGACCAGCATCACCAAGGCGTAGATCAGCCAAGGGGAATCTTTCACTGCGGTGGGCACCACCGGCGAAAGATGCACGATCAACGCACAGATGACCGTCAGAAGAACCCCTATCAGAAGAGGCCACGTGTTCGACCACCAAAGCAGCAGCCCTAGGGCAGTGAAGAAAAGCACTGGAAACAGCCATGCGAATAGCTTGCTTTTGGAGCTGCCGCTCGTGACCTTCATCTCCATCCAGCCGCCAAACAGCGAGGCCAGCAGCATGAGAAATAACACCATGCCGATCCCAGCAAGCCCTGCCAGCGCAAGCTCACTCACCGCAACAAACTGGAAGGGATCCAGGCCGAAGTGGCCCCAATACGCCTTCAGATAGAAGGCCCCTTGAATCAAGCCAAACGTGACCAGCGCCGAGCCCCATCCAGCAACATCAGCCATCGTTAGCGCTTTCTGCGTACGCTCCATGTATCCCCTTCCATCAATGCAGCCCCGCTGCATAGTGACATGTAGCGCTCCACCTCGCAGGATCCAACCTTATTAACGTGACGCGTCACGCCAAACTACCCCACCCCATTGGCGCCTCACCCCTCCCCCACTATAGTTCCAGCCCCACAAGGACGAGGCGGCACACATGCCCTATATCGGAATCGGACTCCACGTACTGGCGGCCATCTACTTCGCGGTGCACGCCATCCGCTCGGGCCAGAGCCTCTATTGGCTCATCCTGCTCTTCTCGTTCCCGCTGCTGGGCAGCGTCGTCTACTTCCTTGCGATCTACTTCCCGGAAGCCCGCAACTCGCGCGGCGCCCGTCAGGCCATCCGCTCCGCCAAGCAGCTCATGAACCCGGGTCAGGACCTGCGCAACGCACGTGCTGATCTGTCGCGAACGCCCACCGTGCAGAACCGGGTTCGTCTTGGCATGACGCTGCTGGATGCCGGCCAGGCGGAGGAAGCCAGAACCCTGCTTGAGCAGGCCGCAAGCTCGCCACTGGGCGACGACCCCTACATCCTGACCGGCCTGGCGCGTGCTCGCCTCGAGTCCGGGCACGCCGCGCTTGCAGTCGAGACGTTGGACGACCTGTTTGCCCGCCATCCGGACGTGCGCCGCAAGCCGGAACAGACCCTGCTTTACGCGCAGGCACTGGCTGCTGCCCAGTCGCCCGACGCCCGCGCCGCGTTCGAGCGCGCTGTGGAATGCGGAAACGATGCGGCGGCCCGCTGCCTCTACGCCGAGTGGCTGATGGCGCAACCGCAGCCTGCCGACCGTGAGCAGGCCCGCAGCCTGTTCGCCAGCATCATCGACGATGCCCAGCATTGGTCGCGCCATGCGCGCAGCCACAATGCCGCATGGCTGGAGCGGACCAAGGCCGCGTTGAAGGGCCGCTGACGCTTGGCGGCCTTTGGCAACCCTGTCGCATCCGCCTCGTTCACGGCCTCGCCGGGCGGATGCCGACAGCGCGCAGGACTGCACCATCGACATCGCCGATAGCCTTACAGGGCATGGATCCCGCCTCATTACGCCGCATGCAACGATTCTGAAAATGTTGAAAGTGGTGACGGCATCGGCCTTACTGCATTGGCATCGCGCACAGCCGGGCGTATTCCTTTCCGTGCCACCGAAAACAGGTGGCCGGGATTCGAAACCCCGGTAGTTCGCTGAAGTAAACGCTTGCCAGCCGGCATCACCCTGTGTGGTGCCGGCTGGCAATCCGTCGGCCGGTTATGGCGGGCGGTGCGTGGAGGCCTTGTGCCTGCCGGTTCAGCGAACACCGGGTTTCGAACCACGCACCGTCCGCCACCTTTATCGGTGGCGGCTTCTGCATGCACGCAAGGAGCCCAGCCATGACCCAGCCCCACTCCCCTGCCCCGCACCCGATCTACGACGCGCCCGCCAACGGCCCCGGACTGGATCCGAACACGCTCGTCGCCCTGCTGCACAGCATCGGTTCGGGTGCCGCTTCCGATGGTCAGCCCTGGCCAGAGCGCCACCAGATGCCGGGCCGACGCATCGCCCTGGCCGACACCGACTGCTCGCTGGCGGGCCTTCGCGTGGTGCTGGAAATCCTGTTGGCCGCACAGCGTGCCCGCGAGAACGGCGAATTGGAACAGTACGTCGGCCCGCGTGTCATGGAGGGGCTGATCATGGCTGGGCTGGGCCTCGTAGCACACGCCAGCACACGGGTACGCCCGGACGGCTGAGTGGCGCAGTATTTCTGGGCGGCCACCGCGCTCTGTCTCGTCGCAGTGGTTGCGGCACAGGCGCAGTGGCCGGCGCCACCGGTGCCCTCGCCTGTCGGGTTCCAAAGCATCAACGACGATCGATTCTTACAACTGCGCCACCAAGCGATGCAGTTCGTGGCGTCTCGGCCACGCCAGGGCTTCCAGTTCGTCGAGCGGCATCGAGATGCCGAGTTCCAGGTTCATTGCCGAGGCGTACCAGTGGTGTGGCTGGAGAGGCGCTCGCAGCATCTGCTGTTGCGGGTCTCGCTGGACGCGGAGCAGCGGGCGCCCGCCGTTCTGCAGCTTCGCGCGTTGCTTCAATGGCAGCTGCAGCCGTTGGGCCACTTGGAGCAGGTGCTGGCTGGCGTGCCGGAACCTGTTCTGTTGGATCGGGTGCTGCAGATTCTTGCTGGTGATGTGCCTGATGGGGCGCGATGTGGCGTGCCGTAGTCGAGCATGGCTCGACTCTACAGAGCCGCGGGCTGCGAGGGTTCGGGGCTAGTCACCTGCGCGACGGGCATTGGCCCAGTGATCATGCGACTCATCTCCCGGCATCGATCCAGCCCGCAAGGCGCGCACGCGCGAGATCTTCTGGCGTGTCGATATCCAGGCCCAGCTCCGGCGCTTGAAGAGCATGCACGGCGTCGATGGGAAGCTGCCTCAAGCGCGCTCCGAAGCCGCGGTCACCGCTTGCACCCACCGGGTTGAACCATGTGCGCGGCACCACTGCAGGCACGCCAAGCGCGTTTCCGTGACGGGTGCCTGCGCACCCTGACGCCGAGGCGCGGGCACCCGAAAGCAGCGCCTGCAGATGGGCATGCTCGATCGCGGGCTGGTCGCATGCCACGACCATCACGGCGGCCACCGCGGGCAGCAGGTGTGTGCCAGCAACCTGCAGGCTGCTGGCCAGGCCGCTTTCCCAGTGGTGGTTGGTTACCGGGGTGGCATCCAGTCCGGAAATACTGGATGTCACGGCCTGTGCGTTCCCGCCCACCACCACCAACACCTGCGATGGCGCGAGCTCCAGCGCCAACCGCACTACGCGATGTACCAGGGTCTCGCCCTGCCGGGTCAGAAGCTGCTTGGGCTGGCCAAGCCGGGTGCTCCCGCCCGCAGCAAGCACGACGACTGCATGCGCGGCGGTCACGTGCCGGCGGTGCTTCGCCATTGCTGCAGCTGCGCCGCGATGCTGAGCGAAATTGCCTCCGGTCCCCGCCCTCCGATGTTCAGGCCGATCGGCGATCGAAGTCTGGAAGACAGGTGGTTGCGCTGATCCTGTGTCAGCAGCTTGAACAGATCCTCACGCCTTCGCCGCGGACCCAGCAGTCCAATGAAGGCAAGCTCGGTATCGGCCAGGGCCACCAGCGCCTCGCGGTCCAGCTCGAAGTCGTGGTGCATCACCAGTACCGCGTCGCACGCGTTGGCACGGAGGGCCTCGGCCGGGCTCACCTGGAGCTGTGCATCCGCGCCCTGCCCCGCTGAGCACCAGCGCGCTCGTCGTTCGACCACGCTGACCCGCCATCCCAGTCCCCGCAGCAACGGAACCAGGAAGGGCGTTTCGGGACCGCCCCCCAACACCAGGGCCCGCGGAAGCCGGGGCAACGGCAAACGCCACGCTGCTTCTCCAAACGGCTGCGCCCCGTCCATCGGGCTCAGCTGCCATGCCTGCTCGCGATGGCCGGCGCGGAAAACGATCTGCCCCGACGTGCGAAGGTCGCGCTGGAGTGACACACCCTCGCGCAACCACGCCTCGATCACGGCGTCGATGCCGGACATGGCACGCAACGGCAGGAGCGCAATCCGAAGCCGGCCGCGGCAGCCGAGCGCGGACCCACCCAACAGGTCGTCGTCACTGCGGGTGTCGATCTCGATCCAGTCGACCTGCCCTGCCGCGCTCACCTGCTCCGCGCGCCGCGCGAGTTCGGGCTCCAGGCATCCGCCGCTCAGCCAGCCGACCTGGCTGCCGTTGCAGAACAGCACCATGTCGCCGGCACCGGCGTAGGTGGAGCCATCGGTTTCCAGCACCAGCGCAAGTACGGCGTGCTCCCCCGCGCGCACGCGCGTCAAGGCCGCCTCGAGCACGCTACGCGGGCTGCCTTCGGCGAGGAAGCCCGGCGCTGCGGACAGGTGCACGGCAGGATCCCTGGGCTCGACTCCCTCTGCCGCAGCGGCCTCCAGGGCGGGTGAGGCCACGGGTCGGTCCATGCGCAACGGTCAGCCCACGTCGGGCAAGCCGGGCAACAGCTTGTCCAGGGTGATGGGATAGTTGCGCACGCGCACACCGGTGGCGTTGTAGACCGCATTGGCGATCGCGGCGCCGACCCCACAGATGCCCAGCTCACCCACGCCCTTGGCCTTCATCGGCGAGATCACCGGATCCAGCGTGTCGAGGAAGACCACCTGCTGGTGTGGAATATCGGCGTGCACGGGAACCTCGTAGCCCGCAAGGTCGTGGTTGACGAACAAACCAAGCCGTTTGTCGACCACCAGTTCCTCCATCAGGGTCGCGCCTGCGCCCATCACCATCCCGCCGATGACCTGGCTGCGTGCGGACAGTGGGTTGAGGATCCGGCCGCCATCGCATACGGCAAGCATCCTGCGGATGCGCGTCTCTCCCGTGTAGGCATGCACGGCGACCTCGCAGAAATGCGCTGCATAGGTGCCGACGTCGTAGCCCTGCTTGAAGTTGCCGAAGGCAATGCCGTCCTCTGCCGACAGTGTGCCCGCTTCGACCAGGTCGATGGTCCGCCCACCCGCCTGGATACGGCCATTGGCGAAGTTTGCGGTATCGCCGTCGAAGCCCAGTTTCTCGCCCACCTTGCGGCGCAGGCTGACGCACGCCGCGTACACGCCTGCGGTGGAGCTTGCCGCGCCCCACTGGCCACCGGAACCGGCGGAGGGGGGATGACGCGAGTCGCCGAGGGTCACCTGGACCCGGTCCAGCGGCACGCCCATGGTCTCGGCTGCCGTCTGCGCGATGATCGTGTAGGAGCCGGTGCCGATGTCGGTCATGTCGGTTTCCACGATCACCCCGCCCTGGCCGTCAAGCCGGACCCGCGCCGCCGACTTCATCGTCGGTGCGCCGCGATAGCCCGCAGACACGCCCATGCCGACCAGCCAGTGCCCTTCCCTTACCTGCGCAGGCTTGGCGTTGCGCTTGTTCCAGTTGAAGCGTTCCGCGCCCTCGCGCAGGCAGCGCACCAGGTTGCGGTCGGAGAACTTCTTGGACGGATCGCCGGGCACGACCTCGGGCTCGTTGAGGATGCGGAACGCGATCGGGTCGAGGCCCAGCTTCTCGGCCATTTCGTCCATCGCCACTTCCAGCGCCATGTGGCCCGGCGCTTCGCCCGGCGCGCGCATCGCATTGCCTTCGGGCATGTCGAGCGTGGCGATGTAGTTGGCCACCAGGCGGTTGGCGCCTGCATAGAGCTTGGGCGTCTGCAGGGTGCCGTTCTCGCCGTCCTCGCCGTTGATATTGCCCGACCAGTTCTCATGGGCGATGGCGGAGATCCTGCCGTCTTTCGCGCAACCGATCCGGACGCGTTGGATGGTCGCGTGCCGGTGCGTGGTGTTGTTGGGCATCAACGGGCGTTGCAGCGCGATCTTCACCGGCCGCCCGACCTGCTTAGCGGCCAGTGCGGCGAGCACTGCATCGGCGCGGATGAACAGCTTGCCGCCGAAGCCGCCGCCGATATAGGGCGAGTCCACACGCACCTTGTCGGGATCGATGCCGAGGATCGCCGCCATGCCCTGCCTGGCCCAGTCGATCATCTGGTTCGAGGTCCACAGGGTGAGCGTGTCCCCTTCCCATGCGGCGATGGTGGCGTGCGGCTCCATCATGGAATGACTTTCGTCGGCTGTGTGGTAGGTCTCGTCGAGCTTGACCGCCGCGCTCGCGTAGGCGGTGTCGAAATCACCCAGCGTCTGCCGGTCGGGCTTGCCACCGCGCCCCTTGGCCAGCGGCGCGGACGGCGCCAGCGCTGGGAAATCGAAGCGCCCCTTGCTGCGCTCGTAGCGGGTGCGGATCAACGCCGCAGCGGCGCGGGCCTGCTCGAAGGTCTCGGCCACCACGCAGGCAATGGCCTGGTGGTAATGGGCGACCTCGGGCCCGCCGAACAGTGGCGCATTGTTCCAGTTGGATGTGCCGACCGGTTTGGTCTCCGGTGCGGTGATCACCGCCAGTACGCCGGGGGCGGCACGTGCGCGGGAGGCATCCATCGAAATGATGCGCCCCTTGCCGATGCCCGCGCCGACGATGTAGCCGTAGACCTGGTTTGGCGCGACGTCATGACGCTCGTAGGCATAGGGGGCGGTGCCGGTGGTCTTGCGTGGGCCATCAATGCGTGGCGTCGACTTGCCGACCACCTTGGCCTTGTCGAACAGGTTGTCGCCGGCGGGGGCGTTGAATTCGAGGGGCATCAGCGCTCTCCTTCGGCCAGAACGGCTGCGAGGGTGCGCTCGGCAAGCGCGATCTTGAACGCGTTCTCCTGCGTTGGACGGGCACCGGCGAACACCTGCCGGGTCGCGGCCTTGACGCTGTCGCGCAGCAGCGGTTCGGCTGCTTCGATGCGCCACGGCTTCGGTGCGACCCCGCCAAACGCGAACCGCGCCGAGCCGTCACGCTGCACGACCGCGGCGACCGACACCAGTGCGAACGCATAGGACGCGCGGTCACGCACCTTGTGGTACACGTGCCGGCCGCCCAGCGGTTCCGGCAGCGTGACGTGGGTGATCAGCTCACCGCGCTGCAGCACGTTGTCCTGCTGTGGCGTGTCGCCCGGGGAACGATGGAACTCGGCAATCGGAATGCTGCGCGTGCTGCCATCGCCCTTGACGGTCTGGATCGAGGCGTCCAGCACACGCAAGGCCACCGCCATGTCGCCCGGATAGGTCGCGATGCAACTGTCCGAGGTGCCGATCACGCCCATCTGCCGGGAGAACCCTTCGAGCGCGCCGCAGCCTGATCCGGGCAGGCGCTTGTTGCAGGGCAGATGGGGGTCGTAGAAGTACGGGCAGCGGGTGCGCTGCAGCAGGTTGCCGCCGGTTGTGGCCTTGTTGCGCAGCTGACCGGACGCGCCTGCCACGATCGCGCGGGTCAGCACACCGTAGTCGCGGCGCACGCGCTCATGCGAGGCCAGCGCGGTATTGGTGACCAGCGTGCCGATGCGCAGGCCGCCGTCGTCTGTAGGTTCGATCCTGTCCAGGCCGATGTCCTGTACATCGACCAGGTGCGCGGGTGTCTCGACCTCCAGCTTCATCAGGTCGAGCAGGTTGGTTCCTCCCGCCAGGAACTTCGCGCCCTCGGTGCCGGCGACGGCCTTGGCGGCCTCGGCAGGAGACTTCGCGCGCTCGTAACTGAAGACTTTCATGAGCGCTCCCTTCCAGAGGTAGCGCCAGCGACCTCTTGCATCGCCTCGGCAATGTTGGAATACGCGCCGCAGCGGCAGAGGTTGCCGCTCATGCGTTCGCGCATCTCCATGTTGGTGGCCTGGGGCCGTGCGCTGACATCGGCCTGCGCATGGCTGGGGACGCCGCGCTTGATCTCGTCCAGTACCGCCACCGCCGAACAGATCTGCCCCGGCGTGCAGTACCCGCACTGGTAGCCGTCATGCTTGATGAAGGCGGCCTGCATCGGATGCAGGTCATCAGGGGTTCCGAGGCCTTCGATGGTAGTGATGGTATGGCCCTGGTGCTGCACCGCCAGGCTGAGGCAGGCATTGATGCGCTCGCCGTTGACCAGCACGGTACAGGCACCGCATTGACCGTGGTCGCAGCCCTTCTTGGTGCCGGTCAGTTTCAGATGTTCGCGCAGGGCGTCGAGCAGCGTGGTCCGCGTGTCCAGCTCGAGCTCACGATGCGTGCCGTTGACGGTCAACGCCACCGTGCTGATGACCGGCGGCCTGGGCGGTGGGGACGCCGCCAGTTCGGCGGCAAACGATGATGCCCCCGGTGCGGCGGACATCGCCATGGTCGTGGCGCCGCCGGCGATCACCTGGCGACGCGTCAACTTCACTCCTTCGTCCCAACTTGGCACAGTGACCTCCTGGCGTTCGGGGAAACCCCGTGGCTGGATGGACGCGCTCAGACTACCCAAGGGGCACTATGCCCGCTTGGGCAGTACAGATCTGTGAAGCCTGTCCAGGGTGTGCCGGCATCGTCGGCCGAGCCTTATCTGATCGGAATCTGGCAGCGTAGGCGTCGAGAGCCGGCGTGGGCCGCCGTGCGAGCCTAGATCTCGACGATCCGTAACCAGGATCGCGACGATCGCCATGTAGCTTGGCGCCCACGCCGGAATCTCCCTTGATCCGCCCGAACAGTTGCTGGAGCGACCACTCGAAGCGATAAGACTGGG
>OFRL01000045.1_pt1 | contig 63198 bp, 59 predicted proteins | sample 1543121 | NCBI WGS metagenome assembly OFRL01 (sample SAMN07774228, study PRJEB24372) | wastewater metagenome | isolation source: Lake Maggiore Cannobio | place: Italy: Cannobio | collected 2016-01
GAGGGTGTGCCGTTCCGCCTCGGGCAGGTGCAGATATCGCTGCATCCGGCCGGCCACGTACTCGGTTCGTCACAGGTGAGGGTCTTCTGAAGATCGAGCTCTCCTCTTTTAGCTCTTGTGATCATCCCCGCATAGTAGGCGCCGGCGGTGAGGCGGATCTCGTTGCGAGCTTCCCGCTCGGCTGTAATCATCACCGCGACCGCGGCACCGTCACGCCCCAGCGTGTCGATTGCGTCGACCCAAGTTCCCGAGCGGATGCCAAGATCCTGCCGCAACCGCGCGGCAGCGTTGTGGGCGTCGGACCAGCTTGGCCTCGCCTCCGTCAGATACATCGCCGTCGTCGGAAACATGTCGGCTAGATCGGAGGGCCGTACCTTGAGGATGCTCTTGGACGGGGAGGGAGGGAGCACCGCCTGGTTTGGAACCCCCACCTCAGGGTCAGAACTACATCCTCGATCAGCTTGTACGGACTTTTTAGAGGGAATGGTTTGTATATGTATGTAGGGAGATTCTGCTGACCCCGACGGGTTATTTTCAACCGAAAACATGAACTGATCGATCGTCTCGCCAACAAGGTCCTCGACCCCGCTTAGGCTGTCGAGCGCGATTTGATAGCCATCTGCATCGCCCATGGCTTTGGCCTGCGCTGCTGCGAAGGCAGCTGCATCGATCGCGTCCTGCAATGCCATCCAGTGCGAGCCTGTGAGGTTGAGATCCGCCGCTTGGGCGAGGGCCTGGCCAACGATCCGCCTGACGCGGGCGATCTCCTTCTTGCCGCTCTTGAAGAGCGCATAGAGGGCGTTGAGCCGATCGCCGGCGTCCTTCAGTTCGGCATAGCGCAGTCGGATCGGTGACAGATCGAGACCGTAGGCCTCGACGATAACGCCGTCACGGTTCCGGAAACCACTCCGCCGTCCCGATGCGCTGTCATGGCCGAGAATAAGGCCGGCAGCGCGCAGCTCGCGCAGCCGTGCCTTGATGCAGGCCACGGTCTTCCTGACCTCGTCGGCTAGATGTTGGTTGCTTGGCCAGACGACCAGCGGGCGATCATCCGTCCAGTCGGCCTCCCAGGTGAGCTGCACGAGGTCCATCAGCGTCTCGATTGCGCCGTTGCTGACACCAATCGCGCCTTTCAGCGCCTTCACGGCCCTGCGCGCATCCTGTTTGGAGACCTGGATGCCAGTCGCATCGACGACCTTCATCCGGCGGGTGAGCTCGCGTGTCAGCGCCGTGATCGGCCGCGCGCCGGTGCGGCCCGTGAAAGCGGTTTGGGTATAGGTCATCGTTCGCCCCCTCGAGTGGAGGGACCGTCAGCAGGCAAAACTCGTGCGTGGCGCGAATCGCGCTCCCTTGAACCTTCCGTCGGAAATGGCTAGATAGGAGGTCTATCAAGTGACCGGTCAGCGTTTGGCGACGCTGCCCATCTAACGGTTCCAGGGTGCCCGGCCTTCGTGCCGGGCATTCGTTTATGTGGCCACGGTCATAGCTCCAGAAATACGACGGTATGTCGCTCGAGCACACTGCCGCAGATGCAAAAGTTAAGGAACAACGAGTATTCGTGGTATCGGCTACGCTTGCCGAAAAAGGTTCGTGGTATCGACTACGCCTGCGCACGTAAGTTCGTGGTATCGACTACGCAGCCAGGCAATCTTCGCGGTATCGACTACGCTTTCGCAGGTAGACAGGACTACTGGTGCGATTCGCAGACATCGACGGCAGAGCGCATTCGGTCGACCGTTGCTGCTAAGCCGGCGAACGGGCCAGATCAGTTGTCCGGAGTAGCTTTCGCTCGCTTCATTGGGGCCGCCACTGTCGGCACCTCCTTTATGACAACGACGTCGTCGAAAACCTTGGCGCTTTTAGACGCTCCGTCTGCCGGTTGAATGGAAAACTCAAAGCCCGGAACTGTGCCGTTTGCGGCCTCAACGACGTAAGGCTTGAAGAGCCGCGTTAGGCTTTGATGGCCAATCTGGTGTTGAAGGTCGCCCAGTCTTATCGATGTCACGCCTGAGAAGCGGAGGAAGCAAGCCACCTCGTAGAGCCTACGGTTGATCGGGCTCAACTGGAAGTAACTGGGCGCATATTGCATGACGCTACGATCCTTGAGGATCGCTCTGAAGAGCCAATCACACAGACGGACGTTCACCGCCTTCAATCGGCGCTCGCCTGTTCGCGTCTTGGTGTATTGGAGGCGAGCCGTCTCGACCCAAGAGAAGAAGCCGGCCTCTCCCTCCCCGCCAGTCTCGATATCTGTCTTGATCTGGGTGCTTTGCAGCCGCTCCAGCGCTTCATACAGTCGCGTGTAAGCGTTCGCAGAGGGGGTAGCGCCGGTGACCCGAAAGAAGTCATTAGCCGTGAACACAAAGTTCTGGCTTACCTCCTCGCCATTCTCGATCTTCGTGGCCATGAGGCTCGCGATGTAGAGGATGACTTCCTTGTCATAGATATTTGCCACACCCTTGTGACCGGGGTTCACCTCAATAGTGATATCCCCGGTGCTATAGGTGAGTGGCTTCATCCACGCCTGCTTCGTCAAGGCGAAGAACGGGTATGCCATCAACGAGAGCTCGCCGTGAACGCCGCCCCGCAGAGGGCTGTCCATGGAAAACAGGTCGCCTTGCATGGGCGCCACTGCACTTTTGTCGGCGCCGGCCGGGGCCTTCGGGCTCGACGTTCGCGGCTCGGCCGCCTTACCCTTGGGCATGACAGGCTCCGTTCCTTACAGGCCGGAGGAATTGGACCTCAGCCGCGCCAAGACGCCGGGCGTAGCCGATACCACGAGCGCGCCGACGGTTCAGCGAGGCGACCGCGCCAGGCGTAGTCGATACCACGAACTCTGCACCGCATTTCGGGGGTAATGACATTCCCGTGCAGGGGAGAGGGCCGGTAGCGCCGTCCGACTTCGTATTATCGACTACGCCTTTGGTCGGTGCTCCGGCCTGACCGCTCGGCGTCGTCGCAAACGACCGGGCCTGTTGAAAAATGCCGGACATGCCGGGTTGCTCCTTCGTTTCACCCCTGCCGAAAGGAGCGTCGCTATGATGGGACCAGCCTGTCGCGGTAAGCGGGAAGGGGCGTCCCCCCGCACCGTAGAAGCCATGTTGCCCACAGACCACCTGCTGCGTCGCGTCGATCGATGTCTCGACATCGGCGAGTTGAGACAGGCACTGGCCGGTCACTACAGCGCAAGGGGACGGCCATCGATCGATCCCGAACTCCTCATCCGCATGGCCTTGGTCGGCCGCATTTACGCGATCACGTCCGAACGGCGCCTGTGTGAGGAGCTGCGCTACAATCTGGCCTATCGCTGGTTCTGCCGTCTCGCGCCGGGAGACAAGGTTCCGCACCACTCGACGTTCAGCAAGAACCGGCACGGTCGTTTCCGCGATGCCGACGTGTTCCGGATCCTGTTCGAAAGCACGGTCCGACGCTGCATCAGTGAAGGACTGATTGGCGGAAAAGACGCCGCGATCGATGCATCGTTCATAGCGGCTGATGCGAGCTGGCAGCGCAAGACCGTTCCTGGCTACCTGCCGTATGTCGCCAACGCGTCGCGCGCGGTTAGGGAGTGGGTGCACGACACAGGAGATGCCGTCTTTGAAATGGCGCGCTCGAAAAGCTGCCAAGGCGTCTCTCGAACGGATCCTGCCGCGGCTTGGTCGGCGCGAACGGTGCGTGGCCGGTTCGGCTACGCCCTGAATGCGCTGGTCGACACCCCGAGTGGCGTCGCTCTCGATGTGAAGGCGACACCGGCTCGGTTCGCGGAGGAAGTTGATGCGGGGCGCGTCATGCTCGAGCGATCGGCCGATCGCTTTGATTATCGTCCCAAGCGGGTTGCGGCCGACAAAGCCTATGGCAGCGCCAACTTCCTCGGCTTCGTAAGGGATCACGGCGCAATCCCGCACATTCCGGTAATCGACCGTACGCAACAGACCAAGGGCAAGCTGCCGCGAACGGCCTTCAGCTATGATCGTGACATTGACAGCTTTACCTGTCCGACCGGAAAGCCGCTCCGGCACCACGCCTTCCATCTGCCCACCGGCGTACACCGTTATGCAGCCGATGCGCGTGACTGCGAGGCGTGCGTGCTTCGGAAGAAATGCACGACGGCGCGGCGTCGTACCCTGGTTCGGCTGGACGATGAGGACGTCCGCGATCTTGCCAGAGCCGAAGTGGAAACCGGGCTCTACAAGCGGTCTATGCGGTTGCGGCGCGGGGTCGAACGGTTCTTCGCCGACGCCAAGGGCAAGCATGGCATGAGACGGCTTCACCTGCGCGGCATTCGCGGAGCAGAAGAGGAGTTCCTGATCGGCGCGGCGGTGATGAACCTGATGATCCTTGCGCGATCGAACCGACTGAACGGCAAGCCGCGTCGGGGGGTGTGCGTCCCCGCGGCTCTGACCCCGGCTGCCATATCGGCCCGGTCGATCGAACATGACGTGATCGTCTCGCCCGCTCGGCAATATGCCTGATCGCTGATGCGCGGCGTGCTTCATCACGCGGCGCGTAGTCGTTCTTTGCGGTACGCCACACCGTCAAGCAGTGCCTGGCCCGGCGCCTTGGGCGTGCCGTCACCGTTCACGTACATATAGAGTGTCGTCGTCGTCATCCCGAGACGGCGCGCGACATCGGCTGCGATCGCGTTGCGATCGGACATGGCGGCCATCGCCATCGCCAGCGTTGCCTTGTCCATCTTGCGGGGTCGCCCTCCCATGCGCCCCCGCGCGCGTGCCGCGGCAAGGCCGGCCTGTGTGCGCTCGGCGATCAACTCGCGCTCGAACTCTGCAAAAGCGGCGAAGATGCCAAAGGCTAGGCGGCCGTTGGCGGTGGTGGTGTCAATCTGCGCGCCGGCGCCGGTCAGTACCTTCAACCCAATGCCGCGCTCACGCAGCGCCTCGGCGGTGATGACCAGATGCCGAAGGTCGCGCCCGAGGCGGTCAAGTTTCCAGAGGACCAGTGTATTACCGGGCTGCAACGCCTTGAGGCAGGCGGTCAGGCCGGGGCGCGCATCATGGCGACCCGAAGCGAGATCCTCATAAATGCGTGAGGGATCGACGCCGGCGGCGAGCAGCGCATCGCGCTGTGGTGCCAGCGTCTGCGATCCGTCAGCCTTGGACACCCTCACATATCCGATGAGCATCGTCACCCCGCCAGAAAAGATATCTGACACCCTGCAATGTGCTGGTGGTTTTCGCAACGGGTATTCCGACTACTAGGCAGCGTCGCCGGGGCAAAAACCGCTACCGCCAGAAAACCGGTCGTTTTCCTTGCGATCAGGCGTGCATTGAGGTGTCTCGCTTTTTCCGTTGCCCACGGCCAGTTTTGAGAAAGAGCAATCGGAACACATTTTAAGAAGCGGCACCCGCTTCGCCGCCGAGTGTGCTGGTTTGCCGTCAGACCTCCCGATGACCTATCCTAATGACAATGCCTGACGTGGAGTAGGGCATTGCTCGCACTGCGAGCACCTTGATAGGATCGGGGGCTCGAGCAAGCCCAAGGAAGCAAAGCGCTTTGAGCGCGATGACGTGATTAAGAATCAGATCCGCGGACTTCATCAGGGCCAGCAGCCATGCGGTGCTGCACCAACAGGCCGAACATATGGATGCACTCGACCGGTGCTCATCGCTGCACGAAACCTTTTGCACCGCAGGGGTCGCCCACACATCAAGCCCATCACGTCATGACTAGTTCTAAGCCACGGCTCATCAGCGGCGAGAAGCAAGACGCTCGGGTTGCTCCATTGCATCGCGCTCTTGTGCAGCACGTGAGGCCAACTCTCCCCAGGGAAAGATGAACCATCGCTTGTCATGATCTCGGTTGATGTTGCGCGCCGCATAATCGACCGATTGGCTGGAAACGGTGTTGCTTATCAATACTGCGAAGCGGACACTCAGACTTGATTGCCCACCTTGACCCAGCGCATTCTTGAACCGACCGATCGTCCCTCCGCTGTCGTTGATGTCATCGACAAAAAGAAACCGCTCCCCGTCGACGATGCACCTTGCCAGATGGGCGAGAAGTGAATCCGAAAACATATGAACCTTCGAGCTATGATCCACAGATAGCAGCGGCAGGTCGAGTCGGTGCGAGAGATACGTTCCAGGAACCAGTCCTCCCCTACCAATTCCAACTATGAAATCCGGACGCCAGCTGTCCTTCTCGATCAACTCCGCAATTATCTGCACGTCATTGGTGAACTCATTATAGCCAAGGCGATGAAAGTCGATATCCGGGCTGTCATTCATGCTTTCGATCTCGCGTTTGTCGACGGTTATGTTCATCGACTGTTGTACGGGGCCTTGTGGCTTGACAGCTTAGACCACCGGGACTCCCTGGCTTCCCATCGTCTGCCCTAGATGCTGCAACAGGAGCATAGATGGTACTGCAAGCGTCCGACCCGACGCGCTGATAACGGACAGCGTCGATAGGTCGATTCGATCCTCCCGAAGAGGCAGGAACCGCAAGGTGCCTTCCTCGATTTCCCGTATCGCATCGAACGCGGTCAGCCATCCTACGCCGACATCCCTTATCGTCAGCGACTTTATCAATTCAATGCTGCTAGCCTCGACGGTGGCTTTTACGGATCCACCGACGTGCCGGGACCATGCCTGATCGAGGACGCGGCGCAGGGAAAGGTTTTCGCCCGGGACAATGAGCGGATATGCTGCACACTCGCCAAGCGATATATCTGACCGCTCGGCCAGGGGGTGGTCGGGCCGTACAATCAGACCAAGACGATAAATCATCGTTCGTTCAATACGTAGCGATGGATTGTCGGGAGGATTGAAGGTCACGCCGATATCCATCTCGCCGGCTAGGACATGGTCGACGACATCTTGGGCTCCGAAGACGCGCATCTTAAATTGTATTGCCGGATATTGACGGCAGAATGTAGCCGTCGCCGTACTCACATACCCGACAGCGCCTTCGACCAGCGCGATCGATACAGTACCGCGGCGCAGGCCGACCAGATTGTCGATTTCGGATCGGATTCTAAGAAGATCACGGCGCCATCGACGTACGCCGTCGACGAGGACCTCGCCGGCTGCGGTCATGCGCATTCCGGTTGCCGTCCGCTCAAATAGCTTGGTGCCGAGTTCCTCTTCGAGTTGGATGATCTGCCGGTCGACTGCAGAGGGAGCAATATGCAGGACATCGGCGGCACGACGCAGGGCACCGCGCCGTGCCACTTCGTCGAAATAAATAGCGGCTCTTCCTAATAGCACGACGCTTCCTTTCACCTGCTCACATTATGCGAACGGCGCTTCCACATTTCTGCGATAGATAAGGACGCGAAGCAATGGCATTTGTGGCGGCAAGAAAAAATACGCTGGGGAGGTCTGACGGCTGCGAGGGCTGACCGTTTTTTGAGAGCATTTAGGGGGAAACGATGAAGCGGGTAATGAAGATAAAGACTGGATTACTCGCAAGTGCCGTATTTTCAGTGCTCGCCGGAGCCTTCTCGCCGGCAATGGCTCAGAATGTTCAAGTAGCGGCAACTACGGCGCCGAGCGCCCCGTCGCAGGTTTCCACAGCCTCCGCTGGAGTTTTGGCAGAACAAACCGGCGACATCGTCGTGACTGCCGAAAAGCGGGAAACGACTCTTCAAAAGGCGCCGCTGGCTATCACTGCGCTGACTGCCGATACGCTCAAACAGTCCAACATCACGCAGCTCATCGACATGAACGGCTTCGTTCCTGGCTTGACGGTTGCCAACAGCGGCAGCTTCGTGCGGGTCGTGTCGATCCGTGGCATCGGCTACGAAGCCACCGACAATCTCAGCGCGCAGCCAGGCACGTCCTTCCACATCGACGGCGTCTACATCGTCAGCCCTTATGCCCTCCAGCAGGATTTTCTCGATCTCCAGCGGGTCGAGGTACTCCGCGGACCTCAGGGCACAGTATTTGGCCAAAGTGCCACCGGCGGCATCGTCAACGCAGTCACCGTCCGGCCTTCGACGCAATCCGTCGAGGGCACCGCGCAAGTCGAACTAGGCAATTACGACTTTGTACGCGCCAGCGGTACGGTCAATCTGCCGATCTCTGATACGTTGGCGGTCCGGGCGACGGTCCAGCGCTACAAGCGCGATGGCTATGCCAAGCAGACCTCACTCGGCCGCCCGTACGATCTGGACGACGCCGACCGTTTCTCCACCAAGGCGTCGATCCTGTGGACGCCAACGGACCGTTTCTCAGCCGAGCTCACCGCGCAGTATTTCGACGCAGACGAGCATGGCGCGGCGCAGAAGAACCTCGACGATCGCGATCCCGATCCGCGTCGCATTTCTCAGGACTACCCGAACGAATATCGGCTGAAGTTCTTTCTGTCGTACGCGGATCTCCGCTACGACTTCGGCCCGGTCACGCTCAAGTCGCTGACGTCGTATCAGCGCACCCGCAACCACAACCAGATTGATGTCGACCGCGCCGACTATGCGACGCTCGGCTATTATGACGTGCAGCCCTACTGGAACAATGCTGTTGATGCCGTCAGCCAGGAGTTCAACCTCACCTCGAATGGGTCGGGACCGCTGAGCTACATCGTCGGCGGCTACTTCCTGTATCAGAAGCTCGGGCAGGACATTCTCGAGTATATCGGCACCGATCGGAATCCGACCTTCAACCTGACGCTGCCGCTGACCTTCGCCAACTATCCGTACAATCTTAGCTACGCGCTCAACTCCGATCAGAAACGTCACAGCTATGCGGCGTTCGCCCAGACGAAATATGCTGTCGCGCCTGGCCTGAGTGCAACGCTCGGCCTGCGCTACAATCGCGACAAGTTCGACAGCCGGAACAGCACGCTGTTCGACGTTTTTGCGCCGGCGGTGGTGTCCGGCACGAGCGAGAACGCTCTTACCGGAAAGGGCGAGGTGGACTATGAGATCACGTCGCGCAACATGGTCTATGCCAGCGTCTCACGCGGCTACAAACCCGGTGGAGTCAGCAACAACAGCACGCCTGTGCTGGTGCCGTTGACGTACAAGCCCGAGCATGTCTGGGCGTATGAACTTGGGTCTAAGAACCGCTTTTTTGACAATCGGGTGACGCTCAACACGGCGGCCTTTTTCTACAACTACCAGGACCTTCAGTATCAGGAGGAAGATCCCGTCCCGTTCCAGGGTGGCGTGTCTAACGTGCCGAAAACCCACATCTGGGGCGCCGAAGCCGAAGGCAGCGTTCAAGCGACCTCGTCGCTCACCCTTGATGGCAACGTCACCTACTTGGATGGCGAGTTGGTCGGCGACTACATCACGCTTGATCCGTCGCGCGCGCGCCAAGCGACGCTCGCCGCCGCAGCGCTCGGCTTCGGCGCGTTCGATCCCTACACCATCAACCTCCGCGCGCAGCAGGTGCGTAACACCAACGGTAATAAGCCGCCCAAGCTGCCAAAGTGGCAGGGTGCGATCGGCGCCACGCATGTGATCGATATCAGCGGCATCGGCGAACTGCGCAGCCGCGCCGAACTGATCTATCGGGGCAAGTTTCAGTACCGGATCTTCAACGACGGCGCGCGCGACGTGGTGCCGAGCTACACGCAGGTCAATGCCAACTTTAACTTGAAGCCGGTCGGCACGAAGTTCACCGTCGGTGTGACACTGACCAACATCTTCAACAAGGCCGGCATCGCTTCGCGCTACTCGAATCCGTTCGGCAGCTTCACGACGAGCGACATGTACATCCCGCCGCGGCAGTTCATCGGATCGGTCCGCTATGACTTCTAAGGAAACGACGCGCGTTCATCCCGTCGATGAGGTGCCGCCCACCGGGCGGCTGTTTGCGCTCGCCTTCCAGCATGTTCTCACGATGTATGCCGGGGCGATCACGGTTCCGCTGTTCGTCGCCTCGTCTCTGCATCTCTCGTCCGCCGACACCGCCTTCCTCGTCAGCGCCGACCTGTTTGCCTGCGGACTGGTCACCTTGGTACAGTGCCTCGGCATCGGCGGGTTCGGCATACGCCTTCCCGTCATCATGGGTGTGACGTTCGTCGGCGTCATGCCTTCGATCGCGATCGCCTCGCAGCCAGGTCTGGGCCTGGCGGGGGTCTACGGCGCGACGATCGCGGCCGGCCTCATCGTCATTCCGTTCGTCCCCCTCGCCGGCCGCCTACGCGCCATTCTGACGCCGACGGTGACCGGCACCGCCATGTTGCTGATCGGTTTGTCGCTGATGGGCGTCGCCATCGATTGGGCAGCCGGTGGCCGCGGGGCGGCAGATTACGGTGCGCCTCGCCACCTGCTCTTGTCCGGTGGGACCATGGCGACCATCCTTTTCGTTAGCCGTTTCGGGGGACGCTTCCTGGCAAACTGTGCCGTGCTGATCGGCATGGTTGCCGGGTTTCTCGCAGCAATACCCACCGGCTTGGTCGACTTCGGTACGGCCATCGCGTCGCCGCCACTGCGACTCGTCACGCCGTTCCATTTCGGCCCCCCGATCTTCGATCCCGCCGCTATCGCATCGATGGTTGTGGTGGTCTTGGTAACGCTGGTGGAGTCAAGCGGCATGCTGACGATGCTCGGCCAGCTTGTGGAGCGCCCGGTCGATCAGCGCGCACTCACGCGCGGGCTCAGGGCCGACTGCCTCGGCGCGGTCATCGGCGGTCTGTTCAACAGCTTTCCCTACACCTCTTACGCCCAGAACATCGCGCTGGTCGGTTTGACCGGCGTCCGCAGCCGTTTCGTCTGCGCAGCCGCGGCCGCCTTCATGCTCGCGCTGGCGATGATCCCCAAAGCGTCGGCGCTGGTTGCAGCCATGCCGGCCAGCGTGCTGGGTGGCGCTGCGCTGGTCCTGTTCGGGATGGTCGCGGCTACGGGCATCCGGTCATTGGCGCAAGCGGGTCTGGACCAGTCGAAGGAAAAGCTGCTCGTCGTCGCGGTCAGCCTCGGCGTCGGCCTCATTCCGAGCATGTCCGATCGCTTCTTCGCCCAAGCGCCAGCTGCGCTCGCGCCCTTTACCCATAGCGGTGTCCTGCTCGGCATCTGCACGGCCGTGGCGCTCAACCTGTTCTTTGGCAAGAAAGCTGCCGACACCGCTGCTTCGAAGATCGACAAGATTGAAGAAGAGATCATCATGCCGGAGATCGTTCCGGCCAGGAGGTTTGCATGAAATTCGACGGAAGCGTAGTGCCGATCATCGATCTGGCGCCGGCCCGGACAGGGGACGAAGCTGCCAAACAGGCGGTCGCGGAGCAAGTCGGAGCGGCCGCGCGCAGTATCGGGTTCCTTGTTGTCTCCGGACATGGTGTTCCCGCAGAGATAATCGAGCGGGCCGAGGCGGAAGGTCGCAAGCTATTCGATCTTACCAAGTCGGAGAAGGTAAAGTACCGCTCACCCGACAAGGCAGTCTATCGTGGCTACTTCGCCGTCGAGTCTGGTAACCTGGCCAGCACGATCGGCGAGAAGGAGGCGAAACCCGACCACCGCGAATATTTTAACATCGGCCGTTTCGACATCGACGAAGGCGACCCCTATTTCTCGACGCCAACAGCCAACCGGCTGTTCCATCCAAATATCTGGCCGGATGCCGACGTGCCGGGCTTCAAGCCTGCCTTCGTCGACTATTACCACGAAATGGAGAAACTGGCATCGCTGCTAATGGAGCTGTGCGCTCGTGCGCTTCACCTGTCGCCTGACTGGTTCGCCGACAAGATCGACAAGCACATCACCAACATGGTGGTCAGCAACTATCCGGACCAGCCGGAAGAGCTCGAGTCGGGCAAGCTGCGGGCGGGTGCCCATACCGATTATGGTGGTCTCACCATTCTCAAGACCGAAGACAAGCCGGGCGGCCTGGAGGTCAAGACCTCGGACGGCCGCTGGGAGCCGGTGCCGATCGTGCCTGGCGCCTTCATTATCAATCTCGGCGACTTGATGGCACAATGGACCAATGACGAGTGGGTTTCGACGATGCACCGTGTCGTCAATCCGCCGAAGGGCCAGGGCGTCGGGAGCCGTCGCCAGTCACTCGTCTTCTTCCATCAGCCGAATTACGATGCAATCGTCGAGTGCATTCCGACGTGCGCGGAAAAGAGCGCTCCCAAATACGGTAAGACGACGTCGCTGGAGCATCTCGAAATGAAGATGAACCAGATGAATGACACGGCCAAGTTCAAGGAAACCAAGGAAACCGAGGCCGCCTGATTGGCCCTGCCAGGAGATACAAAAATGATCGTCTACCAGCCACCAAAGCCCGCAGAGTCCATTCCTGTTATCGATCTGGCACCGAGCTTTTCGGATGATGCCGCGCAACGCAAGGCAGTTGCGTGGGAAATCCACAAGACGGCGCGCGACACCGGGTTCTTCTATATCAAGAACCATGGGGTTTCGCAGCAACTAATGGACGATCAGCTTGAGCTTGCCCGTACCTTCTTCAAGCTTCCGGCGGAAGAGAAGATGAAGGTGGATGCGCGCAAGTCGTCCTGCACGCGCGGCTACGAGACGCAGGGTATCCAAACCCTGGACGACGGGTCGCCACCGGACTTGAAGGAAGGTTTTCTGATCGGTTGCGACCTTGACGAGGATCACCCATACGTCCGGGATGGTGTGCCCAATTGCGGTGCGAACCAATGGCCCTCGCAGCCGGCTGGCTTCCGTGAACAATACGAGGCCTATGTCGAGGAAATGTTCCGCGTCGGTCGCCATCTCATGGGCCTGCTTGCTCTGTCGCTCGATCTGCCAGAGGACTATTTCGCCAAGGGACTGGAGGAGCCGCTCTTTAATTCCCGCCTGCTACGCTACGCGCCGCAGCCCGCAGACGCCGCGTTCAACCAGATCGGCGCCGGCGCCCATACCGATTGGGGTATGATCACGATCCTTCTCCAGGATAACATCGGTGGTCTCGAGGTGGAAAATGCGGCGGGCGAATGGATTTCGGCCCCGCCGATCCCAGGCGCCTTCATCATCAATCTTGGCGAAATGGTGCGGATTCTGAGTAATGGCCTCTATCATGCGAACATGCACCGCGTGCTCAACAACCAGAGCGGCGTAGACCGCTTCTCGGTGCCGACGTTCTTCGACCCGGGCTACTTCTATGAGGTGAGCTGCGCGCCTACCCTGCTCGCAGCGAACGAAGAACCCGCACATCCGGCCGCCACCGTGGGCGAACATATCGCCAACATGTATCGCAAGACCTACGGTCTGGCAGCCTGAGGGATCATCACGATGGTTGCATTGTCCTATACCAACATCTTTACCGCCGACATCGATCGTCTCGCGGAGTTCTACTCCCGGCTTTTCGACTTGCAGGAGATCGTGGAGAGTCGCTCGCCGATTTTCCGTGGCTTCACGACCGGCGGGTCCTCGATCGGTTTCAGCGGTCCAAGCGCTTATGATCTTCTGGGGCTTGCCCCGCAGGAAGGTGTCGGTGATCGCGTGCTCCAGACCTTCGACGTTTCCGGCGAGGGGGAGGTGCGAGCCCTTACCGAACGGGCGGGCGAACTGGGCGCCACGTTGGTCAAGGAGCCGTTCAAGACCTATTACGGATGGTATCAGTCGGTGCTCCGCGATCCCGATGGCAACGCCTTCCGGATCAACTTCCAGGGTTCAGCAAGCTAACTTGCCGTCACCAGGGCGAGCCGCAAGACGGATCGATCGGTTGAAATCCGGCTCCCCCTTCTCGCGTTCGACCGCGGACGGCGGCGCAGTCGAAACAAGTCGGAAGAACCGAGACAATGAGTGAAGTGCGTTTTCTGCTCGACGATGCCGTCGTCGAGTTGCGCGATGTCGACCCGACCGGCACGTTGCTGGACCTGCTGCGCTATCGGCTTCGTCGTATCGGCACCAAGGAGGGATGCGCGGAAGGCGACTGCGGGGCCTGCACCGTATTGGTCGGGACGCTGGACGACCAGGATCAGGTCCACTGGCGGGCAGTTAATGCCTGCATCCTGTTCCTGCCAATGCTCGACGGCAAGGCCCTGCTGACCGTCGAGAGCCTCGGCAAGCCCGGTGCACTGCATCCGGCGCAGCGGGCGATGGTCGATCATCACGGCTCGCAATGCGGCTTCTGCACGCCGGGCTTCGTCATGTCGCTCTACGGGCGCAGCATCGGAGCGTGTGGCACGAAGGGCAAGAGCGTCGGCGACGTCCTCGCCGGCAACCTGTGTCGCTGCACCGGCTACGGCTCGATCCTGGCGGCGGCCGAGGCCATTCCGGCCGGTGAGCGCGACGACCACGCCACGGTCGTCGCGCTCACCGGACTGCGACGTACCGAGACTTTGAGCGGCCGCTACGCCGATCCGCTCTCGGGAAGCATCAGGCACTGGCATCGGCCGCTGTCGACTGACGATCTCGCCGAGCTCCTAACAGCGCATCCCGATGCCCGGCTGATCGCCGGCGCGACCGACGTCGGCCTTTGGGTGACCAAGCAGCACCGCGTGCTCGAAACCATGATCTTCGTCGGCGACGTCGCCGATCTGGCCACAATGAACGAGACGGACGACGGGCTGCGGATGGGAGCCGGCCTGCGCTATGTTGATGCCGCCGAGCCGCTCGGACGGCTACATCCGGACCTCGGCGAACTCGTGCGTCGGATCGGCGGCCCACAGGTGCGCAACGCCGGCACGATTGGCGGCAACATCGCCAATGGTTCGCCGATCGGCGACACACCACCCGCGCTGATCGCGCTAGGCGCGACACTGACGCTGCGCTGCGGCGACGAGCGCCGCACGCTACCGCTCGAAGATTATTTTATCGCCTACGGTCATCAGGACCGTCAGCCGGGCGAGTTCGTCGAGAGCCTGTTCGTGCCGCGTCCAACATCGACCACGAGGATCGCGATCACGAAGCTCAGCAAACGGTTCGACAGCGACATCTCCGCCGTGCTCGGCGCGTTTGCGATCGATCTCGACGGCGACACCGTGCGAAGTGCGCGGCTCGCATTCGGCGGGATGGCGGCGACCCCGAAGCGCGCGACGAATGCCGAGCAGGCGCTGGTTGGCCAGCCATGGTCGGAGGCGACATTCGAAGCGGCCGCGATGGCGCTTCACGACGACTTCAAACCGCTGACCGACGTTCGCGGATCGAGCGGATATCGCCTGACGGTGGCCGCGAACCTGCTTCGCCGCATGTGGCTCGCCGGCACCGGCGAGACGGTATCTGTGCTGGAACTCGCCGATGTCTGATCGTGATCCCGGGCTGACGGGGGCGGTTCGCGCGCCCTTGCCCCATGACAGCGCCGAGGCTCACGTCAGCGGTGGCGCGCTCTATGCCGACGATCTGGCTGAGGCATCCGACCTGCTGCATCTTGCCTTTGGACAGAGCCCGGTCGCACACGGCACGATTCGCGCGATCGACCTGTCGGCGGTACGCGCGGCGCCGGGGGTGGTGGCGGTGTTCACTGCTGCCGACATTCCCGGCCACAACGACGTTAGCCCCGTCGCGGGCGATGATCGACTGTTCGCTGACGGGGAGGTCGTATGCGTCGGCCAGGCGCTGTTCGTCGTTGCCGCCACCAGCGCCACCGCGGCACGGCGCGCCGCCAGGTTGGCGACGCTCGACATCAAGCAGCGGCCCGCCTTCGTCACGATCGCGCAGGCGCGTGAGGCGGGCTCGCTGATCGAGGCAACGCAGCGGATGGCGCGCGGCGATGCCGACGCCGCACTCGAGCGTGCGCCGCACCGCCTGACCGGCTCGCTGGAACTGGGCGGTCAGGAGCATTTCTACTTGGAGGGACAGGTTGCGCTCGCCACCCCGGGCGAGGACGGGCAGGTTCATATCCTGTCCTCCACCCAGCATCCCAGTGAGGTCCAGCACCTCGTCGCGGAGATGTTGGAAATCTCGCATGCCGACGTGACGGTCGAGGTGCGCCGCATGGGCGGTGGTTTCGGTGGCAAGGAAACCCAGCCAGCACTGTTCGCCGCAGCCGCCGCGCTGGTCGCGGCCAAGACTGGTCGCCCCGCCAAGATCCGCGCCGATCGCGACGATGATATGGTGATGACCGGTAAGCGACACGACTTCCTTATCAGCTACGAAGTCGGCTTTGACGACGACGGGCGGATCGAGGGGCTACGCCTCGATCTAGCATCGCGTTGCGGCGCTACGACCGACCTCAGCCCGGCGATCAATGATCGGGCGATGTTCCATACGGACAATTGCTACTGGTTGGCGGCGGTCGAGATCGTCTCGCACCGCCTGAAGACGCATACCGTCTCGAACACCGCCTTCCGCGGCTTTGGCGGACCGCAGGGCATGGTCGCGATCGAGCGGGTGATCGATGCAGTGGCGCTTCACCTCGGGCGCGACGCTCTCGCCGTCCGCCAAGTGAACCTCTACGGCGCGGGCAGGAACGTTACGCCCTATGGCATGACGGTGGAGGACAATGTCGCGCCCGCGATCATTGCCGAGCTGGCGGAAAGCGGCCGTTACGCCGAACGGCAGGTGGCGGTCGCGGCGTTCAACGCCCGTCACCGCGTGCTGAAGAAGGGGTTGGCGCTGACGCCGGTCAAGTTCGGGATCAGCTTCACCACCACGCACCTCAACCAGGCGGGGGCACTAGTCCACCTCTACACCGATGGCTCCATTCAGCTGAATCATGGCGGCACGGAGATGGGCCAAGGCCTCCATACCAAGGTGGCGCAGATCGTTGCCGATGTCTTCGCGGTGCCGTTCGATAAGGTACGCATCACGTCGACGCGGACCGACAAGGTGCCCAACACCTCGGCGACCGCCGCCTCGTCCGGCGCCGACCTGAACGGCATGGCGGCCTATAACGCGGCCCAGACGATTCGAGAGCGACTGATCGCCTTCGCGACACGCTGGCGGCAAGTGCCCGAGGACACTGTCCGCTTCGCACGTGAGGGTGTGTGGGTTGGTGGCGATCTCGTGCCTTTTGCGACGCTCTGTCGGCAGGCCCATATCGGTCGCGTTTCGCTATCATCGACCGGCTACTATGCTACGCCTGGGATCGAATACGATCGCGCTGCTCATCGAGGCCGACCGTTCTACTATTTTGCCTATGGCGCGGCACTGGCGGAAGTGGTGATCGACACCCTTACCGGCGAACACCGCGTCCTGGCGGTTGATATCCTCCACGACGTCGGCCGCTCACTCAACCCGGCGATCGACCTTGGCCAGATCGAGGGCGGCTTCATCCAAGGCATGGGATGGCTGACGACGGAAGAAGTCGTCTATGACGACGCCGGCCGGTTGCTCAGTCACGCGCCATCGACCTACAAAATTCCCACCGCCAACGACCGTCCGCCCCGAATGGACGTTCGCCTGTGGCAACCCGGCCGCAACGTCGAGCCGACGATCCATCGCTCCAAGGCTGTCGGCGAACCGCCGTTCATGCTCGCGATTTCAGTGCTGTCGGCGCTGACCCATGCGGTCGCCGCCGCACGTGGCGAGGCGGGTTGTCCGGCGCTCGATGCCCCGGCGACGCCGGAACGTATCCTGGCGGCGCTGGCACGGTGATCGACTGGGCAGCGGCGCTAGAGGCCCGTGCGGGAGGCGCTCCGGTCGCGATGGTGACCATCCTAGCGGTCGAAGGCTCTGCCCCTCGCGGTGCCGGCACGCGGATGCTCGTCGACGCCGACGGGCTCTGGGGCACGATCGGCGGCGGGCAGCTCGAGCATCTGCTGATCGAGCAGTCACGGCTTATCCTGACGCATCCGCCCGGCACCTGGCGGGTGCAAGATTATCCGCTTGGTCCCCTCCTCGGCCAATGCTGCGGGGGGAGGGTCCGCGTGCTCATCGAGAATGTCGACGCCACCAGACTGAACTGGCTCGACCGAGCCGTTCCTGGACAGTGTATCGAGCATCGTTTCGGGTCGTCCCATATAGACCGGATCGCAAGCTGCGAGGACGAGGATCCGATCAGCGCTCGCGGCGACAAGCCGGGCGTGGGAACGGTGTCAATCGAGCGGCTTGACCCGCCCGGGCGCCCGCTGCTTCTATTCGGCGCCGGCCATGTCGGTCGCGCGATCGCTTCGCGGGCGACTGGTTTGCCGCTGGCACTCTCGTGGTTCGATAGCCGGCCCGAGGCTGCAACGCGTGACGGTGTCATGCTCGTAGACGACGCGGTGATGCCGGAGTGCGCGCGGGACGCCGGCGACACGGCGGCGATCCTGGTCCTCACGCACGACCATGGCCTCGACTATCGGCTGACCGCAGCTGCGTTGCGGAGCCGGGCCTGCTTCATTGGCTTGATCGGTTCGCAGACCAAGCGCGCGCGGTTCCTGTCCCGCTTGCGAGGCGAGGGGTTTGGTGACGACGACCTTTCCCGGCTTACGTGCCCGATCGGCCTGCCCGGCGTGACTGGCAAAGAGCCGGAAGTGATCGCGATCGCCGCGCTCGCCCAGATACTCTCTCTGCGTTAATCTATTTACGGGTCGCTTCCGCCTGCATGCCGATCTTGCTCGCCATGATCTCGGCGAGGGCGTGGACGGCCACCGGCGGGTTACGTGCTGCCCGGACATAGACGCCGAGGTCGCTGCGCAGTGCGCGTGGCTGCGTGATGGGGACGTGTACCAACTCACGGGTGCGCAACTCGATCTCGATGCCGATCCGCGTCTGGAACGACAGGCCCAGACCGCGCAGCGTGAGTTGCTTGGCAAGTTCGACCGAGCTCGTCTCGATCGCGCCCACCGGCAGCGAAGGTGCCGCACTGAGCAACATCCGCCGGATCGAAAGGTCTGCCTTGGGAAGGATGAGTGTGTGCGTCAGGCATTTCGACAACGACAGAGAGGTTTCCGCCGCGAGCGGATGATCGGGCCGCATGACCGCGCCGACGCAAAAAGCCGCGCTCGAGACCTGTCGAAGCTCCGCATGCTTGTCGAGCGAAAAGGCGACACCGAGGTCCGCGTCGCCGGCCATCAGCGCGCCGGGGATCGATGTCGAGCCCATGACGCTTACGCCAATCGTGACACGAGGGAACTTCTCACGTGCCTGCTCAAGAACATCCGGCAACAGATCCGAACTCAAACCCTCCACCGCAACCAGTTCGACGTGTCCGGTCCGCAGTCCCTGCAATGCCTCCAGTTCGGATCGAACCCTTTCCGCATCCTGGAGTACGCCGATCGAGTGACGTGCAAACGTGGCGCCGGCATTGGTGAGTCTCAGCCCACCCGGCAGCCGCTCGAACAATGGCGTGCCAAGCTCGGTTTCGAGCTTCAACAGCTGCCGGTTCACGGCCGAAGACGCGATGTTCAGGCGCCGCGCGGCTTCACGTATCGAGCCTGCCCGGCGGATCGCGTCGAAATAGACGATCATCGGGCTGTGGATGCGGTCGGGTCGAGCGGTCATGCCGCCGGTTGCTCGTATAATCGCCAATGGCTTCGCGGCGATAGCATCGGATTGTTACTGGGTGAGCGCATATCGGCATCGGGTGTAGCGCAAAGCTGTGCTTTCGAGAACAGGCTGTTCCGTGCAGGTTGCAACCAGGCCGCCTACCGGGGGATTATTCGTGTCGCAGGATAGCACCTCAAATTACATCTCGGCGGCGGCCTCCCTTCAGGGGCTTGTCATTCCCTCCGAATGCGCGGCCGGCGTACGGGCCAACATGACCCTGTTCCTTGGGCACGCCGACATCGTTGCCGCGGCGGACGATTTCGCAGCGGAACCCGCCGAAATGCTTCGACCATGAGTGCGCTTGTCAAGATCGGTCACGTACGCTCCTCCGACGTTTCGGCTGCCAACTGGGCGACCGAGGTGCTGGAACGTGCCCGCACCATGGAAGGGTTGAACTGCTTCACGGCGACCCTCGACGAACGCGCGAGCCGCACGGCGCAACGGATCGACGACGATCCGCGCCGCTTTCCGCTGGCCGGACTGCCCTTCGCCGCCAAGGATCTATTCGACGTGGTCGGCCGCCCGACATTGGCGGGGTCCAAGATCAACCGCGACCTGCCACCTGCGGAAACGGACGCGACCGCGATCGAACGACTGGTTGCGGCTGGCGCCAATCTCGTTGGTATCACCAACATGGACGAGTATGCCTACGGGTTCAGCACGGAAAACGCCCATTACGGCCCGACACGGAATCCGCACGATCCGGCTCGCATAGCTGGTGGCTCGTCGGGTGGTTCGGCCGCTGCGGTCGCAGCGGGCATCGTGCCGGTGGCTTTGGGATCGGATACGAATGGTTCGATCCGGGTGCCGGCGTCGCTGTGCGGCGTGTTCGGTCTGAAGCCGACGTTCGGGCGTCTGTCGCGCGCTGGCACCTTTCCTTTCGTTGCCGACCTCGACCATATCGGGCCGTTCGCGCGTGATCTCGGCGACCTTGCCGCGGTCTATGACTTCCTCCAGGGTGTCGATCCGCGCGATCCGGCCTGCGCCGGGCGCAAGGACGAACTTGTCAGCGACCTCATCGACCGCCGGCTGCCGCCGCTGCGCGCCGGCGTGTTGCAAGGCTGGTTCCAGGAAGGAGCGACGGAGCAGGCGCTTGCAGCGGTTGATCACGTGGCATCCGCATTCGGGGATGCGGGCAGCGCAGTATTCGAAGGCGCCGCGGCGGCGCGCTCCGCTGCGTTCTGCCTGACTGGCATGGCGGGTGCCAGCCTGCATGGCGAGAAGCTGCGCACCCGCCCGTTGGATTTCGATCCGGCCGTCCGTGACCGGCTTCTCGCCGGGCTGCTCCTGCCTGCCGAACTGGCCTTCCGCGTACGACGCGTACGGCGCCGGGTGCTGGAGGAAGCACTTGCGCTGTTCCACCACTTCGACGTGCTGATCGCACCCGCCACACCCTGTTCCGCCCCGCGTATTGGAGAGGCGACCATCGAGATCGGCGGTCGTGAGGTGCCGGTGCGCGCGAACCTCGGGCTCTACACTCAGCCGATCAGCTTCATAGGCCTGCCGGTGATCGCCGCGCCGGTGCACCTGCCGGGGCTGCCGATCGGCGTGCAGATTATCGGGCCGCCATGGGGCGAGGCCAAGGTGTTCCAGGCCGCCGCGCTCTTGGTGGCATCCGGCCATGTCGCCGCGACTCCCCTTACTCCCGGGCTGGCCGCGTGATCCACACCCCCCGCAGCCTGCGCGGCATGGTGACCGCGCCCCACCATCTGGCGAGCCAAGCCGGGCTCGACGTGCTGAAGGACGGCGGCACCGCAGTAGAGGCGGCGGTCGCCGTCGCCGCGGCGCTGGCGGTGGTCTATCCGCACATGACCGGCATCGGTGGCGACGGTTTCTGGCTCATCGCCGAACCAGACGGCCGGATGCACGCAATCGACGCCTGTGGCGGGGCGGCGGAGGCCGCCACTCTCGCGCGGTACGAGGGCCTGTCCGCGATCCCGTGGCGCGGCCCACTGGCCGCAAATACGGTCGCGGGAACAGTTTCCGGATGGGAAGCCGCGTTGGATAGCGACACCGGAACTCTGCCTCTTTCCCGCTTGCTGCGCGACGCGATCCACCATGCCGAGGCCGGGATCGTCGTCACCAAGGGCGGCGCCGAAATAGCCTCGGCCAAAGGACCCGAACTGCGCGATCTTCCCGGCGCCTTCGCCGCGATCTTCGAGGCGAACGGGCGTCCGCTCGCCGAAGGCGATATCCTGCGTCAACCCGCGCTCGCCGCCACACTGTCGCAGCTCGCGGCGCGTGGCTGCCGGGACTTCTACGAGGGCCATCTCGCGCGGTCGATCGCAGGTGATCTGGAACAGCTTGGCGCGCTTATCTCCGTCGATGATCTCGCACGTCACCGGGCAACCCGCCCGACGCCGCTGTCCGCTGAAGTGGCGGGCGCAACCCTGTTCAACCTGACGCCGCCCACCCAAGGGCTCGCTTCGCTGCTGATCCTGGCACTGTTCGACCGCCTGTCCGTCACGGCGGCCGAGAGTTTCGCCCATCTTCACGGCCTAGTTGAAGCGACCAAGCAGGCGTTCCTCGTGCGCGACGCTCATGTCGGCGATCCGGCCTATATGGCGATCGACCCTCAGGCGTTGCTCGACGATGCGGACGTGCTCAATCGCCTGGCGGCAGGCATTGACCCGTCGCGAGCCCTGCCGTGGCCGCACGTGCCGGCGGACGGCGACACCGTATGGTTCGCAGCAGCTGACGCGCGCGGGCAGGTGGTCAGCTGCATCCAGTCGACCTATTTCGAGTTCGGCTCAGGGCTGGTTCTGCCGCAGACGGGGGTCATCTGGCAGAACCGGGGCGCCAGCTTCCGGCTTGCCTTCGACGGCTGGAACGCGCTGAAACCTGGCCGCAAGCCCTTCCACACTCTCAACCCCGCGCTTGCCCGCTTCGATGACGGCCGGATCATGGCCTACGGCACGATGGGCGGCGAGGGTCAGCCGCAGACACAGGCAGCTTTGTTCTCGCGCTACGCGCGCTTCGGTGTGCCGCTGCAGGAGGCGGTGACGCGGCCGCGCTGGCTGCTCGGCCGAACCTGGGGCGAGGAAAGCACGTCGCTCAAGCTGGAGTCTCGCTTCGACCCCGCGCTCGTCGCAGCGCTCGCGGCGGCGGGGCATCAAGTCGAACTGCTGCCGCCATTCACCGGCGTGATGGGACATGCCGGCGCGATCGTGCGTCACCCGACCGGCATGCTCGAAGGCGCGACCGATCCACGCAGCGATGGCGCGGTAGCGGCATGGTGAGCGGCGGATCCCGCGCGCTTGCGCGGTGCGACGCGCTTGGTGTCGCACCTTATACTGACATGGAAGGGGGCTTGTATCGCGGCTATCTGTCCCCTGCGTACGCCAGTGCCCAGCGATGCCTTGCCGCTTGGATGGAGGAAGCGGGCATGAGCGTGCGGGTCGACCCGGCCGGCAATCTCGTGGGCCGCTACGAGGGCGAGCGCGACGGGCCGCCGCTCTTGATAGGCAGCCACCTCGACAGCGTGCGGGATGCCGGTCGCTACGATGGGCCGCTCGGTATCATGCTCGGCGTCGAGTGCGTTGCCGCGCTCCACGCCGAAGAACGACGGATGTCGTTCCCGATCGAGGTCTATGCGTTCGGCGACGAGGAAGGCTCGCGCTTTCCCGCAGCGATGCTGACGAGCCGCGCCGTGGCAGGCACGCTCGACCCGGCCACGCTGGACCTGCGTGACGCTGCCGGCATATCGCTGGAGGACGCGCTGGCCTTGAACGGCCTGTCGGTGAGCGGCTTCGCCTCGGCACGGCACGGCGCGGCACTGGCCTATCTGGAAGCACATATCGAGCAGGGACCGGTGCTGGAGGCCGAGGCACTTGGCGTAGGCACGGTGACGGGCATTGCCGCTCAGCTACGCTATGCGATCACCGTCACGGGCCGCGCGGGCCATGCCGGGACCACGTCGATGGCCCTGCGCCGCGACGCCCTGTCTGCCGCGGCTGCGATGATCTCGAAGGCAGAAGAGGTCGCCCGGGCAGGCGACGCCGATCTCGTCGCCACGGTCGGCTCGATCGAGGTGTATCCCGGCGCCGCCAACGTCGTGCCCGGCGAGGTGCGCTTCACGCTCGATGTCCGCGCTGCAAGCGACGCGGGCCGAGATGCCGCGGCACTGACCATCCGTAGCGGATTCGAGGCGATCGCGCGGGAACGCGGCGTCCGCTATATCTGCCGCCTGCTCCAGGACCTGCCGGCCAGTCCCTGCGATCCTGCGCTGATGGCGCTGATGGATGCCGCAATCGACGATGCGGGCGTCTCGCCGTTCCGCCTCGTCTCGGGCGCCGGGCACGACGCGATGATCCTGGCCTCGCTCTGTCCGACGGCAATGCTGTTCATCCGGTGCGAAGGCGGCATCAGCCACAATCCGGCCGAGCGGGTTTCGGCCAACGACTGCGAGATCGCCTTGCGCGTCATGCGCGGGTTCATCGACAAACTGGGAGCGACCGTCCGTGATTGAGACCTTCGGCGAGATCGATCCCCCACAGCGGCTGTTGATGGGCCCGGGCCCGGTCAACGCCCATCCGCGCGTGCTACGCGCGATGTCGGCCGACCTGCTCGGCCAGTTCGATCCCGAAATGACCGCTTACATGAACGAGGTGATGGCGCTCTACCGACCGGTATTCGGGACGAATAACCGCTGGACCTTCCTCGTCGACGGCACTGCGCGAGCCGGCATCGAGGCAGCGCTGGTCAGTCTGGTGGCGCCCGGCGACACCGTGCTGGTGGTCAATTTCGGTCGGTTCGGGTTGCTTCTGACGGAGATCCTCGGCCGGATCGGCGCGCGCATCGAGACGGTGGAAGCACCTTGGGGTGAGACTGTGCCGCTCGACGCGGTCGCTGCCGCAATCGAGCGGTACGGACCGAAACTGGTTGCGACGATCCATGGTGACACTTCGACAACGATGGCGCAGCCGCTCGACGGGTTCGGCGCACTGTGTGCCGCGGCAGGCGCGCTCTCCTACGTCGACGCGACCGCTACGATTGGTGGCATGGAGATCGCCGCCGATCGCTGGGGCGTCGACGTCGTCACCGGCGGCTTGCAGAAGTGCCTCGGCGGACCATCCGGCTCGGCCCCGATCACGATTTCGGACCGGGCGGCGACCCACATCCAGCGCCGCAAGCATGTCGAACGCGGCATCCGCCGCGACGATATCGACGATGGGGACGGCCTCCGGATAGGGTCCAACTATTTCGATCTGGCGATGGTGATGGACTATTGGTCGGAGAAGCGCCTCAACCACCATACCGAGGCGACCACCATGCTCTACGGCTCGCGGGAATGCGCCCGGATCATGCTTCAGGAAGGCGTCGAGGCTCGCTACGCGCGTCACCGCGCGTCCGGCGCCGCCATGACCGCCGGCCTGCGCGCGATGGGTCTTACCGTGTTCGGCGACGATCGCTATCGCATGACCAACGTCACCGCCGCCTTCATCCCCAACGGGGTGGACGCGGAAACGGTCCGGCGCCGAATGCGCGAGGATTTCGAGATCGAGATCGGCACCGCGTTCGGTCCGCTTGCCGGCAAGGTCTGGCGGTTCGGCGCGATGGGCTACAACGCGATGAAGCACAAGGTTCTGCTGACGCTCGCCGCGCTGGAGGCGGTGTTGCGTGCCGAAGGCGTCGTCCTTCCCGCAGGTGAGGCGGTGCCGGCTGCGCTTGCCGCGTGGGACGCCACCCGGTGAACCGCGATCTCGTCGGCTATGGTGCGGCGCCGCCCGATCCCTGCTGGCCCGGCGGTGCGCGCGTCGCGGTCCAGTTCGTCGTCAACTACGAGGAAGGCGCCGAGAACAGCGTCCTCAACGGCGATCGCGGCTCCGAAGCCTTTCTCTCCGACATGGTCGGGGCGCCCTCGCATCCCGCTCGTGCGATGGCGATGGAGAGCCTCTACGAATACGGTGGCCGCGCCGGATTTTGGCGGCTGTACCGGCTCTTTACCGAACGTCGGCTGCCGCTCACTGTATTCGGCGTCGCCAGGGCGATGGAGGCGAATCCGGCGGCTGTCGAAGCCATGATGACAGCCGGTTGGGAGATCGCGAGCCACGGCTTGCGCTGGATCGATTACCAGTCCGTTCCCGAATCCGTCGAGCGCGAGCACATCGCAGAAGCGGTCGCGCTTCACACGCGGCTGACCGGCGCACGCCCGCTCGGCTGGTACCAAGGCCGCACCTCACCTAACACCGCGCGGCTCGCCGCCGAGGAAGGCGGCTTCCTCTACGACGCCGACAGCTATGCCGACGATCTGCCCTACCGCAACGCGCACGGCCAGCTCGTCATTCCTTATTCCCTCGATGCCAACGACATGAAGATGGTGGCCCTGAACGGCTTCACCGAAGGCGACCAGTTTTTCCGCTACCTGAGCGACACGTTCGACCAGCTCCGCGAGGAAGGCGGACGGATGATGTCCGTCGGGCTGCACGGCCGAATTGCCGGGCGGCCTGCCCGTGCCCGCGCCGTCGCCCGCTTTGTCGACCACGTCATCGCGAGCGGTGACGCCTGGATTTGCCGGCGCGTTGATATCGCCCACCATTGGAACGAGGTGCATCCGGCATGACGATCGACGATCCCAAGGTGGTTGCCGAGGTAACCGCCGCCTTCCATGCCTATGAGGCGGCGCTGATGGCGGACGACGTGCCGGCGATGGACGCGCTCTTCCACGACGCGCCCTCGACCGTCCGCTACGGCGTCGGCGAGGTGCTGTACGGTGCCGACGAGATCCGCGCCTTCCGCAAAGGGCGTGGCGGATCGCCGCAGCGTCGGCTCGGCCGGATTGCGGTCCACACCTATGGTCGGGATTTCGCCACCGCAGATGCCGAGTTCTTCCGCGACGGCGCGTCCGTGCGCGGTCGCCAGTCGCAAAGCTGGGTGCGCTTCGCCGACGGCTGGAAGGTGGTATCGGCGCACGTCTCCCTTGAAGGGCAGCATTCATGACGACCGATACGACTTGGGAAACCGATCCGGAGGGGTTCGTCGCGCGCTACGGCGCGCTTTTCGAGCATTCGCCGTGGGTGGTCGAGCGCGCCGCCGAGCGGCTCCCGCTCGGCGATCTCCATGCAGGCCTCATGGCGGTCGTCGACAAGGCGTCACCGGAGGATCGGATCGCCCTCATCCGCGCCCACCCAGAACTAGCCGGCAAGGCCGCTATCGACCGGACGCTGACCGATGCGTCGGCGGCGGAGCAGGCGTCGGCCGGGCTTGATCGGCTGTCACCGGTCGAATTTGAGGATTTTCATGCGCTGAACCGCGCCTATCGCGACCGGTTCGGCTTCCCGTTCATCATCTGCGTCCGGCGCACCGACAAGGCGGGCATCCTTGCTGCAATGCGCCGGCGGCTTAGCAACGATCGCGACACGGAGATCGAGAGCGCCATTGCAGAAATCGGCGCGATCGTGCGGCTTCGGCTGGAGGATTTGGCATGACACTCGAACGACATGAGGAGAGGGTCGCTCACGACCTGGCTTGTCTCGGCTTCGGCGGTTCGGACTGGCTGCGACCGACCGAGCGAGAAGATGGCCATGTCTACGACGTGGTCGTCGTAGGCGGCGGTCAGAGCGGCCTCGCTACCGCGTTTGGCCTGCTGCGCGAGCGCATCTCGAACATCATCGTCCTTGATGAGAACCCTGCCGGCCGCGAGGGGCCGTGGGACACCTATGCCCGGATGGTGACGCTGCGCACGCCCAAGCATCTGACCTCCATCGATTTCGGCGTGCCGTCGCTGACGTTCCGCTCCTACTGGGAGGCGGCGCATGGGGTGGAGAGCTGGGAACGGATTGACAAGATTCCGCGCGGCGACTGGATGAATTATCTGCGCTGGTATCGTCGCGTGTTACGGCTGCCGGTGCGCAACGACGCGCGGCTTGATCGGATCGAACCTATCGAGAAGGGCCTGTTCCGTCTCCACCTCAATGGCGGCGAGACACTGCTTACGCGCAAGATCGTGTTGGCGACCGGCATCCAGGGCGGCGGTCAGTGGCACACGCCGTCACTGGTCGGGAACCGGCTTCCCGCCAGCCGTTACGCCCATACTTCCCAGGCGATCGACTATGCAGGGCTGAAAGGCCGTCGCATCGCCATCCTAGGCGGCGGCGCATCGGCGTTCGACAATGCGCAACACGCGCTCGAGCTTGGCGCTGATCAGGTCCACGTGTTCGTGCGGCGCGCACAACTGCCGACCGTCAATCCGATCCGATTCATGGAGACGTCCGGGCTGATCGCGCGTTTTCCCGCGCTACCCGATGCGGTGAAGTATCGAATGATGGTGAGCTTTTTCGAGCGCAACCAGCCGCCCACCAACGATACGTTCGAGCGTGCCGCCGCCTGGCCCGGCTTTCACCTACATCTCGAGTCTCCGTGGCTCGATGTCGAGGACACGGAAGCGGGCGTGGTCGTGACCACGCCAAAGGGCAAGGAGACGTTCGATTTCCTGGTACTGTCGACGGGGCTCACGACCGACCCCGCGCTTCGGCCCGAACTTCGGGACGTGGCCACCGACATCCTGCGCTGGTCCGATCGCTACACGCCGCCCGAGGGAGAGCATAGCGCAGTCGTTGACGCTCATCCCTATCTAGGCCCCGGGTTCGAGCTGCTGCCGAACAAGCCCGAGGCGACCGATCGGCTCCATGGCCTGTTCGCCTTCAACTATTCCGGCCTCATCAGCTTCGGTCTGTCCGCCTCGGCGCTCTCGGGTTTGAAGCAGGCGCTGCCTCGCCTGATCCGCGGGATCGCCGATCAGCTGTTCCTCGACGATCAGGAGGCGATCGTCGCCGACTATCTCGGCTATGCCGAGCCGGAGTTCGTCGGACGCTGGCCGCGTATCGAGGCGGCGGCATGAGCCTCTCAACGCATGTCCTCGACACGAGCGCCGGCATACCGGCAGCGGGGGTCACGCTGAAGCTCGCGAGGGGCGATCTGACACTTTTCTCAGGCGAGACCGACGCAGATGGCCGCTGTGCCGGCCTGCGAACGCTTTCGATCGCCGCAGGGGTCTACAGCCTAAGATTCTCCGTCGCAGCCTATTTCCGCGCGAGAGGGATTGCATTGCCCGATCCGCCTTTCCTCGATGTCGTGACGATCGACTTCGGGATCGCCGAGGCGGACGCGCACTACCATGTGCCGCTCCTCGTCTCGCCATTCGCTTATTCGACCTATCGCGGGAGCTGAACCGTGCGGGCCTTTCTCGCCTTCTTCGAGCCGTTCATCCTCATGCTGCTCGGCACGGTCGCGCTCGCGTCGTTCCTGCCCGCGCGGGGCATGTGGCAGGCGATCGCGGGTGATATTGCCACCGCCGCGATCGTGCTGCTCTTCTTCCTGCATGGGGCTAAGCTCTCGCGCCAGGCGATCCTCGATGGCGCCCGCCACTGGCGGCTGCACGCAGCAACGCTCGCCACGACCTTCCTCCTGTTCCCAGCCCTGGGGCTTCTTGCGACCCGGCTCCATCTACTTGACGGGCCGCTGGCGAACGGCCTGCTGTTCCTCTCGCTCCTGCCCTCGACCGTCCAGTCCTCGATCGCCTTCACCGCGATGGCGCGCGGCAACGTCGCGGCCGCGGTGTGCAGCGCTTCCTTCTCCAATCTAGTCGGCATCTTTGCGACCCCGCTGCTCGTCGCGCTGCTGATGACTTCGACCGGCGCGACGTCGGTGTCATGGGGTGCCGTGCAGACGATCGTGTTCCAGCTGCTGCTGCCGTTCGTCGCCGGCCATCTGCTGCGTCCGATCGTCGGTGGTTTCGTTACGCGCCACAAGGCGCTGGTCACCGCGGTGGATCGCGGCTCCATCCTGATGGTCGTCTACACCGCCTTCGGGGCAGCGGTGCTGGAGGGGCTGTGGTCGCGTGTGTCGAGCGCCGACCTCCTAGTGATCGCTTCCGTCTGCGCTACCGTGCTGACGATCGTGATGACCGTGACCTGGCATGCAGGCCGCGCGCTCCGCTTCTCACGCGAGGATCGGATCGTGCTGCTGTTCTGCGGCTCCAAGAAGAGCCTCGCTTCGGGGGTGCCTATGGCCGGTGTGCTGTTTCCTGCCGCCGGCGTCGGCCTCGTCATTCTGCCGCTGATGCTGTTTCACCAGCTTCAGCTCATCGTCTGCGCGGTACTGGCGAAGCAATTGGGGCTTTCCGCCGTCGACGAACCCAAGGCGGCTCAAACCATTCCGGTTGCCTGACCTTCAACCTGACACCGATACGCATTCCATAAAGGATAACGACCATGAAAACCCGTGCTGCCGTCGCCTTCGAAGCGAAGCGCCCGCTGGAAATCGTTGAGCTGGACCTTGAGGGTCCAAAAGCGGGCGAGGTACTGGTCGAGATCATGGCGACCGGAATCTGCCATACCGACGCCTACACGCTCGACGGATTCGACAGCGAGGGTCTGTTTCCCAGTGTGCTGGGCCATGAAGGCGCGGGCATCGTGCGCGAGGTTGGTGCTGGCGTCACCAGCGTGAAGCCTGGCGACCATGTCATTCCGCTCTACACTCCCGAATGCCGCCAATGTAAGTCGTGTCTCAGCGGCAAGACCAACCTGTGCACCGCGATCCGCGCGACGCAGGGCAAGGGGCTGATGCCCGACGGCACCACGCGCTTCAGCTACAAGGGGAAACCCATCTTCCATTACATGGGCTGCTCGACCTTCTCAAACTTCACCGTTCTGCCTGAGATCGCAGTGGCGAAGATCCGAGAGGACGCGCCGTTCAAGACGAGCTGCTACGTCGGCTGTGGGGTGACGACGGGGGTCGGCGCGGTCGTCAACACAGCGAAGGTGCAGGTGGGCGATACGGTGATCGTCTTCGGGCTTGGCGGGATCGGCCTTAACGTGTTGCAGGGCGCGCGGCTGGCGGGCGCGGGCATGATCGTGGGCGTGGACATCAACCCCGATCGTGAGGAATGGGGCCGCCGCTTCGGCATGACGCATTTTGTCAACCCGAAGACGGTGGACGGCGACATCGTCGCGCATCTGGTGGCGCTGACAGATGGGGGTGCAGACTATACGTTCGACTGCACCGGTAACACGACCGTGATGCGCCAGGCGCTGGAGGCCTGCCACCGTGGGTGGGGCACCAGCATTGTGATCGGCGTCGCAGAGGCAGGCAAGGAGATCAGCACGCGTCCCTTCCAGCTCGTTACCGGGCGAAACTGGCGCGGCACCGCCTTCGGTGGCGCCAAGGGTCGCACCGATGTACCGAAGATCGTCGATTGGTACATGAACGGCCGAATTGAAATCGATCCGATGATAACTCACGTCCTGACGCTGGACGATATCAACAAGGGCTTCGACCTGATGCACGCGGGCGAAAGCATCCGCTCGGTCGTGGTCTACTGAGGACAATGTGATGATGCCGACGCTAGAAACCGTCTCCACCGCCTGCGCGCATGGCGGCGTGCAGGGTGTCTACCGCCATGCGTCGGCCGAGACGGGCACCGAGATGAGCTTCTCGGTCTACGTTCCGCCGCACACCGAGGGCACGCGGCTACCGGTCGTCTGGTATCTGTCCGGGCTTACCTGCACGCATGCCAACGTGACTGAGAAAGGCGAGTATCGCGCCGCCTGCGCGCGGCACGGTCTGATCCTCGTCGCGCCCGATACCTCGCCGCGCGGCGAAGGGGTGGCCGACGATCCGGCCGGTGCGTGGGACTTCGGGCTGGGTGCTGCCTTCTACGTCGATGCGACGGAGGCGCCGTTCGCTGCGAACTACCGCATGTGGTCCTACGTCACCGAAGAATTGCCGACGATCGTTGCCGCACATTTTCCGGCGGACATGGCGCAGCAGGCAATCATGGGACATTCGATGGGCGGGCACGGTGCGCTGACGATTGCGCTCAATTTGCCCGACCGCTTTCGCTCGGTCTCTGCCTTCGCTCCGATCGTCGCGCCGATGCAGGTCCCGTGGGGACAGAAGGCGTTCAGCGGCTATCTAGGTGAGGACCAAGCGGCATGGGCACGGCACGATGCAGTCGAGCTCATCGAAGGCGGCGCCCGCGTTCCCGGTCTCCTCGTTGATCAGGGCGGGGCGGATGCGTTCCTAGCCGACCAGCTCAAACCCGAACTGCTGCGCCAGGCATGCGCGGCCGCGGGAATACCTCTGATCTTACGGCTGCATCCGGGTTATGATCACAGCTATTATTTCATTTCCAGCTTCATGGCCGATCATCTCGACTGGCATGCTGAACGGTTGGCTCAGTCGGCGCAGCTATCGCCGCGCAGCAGTTAGTCAGCAATCTCGCCGGGCTGCCACAAGCCGGCGGCGCTTTGCGATATGTGTCCTTGGTTCAGTCGGCCGTGCCGATGTGCCTTTCTGCGCTCGCGACCATCTTTCCTGAAAGGTAGCTACTTAGCACGGGCAGAGTGTACGGGCACTCGGCCTTTTTCAACAGCCACGACCGGTTTTGATACTAAAAATTAGAATCAGCCACCCGATCGACGGCGAACCCAGTCACGCGGAATGGCGGCTTCAAGGGCATCATCGACCGTGACGATTCCAAGCATTCTATTGTCGGAATCTACGACCGGCAGGCTGAGGAGATTGAAGTCGGCCATGCGGGTCGTAACCGTGATAATGTCGTCCTCAGGGGATGCTACCACCAAGTGGTGGTCGGCTGCATCGCGGAGCAAAGTTTCTGGCGCGGATTGCAAAGCCCGAACGAGCATAAGCGTGCCTGCCAAGATTCCGTCATCCCGAATGATGTGGATCATCGTCAGCGCCTCGGGCTGATGCGTCGTGGCTGATCGAACCGCTTGAAGCGCATCGCCGATCGTCTTCTCTTCCGAAAGCGCCACAAACTCTGGACCCATAAGGCCACCAGCGGTTGCCTCGTGATACCCAAGCAGGGTTAGAACCTTCGTTTTCTGAACCTCCGGCAGCAGGTCGATCACAACTTGCCGCCGCTCTTGGGCAAGGTCCATCACTGCATCCGCGGCATCATCAGCGCGCATTCTGGCAAGGAGCCCCGCCACCTCCTCATCGGTGCGCGCGTGCAGCAGTCTTGCCTGTTTGTTGTCGTCCAGTTCTTCGAAGACGTCAGCCTCCAGTTCCGGGTCTTCATGTACGTGCGCCAGCAGGACGTTCTCTTCTCGCGACGAGGCACTCTCAATGATATCGGCGATCTGGGCAGGTTTGAGCTTGGTCACGCGGCTCGCAGCCGAACGCGACCCCGAACCGCGCTCATCGCCGATCAGCAACAGGAACGAATGCCAGTCCCGCGCGGGATGCTCTTCGTGCCGGCCAAGGTGAAACCAGCGCCCCTTGTGAACGTCCAGCCCTGTTACAATCCAGCCGTTTGCAGCCAAAGCGAGCCGAACGTCGTAGGCTTTCACCAGGGCGCTGCGAGCGACATCAATGATGCGATGCCCGAGAATGTTCTCCTTGAGCAGCAATTCGCCATCGCGGCGCTGGAAGGGCCGTAAATCCACCTTGGCAGTGCGGAGGCGGACCGCCTCGGGGTCGATGCTCGTCACGTCGCTCATGGGCACGAAATAACCCGCACTGCCCAGTGAGATGACCAAGCCTGTCAGAAGGGGATAGTCATTGTCGCGAAGTCGTGTGACGACATCCGATAGCTTGCCAAGCGTACGTCCATCGCCGTCGATCACGGCGTGCTTGAGCAGGGACGACAAGGAAAGCACTGCGTCTGCTGTTGACGGTTCCGGACTGTCACTCACCTATGAAGTTCCTCTTTGCGGCTCCGCCATCGAAACGGGGGTGCCGATGCCAATGTTACGCAGACGACGATCAGTGTCCAACAGCGAGTTGGTAGATGCGGAAAATGACCATGATCATCGCGATCAGGAGATAGCTTCGCAGCACGGTAAGGCCGATGCGGCTGCCGAGCGGCAGTTTCGGTGCCGCCAGCAAGGCGAGAGGCGGCATACGCCATGACAGCCGTTGCGACCGGTCGATGGGGCTCGCTTTATCGGCGTGCGGATAGAAATGTTGGTAGCCGAGGATGGCCCCGCCCGCCAAAACCGACAGCGCAGCGCCGCCACCCAGGATATAGAGGATCACGGGCGCGGCGAGATTGGGGTAGAGTACGCCCGCCGTCAGGACCAGCGACAGGATCACCAGGACCGCGATGATCGCGGCCGTGAAGATGTTCATGCCGCGGCTGTTGACCCATGGTCCCAGCACCTCCTCATCGTTGCACAACAGGAGGAGAAACACGGTCGCGGACGGAAGCAGGACTCCCGCCAGCACCTGGACGCCGGTGGTAAGCAGCCCAAGCGGGCTGCCAGGAATGAGGACGATGATCGCCGAACCGACCAGGATGCCGACGAACGCCGCGTAGAACCCCTTCGCGTCCGAAATCTTGCGGTGAAGCGAATGCTTCAGGCCCAGCACGTCGCCCAAGGCGTAGGAGGTTGATAATCCAACGGCTGCCGCGCCGATGATTGAGGCGTCGATCAGCGCGACCGCGAACAAAATGCCGGCGACCTTACCGACATATTTTTCCAGCCCCAGCGCCACCCCGCCGGCGTCCGTAAAGTTGCCGAACTCGCTGTGGCCGGCGAAGGTCGCCGCCGCGAAGGAGATGATGGCGGTCGCTCCTACCAGGACAATGACGATGCCGATCCATAAATCGACACGCTCATAGTTCATGAAGCGCGGCGTGATGCGCTTGTCGATCAGGTAGGATTGCTGGAAAAAAAGCTGCCAAGGCGCGACGGTCGTTCCTACCATGCCGATGATCAACAGCACGACCTTCGACAGGTCCGATCCAGCAGGTATGCCCGGGATAAGGAGACCCCGACCGATCTGACTGAGCGTCGGATGCACCATGAACAGGATTGGGATCAGCAGCAGCGAGCCGATGATCAGGGTCATGCACACCCGCTCGAAGCGCCTGAAAGAGCCCGTACTGGCGGCAGCAACCACGACCGCGGCGGCAATCAGTACGCCCGCTATCTTGGGCAGGCCCAGATAGTCGAGTCCCAAGCTGATGCCGATGAACTCGGTGACAATCGTAAGCGCATTGAGAATGAACAGGTCGATGACGCTGAACGCGCCCCAGAATTTGCCGAACCGCTCGAGGATCAGGCGGGCGTGACCGACGCCAGCGACCACCCCGAGCCGCAGGACCATTTCCTGATTCACGTAGAGCACAGGCACCAACAACAGCAGCACCCACAGGAGGCTGGTGCCGTAATTCTGCCCAGCCTGGGCATAGGTGCCGAAAGCGCCGGCATCGTTGTCGCCTACCATGACGATTAGCCCCGGGCCGACCACAGCAAGCAGCGTCATCAGTCGCGCTTTGAGCCCTGTGCGGGGAGCCTCGTCGCCCAAGCGGATCGTGCCGAATGCCCCTTCGATGTCTCCGACGTGCGCTGTATCGAGCGACGCGCCGGGTTGGCCTTCGTTCACGGTTGCGGGCATAGGCGAGTGTCCGGAAGGAAGAAAACCGACGTTGGCTGGGCTAATCTGGTATGCTGATTTTGGGCACGTCCGCACACGATCTGCGTCTCCTGTCGATGGGCGAGCACCATGACGGGCAGAGCCTGCTTGCCAGATAGCGCCAGTGAGAGGTTTGACGCCACCCCTTGTTCTGCGATGATAGGGGTAACTTGGCCGTGGCTCGCGTCGTATACCTGGAGGATTGGCGCGCCAACAGTGTCGAGGAGTGTTGGCGGAATAAGCAAATACCGATGAGTAAATATCGACGAAGTAGCTTCCTCACGCCTCGTTCGGCATCGCTATCTAAAAGAAAGCGGCGTCAGATTGAGAGTAACCGTAGGCTGGCCTTTGTGCTAGCTTTGTGCGGCTTAGGACTTGTCATCCTGACTCTGGTTTCTCGCCACTAGAAACCAAGCGCATACGATAACGCGGTTGATCGCAATAGGGACGGAGGCAAGGCACAAACGCCATCTATGGGAATACGTCGTAAAGCGTACTGGTGGCAGCTGTTGCTACCTGCGGGGATGTGGATTTGGGGAGGCAAGCTGACCCTCTCCGCCACGCGCATCATCATGCGAACGGGCCTTATGCCGCGGCGCGCTATTTTCAGGTTGTTCCAGCTTTCCGGCCGCCTCTCCCGTGTCGGGTTTAATGTGTGGCGCGAACGTCGGGGCAAATGGCGCTAGCGGCCTGCGCCTTACCAGGGATGGTTCGCGTCACGCGCGCGGTCACGATAGCGTCCTCGCCGGAGGTCAGCTATAGTAGAACCAAGCCCGCATAATGCACATGGCGCTGCCAAGGACAGATATGTTGCAGAACCATAGTTTCCCGCCTGCGGAGCCCGCCCGACATTCCAACCTCCTACGCCAAATGTGGCTCCCAATGGTCGTCGTCGCGATCAGCCTGGTAATTCTCGCTGCCGGTCTACTCGGCGTCAGCAGACATATCTTGTGGGTGGCGAGTACGGGCCTTTCCGGATTCGTAATGAGCTATACGCTTTTTGCTCTTATCCGTATCCGCCGTCGTGCGGACGCAATGAATGCAAAGATTAACGTCGCACTTGCTAAGGTACAGAATGAATATCGTTCTGACCGTATACGTCTGATCAGGCCGGATACAAGGCATCTCCCACTCTCACGTAAGGATATTGACCGCACGGGCTGCGACTAGACCGACCGTCAAAAGCGATATGCTGGCTTCTGCCGCCATCAAGAGCTTACTCTGCGCGCTTAATGGCATCGTGTCTGTTGGCGAAAAGGCCGTGGCGTTCGTGAAGGAGACATAGAAATAATCGATGAAACCGGGCGACCATGCTGGGTCTTGGTCCCCGCTACCCATCATCTGTGGAAACAGGAAATCGGGCCTGGCGTCGTCGTGTAACCCTAATCTTGCCGGGCCACCTCGATCAATGTTCCAAAACCAGAGCGCGAACACCACGATGTTCGTAAACCAGATATTGAGCGCGTCGAGCAGCAGGGACTGCCCGCCTTTTGCGCCACCCAGCAACTCGCGGGTGACAGATATCAGTGCATAAAAATTGAGCATCATCACGATCGCCGTCAATAACAGCGCAAACCGCCTGATCGCCTTTCGATGCCGGCATATAACGTACCAGTGATGGTCTGCATGCGCTTGGCGCGCCTTGCCTTGGGTCCAAATGGTCGCGAGGGAGAGAGGAATGAGCATCGTCAGCTCGAAAGCTGGCGCCAGCCATCTCGGACCGAAGATCAGGTTGTTGTTCACGAAAAGCAGCTGCAAGACCGCGATTAGCGCTACAGCACCACGCGCGAGCCAGAAATCCAGCGCATGGGTTTGAAGCGTGAGATGGGGTGACCGCATCGTTCCGTCCAACACTTTAAAGGTCATGATGTGGGATGGATCCGATTGACAGTCGATGCGCTCAATTCAGGTTGCCGGTCAGCGCTTAGAGGAAGAATGCGAGGGCAAGGAGCATTCCTGCCGTCGCCAGGATGGCGATCGGCCAGTTGGGCTATGCCTGCCATCGTCGTCGCGTTCATACCCGACTGACGGCACACGCGTCCCCTGTCATCATGTTCGGTGGCGAACATTGGAATGTTATAGACTTCGACGACATAGGCTTTCACCGCTCGCTCGATCGCCGGCCAGCGCGCGAGCGAATGGCGGGGGTCGCGCATCTGCTCGTCGCTGACCGGCGCATCCGACAGGATTGCCATGCGCCAGAACACCAAGGCCCGTGGCACCCACAATTCGGTCGAGGGGAGGGGTGCCATCCAGCCATGCTCGTCGGGTTCGGTGAACCCGGCGCTGCCGTATAGCCACTCGCCGCGCTCGGCCGCCGGTGGCGCGTCCGCCACCGCCTCCGCGCGAAGCATCCGGTCGAGCAGCGCCAGCAGCGCGTCCCGGTCCAACTCGGGAGCCTCCACCCTCATTCCTCCGCCTTTACCTCGATCGTGCAACGCACCGCCTTCTTCGCCCTGGCGGCAGCGGTGCGGCACGCGCCGATCGCGTCGCGATTGTCGCGCGCCAGGGTGGCGGCTCCGGTGATCGCGCGCCAGGCGTCGGGAGAAGCGACGGTCATCAACCGCTGCCCGCCATCCCACATCGGCATGGCGAGCGTGCGCTCCGCCATCCGCTCCGGCCAATGCCAGCTCTCCGGCATGGCGCGGGCAATCGGACCGGGGAGGATCGCCCATACCGCCATGCCCGCCACCAATCCGATCAAGCCGGCATAGCCGAGACGGCGACGCTGCTCCCCGGCCGCAATGTCGGATTGCAGATGTCGGCCAAGCCGTGCCGCCACCTCGTCCATCCCCTGCTTCGCGGCGAGAAACAGGCGATGATCCTCCCTGCGGCCTGTGAAGCTGGCCGCGTCGATCTGCCGGCCGGTTTCCTCGGGCGTGAGCGACAGCGCCGGGCTTTTCACCAGCGCATCGACCCGCTGCGCGGTCGCGGAGAGGTTGCGCGAGATGACGCCCAGCGTCTCGGAATAGTCCGGCACGTCCGGCACCTCGGCCCGCTCGGCTGCGAGCCGTTCGACCGCGCGGCGCATCAACGATACCTCGGCGCGAAGGTTCTCGAACGCCTGTGCCGCCTGGTCCTCGCCGTAGTCCTCGTCCGCCACCCGACCCCCCTTATCGGCTCATGCCGCGATCACGGTCGCGGCCGATGCTGACCGACCGCGCCAGCTCCTGACCGATCGCTCGGCCCCGCTCCATGCTCAACGCCAACTCGGGCGCGCGGGCGCGCAGCACGGATTCAAGCTGCGGGTCGCGGTGTAGCCCGCCCGCGATACTCTCCATGCGCTTGCCGAGCTTCTCCGCGCCCGCACGATCGCCGGCACGCTCCATGCTGGCCCGCGCCTCCTTCATGCCCTGCCACTGCTCCACGAACCGCCCGGCGCGCTTCTCCGGGTCGATGCGGACCTGGCGCTCCGTCTCCATCGCCTTCGCCGCGCCGCCCGTGTTGCCCTCGGCCGCGTCGCGCGCGAGACGGGGGTCGCGCTCGATCGCGCTGGCAAGGTCGCGCGCGGCATGGGGCCGGGTCCGGTCCAGCGCGTCGCCAGCCTTCGCCAGTGCCTGTTCCTGGTGCGGCAGCACCGGCAATCCCTTCTCCCCCATCCGGCCTATATCGACCGTGGCGCGCGCATAGCGTTCGATCGCCTTCGCCTGGTGGGGCGAGCTGGTCCGCTCGATCGCCGGTGACGCCGCCTGCTCCGGGGTCGATTTCGGCCGGAACCCGGCGAACATGCCCCTGGCCTTGTCGCGGACCTTCTCGACCACCTGGCGCGCGAGTTCCGGGAACCGGATCTCGCGCCGATCGGCGAACGCGCGCGCCTGGTCCTGCTCGGGCGTGGCATAGTCGCCCGCCATGTCCTTGCCCCGGTCGCGCGACAGCGTGCGCGCGAGCTGGCGCTGATCGGCGAAGTCGTCGCGGCCATAATGAAGCTGCACGCCGTCGCGGTGCCGCGACAGACCGACATAGGCGCTGTGGCGGTCCATGCCCGGCGTAGCGAGGACGTGCGCGCGATCGACCGTCACGCCCTGCGCCTTGTGGAACGTCGCCGCATAGCCGTGATCGACCGCGGCATAGTCCTTCGCCTCGAACGCGACGCTCCGGCCTCCGTCCAGCCGGACGGTCATGCCCTCGGGGCTGACCCGCTCGATCGTGCCGAGCGTACCGTTCTTTACCCCCAGCGACCGCTCGTTCCGCAGGAACATCAAGCGGTCGCCGCGCGCGAAGTCGCGCGGTCCCCGATCGGCGCTGAACGCCACGTCGTCGCCAAGGTCGCCGGTCGCGCGAAGCCGACCGCGCGCCTCCTCGTTCAGCTCGCGGACCTCGGCGTTGGTGTGGGTGAGGATGACGCGGGATTTGTCCGGCTCGGCCTGGCGCTGGCGATCCCAGCCGTCGACCAGCTCGCCCCGCGCCAGCTCGCGCGTGTCGGCCGCGCGGACCATGCCGCGACCGTCATAGGCATGGATCGCCTCGCCGGTGCGCCCGGTCGCCAGCGCGCGCGTGGCGTCGCGCTGCCAGTCCTCGCGCTGCCGGCGGATTTCGGTGATCTCGGCCGCGCCGTGGCGTTCGGTGATGGCGCGGAACGCCGCGCCCGCCTCGATCGCCTGCAACTGCTCGGGGTCGCCGACCATGACGACCTTGGCCCCGGCATCGCGCACCTGGCTCAACACGCGCTCCATCTGGCGCGAGCCAATCATGCCGGCCTCGTCCACCACCAGAACGTCCCTAGGGCCTAGCTGCTCGCGCCCCTGTCCCCATGCGTGTTCAAGGCTGGCAATAGTGCGGGACTTGATACCGGACCCGCCCTCAAGGTTCTCGGCCGCGATGCCGGACAGCGCCGCGCCGCGAACCGTGTAGCCCTGGCCCTCCCACGCCTCGCGCGCCACACCCAGCATCGCCGACTTGCCGCTGCCGGCGTAGCCGACGACGGACGCCAGCCCGGCGCTGCCGGTCACATGATCGAAGGCGTCGCGCTGCTCGCCCGACAGGACAAGGCCCCGCTCCTCGGCCTTAGCCGTAGCGGTGTCACGGTGCCGATCGGCAACGCCATGCGCGTCGCGGCCCGCCAGCTCGTCGCCGGCACGCTCAAGCCGCGCCTCCACCGCGATCATATCGCGCGACGTGAACCGCTCCTGGTCGCGACCGTCCTTCCCCAACGCGACCAGCTCGGGGCTGGCGCGCACCGCTCCCATCACCTGGTCGAACTGATCCTTGCCGTCGCTGTGCCGGAACGCGAACGTCGCAAGGTCGCGGGTGGTGAACGTGGCCTGCTGCCGGGTGATCGCGTCCAGCGCGACATTGGGGTTGGCGATGATCCGATCGCCATTGTCGCGGGCGATACGGGCGTGATCCTCGATCCGCTCGGCCTCAAGCCCCTGCTCCGGCCTGCGCGATGCTGCGGGTCCGATCTTGTGCTGCGGTTCCAGCTCGATGCCCTGCGCCTCATAGCTGCGATGGTCGATCCGCCCCTCAAGCCCGAGCTCCGCCATGCGCTCGTTGACGTGCGCGCTCCACGCCTCGCGCCAGTCCTTCAACAGCTCGGTCGAGTTCCAGTCCCGGTTCTTCTTTCCGAACCCCTCCGGTCCCACGTCGCGCATCGCCAGCATGACGTGCGCGTGCGGCTTGGGGCTACCGTCCTTCGCCTTGTCCCAATGCACGTTCATGTCCGCGACCATGCCGCGATCGACAAACTGCTTTTTCACAAAGTCCTGCGCGAGCTGGACCCCCTGCTTCTCGTTCATCTCGCGCGGAATCGAGAACTCCACCTCACGGGCAAGCTGCGCGTCCTTGCGCTTCTCGCCTGCCTCCACCTCGTTCCACAAGGTCGTGCGGTCGTTTAAACGCCCCGGCGCGCCCTCCGGCAACATCACCTCGGAGTGGATCACGCCCGCCTTGTTCGAGAAGTCGTGATCCCGCCCTAGTCGCTCGTCGAACAGCTCGGACGCGGAACGATAGGCGGCGCTCGCCACGGCGCTCGACCCGTTCGCGCGGCTCACAACCTTGGCGGAGAAGTGGTAGATCGCCATGACGCTCCGCACATTGCCTTACTTAGCGCACGTCGGCAACGACGTATAAGCGCGCACTCACAATTCGCTACGCTCCTCGTGACTGACTGAGTGCTTTCGTCTTTACCCTAATCCCAAGGGCGCTAGGATGCTGTCCGTGTGGCGCTGAAGGAATGACGATGACCAAGATTTATGAAGGCACCGGCAATAGGGTTCTCGCCACGCTTATCGGCGCAAAGTTGCTCGAAGGCACGGGCAACACGCAAATGGCGAAGATCGAATCGAACAAGGTTTTTCGCGAAACCGGAAACACGCAAATTTTGAGGATCGATGGGGGCAAAGTGTACCAGGGGACGGGCAATACCCAGCTCGCCAAGATCGACAACGGCAAGGTCTATCTTGGCACGGGCAATACCCAGGTTGCGGCCATGAAAGGCGGGAAGATCATGCAAGGAACTGGCAACACCCAGCTAGGCAATATCGACGGTCCGCATTCGATCGCGCAATTGGCGGCGGTCCTGCATCTCGTGTTCGCGTTGTACTGATTGGAGGTCTGATATGCGCAAGGTTCGCGATTACGACGCGGAGCTGAAAACTCTCGGCGACAAGGCGCGTCAACTGAAAGCGAAGCGGGTCGAACAGCTAGGCCAGCTCGTCGCCGCGACGGGGGCCGACGTGCTCGATGCGGAAACCCTAGCTGGCGGTCTGCTGCACATAATTGCCGAAGCACAAATTGCAGGAAACAGGGAGGCGTGGCGCTCTGATGGCGCGGCGTTCTTTCGTCGACGCGGGAAGAAAAGTGGCGGCGCTGCTGCAATCGACGGGTCGAGCGCTGCGCCTGAATCGGGCGGCGACGCTGCGGGCGGAATCAACGCAGCGGCGAACGGATAGCAGGGCCTGGGTCGTGCAACGCCGCGAACGAACCCGTCACCTGATCGAACTGGGCGGCCTCGTCCAAAAAGCCGGCCTGGTCGAGCTGACCGACGACGATCGCGCTACCCTCTACGGCGCGCTGCTCGATCTCGCTGAGCGTGGTCGCGGTGATGATGCCGAGGGCGTGCTGGCGTTGTGGAAACGACGCGGCAAACGCGCGTTCAACGCGGACGCCGAAACGACGGAGGCACGAACATGATGACCGACGCAGGTCGCCTTACACGATGGTTGCTAATCGCCGTCCCTGTGCCGGGCATCAGTTGGGCCGCGGCGCTTTCCGCTGATCGCGCGGCCCAACGCGTTCCGCTGATGGGCCAGGTGTGGGTCCTGCGCGATCTCCAAAATGATCGCGTCGCTCGATCGCGACCGGAAGCCGCGACTATCGCATTTTTCAAGGGTCACGTGATCGCTGGAACGGTGAGCTGCAACAGTGTTGGCGGCAGGGAACTTACCTGGACTGCCAAGACATCGAGCAGCGGGACGTTCTCCCATGATGCATCACAAGCCACCATCATGACTGTGGTCGGCTGTCCGAAGGTGGAGGCTCTACGCTTGGGCGGTCGCTTCTGGGAAATGATGAAGACCGCAAGCGCATGGTCGATTGCCGGCGCAACCCTGACGATCAGCTTTTCTGACAGAACTACCGCATCGCTGATGCCCGCTCCAATCGGTACGCCTCACGATAGCCGAAGAAATGGGCGATGAGCGAGTTCGAGATCGATGCAATCCGGGCGCAAGTGCGCGCGATGGATTTCGAGCGCGGCTCGCCTGCGCAAATCGCCATGTGGCGCGAGGACATGGCGGAGTCGCGCGCTAACCTCATGATCGAGGACATGATCCCGACACCCAACGATGATGCGTTTTTCGACATGCTGCTGTGTGAAGGAGTGTCCCCTCCCCTCGTGTCGCAAATCCTGCTCCGCCTGTTCGATCATCCTGACGCCGATCTGACGCTGCCGATCGCGCGACCGTTAAAATCGCCATCGTCATGTCATGGAATCGGGGTAGGCACGGCTCAGGAGAATTAACCGATGCGCTCGATCAGCCCGCTGTTTGAAGATACGGTGATCGATTGCGTGGCGACCGATCGGGAGCCAAGCGTCCAGGAGCTGTTCCGTGTCGCAGAGCGGATCTGGTCGGACGGCGCTGCGAACCGCTCGGCGTTCCGCTGGGGGCGTCTCGCATCCGGCGATACCGAAAAGCTGCTCGCTCTGCGCGCCGCCCAGATCGCCCTGTGTGGATCTGTGCTGCGGCACGAGTGACGACGATGCCGGCTTATTCGGTGATTGACGGCAGCTTCAATTTGCGCCGCTGGGACGGGCTCGGCTCTTGTGTCGACGCTCGTGATCCGGGCTTACGCCCCAGGCCGATTCTTTTTGCCATGGCGCGCCGGGATTCGGAATAGGCCTCTGCCACCATCGGATAGTCGGGCTTCAGATTGTAGCGTTCCCGATATTGCTCGGGCGTGAGCCCGTGCCCGCTTAGATGCCGGCGCAGCATCTTGTACGGCCTGCCGTCGATCAGCGAGAGGATGTGATCCTTCGACGCCAGCGATTTGCGTACCGTCACTGCCGGCGTGAAGTGCTCGGTCACGGCTTCGCCAGCAGCTGCCGTATTTGGTCGGTCGACCAACCCCGCGACGCTGTCATACATCTGTTTGAGAAATGCCGACACGTCCTCGGCCGCGGCCGCGGCGCGGGTGTTGGGATTGCTGAGCCACGCAATCGTCAACTCGGTCGCTAGCTCGATCGCGCTCGCGGTTTCTATTTCTGGCGTCACGCGGAAAGCTTGTCCTTGAACGCCTTGGCCGGTGTGAACACCGCCTTGGTCGAGGCGGCGATCTGCATCGCCTCGCCAGTCCGGGGATTGCGACCGGTTCGGGCGTCCTTGGCTTTGCTGGAGAATTTGCCGAACCCGGGAAGTGACACTTCCTCGCCCCGTGCCACCGCATCGCCAATATCACCGAACACGCGGTCGATCAGCGCCCGCGCCTTGGCTGCGCTCAGATCGCTTCCCTCAGCAACGCTTTTCACCAGATCGTCCAGCTTCATCAAATATCTCCCCTTGTCGAAGCACTGGGATAGCCTTTCCAGGCTCCAGCGCAACAGCACATCCCGTCTTGCGGGACACAGGTGTCGTCCGATCAAATAGGGCCATAAGGCGGTTAATCGCGTTTTTTTCAATTATTAGGTCCGACAGCACGCAACTCTCGCGGCTCTGCGACATTGTCTGGGCGACCGTTTTCGAGGGTGTGTGAAGATGTCCATTGGAACAGCGGCGAAATGCCCGTCATGCTCGGCTCCGCTCCTCGGCGGGAAATGCACCGCTCTGGTGGCATGTCGGTCCCAAATCAACGAACGGCGCTGGCCTGAGGGTGCAGAAGTTTCGAGTCAGAAACGACGCGCCGTCGCCCCGGCGTGATTGATCCGCGAAAGCACGAAGCGCGCCGTGTGCCATCCGAAAGTGAGTTTTAGGGTAGCTTTTCACCGCCTGCGGGATGGGTCCGCCACGGTTCACAGCCAAGGCGGACCCGGATTGAGCAACATCGAAGCAGCACGGGCATAGCCGATTTAAGCCCCGCTGGCGACATTCGCCTTGATAGGCACCGCAGACACGTCAAAGGCCCCTTTCCTGCCCTCAGCGCGTTCCTGAGCGGCGCTGGGGCACGATATCGCCGCGACCCCGCCCCCTTCTTCCCGCCCAGCCCAGCGGCGCTTGCGCCGCTCCTGTGACGCCAAAGGCGGCACGCAACAAAGGCGTATCGGCCATGGGCCGATTCCATTGAACCCTTTGCCCTCGGTTGGGTGTGATTTTCCCGTTAAAGGATTCTGTTAAATATGAATCGTTAAGTAGGTTAAGCTCGAAAAATGGCCTCATTCGTTATTCCAAATCAATAGCTTAGCGACAAGGCTGGTGGGTGAAACCCCGTGATTCGGTGTGTGAAACCCCGATAGTGCGGTGGGTGATCCCCCGACGAAAAGGTGGGTGAAACCCCGACTCTCACCGCCTCTCTAAGGCGCCTTCTGAGGCAGTTATCCACAGCCCGAATGGCATACGGCATCGGCCGGAACCTCTATGGAGTGTGCCGGGATGGTCGCTTAGTGTGTGAAACCCCGATAGCTTGGGGCTGCGGTGTGTGAAACCCCGATAGTCAGCGACGACCTGCAAGCCGGTCCATGCGGGCGTCCACCTCTTCGGCGTGCCGACGATCGGCATCAATGCGGGCGCGGCGCTCATCCTCCGCTTCCCTTTTCTCCGCTAGCGCCAGCAATTCCGCCTCACCGCGCATTCTGAACAACACGGCTGGGCTTTTATCGGTCGTCTCCGTCATCTCCATTGCATAATCGGGGAGTTGGTCGGCCTTGATTACGCGTCGGAGCATCCGGTTGAACTCCTTGGGCTGGGCGTCGCTACCCGTCTTGTCGCGCAGCACCTCCACCCGACACAACCACCCACCGCGCTGCGTGCCGGCGTGCTTGCGCGCTATACGATACAGCGCCCGCTCCAGCCCCCCGGACAGGAGGAAATAGTCGGGGTGCATGGTGAGCAACGACTTCTCGTTGACGATACCCTCGTAAACCCAATCCGAAAGAGTCAACGTCATGCCCCGCGGTTGTTCGGTCTCGGCGTCGGTGTCGAAGGTCCAGCTATCTAGCCAATTAAAGCCGGCCTTCTGACGACGCGCCGATGCTCGGATCGAGGTCGTGATGGAGGTCGTCTGGAGCCGTAACAGCGCCGCTTGCAGCTCCTGATAGTCCCTGCCCCCGGTGCTACGCTTAATCGCCCGCAACAGGTCGTAGGGCGTAGTCGTCAGCGTGCGGGGTATGTCGTTCAAGCCTTGCTGCTTCATGCGATTGAGCGTGGACGCCGCCCATATTAGGATATCGGCGTCCCAGATCGTCGCCATGCCGTAGTCGGGAATTGCCTGCACGCGCACCCAGGCTTCGCCGTCCGGGCTGCGATACTCGATCGGTTTCAGCCGCTTGCGCTTTTGAAGCGAGAAAAACGGCCGCTCCATAACCTCGCGCTGGTCGCGGAGCGGAAGGTCGCCCAGTGCCGGGATGAATAGGTCGAACTCGGGGTTGGGGTCGCGGCGCTTGCTCACGGGGCGAACCTGGTGTGGCCCCGCTTGACGAGATACTGGCGGAGCAGGCGTTCGGTGATGACGGTGAGCGGTTCCCCGCCCTCCTCTACGCTAAGCTGGCGAAGCGCTCGGTGCATGTCCTCGGGAATGTGGATCAACACCGGCTTCTTGCCCGGATGGCTGCTGCGCGTGGTCGGCGCTGCCGGTGCCGGCGTGTCGGCCGAACGCCGCGATCGGCGCGGCGCTGCCGCCCGCTGCGGCTCGGGGATAGGCGCAGGAGCGGGAGCCGGTGCCGGTTCCTCAACCTCATCATCGAAGATGCTGGCGAGCGCGGAAGGTTTCTTCGCCATTATGCCGCTTCGCTTACTGGCTTAGTCGTAAAGCCGCTTAGTCGCTTAGCCTCGTCATACGCGGCGCGCAGCTCGGCTGCGGCCTTGCTGTCCGGCTCCGTCTCGGCTGCGGTGCGTCCAAGCGGCGTCGCCTTGTAGTAGTCCTTGCGGAAGTGAAGCCGATTGTTGAACATCGTCACGCCCTTGGCCGCGAACCCGGCATGGGCCTCCTGCCCCTCCCCGCCTTGGTGCGGAACCTGGGTTAAGATGACGGCGAAAGGGGTGCCGGCCTGCTGCACCTGTTTGACGGTCTGCAGCACCGAATGAACGTCCAACCCGCGCGGCGCGACGGGGATGATGACGAAATCCGCCTGCTCGGCCGCGAGCATGGCAATGTCTTTGGAGTTCGCGGGCGTGTCGATGATGATAAGGTCGATCTTGCCGCTGGTGCGACCGCGCGAGACGTGAAGCGGCAAGCCCGCGACGCTGCTGTCTTTCACCATCACGTCGTCGTCGTTGCGGCGCTCCGACCAATAAAGCGCCGACCCCTGCCGATCGTCTGCATCGAGGATGACGACGGACGCCCCTTCCCGCGCCGCCTCGACGGCGAATCCGGTCGAGAGGGTAGTTTTGGATTGCCCTCCCTTCTGCGCGATGACGGCCCATACCTGCATAGCTGCTGCTCCCTGCTGAGCGACTTATGCCGCTTAGCCGCTTAGTCGTAAAGAACCTTAGTCGCTTAGCTGCCGCCGTCTCTCGTCGCAGGAGTCCTCGTGGGGGGCCTGGCCGCCCGCGCGAGCGATCGTTGCCCGTCAGGGGCGAGACGCCGCTTGGCGGCTCGATCGAAGCGGAGTGGAGATAGAGCGCGGACCTCATGGGCGCGCCAAACCACTTGACTTTTTGCGATCTATCCCCGATTTGGATCGCGGAGGCTTTGTAACCCGCAAGGGTGGCATTGCCTTTTCCTGTTTCTAGGGCTCTACGTTCTCGACCCGCAGCTCTCCAAGCACCACGAATCCCCATGTATCATGTCCGCCCGGTGTCGCGGAGTGATAGCGCAGCCGCGTAACCTGTTGTGCGAATGGGTCCAGCTCGTCACGCTTGGGCTTGTTCATCGGCCGCACACCCGTCGTCAGCCGCACGCCCCAGCTCACAATGTAAGCGACAAGATCGGCCATCTGAATCATGCTGGTAAGATCGCTGTGAACAAACAACGGTTCGGGAATGATGAGGCGCGAGCGGGTCCGGCCCTTGCCCGTATGTAGGAAATACTGCTCCATCTGGCTGAGCAATATCTGGCTCTGCTGCTTTTCCACTTCGTCGAAAATGACCGTCCCCATCGGTTTCACCGCCTCTGGTCGGCCATTGAGAAAGTGAAAGAACCGCTCGAACAGGAAGGCATAGTCTTTCCGCAGAAAGTCATAGTCGGGCCGCACGATGTCGTTGGGGATGATGCTGGCAAATGCGACTGCGCCATGTTGCCGGCATAGGTTCAACACGGTTCGCACATAGGCGAGCTTAGCCTGACCGAGCGCGGTGAGCTGGTCGCCGCGCACATTGGCACCATCGGTCAGTGCGGCATGGGCGAGCCTGGCACGATCGGCCGGAGGCATCGCCTCTTTCTGGCCCGCCAGTCGAAAGGTCTTGCGATTAAGAAGCTTCAAACCCTTGGCTTCGGCCCCATAGGCATCGAACAGGCGTAGACCGAAATGAGCCTCCTGTGCGCCCTTGATGGCCTGTATCAGACGCCAAAGCTGGCGATCCTCGATCGCGAGGCCAGCGAGCACTTCATACGGCGAATTGCGACCGTCCTGACCGGACTCATCAAGGAACAGGAACCACGCCACATATGCTCTCCCCCTACGTCGTTTTCCCACGACCGCGTTGTTACGCTTTGAGTTCTACAACGCGATGCGTCTGCACGCCAATAGTCGCTGATCGCTTAATCGCTTAATCGCTTAATCGCTTAATCGCTTAATAGTGGCTTCGTGATCCAAATTATAACATACGCGCAGCGCTTTGTGGGCCATAGTTTCCGCTTTCGTTCCACCCTCAACTGACTCATAAAATCGTCATGCCGATCGCGCGCGAACATCGCTGGCTCTAACCGATCGCCTGGCGCGAGTTGTCGAACCTGATCCGCTTCGCTCGCGCGAAGGGCAGGGCAGGGCAGGGGTCTTCGCTATCTGCCGACGCCGGACGAGCTGGCGCGGGCACAGCCTGGTTTCGCCGGCATCGACCCGCCACCCCATTTGCGGGTCACGCGTGTGGTCCTCGCAAGCGCGCACCTGAACCATGATCCAGCGACAACCGGCCTCGCAACCTCGCGGCGCTCTGCCAACGCTGCCACATGGTCCACGACGCCGGTGAGCATCGCCGGCGCTGTTGGCTCAACGCGTTCCGGATGCGCGCGATCGGGGATCTGTTCGCTTGATCGGAGATCCTTTGCCGGGCCAAGCCGATGTCCGCCGTGTCGAAGCCTTGAGATGTTGGCTCGGCTAGACACCAGCCAAAACGCGCCGACCACTACGCAAGGCCATCGCCACGCTGAGAAAGCATCCGCATGTCGGCAAGTGGGCGGACGCGGAATAGCGGCTTTATGATGGGGTGGACGCCCCCCGACGGCATCGATGTGCCAGAGTGGAGGTGTTGAACACCACAAGAGGGAGGCGTCCGTGTCTGAAGTTACCACAATCGGTCTGGATATTGCCAAGAACGTTTTTCATGCGCACGGCGCGGACAGGACCGGGCGAACGGTGTTCAGCCGCAAGCTGACCCGGGGAAAACTGCTAAATTTCTTCGTGTCACAGCCGCGATGCACGGTGGCGCTGGAAGCGTGCGGCGGCGCACATCACTGGGCCCGCGAGTTGCGGGCGATGGGTCACGAGGTCAGGCTGATTCCGCCGGCCTATGTGAAGCCGTTCGTGAAGCGGCATAAGAATGATGCTGTCGATGCTGAGGCGATCTGTGAGGCGGCGCAGCGGCCAACGATGCGGTTCGTCGCGGTGAAGAGCGAAGAGCAGCAAGCCGCCGCCTTGGTGTTCCGCACGCGCGATCTGCTGGTAAAACAGCGCACCCAGCTCGGCAATGCGATCCGCGGGCATCTCACCGAATATGGCTGGGTGGCACCGAAGGGGCCGAGCCACCTGGCGATGCTGGCGGATCTGCTAGACGACAGCGAGATGGCCGCAACACTGCCGGAGGCGGCGCGACCGATGTTCGCGATGATGGTCGATATGCTAGCCGAACTCGACAAGCGGGTTGCCGCATTGGACAAGAAGATCACCCGCCGTGCTCGCGAGGACGAGGTGGCGCGTCGGCTGATGACGATCCCTGGCATCGGTCCGATCACGGCGACGGCGATCGCAGCGATCGCGCCTCCGGCCGAGACCTTTGCGAAGGGGCGCGACTTTGCGGCATGGCTGGGGCTCGTGCCCAAGCAGAAGCTGGGTGCGATCTCGCGCATGGGCGAGCGAACGCTCAGGCGGTTGCTGATCATCGGCAGCAGTGCGGTCGTGTTGCAGGCGAGCAGGCGCGGTGCCCCCAAGGGCTCGTGGCTCGAGGGCATGCTCGCGCGAAAGCCGCGCATGCTGGTAACGGTCGCGCTTGCCAACAAAACCGCCCGCATCGTCTGGGCGGTGCTAACCAAGCAAGAGGATTACAGAGCTCCGGTCGTAGTCGCGACGTAAGTCGAGGCAGGCCAGAGGCGTCGGAGGGCGCAGTCGGTCGAAGGAGGGTATGCCACAACAGTCGGCGAGACGGGGCCGGAAGAACCAGATAGACCCATCGTGTCCAAGAGCACGCGATTATGAAATGGTTCCGGTCCGCGAACTCCCATACAGGCCAGCAGCGGCATCGCTGCACTACAGGCCGGACAGATGGCAGCATCCGACACAGTGTCAGAACTTCCAAATACCGCTTGCAACCGAAGGGGCGTCCACAGATGGGTCTACGGCCTAGATCAGCACGCGCTCCACCTCGTCCAGCGTTACGTCGTCGGGCCGACGATCGTAGAGCTGGGTGGTACGGGTGGACGCATGGTTCGCCATCGTCGCGGCGCGCTCCAGCGTCCCGCCGTTTTTCAGATAGGCGGTGATGCCAGTGGCGCGGAACGAATGGTTACCAATCGCCGTCTCGATCTCAGCCGCGCTGGCGCGCCGGCGCACCATCTGGAACGCGCTGGCCTGGGGCAGGGGGGTATCGCTTAGTCGCTTAGTCCCACGCCCGATCGTTCGGAACAGCGGCCCCTTGCGATCATCGCGTAGCTCGCATCCGTCGAGGTAGGCGATCAGATATTCCTCCAGATTGTGATGGCAGGGCATCTCGTGGCGTTTGCCGCCCTTCTCATGCAACCGCACCCACAACCGGCGATTCTGCACAAACACGTCCTCCACCCGCATTCCCAGCGCAGCGCCGATGCGAGCGAACGAATAGACCATCAACCCGATTAGCGCCCGATCGCGTAAGCCCGCCGGGGTCGTCACATCGATCGTGTCGAGCAACCGCCGCGCCTCATCAGGCGCGAGGACTGGCGTCTTGCCGCGCCGGACGCTGTGCGCCGGACCGCGCACCGATGCGGCCGGGTTCACCGACACGACCTGGCCCGTCACCAGCCAGTCGAACAGGTGGCGCACACCCGCAAGCCGCTGCTTGACGGTCGGCGCGCTCACGTCGTGCCCCAGCATTTCGATCCAGGCCGCGACGTGAAGCGGCTGCACCTCGGCAATCGACGCCACGCAACGCGCATCGCACCAGGCCAAGAACTCGCCCGCTGCACGCGCATAAGCGCGACGTGTGTGCGGATTGCGGATGGTGACGGCGAAGAACTCCAGGAAGCGGAGCTGCGCGCGATCGTCGGCCGACGCAATCAGCGTCGGCAATGCCAGCGAGGGGTAGGACTGTAGGGCGAGCCGGTTCATCATCAGTCCGCGCCAGTGCTTTTCGATTTGATCGTCGAACGGAGCTTCACTTTGCGGCGCTGCTTGGGGGCGAGCGTCCGTTTCGCTTTTGTCTTGAGTGTCGTCGGAACAGCCCCCTGCTCCTCAAAATGCCTGTGCGCCTCCTTGTGACCGCGATTGAATCCTTTACGAAACCAACTCTCGGCTAGGTTTCCAATTTTCTCGCGCAGCGCCTTTCGGAGGTCTCCCTTCGGCCGTTCACCGTCGTCGCCCATGTGCGCCATGAGTTCGGTAATCGTCCTGTTCAGCGATTTCGATGCACCGATCTTCTGATGGTGGTTGCTCATGGCTGTCGATCCTGTTCCGCTTTAATCGCCCTGGCCCGCTCGATCAGCGTCTCGGCTTCCTTCACCGTCGCCGCCTCCACCTCAATATCGCCCACTTTGATCCGCACTTTTCGGCCGAGCCGCGCCGTAATCCACGATCCGACCAGCGCGCCGACTGGTGTCCCAAGTGCCGATAGGTGCAGGAGAAAGTCGCCGGTCAGCCACGAGGTGCCAGTGCCGGATTTCTGGATATAAGCTTGGCTTTGAACCTTGCGGCCATCTGCTTTCAGCGCCGCCTCGATCCCATACAGCTCCCGCTGCCGATCAGCGTCACGGTACCCGGGCTCATCGTCGACCGCGACGAAGGTCAGCTTAGCGTCGGGCCGGTCGCTGACTGGCGTGACACTTACGATTTTTGCTCCCAACATTCTAACCTTCCCCTACATTTGATAAAGGACATTATCATATGTAGAAGGGAATGTGAATCCTTGGCCTAAACGAGAGGCAGATTTGAGATACGCCACGGCTCGATCAAAACCGCTCAGCCACGATCGGCGCGGGTCTCGCGCGAACGACCGTTCTCGGGAGATGCCAGAAATCACCATAGTGTCGGGCGACCGAACGTCGGAGCGCTATGCGCGCCGACGCCGATTATGTCACCCAACTATCTCACTCGATCTTACAGATAAGGGCGCACCGTACTCCAGTTCTGGAATACAGATCGATCATTTTGGTTGTAGATCGTTGTTCATAACCTTGTTCCAAGCCGCAACGAAGTCTGTGACGAACTTTTGCTGAGCGTCGTTTTGCGCATAGACTTCAGAAACCGCACGAAGCTCGGAGTTTGATCCGAACATCAGATCAACTGGAGATGCCGTCCATCGCGACTGACCACTTGCGCGGTCCTTACCTACATACAGCGCGGGATCTTGGACAGATTTAGACCAAACGGTCCTCATATCGAGAAGATTGACAAAGAAGTCGTTGCTCAGGGTCCCTGGTCGGTCGGTTAACACGCCGACCGCCGATTTGCCGGCGTTTGCGTTCAGTGCGCGCATACCCCCGACCAGCACGGTCATTTCCGGCACCGACAGATCGAGCATGTAGGCACGATCCACTAGTGCTTCGGTCGGGGAAAGGCGATCTTTTGGATTGTAGTAATTTCGAAATCCGTCAGCTTCCGGCTCCATCGCTCTATAGGCTGCGACATCGGTTTGCTCCTGCGTGGCATCGACCCGACCAACGAAAAACGGCACACTAACATTAACGCCGCGCTCATTTGCGGCATGCTCGACTGCCGTGTCGCCTGCCAACACGATCATATCAGCCATGGATACCTGCCGCCCGCTTTTGTGGTTGAAACCATCACGAATGACGCCGAGCCTGCGCAGGACATCGGCGAGCTCCTGCGGCGAATTTGCCAACCAGTGGATCTGTGGTTCCAACCGCACGCGAGCGCCATTCGCACCCCCACGCATATCGGTTTTGCGATAGCTGGCGGCGGATGCCCATGCGGTTCGTATAAGCGCCGCGTCGGCGATGCCCGAGGCGGCAATCTCGCGCTTCAGCTTCTTGATGTCACCATCGCCGATTTGACCGCTTGATGTAGCAGGCAACGGCTCCTGCCATGCATATTCCTGCGCCGGGACGTCGTTGCCGAGATAGAAGCGGCGCGGACCCATATCGCGGTGGATGAGTTTGAACCACGCGGCAGCCCACGCCTTGTCGAAGGCCGTGGGATCGTTCTTGTAGCGCAATGCTATTACCCGGTAAGCGGGGTCCATCTTGAGCGCGAGATCAGTGGTGAACATCATCAACGGATGCGTCTTGGACGGGTCCGCCGCATCTAGCGTCATGGTGCTGGCCGACAGGACCTTAGGCCGCCACTGGCTGGCTCCCGCGGGGCTCTTGGTCAGCACCCACTCGTTATCGAACAGGTTGGACATGTATTCGTGCGTGAACTTCGCGGGCTGACTGGTCCAGGCCCCCTCAAGTCCCGACCCAACGGCGTCAGCTCCCGCTCCTGTCCCGCACTTGTTTTCCCAACCGAGACCCTGCTTTTCGACACCGAGCGCGCTGGGCGCGTCGCCCACGCAAGACTTGGGGTGGGCACCGTGGGCCTTTCCAAAGGTATGACCACCTGCGATCAGCGCGACGGTTTCCTCGTCGTTCATGCCCATGTTGCCGAACGTGGCGCGGATTTCCTTGGCGGCTGCCAGCGGATCGGGGGTCCCGTTAGGTCCTTCCGGATTAACGTAGATGAGTCCCATTTGCGATGCGGCGAGCGGCTTCTTGATGACACCCGGCGCGGTATGGCGCTGATCGGCCAACATCTTGGTTTCAGGTCCCCAATAGGTTTTATCCGCTTCCCATTCGTCGCGGCGTCCAAAGGCAAAGCCGAGCGTCTTGAAGCCCATCTGCTCCAAGGCGACGTTGCCCGTCAGCTCCATGAGGTCCGACCAACTGATCTTTGAGCCGTACTTCTGCTTGACCGGCCATAGCAGGCGACGAGCCTTGTCGAGATTGACGTTATCCGGCCAGCTGTTCAGCGGTTCGAACCGCTGCTGCGCGCCGCCAGCGCCGCCTCGGCCATCAGCCTGCCGGTACGTTCCCGCACTATGCCAGGCCATCCGGATGAAGAACGGCCCATAGTTTCCGTAATCGGACGGCCACCATGGCTGCGAGGTGGTCAGGACCGTAGCGATATCCTGTTTCAGCGCAGCAACATCGAGAGTTTCGACCTGCCGGCGATAATCATAGTCTGATCCCATTGGGTTTGATTTTGGCGACTCCTGTCGAAGCGGACTCAAATCAAGCAAATCGGGGAACCACTGCTGGTTGGTCTTGCCCTCGACCTGTGCCGACGCCGGACTTGACGCGGCAAACGGCAGGGCCGCGGCCGAGAGCAGGAATGCGGTGATCAAACGAGCTCTTGGCATGTGCAAGTCTCCGGTAAATTGGGAAAGATCGGTCGCTCGCGGTACGGTGAGTGGAGCATTGCGATGCGACTGCGTGCTTTTGAGTTTTCGGCAGGCCAAAAAGCGCCGATCGGCCCAGGGGAAGGAAGCCGACCGGCGCCTGCGACTGGCTTAACGGCGGGGGAGCCGTGCCAATGCAGCCTTGTACGCGTCGTAATGAGTGCCTTCATCCACGGCGATCTGACGGAACATCGCGGCGACTTTAGTATCGCCAGCAGCCGCTGCTTCCTTGGCGAAGTTCACGTACATCGTGACGTTCTCGTAATGCTCGCCCTTCATCGCATCCGCGAGATTGCGCGCGTCGCCGCTGCCAAGCTGAAGAGCCTGGGCCTCGCGGTCGAAATGCTCGTTCGCCTCGATGTTGGCCGAGGCCCGAAACAGCTTGGCGAGTTCGGGCTTGCCCGCGGCTTGAGCCTGATCGGCATAGCGGAGATACTTCAGGTTTGCGTACGCCTCGCCGCGCATCGCCGCTTCGAGGTTCGCCTTCGTGCTGGCAGCCAGCGGCTTGGCGGGGGATGTGGGCGCGGCAGATGCGCCGACTGTGAAGCTAGCTGCGGCGAGGATCAGGGACTTGTTCATCGTCGAAACTCCTTTGCCGCTGGAAGTGCGACCCGGCCCGTATCGACCCTGGTCCTGACGGCGACCTGACCGTGCGGTGCGAAATTTTGATTTTAGCCTGTTGTCATTAAATCGGGCGCTGTCAGGTTTCGGTCAGTCAGTCCTGCGAAAGCCAGATTACCGGGGCGGTCAGCCCCCCAATCCCAGGAGATGTCGGATGATCCGTTTCGTACCTCTAAAGCTCGCCACTGCGGTGGTCGCGCTGTCACTCGCGCCAGCGGCGATGGCTGCTCCTGTCTGTACGAAAGTGCCTCAGGCCAAGTGGATGAAACCGGCGCAGATGAAGGCCAAAGTCGCCAAGATGGGCTACCGCAACATCAAGGTCTTCCAGGTTTCCGGCAGCTGCTATGAAATCTATGCGCACACCAAGGACGGCAAGCGCGCCGAGGTCTATTTCAACCCGGTGAACGGTGCCATCGTCAAAAACAACGTCGATTGACGATGGGCAATGTCGTTCCCCGGACGCCGACCAATGGCCCTGCCCGAAAGAGCGGCAGGGTCAAGGTCTGGGATCCGATCGTCCGCATCTTTCATTGGACGGTCGCAGCTGGCGTTATCGCCAATCTCACTGTCCTGAAGCATGAAGAAACGCCACATATCTACGTCGGTTACGTCGTCGTGACCGCATTGGCGATCCGGCTTGTGTGGGGTGTCATCGGCCGCCGCCATGCTCGTTTTGCCAGCTTCGTGACAGGTCCCGTCGGGCTGCTGCGCTATTTTCGCGCGATGATCGCTCGTCGGGAGCCTCGCTATATCGGGCATAATCCAGCTGGTGCGGCGATGATCGTCGTGTTGATGCTGTTGTTGGCGATAGTCGGCTCCACAGGTTGGATGATGGGGCTAGACCGCTTCTGGGGCGTCGGTTGGGTCGAAACCGCGCACGAGGTAGCCGCCAATATTCTGATCGGAGCGGTCGCGCTTCATGTCATTGGCGCCATCGTCGAAAGTATGCGCCACCGCGAAAATCTGCCGCTCGCCATGATCACTGGCTACAAGCGCGCGCCTCTAGGGACCGATATCGACCATGCGCCTGCTGCTGATTGAGGACAATGCGAGGCTTGCGGGCTTGATCCGCGAAGGTCTGGATCGACAAGGCTTCGCCGTAGATTGGTATGAGACCGTCGAAGGGGCGGAATTGGCACTGAAGATTGCCGACTACGACTTGATGCTGCTCGATCTTGGCTTGCCGGACGGCGACGGGCTTGATCTCGTACGCAGCGTCAGGGCACGCAAGGATGTCACACCGATACTCGTCCTGACCGCGCGCGGTGGCCTCGACGACCGGGTCAACGGGCTAGACGCTGGCGCGGACGACTATCTGGTCAAGCCGTTCCAAATACCCGAATTGGCTGCACGGTGCCGTGCTCTGCTACGTCGACCAGGCGCATCGCTAGGAACGCAGCTGATCGCCGGCAATGTCGCGCTCAATTCAGCGGCTCGCTCATTTTTCGTGGCGGGGAAGCTGGTTGAAGCCACGCCGCGCGAGGTTGATCTCCTAGAGGTGTTATTACGGCGCACGGGTTCGGTCGTTGCCAAGCCTGCCCTCGAAAATGCGCTTTATTCGATGGACGCAGAAGTGACCCCGAACGCACTTGAGGCGTCAGTGTCACGGCTACGCAAACGGCTCGCCTCGGCAGGCGCCGACGTTCAGGTTCGCACTGTCCATGGTGTGGGCTATGCGCTGTTCTCGCCACCGCCTAACGATGAGTAGGTCGACCGACAGCTCGCCCGGTGCACGCAGCCCAACCTTGTTTCGCCAGATCGCAACGCGGCTGGCGGCCTTCACGTTGCTATTTGCTGCGCTCGATGTCGGCATTGTGGTCGTAACCTACAGCCGGCAGCCGGAATCGCTCGCCGAAGAATTACTGACTTTGGAAGCGGCCAAAGCTCGAACCGGCAACGCGCTGTCTCCGGAACTCCTAGCAGGACCGCCTGGCGCTGAGCGATGGTCGGCGCATTATGTCGATGCCGGCACACCCGAACTTCAGCCGATCAGAAATGTCACGCCGCCTGACGGATCGTCCACGCTGGTCGATTGGACACGACGCGAGCAGATTCCTGGCGGATACCGAATCTCCGGTGTTCGCGCCATCGACCGAGGCGACGAGCGCCGTTGGCTGGCGATGCAGTTCGAAGGAGATGGCATACGGCCTTATGTGCCGGTGATCATCAACGAGATCGTGCAACATGTAATTCTGCCCCTGATCCCGCTCTCGCTGCTGCTTCTCCTGTTTAATGTTTTTGCTGTGCGCAGAGTGCTCCATCCGTTGCGGCGTGCAGAGAGCGAGGTCGATGCGCTAGATCCTGAAAATATCCTGACCCGCTTATCCGAGCCCGCGGCGCCGCGCGAGGTCAATACCTTGGTTCGTGCGGTGAACCGCGCGCTGACGCGGCTTGACCGATCGATGGCGATCTTGCGCAGTTTCACCGCGAATGCTGCGCATGAGCTGCGGACGCCACTGGCAATCATGCAATTGTCGCTCGACCAACTGCCAGCGGGAAAGGTGCGTGACGATTTGCAGACGGACACGCGACACATGACCCGGCTGGTCGAGCAAATGCTCGACCTGGCACAAGCGGACGCCCTCGCGAATGTTGGGCATGTACCCCTCGATCTGGCAGCTATCGGTCGGGACGTGGTAGCTACGATGGCACCCAAAACATTTGCCGCACACCGCGACCTACGGTTCGCCACTACCGGGGATACGCAGGCGATCGGTCATGCCGAGGCGATCTTTCGCATTTACCGCAACCTTGTCGATAACGCGCTCAAGCATGCGCCTGGCAATACCCCGATTGATGTGTCTGCCGGCCCCGGACCTCAAATATCTGTGCGAGACTATGGTCACGGCATTGCCGACGAAGACCTGCCGCATATCTTTGAACGGTTCTGGCGCAAAGATCGGCGCGCCTCCGATGGTGCAGGCCTTGGCCTCGGCATCGTCCAGCGGCTTGTCGAAGCGCATGGCGGCACAATCATTGTCGAAAATGCACCCGGTGGGGGTGCAGTGTTTACCGTCCGTCTGCAAGCTCCGCCGGACGACCGATAATCCGATCAATTGCGCGCGACCGTGGCAGCTCGCGTTACCCTTTTTAGGTTCTCAGCGAAAGAATATGAAGTGAATATTGCAAAAATCGGTCCACCGAAACACGGCGAAGGACATTTTCTGACTCGCGTCGGGTGGCTTCGTGCAGCAGTGCTCGGAGCAAACGACGGTCTACTTTCTACCGCAAGCCTAATGGTTGGCGTTGCAGCCGCAGCGCCTGGATCGAGTCAGATCGTGCTTACTGGGGTCGCAGGAATTGCGGCGGGGGCCATGGCGATGGCTGCCGGTGAATATGTGTCGGTCAGCTCCCAAGCGGACGCGGAAAAATCGGATGTGGAGCGGGAACGTCTCGAGCATCTTGCCGATCCCGAGCATGAAAAACGCGAACTCATTGGGATCTATGTCGATCGCGGCCTCCCGATCGCGTTGGCGGAACAAGTTGCCCATGCTTTATCGGAAACTGATGCTCTTGCGGCGCATCTGCGTGACGAACTGGGCATTTCCGAGCACAGTATCGCTCGGCCAACGCAGGCCGCTATAGCCTCTGCAGCCGCGTTCGTGGCGGGAGGCATCATTCCCCTCTTGGCGGCTCTCTTTGTCGCAGGAGCTAGCGCTATCTGGGCCATTGTCGCCGTAGCTATCGCAGCGCTGGCTGTTCTAGGTGCTGCTGGAGCGAAAGCGGGAGGCGCACCGCTGGCCGTGGCCGTGACCCGCGTGGTTATTTTCGGATCGTTGGCGATGGCGATCACGGCAGGCGTAGGCCGCATATTTCATATCGCGACTGGTTAAAGGGTTATCCCTGCTGTGTTTCGGCGTGAGATTGGGGACCACCTGACCCGGTAATCGGCACCTAAACGGGGACCACAGACCGGGTCATCTATGTTCGCCTGCTGTGTTGGCTGGCGACGAGGTGGAGATGACGACCGTGGAGACGATAGGACGGATCAGGCGCGCGCATTTCGTGCAGAAGCTGTCGGTGCGGGAGATTGCGCGTCGGCTGCATGTGTCGCGCAAGACGGTGCGCAAGGCGATCGAGACCGAAGAGCCCGTGTTCACCTACACGCGGGTTGCAGAACCCAAGCCGAAGCTGGGCGGTCACGCGGCCGCGCTGGAGCAGCTGCTGGCCGAGAACGAGCGCAAGCCGCGCCGCGAGCGTCTGACGTTGATCAGGTTATACGAGGTGCTGCGCGGGCTGGGGTTTGAGGGCGGCTACGATGCCGTTCGCCGCCATGCCCGTCGCTGGCAACGCGAGGAGGCGGGGCGGACAGCGACCGCATTCGTGCCGCTGAGCTTCGATCCTGGCGAGGCGTACCAGTTCGACTGGAGCCACGAGGTGGTCGTCATGGCCGGCGTGACGACAACGGTGAAGGTCGCGCACGTCAGGCTTTCTCACAGTCGCATGTTCTTCGTGGCGGCCTATCCGCGCGAGACACAGGAGATGGTGTTCGATGCGCATGCCCGAGCGTTCGCCTTCTTTGGCGGCGTCTGCACGCGCGGCATCTACGATAATATGTCGACGGCAGTGGACGCGGTGTTCCTCGGCAAGGAGCGCCGGTTCAACCGTCGGTTCCTCCAGATGTGCAGCCATTATCTGGTGGAGCCGACCGCCTGCACACCGGCTGCGGGTTGGGAGAAGGGGCAGGTCGAGAACCAGGTCGGACTCGTGCGCGAGCGGTTCTTCACCCCGCGGCTGCGCTTTGCGAGCTACGAGGAGCTGAACGCCTGGCTGCTCGATCGCTGCATCGAACACGCCAGTGCCCATCGTCATCCCGAGTTGCGCGAGCGGACCGTCGCCGACGTGTTCGACGACGAGAATGCGGCGCTGATGCGGCTGCCGACGACCGCCTTCAACGGCTTCCATGCGCTCACCGCGACCGTCTCCAAGACGCTGCTCGTGCGGTTCGATTACAACAAGGGGTCACTGCACGAAAGTGAAGTTTACGTACGCTAAGATCGAACGAACGGCGAACGCTGACGGTGCTAACGTCGGAAGGGTATGACGACAGCCTGGTCGAGGAAGGCGCGCATACCTTCTTCATCGACGGTCTGACGGAAAGCGGCATGCGCGGCATCATCAGTCGGGAACAGGTCGTCCCAGACCGTAGACGTTCCATGCTCGTTTTCGACCTCAAGCGACCAGCCCGGCTCATTTTCCAACCGGATGATGTTCACTCTCACGGTGACGCCCTGCTCGGTGACGAAACCAGACAGGCTCGAGGTGACGATGTTGGGATCGCGTTCGTGCATCACTCTTTCCTCATGCTTTGACTGCGGTTTTAGCAGCGGTGCCTTCGAGCGCCTTGTAGAGCGCGGTTTTGCCGACCTTGAGGCGCGTGGCCGCTTCGCGAACCGTCAGCCCTGCCGCGATATGATTGCGCGCCTTACGTAATTTGTCAGGCGTGATGACCGGACGCCGACCGCCAAGGCTCCCCCGTTCCCGCGCAGCCTTCAATCCGGCGTTGGTGCGCTCGCGGATCAGGTCGCGCTCGAACTGGGCGAGCGAGCCGAAGATGTTGAACACGAGCATCCCGCCCGACGTGGTGGTGTCGATTTGCTCGGTGAGAGATCGGAAACCGACACCGCGCGCTGCCAGTTCGCCGACCTTCTCGATCAGGTGGCTCATCGAACGGCCGAGCCGGTCGAGCTTCCACACGACCAGCGTGTCGCCGGCACGCAGATAGGCAAGCGCTTCGGCCAGCCCCGGCCGATCGGTCCTCGCGCCAGAGGCGTGGTCGTCGAACGTGCGCTCGCATCCGGCTGCGTTCAGCGCATCATGCTGCAACGCGAGCTTCTGATCGCCGGTCGATACCCGCGCATAGCCGATCAGCGCCACGGTCGGTCCCGATCTGTCCGTTTTCCCATCGATTTGCATTCTTGTCCGAATCGCCATCGCGGGTCCAGAGTTGACGGACATATTCATGCTGGCCGCCAGAGGACCGTCTGACGGACAGGAGTGGAAAGGTCGTGGTGCATGGCAAGGCGGCGGTTGCTGACGAGTGAGACGCTCGCACCACATTACGATCCCCCGACCGACGAGCGGGAAATCGCCCGCCACTTCACCCTCAGCTGCGAGGATCTCGATCTTGTCGGCGAACGGAGAGGAGCATCGAGCCGGCTCGGGTTCGCTATGCTGTTGCTGTATATGCGTTGGCCGGGCCGCGTGCTGGAGGCCGGTGAGAAACCGCCGGGTGCTATCCTCACCTTTGTCGCCGATCAGATCGAGGTGCCGGCAACGGCGTTCGACGACTACGCCCGTCGCGATGAAACACGCCGTGCGCATCTCGCCCATCTCATGCAGCGGTTCGGCTATACCGCTTTCAACCGGAACCACTTTCGCGCGATCGTGGCGTTCGCGATGCCGGTTGCGCAGACTGTTGCCCAGCCGCTCCTACTCGCCGGCACGGTGATCGACGAGTTGCGACGGCGACGAGTGCTGCTGCCGCCATCGGCTGTCATCGAAGCGATCGTCAGACACGCGCGCCAGCAGGCAGAACATCTCACCCATGAAATACTGACCAGCGGCATCAAGCCGGACAAGCTGGCGGCGCTGGACGCCTTGCTGGCTCGGCGACCAGATCAGGGAACGACATGGCTGGCATGGCTGCGCAACGCGCCGCAGTCGCCGGCAGCGCGCAACATCCTGCGCCTGCTCGAACGGCTCGATCATGTGCGGACGCTCGGCCTCGATCCGTCGCGCGCCGCAATGATCCCATCGGCGACATTCGATCGATTAGCCGACGAGGCAGTGCGAATCACGCCGCAACATCTCGGCGAGTTGGCGACCATGCGCCGCCACGCGACGCTCGCGGCTGCAGCCATTAGGATCGAGGAAAGCCTGACCGACGCCGCGCTCACCATGTTCGACAAGCTGCTTGGCAGCATGGTGCGCCGCGCAGAAAACCGGACGCGCGACAAGGCGATGAGGACGGTACGCGAGATGCAGGGGCATCTACGTACTCTAACCGATAGCTGCCGCGTGCTGATCGACGCGCACTCCAAGAGCGTTGACTCCCTTGCGCGTATCGGCCGGTTTGACTGGGAGCGGTTCAGTTCCGCTGTAGCTCAGGCAGAGATACTTGTCCGTCCCGAGACGATCGACCGCACGGCCGAACTGATTGAGCTGCATCGCACGGTGAAGCTGTTCGCCGGGCAATTCCTGCGGGCGTTCGCGTTTCGCGGTGCCGGACCGGTCCAGGGCATCCTTGATGCGCTCACCATCATCGCCGATCTCTACCACACCGGCAAACGGCGCCTGCCCGACAAGGTGCCGCTGCACTTCGCGCCGGCGGGCTGGCGTCCGTTCGTGATCCGCGATGGTGTGGTCAATCGTGCGGCCTATGAACTCTGCGCGCTTTCCCAGCTTCGCGATCGGCTGCGGGCCGGCGATATCTGGGTGGCGGGCAGCCGACAGTATCGCGACTTCGACAGCTATCTCATTCCGCACGCCACCTTCGCGGCGCTGCGCGGGAAGGGGCCGCTTCCGCTAGCAATTGAGACCGGGTTCGATCGTCATATCGAAGATCAACGCGTGCGGTTCGATCGTGCAATCGAGCGGGTCACAGTGCTGGCCCGGCAAGGCGAACTGCCCCAGGTCCGGCTCGACGAAAACGGTTTGATGATCTCGCCGCTGAAGGCGATTACGCCGCCCGTAGCCGAAGCCGCGCGCCGCACTGCCTATGACCGTCTCCCCCGCGTGAAGATCACGGATATCCTGCTCGATGTGGATGCATGGACCGGCTTCGGCGACTGCTTCACCCATCGGCGCTCGGGCCGTCCGGCCGACGACCGCAATGCGTTGCTGACTGTCATACTCGCCGACGGCATCAATCTTGGGCTGACGCGCATGGCGGACAGTTGCCGAGGCGCCAGCTTACGCCAGCTCGCCCATCTGCATGACTGGCACATCAGCGAAGCCGCCTATGGCGAGGCGCTGGGGCGACTCATCGAGGCGCATCGCGCAACACCGCTCGCCGGATTATGGGGCAGCGGCATCAGCTCATCGAGCGACGGGCAGCAATTCCACGCAGGTGGGCGTGGTGCCGCGATCAGCGACATCAACGCCCGCAACGGCAACGAACCCGGTGTGTCGTTCTACACGCATATCTCGGATCAGTATGACCCGTTCGGCTCGCGGGTGATTGCCGCGACCGCAGGCGAGGCCCCCTATGTCCTCGATGGCCTGCTGTACCACCAGACAGGGCTGTCGATCGAAGAGCATTATACCGACACAGGCGGCGCGGTGATTATCTGGACAATCAATCCCACCCGGCCATTTATAAGATACTATTCAGGCGCTCGATGGCATGCGAGGTTTCCTCGC
>OFRL01000049.1_pt1 | contig 62236 bp, 56 predicted proteins | sample 1543121 | NCBI WGS metagenome assembly OFRL01 (sample SAMN07774228, study PRJEB24372) | wastewater metagenome | isolation source: Lake Maggiore Cannobio | place: Italy: Cannobio | collected 2016-01
GGTTCATCGCTCGTGGTGGTGATGGCGGCCGTTGGCATCCTGTTGAATATTTCCAGAAGCAATATTTCCGAGAGACCTGAACGCAATGTCTATTCGCCTACTGATCTGCGCCGCGGGAACCGGCGGTCACGTCTATCCGGCGCTGGCAGCAGCAGCTAGCTTTGATGCCGCGGCGCACATGGCCAAAGGATCCGAGGCAACTGTCTCGCTGCTGTGGGTGGGCACCGTGAACGGCATGGAAGCCGGGCTGGTGCGCGCAGCCAACATTCGCTTTGAAGCGGTGCGCGCTGCAGGTGTTGTGGGCCGCGGCCTATGGGGTGGTTTGGCTGGCTGCCTGCAGCTGGCGCTCGGCATTGTGCAGGCACTGCTAATCATGCGGCGCGAGCGTCCGCATGCGGTGCTAGTGACCGGCGGTTACGCGGCTGTGCCCGTGGCGCTGGCTGCTTGGCTGCGGCGCGTGCCGGTGCTGGTGTACCTGCCCGACATTTTGCCGGGCCAGGCCGTGCGCTTTGTGGCGCGGCTTGCCACGCGTGTATGCGTGACGATGGACGAAAGCATTCGTGCATGGCGTGTGCCGGCGGCACAAGTAACCGGCTATCCCGTGCGCCCGGAATTGCTGCGGGCGCGCGAGCTGAGCGCTGCCAGCGCCCGCCTCCAGTTGCATCTGGAGCCGGCGCGCACAACCCTGCTGGTGCTTGGTGGCAGCCAGGGTGCGCGCAGCATCAACAATGCATTGCTGGCAGCGGCTCCAGAATTGGTTGCCAACGGCTTGCAGATTTTGCATGTCACCGGCGCACGCGACTGGCCGGAGCTGCAGCATGCCCGCGAATTGATGAGTGTGGAAACAAAAGCCGGCTATCGCAGCGTGGCTTACCTGCAGACGGAGATGGGTGTTGCCTTGCGCGCCGCTGACCTCGTGGTTGCGCGCGCAGGCGCATCCTGCCTTGGAGAGTTCCCGCTGTTTGGGCTTGCATCCATTCTGGTGCCGTATCCGTATGCGCGCCGCCACCAGCAGGCCAATGCAGACGCGATGGTGGCGCGCGGAGCGGCCGTGCGCCTGGACGACGAAAACGTGGCCGCCGAATTGCTGCCGCAAATATTGGGGCTGGTGGGCGATGTGCCGCGCCTGGCGGCGCTGCGCAGCAACGCGTTCAAACTTGCGCAGCCGGCTGCGGCGGAAAGTTTGGCGAACGCGCTGCTGCAGTTGGTGCCTGGTGATGCGCAATGCTGAGCCTGCCGGTTGTATTTTGGATGCAGCTGCTGCTGTTTGGCCTGATTGGCTCGCTGCGCGGCTGGGCGCGGGAGATGCTCGTGCTGTGCGGTTTGATTCTGGCGCTCTTTCTGAATTCAGTCATCGTGCAGTTTGTGCCGGGTGCAGCAGAGCTGCTCAGTTCGCAAACTCCCGTGGCGCAGTTCGGCGTGCGGGCCATGTTTCTTTGCGGCCTGGCATTCTTTGGCTATCAAACACCAACCCTCTCGGCTGCGATTGCCGAGAAGACGCGCCGCGAAAAATTGGAAGACATGCTGCTGGGATTTTTTCTCGGTCTCCTGAACGGCTACTTGCTGGCTGGTGCGCTGTGGTTCTACCTCGATGCCACCGGCTACCCCATCAACGGCGTGCTGCCGCCAATTGAGGATGTGAGCAAGTGGCTGCAGTACATGCCGCCGGTGTTGCTTGCGGCGCCGTATATTTATTTTGCGGTGGGCTTGGTGTTTTTGTTTGTCATCGTGATGTTTGTCTAGCGTGATGAAGCACTTTCATTTGGTGGGAATTGGCGGCGCCGGACTTTCCGCAATTGCGCGGGTACTGCTGGAGAGCGGCCAGCTTGTGAGCGGCTCTGACGAGCAAGAGACTGAATTCACCGCGCGCTTGCGCGCCAGCGGTGTGCGGATATTTATCGGGCATGCTGCGCAAAATATTGCGGGCGCAGAACTGGTGCTGGTGTCATCGGCGGTGGCAAGCGCAAACCCGGAGGTGGTGGCTGCGGTGCAGGCGGGGCTGCCCGTGGTAAAGCGGCAGGACTTTGTGGGCGGGATGATGGCAGAGCGCGTGGGGCTGGCAATTGCCGGCACACATGGCAAAACTACAACGGCTGCCCTGACGGCGTATCTACTGAGCCGCGCGGGGCAGCAGCCGTCATTCATTGTCGGCGGTTTGATTAGCGACCTGGATACAAATGCGCGCCATGGCACAGGCCTGCCGTTTGTTGTTGAAGCAGACGAATACGACCGCATGTTTTTGGGTTTGCGGCCGACAGTGGCGGTGGTCACAAATGTTGAGCATGACCATCCTGATTGCTATCCGACATTTGCCGAGATGCAGGCAGCATTTGACGAGTTTGCGGCGCTTGTGCCTGCGCAGGGTGTGTTGATAGTTTGCAATGATGATGCGGGTGCGCGGGCGCTGGCGCAAAGTGCGCGCAAGCGCGGCACGCGCGTGGTGACCTATGGACTGCAAACTGGCGCGGACTGGCGCGCAGAGCTGCTGCAGCCCAACAGCGCTGGCGGCTGCGATTTTCTGGTGAGCCATGCCGGGCGCGAACTGGGCTTGGCGCGCACGCGGCTGGCCGGAGACCACAACGTATGCAACGCGCTGGCGGCGCTGGCAGCCGTTGATTATTGTGGCGTGCCGTTTGCAACTGCGCTGCCGGCGTTGCGCGCGTTTCGGGGGGTGGGGCGGCGTTTTGAGGTGAAGGGCGAAGTGCATGGAATAACTGTTGTGGATGATTACGCGCATCATCCAACGGAGATCCGCGCAACACTGGCGAGTGCGCGGCAGCGATTTCCGGGCCGCCCGCTGTGGGCAATGTTTCAGCCGCACACCTACAGCCGCACACGGGCTTTGATGGCGAACTTTGCATCCAGCTTTGGGGATGCGGACCATGTGGTGGTTAGCGACATTTATAGCGCGCGCGAGGCGTCGGATGCGGCGCTCTCGAGTGCTGATCTGATTGGCGCGATGCAGCATGCTGATGCGCAGTATGTGGGTGGGCTGGAGGCTGCGGCGCATACGCTTGCGCAGCGCATGCGTCCCGGCGACGTGCTGCTGACGCTGGGCGCGGGTACCAGCCATAAGGTGGGCGAGCTGGTGCTGGCCGAGCTGCGGCATGCAATGGTGGACGCGGAATGATGATGGCGCCTGCTGCCCGGATGGATGGCCTGCGCGCTGCGTTTGGCGACCGGTTGCTGTGCGCGGAGAATTTGGCGCGCTACACCTCCGCCCGCATTGGCGGAGCTGCAGACTTTTTTCTGGCGGTGCAGTCTGCTGCAGAGCTGGAGCAGGCCGTACGGCTGGCGTGGGCGGCCGCCATGCCATTTCGGGTGCTGGGTGCGGGCTCCAATGTGCTTGTGTCCGATGCGGGCTACCGCGGGCTGGTAATCCACAACGATGCACGCGCAATCACCTTCCGTGAGGAAGCTGGCGCGATTGTAGTGCGGGCCGAGGCCGGCGCGTCTTTGCCCACGCTGGCGCGCTTGTGCGTGGCACGCGGGGCCGCTGGCTTGGAGTGGGGCGCCACCGTGCCGGGCACGGTGGGGGGCGCTGTTTTTGGCAACGCCGGTGCGCATGGCGCGGATGTTTCGTCCAATTTGGTGCTGGCAGAAATCTTGCACCGTGATGGGGGCGTGGAGCGCTGGTCCGCCGCAGACTTGGCTTTGGGCTACCGCGCAAGCCGTTTGAAGACGGAGCCGGATAGCGCCGTCGTGCTGGCAGCCGAGTTCAGGTTGGTGCCTGAGACGCCCGCCGCGCTGCAGGTGCGCGTCGATGCTTTTATTGCGCAGCGCCGCAGCACGCAGCCGCCGGGCGCCAGCATCGGCTCAATGTTTAAAAACCCGGCGGCGGATTTTGCCGGGCGATTGATAGAAGCAGCCGGACTGAAAGGCGCGCGGCTTGGCAATGCGCAGATTTCTGCGCTGCACGCAAACTTTTTTGTGAACCTGGGCGATGCCCGGGCGGGCGATGTTTATGCGTTGATTGAGCTGGCGCGCAGCACTGTGCAGCAGCAGTGCGGGGTTGTGCTGGAGCTTGAGATCGGGCTGCTGGGCGAGTTTGCGGATGTGCTGAGCGTGTCTGTTGCGGATGCCCATGTCTAAGGCACGGCTAAAGGTGGGAATTATTTTTGGGGGACGTTCGGGGGAACATGCAGTGTCGTTGATGTCTGCGCGCTCGGTGGCGCAGGCTGTTGATCGCAGTAAATATGATGTAACCATGATTGGCATTTCCAAGGCTGGCCACTGGATTGGGGGCGACGACCCGCTGCGCACGCTGGAGCACGGCGGACAGGATGCGCCGGGCGCTGCGCTGCTGGGTGTGCCGCGGCATGGCGCATTGATGAGCCTCAGTCCGGCTGAGGCGCAGGGCGAGCTGCACCTGGCGCCCGTGACGGAACTGGATGTGTTGTTTCCGCTGGTGCATGGAACCTATGGCGAAGATGGCGCGCTGCAGGGCCTTTTTGAACTGGCAGATGTGGCGTACGTTGGTGCTGGTGTTGTGGGATCCGCACTGAGCATGGACAAGGGAATTTTTAAAACGGTGATGAGCGCTGCGGGCCTGCCGGTGTTGCCGCACTTGCTTGTGCTGCGGTCGCAGTTTGAGCAGCAGCCGGAGCAGGTTATGGCGCAGTGTGAATCCGCGCTGCACTACCCGTTGTTTGTGAAGCCGGCCAACCTTGGGTCATCGGTGGGCATCTCGCGCGCCGATGACGCAGACGGGCTGCGCGCGGCGCTGGTGGAGGCTGCGCGCTGGGACCGGCGCCTTGTGGTGGAGCAGGGCATCGATGCGCGCGAAATTGAAGTCAGCGTGCTGGGCAACGAGCTGCCGCAGGCATCGGTTGTTGGTGAGATCCGGCCGCGGCGCGGTTTTTACGATTACATCGCCAAATATGTCAGCGGTGATTCAGAGCTGCTGATTCCGGCGCCGCTCAGCCCGCAATTGACCGAGCGGGCTCAGGCGCTGGCGGTTGAGGCGTTCAAGGCTGTGGATTGCGCCGGTATGGCGCGCGTGGATTTTCTGCTGGACAAATCATCGGATGAACTGTGGCTCAACGAGCTCAACACAATTCCGGGATTTACCGAGATCAGCATGTATCCCAAACTTTGGGCAGCATCGGGAGTGAGTTATCCGGAGCTGATTGACCGCTTGATTGAGCTTGCCGTAGAGCGCAAAGCGGACCGCGACCGTACAGAACACGCATTCGAGGTGTAGCATGCCAAGAAAAATAATCTCAAAGAGCGGGCCGGTCGCAGCGGTCACGCGCGCAGACCTGGTGCGCCAGCGCCGCAACCGCGTACCGGCTGCGGCGGCTGCGGCGGTGGTGCTGCGTTCGCCGCAGGAGCTGCTGATTGCGCGCCAGCGCCGCATCAAGTCTCCGCGCGGCAGCGCAGTCGCGCGCGAGCATGGCATGACCTGGGGCGCGGTGGCCGCCGTTCCGTGGCAAATGCCCACGCTGACCCTGCCCAAGTTTCAACTTGGGTGGCGCATCGCCAGCTTTGCACTGGCCGCGCTGTGCAGCGCTGTGATGGGCTACATGCTGCTGGCGCCGGCTTTTTTCGTGGGCGACATTAACCTGGCCGGCAATGCCTATGTGGATGCCCAGGAAATTTCTGCGGCTGCCAACGCCCATGATATGAACATCTTATGGCTTGACCCAGTGCAGATGATTGCGCGCCTGCAGGCGGTGCCGGGTATTGCTTCCGCCAAGGTGTTTGTGGATTGGCCGCCGAGCGTGGCAATTGAGGTGGTGGAGAAGCAGCCGCAATTGCTTTGGCAGCAGGGCTCAGTGGGCATGTGGGTGGATGGCAGTGGAGATGTATTCCCGGCGCGGGCAGAGGTGGCCGGGCTGCTGCCGATTATTGTGGATGATGCGGTTGCTCCGCTAGAAGCCGGCAAGAGCCCGCCCATGGCGGCAATCGCCGGGGCGCTGCAGCTGCGCAGCTTGCGGCCCAACATCGAGCTGCTGCATTACGAAACCGCGCGCGGCCTTTCCTATCAGGACGGGCGCAACTGGCGCGGCTACTTTGGCACGGGCACGGACATGCAGGTGAAACTCGCGATCTACGAGACGCTTGTGGAAAACCTGCAGCAGCGTTCCATCCGGCCGCGTGTGATTAGTGTTGAGAATCCGCAGCTGCCGTATTACCGCTAAAAGCGCGCAACAGAAATTTTCCCAGGAGCAAAGAAACATTATGGCAAAGCCAATTATCACGGCGATTGATGTGGGCACGCACAAGGTGTGTGCGCTGATTGCGGAGGTGCATGACAACAATGAGCTTGAGGTGCTGGGTGTGGGCATTGAGCCGTCGCGCGGCATGCAAAAAGGCGCCATCTCCAATGTGGATGAAGCCAGTACGGCAGTTGCAAATGCGGTTGAACAGGCTGAGCGTTCGTCAGGTTTGGAAATTGGCGCTGCGTTTGTAAGCCTCGCGGGCGCGCACGTGGGTGCAACCAACAGCCGCGGTGTGGTGGGCATCGGTGGCAGCCGGGCAATTGAGCAGGCCGATATTGACCGGGCGCTGGAAGGCGCGCAGGCAATTCCTGTTCCGCACAATCGCGAAGTGCTGCACATTATCCCGCGCAGCTTTATTGTGGACGGGCAGGACGGCATTCGCTCGCCGCTTGGCATGCACGGTTTTCGGCTGGAGGTGGAGGCGCATATTATCAGCGTCAGCAAGACCGTGCTGCAAAATGTTACCAAGTGCGTGGAGAACGCCGGCGTGGCGGTTGAACAAGTGGTCATCAACCCGCTGGCCTCGGCTGAGGTGGCGCTCACAGAAACGGAACGCGAGATGGGCGTACTGGTTTGTGATATTGGCGCCGGCACCATGGACATTGCAATTTATATTGAGGGCAACGTCTGGCACACGGCGGTGCTCCCTGTCGGCGGCAAGCTGATCACTTCAGACATCGCGCATGGCCTGCGGCTGCCGTATGAGGTGGCGGAAGCCGTGAAGCTGGAACACGGCCATGCACTTGCTTCGGATGTAACGAAAGGCAGTAACTTTAAGGTGCAGCCATTCGGGCTGGTGGAGCCAGCTCAGGCGGTGAGCCAGTTAGAGCTGGCGCAGATTGTGCAGCCGCGTGTGGAAGAAATTTTTGAGCTGGCGCTGCAGGAAATAAAACGCTCTGGCTATGACGGCATGCTTTCTGCCGGGGTGGTGCTGACGGGCGGCACGGCGCGCTTGCCCGGCATCCGCCAGCTGGCCAGCAGCGTGATGCAGCTGCCGGTGCGGCTTGTGGAGCCACCACAGCTGCGCGGACTGGTCGATCGAATTTCGGGCCCGGAGTTCTCGACAACGGTTGGCTTGCTGCATTGGGCAGCGCGGACTGTAGCTTTGCAGCCGCACAAGGTGGAAGGCGGATTCTTCCACTGGCCGCAGGGTGTCTTTGCATCAGCGTTCGGCTGGGTCCGCAACAACCTGCTGCCGTGATGTTGGCAGCAATGATTTGCCTGTATTGTTGGAAGATTGTCTGTATAATTAGTTTGGAGAAACAGTATGTCTAATTTTGTAGCACCGAAGAGCAAATGGTCTGGAAAAAGTTTGGGCAGCGGTTCAGCCGAACTGCCGCCGGCGGGCGCAGGCGGCCTTGTGCCAGTCGTTGGCAATGAATCTACGGCAAGAATCAAGGTTGTTGGAGTTGGCGGTGCCGGATGCAACGCCATCAATCGCATGATTCAAGAAGGCATTGAAGCTGTTGATTTTGTGGCCATCAACACAGACGGACAGGCGCTCCAAAACTGTTTAGCGCCGACCCGCGTACGGATCGGCGAAAAACTTACCAAGGGCCTGGGGGCTGGCGGTGACCCGGAGAAAGGCGCAAAAGCGGCCGAAGAGTCGAGTGAGGCAGTTTATGCCGTGCTGAAGGGTGCCGATATGGTGTTTGTGACTGCGGGCATGGGTGGCGGCACCGGAACCGGCGCTGCGCCGCTAGTGGCGCAGATGGCCAAGGAGTTGGGCGCGCTGACGATTGGCGTGGTCACCCGGCCGTTTAGCTTTGAAGGCGACAGACGCAAGGCCTCAGCTGAAGGCGGGATTCTCAAAATGAGGGAGAAGGCCGACACATTAATTGTGATTCCCAACGACCGCGTGCTGCAGTTGGTGGACAAGAATGCGAGCATGACCGATGCATTCCGCATGGCCGACAGCGTGCTCTATCAGGGCGTGCAGGGCATTGCCGAGCTGATCTCCCAGCATGGATTGATCAACGTGGACTTTGCAGACGTAAAAGCAATCATGGGCGAGGGTGGCGCGGCATTGATGGCTATTGGCCGGGCCAGTGGCGAAGACCGCGCGCGCTTGGCTGCTGAAGAAGCCATGAACAATACGCTTTTGGATGTTACGATTGATGGTGCCCGCGGAATTTTGTTCAGCATAACTGGTAGTGAGTCCATGACGCTCCACGAAGTTAACCTGGCTGCTGCGATCATCAAAGAGTCTGCGCATCCGGATGTGAACCTCATCTTCGGCGCAACTATCGATGCGTCCATGGGCGATGAAATCCGAATGACAGTGATCGCAACCGGGTTTGACCGGCGTGTGCCTGCCCCGCGGCGGCAAATTGCGGATGATGTTGCGAGGGGCGGGGGGCGCATACCGGATGGCGCGAGTGTCGAGCCGCTGGTTGACGCGGGTGCTACACCGCCCGCAACTCCGTTTGCGCCACTGGCGCCGGCACCGATTGGTGGCGCGGGCGAGGCATTCAGAGCGCACACTGTGGACTTAAATTCCAGCAAGTTGGATATCCCCGCATTTTTGCGCCGTAAGTAATTAGCGCGGCGGCGCTGTGCGCCGCTTGTTTGGCAGGCTGCATGGCACCTGCCCCGGTTGTACCGGTAACCAATAGGTTACTCGGTGCACCGGGGCAGGTTCGTTTAATGCCGCTACTTTCGGCTGATTACGCGCACTATTTGCCGTGCGTATAGGCAAGGCAATTTGCGCAATTCCATCTTAAATCATTCAAATAATGCTTGCTGGCTGCCATCAAAATCCTAATGCGCGTGATAGACTTTCGCCCTCTGACCTCCCGCATAGCGGAACTTCAGATTGGGTTGCGGTATATATGGGGGAAGATCTGGCCGGCGGTGGCTGGCCAATAGTTTCGGGAGGGTGCGGGTGCTTTGTCCGTTTTGTAATTCTGACACCACGCAGGTGGTGGATACGGACCATGATAGTCGTGGCGGCGTGCGCCGCCGGCGCAAGTGTGTAAAGTGCAACCAGCGCTTTACTACCCATGAGCGCGCCGTGCGCACGACTCCGTATGTAGCCAAGCGTGACGGCCGTACGGAGCCGTTTGATCGGGAAAAATTATTGCGTGGAATTCGGGTGGCGTGTGCCAAGCGCCCGGTTTCGGAAAGCCAGATCCAGCGCATGCTGGATGGGATTGAAGCGCAGTTGCAGATGCGCGGCAAGCCGGATGTGCCCGGCCGGGTGATTGGCGACATTGTAATAGCAGGCTTGAAAGAGCTGGATCACATTGCGTACATTCGGTACGCAATTGTGTACCTCGGCCTGGATGACTTGCATGCAGTGCGCAAAGAGATTGATGACTTGCTGGCGGGCGAGGGCACGGCTGCCGTGCGGAGGTAGCCGGTGTGTTGGCGGGCGGGATTGCATCCGCCCCGTGTGTTATTTGTAGTCTAATTTTTTATAGGGAAGCGCCATGTTACAAACCGACCGGACATCGACTCAAACGAAGGGACGCAAGGCTGCAGCTGCCAAAACGCTGAAGCCGGCTGCCCAGCTGTCAGCTAACGCGCGCACGGTGCTCGAGAAGCGCTATCTGCGTCGCGGCCCTGACGGCCGCCCGATTGAGACAGTGGAGGAGATGTTCTGGCGTGTGGGTTCAAACGTGGCGCTGGCCGAGGCAGAGTGGGGCGGTGATACCCAGCTGGTGGCCGAACAGTTTTATGATTTGGTGAGCGCGCTGCGCTTCCTGCCAAACTCGCCAACCTTTACCGGCGCAGGCACCCCGCTGGGACAACTGGCCGCGTGCTTCGTGCTGCCAATCAATGACGACATGGGGCGCGACTCGGCCGGCATCTTTCAGACACTGCGCGATGCGGCTCTCATCCAGCAGACGGGCGGCGGCAACGGCTTTTCGTTTTCGCGCTTGCGCCACCAGGGCGCCGCGGTGAAGTCATCCGCCGGGGTGGCCACCGGGCCGGTGGGCTTCTTGCGCGTATACGACCGCGCCTTTGGTGAGATTGCGCAAGGCGGCACCCGCCGTGGCGCGAACATGGCTGTGCTGCGCGTGGACCATCCGGATGTGCGCCAGTTCATCGGCTGCAAGCGTGACGAAAACCAGATTACCAACTTCAACATTTCTGTTGGCATCACCGACAAGTTCATGGAAGCAGTGCGTGATGACAAGACATTTGATCTGCTGGCACCGGACAGCGGCCAAGTGGTGGAGACTTGCCGCGCGCGCGAGCTGTTTGAAATGATTGTGGAGCAGGCGCACCATAATGGCGAGCCCGGCGTGCTGTTTTTGGATGCGGCCAACCGCACCAATCCGGTGCCGCATTTGTACACGCTTGAGGCTACCAACCCGTGCGGCGAGCAATGGCTGGGACCTTATGAAAATTGCTGCCTTGGTTCCGTCAATCTGGCCGAGCACTTTGGCGCCGACCACACGCTGGACTGGGACAAGCTGCGCGAGTCGGTGGTGCTGAGCACGCGCTTTTTGGATGATGTGGTAACAGCAAACGCTTATGTGCCGGCTGTGCCGGCGCTGCGCGAGGCAGCCTACAAGGCGCGCCGCATTGGCCTCGGCATCATGGGCCTGGGCGACCTGATGTACCACATGGGCGTGCGCTACGGCTCGCTGCAGTCGCAGGACCTGTGCGGCCAGTTGATGGAGTTTGTGCGCTACCACTGCATGCTCACAAGTGTTGATCTGGCGCGCGAACGCGATGCATTCCCCGCCATCACGGGCAGCATTTATGATCCAAAGAACTTGAAGTGGGTGCCGCCGCAGCCGCTGCGCGTATCTGCCGCGGAGTTTGGCCGGCCGGCATTGGACTGGGATGTTGTGGTGGAGGGCATTCGCGCGCACGGCATCCGCAATGCGGCGCAAACCACAATTGCCCCCACCGGCACAATTGCAACCGTTGCCGGCTGTGAGAGCTACGGCTGCGAACCAGTGTTTGCACTTTCCTATATCCGGCACGTGAATGACAACGGCCGTGACCTGAAGCTGACCTATACCAGCCCGCTGTTTGAGCGCGCGCTGCTGGCGAGCGGACTGAACGAAAGCGTGCGCATGCGCATCATCGAACAGGTTCTTTTAACAGGTTCGTGCCAGGAAATTGCAGAGGTGCCCGCGGACATCCGGCGCGTGTTTGTAACTTCGCAAGACATTAGCGCCGAAGAACATGTACAGATGCAAGCGGCGCTGCAGGTATTTGTGGACAACAGCCTTTCGAAGACCTGCAACTTTCCGCCCGGTGCCGCACGCGATGATGTGGCCCAGGCTTACATGAGCGCGTGGGAGCTGGGCTGCAAAGGCCTCACGGTTTATGTTTCCGGGAGCCGGGAGAAGGTTGTGCTGGAGACGCTGGAAACCGCAGGCTCCAAGGAACTGCAAACCAGCGAGCCGCCCACACTTTTCCGTGAGCCGAAGAAGCCGCGCCCCGGCCGGCTATATGGCGTCACGCATGTAGTGGATACACCCGTAGGCAAGAGCTACGTCACCATAAACGAAAGTGACAAGCAGGATCCATTCGAAGTGTTCATCAGTACGGCCAAAGCCGGCACGGACATCTCGGCCATCTCCGAGGCGATTGGCAGGCTGGTGTCATTTGTGTTGCGCATTGCATCGCCGGTTGCGCCACGCGAGCGCCTGGCCGAGGTTGTGCGGCAACTGGATGGCATCGGCGGCAGCCGCTCACTCGGCTTTGGCCCCAACCGCGTGCGATCGCTGCCGGATGGTGTCTCGCGTGCGCTGGCAAATTATCTGGCGGAAGCGAACCCCGTGCCCGCTGGCGATGTGGAAAGCACCGGCGCGCAGCTGGAAATGAAACTGGGCGACTTGTGTGCAGAGTGCGGTGAGGCCGCAGTGGTAAACGAGGAAGGTTGCCGCAAGTGTTACAGCTGCGGCCACAGTGAGTGCTGAAAGCGCGCTGCAGAACTTGATTGCACAGCGGGGGAGCCGGCGGGACTCCCCCGCTTTTGTTTAAGGGCTGGCGGGCAGCAGCCACGCGCTTGGGCGCAGTGAACTGCAGTTTGCTTCCGCAACACGCGCGCTGCCCAGCTGCTGCACCTGCTCCAGCACCGCAGCGGCCGCAGCCCGCAGTGCGGGCGTATTTACACCGCGGCATGCGGGTGACAGCGGTGCCAGCCACTGGCGTGCGCGCCAGAACATCTTGACGGCACCGTTGTAATTGCCGCGTTCAATCTGCAGGCATGCCACGGCAATTTGCAGCAGCCCGCGGTACAGCTCCCGGCCGGGTCCAGCTTCCGCCTTCCATGCATGCTCTAGTTCCTCATGCGCCGCAAAATAGTTTCCCGCCTCAAACAGCTGCAAGCCCGATTGCGCAATGGCTGACATGGCTTCGGCGCAGCCCGCTGCGATGGCTTGCCAGTCCGGTGTGCGCGCGTATTTTTGAATAAGCTGCGGCAGAGCCTGCGTGAAGCGCCCTTTGCCGACAACCGCATCTGCGCCCACATCGCGCGCGCGTGCACTGCGCCCGATGTCCACGTGGCTGCCGTAACACAGGATGGGCAGGCGGCGCGTTGCCGAAGCGGACTTGAGGGCCGCAATCCACAGCTCCCACGGCAGAGTGCTGCTGTCAATGTCGAAAATTAACAACGCCGGCTGCAATTGTGAAAGCCAGTCCAGCAGGCTGGCGCTGCTGCCGGAAAGCGCTTCACCGCTGGCTGCTGCGGGGCTGGGCGCCCCGGGCAGCGCATCTGCGCGCTCCAGCAAGTGCATGCGAAAGCCGGCAATGTGCGCCGCATTTTCAATGCGCGTACTGAAGAACAGATCGCTTACGAATGCCACCAGCAACGGCGCGGCTTGCTGCATGGTGCGATTATACTGACGGCCTGCATGTTAAAATTATTTGGCAGCGGCGTGCGTCAACAAAATATTTCTTTATGACCCCCGATGTGGCTGTGTTGGTGTTGCTGGTTGGAGCCGGCACCGTTTTAGCCGGCTTGCTGCCGGGCTTTCGGTTTACCGGCGCGCTGGCTGCGCTTACTGCGCTGCTGGCGCTGGTGGCGGTGCTGTTGATGGGCTTTTGGCTGCCGGCTGCGTATACGCTCGCGGAGTGGCCGGGCGGCGCACTGCGGCTGGCGGCGGAGCCGCGGTCTTGGCTGTTTGCGCTGGCTTACCTTGTGGCGTTGTTTGGCCTGCAGCTCAGCGGCGCGGTGCGCAGCGGCGGCCGCCGAGTGGCAGTGCGCTTTTGCAGTTTGCTGGTTGCAGCTGCCGGCGTGGCAGCAATTTTTGCGGCGGACTTGCTTGCGCTCGCTGTCGCTTGGGCGGCACTAGACCTGGCAACTTTTGCGCTGGGGCTGGCGGGGAAGGAAGCCCATGCGCCGGGCCCAGCCGGGGTTACGCCAAATACGATGCGGCTTGGGATTAACTTTGCTGCGCTGGCTGCACTGCTGGTAGCAGCGCTGGGTGCACCGCAGGCTGCCGGGCTGGCGCTGGGCAGCGCTTTGCTGCCAGAGCGCACAATTGCATGGCTTTGGATTGCGGCTGCGCTGCGCCTGCACTTGGTACCGTTGCATCTTGGCGGGCACCCGGGTGGCGGTGAGCAGCGGGGCAAGGCAGCACTGCTGCTGCTGGCGCCGCTGGCTGGCACAACGCTGCTGCTGGCTGCGCTGGCCACGCGGCCGCCAAATGCGGCGCTGGCTGCCGTGCTGAGCGCAGCCGCGCTGGCGTCTGCGCTGTACGGCAGCTGGCTGTTTTACTGCAAGCCGGATGATGCTGATGCGCTTGGGAACCTAGGCGTGGCCTTTGCGGGCTTGGTGGTGCTGGTGGCGCTGCATGCCGGCAGCGCGGCTGCGCCCGGTGTAATGTTGTTGGGTGTGATGGCCATAATTACGAGTGCGACACTTTTTACATACATGGGTTTTGCGCGCAGTGATGCGGTGTGGGTTGCAGCTCCCGTGTTGGCAGCGGCCATCATGGCCGGGCTGCCGCTCACAGTGGGATTTGCCATGGTTAGAACTGTAGCGGCGGGAATGCTGAGTAATTCAGCACCATGGTGGCTGCTTTTATTTTTAGTGGCACTAATGTTGATGGCAGCGGGCACACTGCGGCAGGCGCTGCGGCCGGGTGCCGCGCCAAACTGGAGCGAGCCGTTCACGAGCACGGCGTATCTGTTTGGGTTGGGGGCGCCGCTGGCATTTGCGGTGGCGGTGGGCAGTGCGCCGGATGCGCTGGGCCGCATGCTTGGTACGGCGGATGGCACAACGCAGCCGGCTGCGAATTTGCTGGCCGTGGGGTGCGTGCTGCTGGTGAGCGGCGCGGCGCTTGTGCTCTGGCACTTGCGGCCGGTGGTTGTGGGTTGGATGCGGCGCTGGCTTGGAGCGCCGGAGTTTCCGGGTTGGCAAAGTTTGTACGCGGGTGCGTGGCAGGGATACCGCAGCAGCGGGCGCACGCTGCGCGTAGCCGCTGCCGTGCTGGAGGGGGACGGCGGCGTGTTGTGGATGCTGGTGGGCGCGCTGCTGGCGGTGCTGTTGGTGGAGTTGTAGATTTGCCAACTTTTGCGGAGCTGGTGGCGCGCCTTGGCACGCTGGTAATTTTGCCGGCACTGGCTGGTGTGGGCCTGACGTTGATCACGCTCATTCTGCTGGATGAGCGGCGGATGGTGATTGGCGCCTTTGCAGTTCAATCCGTGCTTGTGGGCTTGCTGCACACGCGCGTGCTTGCGGCGCAGTTGGCGGGCATCAAGATGCTGGTGGGCTTGCTGGCAGCGCTGGTGCTTTACACAACCGCGCATCAATGCGCCGCGCTGGACTTTGCAGCCGGAGCACAGCCGGGGGCGGGCGGCTGGCGTGACTCAGCGGTGCTGCGGCGCCTGCCATTCCGGGTGTTTGCCGCCATTCTGGCAATGGTGTTGGGGGCGCAGCTGTACGCGCGCATGACGCCGGCACTGCCGGGCATTGAAGGGCCGGTGCTGCAGGCCGCAGCGCTGCTGGTGTGCCTTGGGCTGCTGAGCGTGGGCCTCACCAGTGAGCCGCTCAAGACCGGCTGCGGGCTGCTTAGTATTCTGCAGGGCTTTGGAATTTTTTATGCTGCGGTTGAGCCGGCGCTGGCGGTGATCTGGATGATGGCGGCGGTGGATTTGGCCGTGGCTGTGGCCGTAAGTTATCTGGCGCGCATGCAACCCGCAGCGGAGCCGGACGGCAGCGCGGCATGAGCGTGCCGCTGCTGTTTATGGCGGTGCCGGTGGCAGCGGCTGCGCTGTGTGCGCTGCTGTGGCGCTGGAGCTGGCTGCAAAGCATGCTTGCGTGCGTTACGGTTTTGCTGCTGGCTGTGCTGGCGCTGCAGATCCCGCTCGATCAGCTGGCGGTTGTGGGTGGCAGCGATGTGCGCTTGAGCGCCAGCTTCAATATTTTCGGGCGCGCGTTTGTGTTTGCAGTGGAAGACCGGCCGGTGCTTGTGTTTTATTTTATGGCGGCGCTGCCGTTTTTTATGTGCGGGCTGGACGGGCGGCTGACGGGCAGCTTTGTGCCGGCGGCGCTGCTGTTGCTGCCGCTGCTGGCGGCTACCATCTTTGTGCAGCCGCTGCTGTTTGCGGCATTGTTTTTGGAGCTGAGCGCTGCGCTGGCGGTGCTGCTGCTGGCGGATGGCGCGCACCGTGCGGCGCGGGGTGCGTTGCGGCTGCTGGTGACGGTGACGCTGGGCGTGCCGTTCATTCTGCTTGCGGGTTGGCAGCTGGAGCTGGCGGGTTCCGGGCCGGAGAGCACGCAGTTCCTGACGCAGGCAAGTTGGGCGCTATGCGCCGGCTTCGCCATCATGCTGGCAGCAGTTCCCTTCCATGGCTGGGTGCCGGCAGTGGGGCAGGAAGCTCCCGCAGTTGCGGCTGCGTTTCTGTGGGCGTTTCTGCCCGCAGCCGTACTTTTATTTTTGATGGATGCGCTGGCGCAATTTGACTGGCTGCGCAACAGCGCGCTGTTGTTTGCAATGCTGCGGTTTGCGGGCACCGGCCTGATTGTGGTGAGCGGTACGCTGGCATTTGCGCAGCGCAACTATGGCCGGTTGGCGGGCTACGCGGTGCTGGTGGAGTGGGGCGCAATCCTGCTGGCGGTGGGAACGCGCACGCCGGCCGGGCTGGTGGCTGCGGCGGCGCTGCTGGTGATGCGCGTGCCGGCGCTGGCGGTGTGGGCGGTGGGTGTGGGCGCGCTGGCCGCTAGCGGCGATGCAGATGTGGACAGCTTGCGCGGCCGCGCGCATGCGCAGCCATTTGCCACGCTGGCGGCGCTGGCCGGCGGGTTGTCGCTGGCCGGCTTGCCGCTGACGGCCGGTTTCGCTGTGCGCTGGACCGTGCTGCGCATTTTAGCGGTGCAGGAGTTTTGGCTGGCGGCAGCGCTGGTGCTGGCAGGGCTGGGCGTGCTGGTTGCCCACGTGCGCCTGATGTGGGCGCTGTTTGAGCCCCCGCCCCAACCCCCGCCCGAGACGGAACCAGAGAGTGCGGTGCTGGTCGGGTTGGCGCTGCTGGGTGCCGCCGCTGTGCTGCTGCTGGGAATTAACCCACAGTGGCTGGTGCCCGCTGCAAGCCGGATGGTGGAGGCGCTGGCCGGCAAGCTGGGCTGATGTGCTGCGCGTTCACTTGCCGGGCTGGGAGTAAACGGCTTCCAGCGTGGGCAGAATCGCGCTCCAGTCATGGTTTTGGGCAACGAACGCCCGCGCCGCGCTGCACAGCGCATTGCGCTTGCCCGCGTCCTGCAGCAGGCTGATGATGGCGTCTGCCAGCGCAGTCGGTGAGTCCGCGATCAATAGCTCGCGCTGATTTTGGACCGCAAAGCCCGCGGCGCCGATTTGGGTGGACACCACGGCGCGCGCTTGCGCCATTGCCTCCAGGATTTTGAAGCGCGTGCCGCCGCCCATGCGCAGCGGCACAACATAAAGAGTGGCGCGCGCCATGCAAGCGCGCAGGTCGGCAAGTTCGCCGGTAACGCGCACGCCGGCCCGGCCTGCGAGGCGCTGTACCGCCGGCGCCGGGTCACGCCCGGCCACCACAAACTCTGCGCCCGGCACAATGAGCTGCACAAGCGGCAGCACCGCACCGGCAAACCACAACACGCCGTCTACATTGGGGCGGTAATCCATCTTGCCGGTGAATAGCAGCTGCGGAGTGTGCGTTTCCGGCGGCGCAGGCAACTGCGGGTAATCCCGCAGCCAAATGCCGTTGGGCACCAGCACCGGCTGCGCACTGCTGTGCAATGCGCGCAGTGCCGCAGCATCAGCTGCCGAGACGCAGGTGATGGCGTCCGCACTGGCGCACACAGCGCGCTCAAAGCGCTGCAGGCGCGGCAGCTGTATGCGCGAGTAAGCGGCTGCCAGCCAGTGCGCAGGATTGCGCGCCGCGACCATTGCAGCACTTTGCTGCAGCAGCACTTCGGCGTTGTGCGCATCATAAATAATGCGTGCCGCTGGATGGCGCTGCTGGTAGGCGCGCAGCATTGGCATGTAGCGGCCCAGCTCAAGGCCTTCCACCTGGATAACCGCAAAGTCAGCTGCTGCGAGCAGCGTCTGCAGCTGGTGCGCATACTGGCGCGAGCTCAGGCGCAGCGCCAAGTCCGGCTGCGCAGAGAGGGCAAGTGTGGCCAGGCGCGCAGCTATGCTGCGCTGCGGCTGTGGCACAAGCACGACGCGCTCGCACGCGGCCAGCAGCTCCGGGGCTGCCGCGGCTGCAGTGCGCGCAAACGAAAGCAGCGTGATGCGGTGGCGCGCTGCGAGGCCGGAGATGATGCCCCAGTTGCGCAGCGCGGTGCCCTGCATCGGCGGAAACGGCAGCCCGGGTGTGAGCAGCAGCAGCTTAGCCATGCAGCACCGCATGATAGACGCGCAGCGTTTCCCGGCAGCAGCGCTCCCAGGAAAAAGTGGCAGCGCGTGCCAGGCCGGCGGCCCGCACTTGCGAGCGCAGTGCGGTGTCGCTGAGCGCGCTTTGCAGTGCCCTTGCAATGGACGCATCGTCATCTGGCGCGCAGCTGATGGCTGCGCCGCCGGCAATTTCCGGCAGTGAGCCGCGCTCGGAAATTACAACTGGCGTACCGCATGCCATGGCTTCGAGCACTGGCATGCCGAAGCCCTCGTAGTGCGAGGGCAGCGCCAGAACGCTGGCGCCGGTATAAAGCGCCGGCAAATCCTCTGCAGGAAAATCCGGGCGCAGCAGCAAGTGTTTTTGCAGGTGCAGCCCTGCGGCTTGGGTTTGCAATTCGGGCTGCAGCCAGCCGCTGTTTCCCGCCAGCACAAGTGCCGGCGCATCCGGCAGCTGCTGGCGCACAAGTGCATACGCGCGCAGTAATGCCGGCAGATTTTTGCGCGGCTCGAAGGTGCCCACAAACAGAAAATACTCATCCGGCAGTGCGTGGCGCGTGCGCATGGCGGCAACTGCCGGCTGCGGCTGGGGTGCAAAGCGCGCATCCTGCGCCAGGTGCACGGTGTGCACGCAGTCCGCTGGAACTGGCAGGCGCTCCAGAATGTCCTGGCGCGTTGCTTCTGAGTCGGCGAGGATGGCTTGCGCGCCGCGCACCGACGCGGTGATCTGTTGGTTGTAGTAGCGGCGGCTCTCAGCCGTGAGGAACTGCGGGTAGATCAGAAAGGTGAGGTCATGGATGGTGATCACCGAGCGCCAGCCGGCTGCCAGCGGCCCGATGAAATCGGGCGAGTGCAGCAACTGTGGCCGGTACGGCCACAGTTCCACGGCCAGTGCCAGGCGTTCGAGGCGGTGATGGGCGGGCGTCCAGCAGCGCACTGAGCGGGCGCCGGCCGCCACGGGCAGCAGTGCCGCGCGCCGCGCATGCAGCATGAGGTAGTCATTGGCGCCGTCCTGCACGGGCAGCTGTGTCATCAAGGCGCGCACATAGCTGCTAATCCCGCCCTGCGTGTAATACGGCAGGCGCGCATCAATTGCAATTCGCATGGCGGCATGATAGCCGTTGCGCTGCGGGCGTGTCAACACGCATGCAATAAGTGCGAATGTATAATGCCCAACATGCCAGAGGTTCAAGCAAACAGCGCTGTTGAGTGGCTCGAAGAGCAGCGCATGAAGGACCGCAAGCTGCTGGCTGCAATGCACGAGCAGCTTGCCGCACTGGAGACGGCGCAGCGCCAGCTGCTGGCGCGGGTGGCAGAGTTTGAGGCAGACCTGCAAAAGGCGCGTGCTGCAGCTGTGCAGTCCACCAAGGTGCCGGACTTGCTGGACCAGTTGCGCGGCGAGATTGGCCAGCTTCTCGATGGCGTGGAGCAGCGCCGCAGCAAGGCAGAGCGCGAAGCCGAGAAGCACCGGCTGCAGGATCGCGACTTAGTTAACGGCCAGCTGGCAGACCTGCTGAAGCGCGTAGAAGCGCTGCGGGTGGTTGACGAACTGGCGGCGCGCAAAGAAGGCGAGATGCGCCTGTTTCAAATGGCCGGCGATATGCGCCAGCGCCTTGATGTGGTGGTGCGCGGCGATGGCGAGCGCACGGCTGCGCTGGCCAGCATTCAGGAGCAGCGCCGCCAGGATGCCAAGCGCATGACTGACATGTACAGCGAGCTGCAGCAGGCGCGGCGGCGCGTGGATGAGCTGAAGGCGCGTGCCGATGTGATGCAGGATGTGGCTGTGCGCAGCGATGCACGCGTGGGCGAGATGCTTGGCATGGAAACCGAACGCCACACCAAGCAGGCTGCGTGGCTGGAGCAGCAAAATCTGGTGCAGCTGGAACGCGAGCGTGGCGCGCGCGAGGTGCAGGCGGCTTTGACGGCGTCTGAAACGCTGTTGCGTGAGTTCAGCCAGCGCATGGACATCTACGCCGAGTCACACCGCGAAATGCAGCGCACGGCGCAATCCTTTGGCGACCAGACTGCGCGCCTGGACCGCGCGGTGGTTGAAGCGCGCGAGGCGCAGCGCCTGCTCACGGACCGCATGCTGGAAGAGTGGAACGAGTTTGCAGCCGCTGACCAGCGCAAGTGGAACGCGCACCTCTTGAGTCGTGACGAGCAATGGCGCGAACACCTCAACCGCCACAGCGTGGAATTGGCGCGGCTGGCAGTTGTGGAACAAGGCGCGCGGGATGCAGCCGACCTGTTGCGCGCTTTTCAAAAAACCGACCAAACGCGTCTCAAAGCGCTGCTCGAAATTATTCACGAGGCACTGTCCGCATACGAGCAGCCGCAAACCCGCGTGCGCTAATCCGGCGCGCCCATGGCCGTTATTTGCACTGCCGGGCATGTTGACCACGGCAAGTCCACCCTTGTTCAAGCCCTAACCGGCACACATCCAGACCGCCTCAAAGAAGAGCGCGAGCGCGAGATGACCATCGATCTCGGCTTCGCATGGTTTGAGCTGCCGGGTGTCGGCCCGGTTGGCATTGTGGATGTGCCCGGCCACCGCGATTTTATCGAGAACATGCTGGCCGGAGTGGGCGGGGTGGATGCTGCGCTCTTTGTGATTGCTGCGGATGAGGGCTTGATGCCGCAGACGCGCGAGCACTTGGCGATACTCGACTTGTTGGGGGTGGCTGCCGGTGTGGTGGCGTTGGCCAAGTGTGACATGGTGCAAGATGCGGACTGGCTGGCATTGGTGACCGCCGAAATTCATGAAGCACTGCTGCCCACCACACTGGCCGGTGCGGCAGTGCTGCCCGTGTCCGCGCTCACCGGCGCGGGCATGCCGCAATTGCTCACTGCGCTGCAGGCCGTGCTGGCGCAAACACCCGCACGCGTTGACAACGCGCGCGCGCGCCTGCCGGTGGACCGCGTTTTTACTTTGCCGGGCTTTGGCACCGTGGTTACGGGCACACTGCTGGGCGGCAGCCTGGAACTTGGCGCCGAGGTAAGCATTCTGCCCGCGGGCCTGCGGGCGCGTGTGCGCGGCCTGCAGACGCATCGGGCGGCATTGCCGCTGGTGCGGCCGGGCAACCGCGTGGCCGTAAACCTGAGCGGCGTGGCAACCACGCAAGTGCGGCGCGGAGATGTTGTGGCGCAGCCGGACACACTGCTGCCCACGCGCCTGCTGGATGTGCAATACCGCCACTTGCCCGAAGGCCATGGAACGCGCCCGCTGCGCCACAACACGCAGGTCAAATTGTTTGTGGGTGCGGCCGAAGTGCTGGCGCGTGCGCGCTGCCTTGGCGGGCGCCAAATTGCGCCCGGCGCAAGCGGCTGGCTGCAGCTTGTACTGCAGCAGCCCGTGGCGGCAGCTGCCGGCGACCGCTTTATCCTGCGCCTGCCTTCGCCTTCAACCACCATTGGCGGCGGTGTAGTGGTGGATGCGCAGCCCAGGCGCTTGCACCGCAGCAGTGATGCGGCCGTGGTGGAGCGGCTGGCAGCGCTGGCCACCAGTGAGCCGGCCGAGTTGCTGCTGGCCGCGGTGCGTGCTTTGGGCGTGTGTGAGCTTGCGGAAGCCGGGCAGCGTGCCAGCCTTGCGCCGGAACAAGCTGCGCACGCGCTGCAGGCGTTGATTGCGCGCGGTGCGCTGCGCGCGCTGGGCAGCGCGCAGGCTGGTGGCGCGGACGGCCTGCTGGCAGCTGCGGAGTTGGGGCAGCAGTTTGGCGAGCGGGCGGAGCGCGAGCTGCGCAGCTTTCACGCTGCCTATCCATTGCGCAGCGGCATGCCGCGCGAGGAACTTAAGAGTCGCATGGGCCAGGCGCTGCGCGCCTTCAATGCGTTGCTGGAACACACCGCCACGCAGGGCCTGGTTGTGGATGAACGCAGCACGGTGCGCCTTGCGGCACACGGTGTGCGCTTCAGTTTGCAGCAGCAGGCGCAGGTTGATGGGCTGCTTGCGCGCTTTTCTGGCGGCCTTGGCGGCACCTTGCCGTCCCGCAAGGAGAGTGTGGAAGCTGTGGGTGAGGTGGTGCTGCAGGCGCTGCTTGCGCAAGGGCGCCTGCTGGCGCTCTCGGCGGAAGTGCTGGTGCCGGATGTGGTTTACGAGCAGATGCTGCAGGCGGTGCGCGAGGAAACTGGCGCGCGCGGCAGCATCACTGTGGCGGCGCTGCGCGACAAACTGCAAACCAGCCGCAAGTATGCGCTCGCCATGCTGGAGCATCTGGACGCGCGCGGTATTACGCAGCGGCGCGGGGACGAGCGCGTGCTGCGCGAGGCGCGCAGCTAGTGGTGGCGTGAGATCCGCTTTGCCGGCGGCGCGGCTAATCCAGCTCGGGCAGGCGGTGCTTCCACTCGCCGCCCACAATTGTGCCAACCACCTGCGTGGCGCGCAGTTCATGCGCACTGCAGGTAAAGATATCGCGGTCTGTAATTATTAAGTCTGCGAGCCAGCCGGGCTGCAGCGTGCCCAGCCGGTCTTCCATGCCGGCGGCATAGGCCGCACCGCTGGTGTAGCCGGCCAAGGCCTCCGCCAGCGTGAGGCGCTGCTCCGGGTACCAGGCACTCGCTCCGGGCGCAGCATCCGGCTGCATGCGTGTGACCGCAGCGTACAGTCCGTAAAACGGGTTGTACGATTCAACCGGCGCATCGCTGCCGAACGCCAGCACTGCCCCGGCCTGCAGCTGCGTGCGCCACGCATACGCGCCGGCGCAGCGCGCGCCCCAATAGCGTTCAGCGGTAGCCATGTCCCCCAGTGCATGAATGGGCTGCATCGATGCGACAACACCCAGCGCCCCAAGGCGGCCCGCATCCGCTGCATGCAACAACTGCACATGTTCAATCCGGTGGCGGCGCATGGCGGGCGTTTCGCCGCGCTGCGCTTCCTCGCGCCGCACGGCCTCCAGTACATCCAGTACATCATGGTTGGCGCGGTCGCCAATTGCATGCACGGTGATGGGCAAGCCGGCAGCACTGGCGCGGCTGGCTTTGTCTGCAAGCTCTTCCTTGTCCATCAGCTGCATGCCGGTGTTGGCTGCCTCGTTTTCGTACGGTAGCAGCATGGAAGCCGTGCGCGGCCCCAGGGCACCATCGATGAAGATTTTAATGTTTCCAATGCGCAGCCAGTCGTCGCCCAAGCCGCTGCGCAGGCCAAGCGCAATCGCTTCGTCCAGCTGCTCCACGGGCACATGCTTTAGCACGCGCAGCCCAAGCTTGTGCTCGGCCCGCAGTTGTTGGAAGGCGACAAAGGCAGCGCGCCGGTCGAAATCGTGAATGCCGGTGAGGCCGACTTGCCAGGCATTCTTTTGGGCTGCGGCCATCAAGGTGGCGCGCTGTGCGGGCGTTGGGGACGGTATCTTGTCGTAAGCCAAATCGCAGGCGGTTTCAAACAGCATGCCGTCAGCCTGCCCGCGCGCGTCGCGGCTGATGCGGCCGCCAGCCGGGTCCGCAGTGCCGGCTTGAATGCCGGATGCGCGCAAGGCTGCGCTGTTCACCCAAGCCATGTGATGCGAGCTGTCAAAAAGGAATACCGGGTGCAGCGGCACCGCGCTGTCCAGCTCGCTGGCTAAAGGAAACGCGCCGTCCCATTCGCCTTGCCTCCAGCCGTGGCCCACAACCCAAGTGCCCGCAGGCAGGGTGGCAGCGCGCGCCGCCACGCGCTGCAGGGCTTCGGCTTTTGTGGGAGCGCCCACATCCACCCGGGCCAGGCTGAGCGCCAAGTGCTCAAAGTGCAAATGTGCGTCGGTCAGGCCCGGCAGGATGGTGCGGCCCCGCAAGTTCACCTGCTCCGTCTGCGGACCGGCAAGCGCCCGCACGGTTTGGTCTGAGCCCACAGCCAGCACTTCCCCGGCGCGCAACGCTATGGCTTGCGCCGGCACATTCTGCTGCACACCCAAAGTATGGACGCGCCCATTAAAGAGAATCAGGTGCGGACTAAGCGGGTGGGTGCCGGTCATGGAGTTGTGGCTGGCGGGGTGCGGTGCAACTTAAGCGCGCAGGTGCTTGATCAGCGCTTCAAGTTCCTCATCCGAGTAGAAGTAGATTATGAGCGAGCCTTTGCCCTTGCGGCCGCGGCGCAGCGCCACTTTGGTTCCCAGCTTGTCGCGCACACGGTTCTCCAGCTCAGCCACAGACGCAGACTGCTTGGTGCGGCGCTTGGCGGGATGCTTCTCGCCTTGCAGCTGGCGCACAAGCTGCTCCGTCTGGCGCACAGAAAGTTCGCGCTTGACGATGTTGGCCAGCGCTGCGGTTTGCGCGTCTGCCTCGGGCAGGCCCAGCAGCGCGCGCGCGTGGCCTTCGCTGATGATGCCACGCGTCAGCGCCGCCTGCAGCGGAGCGGCAAGGCGCATCAGGCGCAGCGTGTTGGAGACGGTGGTGCGCCGTTTGCCAACGCGCTTTGCAATCTCTTCGTGCGAGAGGCCAAAGTCGTCGGCCAGGGTTTGGTAGGCGGCGGCGGTCTCCAGCGCGTTGAGGTTGCTGCGCTGCACATTTTCAATCAGCGCCAGTTCCAGCAGGCCGCGATCATCCGGCGCATCGCGCACCACGGCTGCAATTTTTGTGCGGCCGGCCAGTTTGGCGGCTTGCCAGCGCCGGTGCCCGGCAATCAGGTAATAGCCCTCGCCATCCAGCGCGCGTGCCAGCACCACTGGCTGCAGCACGCCATGCTCACGGATGGAGGCTGCCAGCTCCTCCAGCTCGGCGGCATCAAAGTGCGTGCGCGGCTGGCGCGGGTTGGGCTTGATGGACGCCAGCGCCACCTCGGCAATGCTGTCGTCCGCGTTGGCCAGCGCCGGGATGAGTGTTTCCAAGCCGCGCCCAAGGCCGCGTTTTTTGGGGTCAGCCATGGTCTATGCCGGTGTGCCGGCGAGGTCGCCCTGCAGCAATTCTTCGGTGGCGGCAGCGTAGGCGCGCGCGCCGCTGCAGTTTGGGTCGTACGCGCTGATTGGCAGGCCGTGCGAGGGTGCCTCGGCGAGGCGTACATTGCGCGGCACCACTGCGCGAAAGACTTTGCCGGGAAAATGTTTGCGCACTTCATCCACCACTTGCTGCGAGAGATGCGCGCGCCCATCGTACATGGTCATCAGCAGGCCGCGAATGCGCAGCGGAGTTTTGAAAGCGCGGCGCACACGGTAAATGGTTTCCAGCAGCTGCCCCAAGCCCTCCAGTGCAAAAAATTCGCACTGCACCGGAATGACAACCGAGTCGGCTGCCACCAGCCCGTTGAGGGTTAGCAGCCCGAGTGATGGCGGGCAGTCAATCAGCACGTAATCGTAGCGCTCGGCCTGCAGCAGTACGTTGCGCAAGCGGTACTCGCGCAGCGGCTCGGGCACCAGCTCCACTTCTGCCGCAGCCAGGCCCGGTCCGGCTGGCACCAGCGACATCTGCAGCGCAGTGTTGTGCAGCGTGTGTGCATCAAGGCGCAGGTCTTCGCCCAGCAGCAGCGGATAGGTGCCGGTTGTCAGATTTTTTTTGTCTACGCCAAGGCTGGAGGTGGCGTTGCCTTGCGGGTCGAGGTCAACCAGCAGCACGCGCTGGTTCTGCTGCGCCAGGAAAGCGCCCATATTGATGGCGGTGGTGGTTTTGCCCACGCCGCCCTTTTGGTTTACAAAAGCATAGATGCGAGGCATTGCCCGCGCCGCTGCTAAGTTGTGGGTGAGATTACGACCCGCCGCAGGTCGCCTTCACCCTCGCTCTGGGTGCGGGCGCCTTCAAACTCGCGCAGCGCCAAATGCACCAGGCGCCGCTCGAAGGCCGGCATCGGTTCCATCTTGATGATCTTCTGCTGTTCGACGGCCTGCTCTGCCATGCGCAGTGCCAGCCGGTTCAGCTGCTCCACGCGGTGGGCGCGGTAGCCGCCGATATCCAGCAGCAAGTTGGCGGGGGCGCCAATCTCGCGTGCCACCAGCGCGCGCAGCAGCAGCTGCAGCGCATTCAGCACCTCGGCTTTTGGCCCCACCAGTTCTTGCAGGTCATCGCCGAGCATTTCCACCATCAGCGGCGCGCTTTCTTCGGGATGGTCGGCAGCGGTTTGCGAGATGCGCACCGTGCCGGTGAAATCCATCAGCCGCAGCAAATCTTCAGCAATGCGCTGCGCGCATTCGGCGGCAATACTATCCGCTTCCGTCCCCGCGTGAGAGCTTTCAGGTAAATGGTTCATCGCACTCCAATATGCAAGTCTGGCTCTATTATGCCCCGTCTCCACGCCCGCGCGATTTGCGCGGCTTGCGCTTGGCGGGTGGCGTACCGGATCCGCCGGGCGGATTGTTTGGCGGCGGTACCACACTTGGGCGCGCGTTAGCGGCTGGCTTGGTGGTGTAGTTTGGCCATGGCATGCTGATGCCGCCCGGCAATGTCAGTTTGCCCCAGCTAAAATTGGCGCGGTTCAGGAATGCGTACTGTCCAATCCCGGCCAGGTTAGAAGTAATGAAGTAAATGGACAAGCCCGACGCAAATTGTAGCGCAAAGAAGCCGAACATTAGCGGCATGGTGGTCATCATCGAGCGCTGCATTTGTGCCGATGCATCGTTCGCACCGGCCGTGCTCGGCGGCGTCATCATTTTTTGCTGCACCAGAGTTGTCAGCACAACAAAGATGGGCAGGATTGGAATTCCCAACACTGGAAACCACGGCAGGTAAATGCGGTCGGGCTGCGTCAGGTCCATCCAGATCAAGAAACGATTTACGGGCAGCAGGCTGTCGAAGTTTGGAAACAGCCACGGGTAAACGCCGTGATACAAGTCCATCATTTGCAATGGTGTCGATGGAATTGCATTCAGGATGGACTGATAGACGCCAATTAAGATTGGAAACTGAATCAGCGTGGGCAGGCAGCCACCCAGCATGGCGGCCGGGTTGTAGCCAATTTTGAGCAGCTCCTTCTGCATTTTCTCGGGCTCGCCCTTGTACTTTTCTTGAATGCGCTTGATGTCCGGCTGCAGTTCCTGCATCTGTATCTGCGTCTTTTGCTGGCGCGCCGTCAGCGGCGTGAGCAAGGCGCGGATCCCAACCGTGAGCACAATCAACGCCGCGGTGAAGCTGTGGCCCAGCCACACATACAGCAACAGCAGCGTATTAGTGAACGGGTAAACGATTAGTTCGCTCCACATGGGCTGGCTACCTCGTAGCAGGAGGGAAGAACCAGCTGGTTGTGCCGCTCTCTTGCAGCAGCGCGTACAGCAGGTGCTCGCCATTGTAGGCGGAAACATATAGCAGGCCGTTCGCCGCAATCGGCGAATCCAGCAGGCGTTCGGCATTCTTGGCGTCCAGCTCCAGCTGCCACGCAGGTGTGCCGCTGCCGGCATTAAATGCGTGCACAAAGCCGCTGTCGGTCACCACAAAAAGTTTGTCGCCATCGAGCGCTGGTGTGCCGCGCACGGATCCGGCAGCAGTCGCGCGCCAAATCTCACTGCCGCTGCTGCGGTTCACGCAGTACACAACTCCGTCCAGGTCACCGAAGTAGATTCGGTCGGCAGTGACGAGCGGCGTGCCCCACACGAAACCCTGCGTCGCATACACCCAGATGTCCTTCCCGTTGGCGGCGTTGACTGCGTACAGCGCGCGCGAAAGATTGCCCACATAAAGCGCGGCATCTGCCAGCGCTGGCGTTGCCGCCAGTGCACCGGGAAAACTGCGCTCCCAACGCAGCGCGCCGGTCTTGGCATCGAGAGCAGACAGCTTGTGGTCCATGTTGGGCACATAAATAGTGTCGGCACTGGTCGCCGGTGCGCCCCAAAATTCATCGCCTCCGGCAAACTGCCAAAGCACCGTGCCTTGCTCGTTGTCCAGTGCGCGGAGCGTTGTGCCAATCGCAGAATAGCTGCGCCCGTCGGCTGCGCTCAAACTCACCGCCGCAATTTTTGTCTGCTGGTTTGGGTCCTGGTAACGCCATGCCTCCACGCCGGTTGCGGCACTAAGTGCCAGTACCATTTTGTTTCCAGACGCCACAATTATGCGGTCAACATTCACCGCGGGTGCACTTTCAAAGGCCTGCAGGTCACTGTTATTTTCAGCCGGGAAGCGCCAAAGCTGTGCGCCGCTGACTGCATCAATCGCAAATACGGCCTGCGAGCTGGCGAGCAATATTTTTCCATCGTGCAGCGTGGCCATCGGCCAGACCGTGGCCTTGACCGGGCTGCAGCCCGCCAGTAAGATTGCAGCCAGCCCCAAAACAAATGGCAGTCGGCCGCGGGAAGAACTGTTATGGATTTGCACGAAGTTTAGGAGCGCTGTTTTTTCAAATGCGCAGCGCGCATGTCCAGGTCCGGAACCGGGTCGAAGCCGGCCTTGGCAAACGGATGGCAGCGGCCAACGCGTGCCACGGCCAGTGCCGCACCGCGCACCGCGCCGTAGCGTTCAATTGCCTCCAGCGCATAATTGGAGCAGGTGGGAAAGTGGCGGCAAGCCGGCGGCAGCAGGCGGGAGATGTGCTGCTGATAAAAACGCAGCAGGGTGAGCAGAACTTTTTGCATGAGTAGAAATTAATTTTGCTGCGGTGCGTTGCGCGGGCTGCCTATCATGGCACCCGCCGCAGAATGCAATCGGGCAGTGCTCAGGCTCCGGCCGCAGCGGACGGCTGGCGCAAGGCCGCGGCCCGCAACAAATGCCGCAGTGCCACCAGCGCCTCCGCTAACCCGCGCTGGCGCAGCCCATTGCGTGCAATCAAAATCACATCCCAGCCGGCAGGCACCTGTGTAATTGTGGCGCGCACGGCGGCGCGCAGCACACGCTTGCTGCGGTTGCGCACCACAGCATTGCCCACTTGGCGGCTGGCCACAAAACCAAAGCGGCTGTGGGGCAGGTTGTTTGCGCCCGCCACTAAAACTGCAAACGGGTGCGTCCACGACCGGCCCGTGCGCCGCACCCGCTCAAAATCTGCACGATTGCGCAGGCTGATCATGTTAAACCCGCGCGGACCAGCAGCTAACGTTTCTTGGCGGAGCTGCCGCTTTTTGTGCCGTTCCAATCCTCGTGGCGCTTTACATGCACCCGGTGCACTGCCAGTGAATGGCGGCCGCGCAAACGGCGGGCTGCCAGTACTTTGCGGCCGCCGGCGGTTTGCATGCGCTGCCGAAAGCCGTGCACGCGTGCGCGCCGGCGTATTTTTGGCTGATAGGTTCGCTTGGGCATTGAATGGGTTCCTCTTGGCCGCGCAAGCGCTGCGCGCTTGAAGCGCGGGCAGGCCACGGCTGTGAGTGCACATTATACCCATCCGCACCGCAAGGGTCAATCACTAGAATTGGCGGTATACAGCAGCGCCCGTTATACTCATATTGTGGCGCGCATCATAGCGGTTTGCAACCAAAAAGGCGGGGTGGGAAAAACCACCACGGTTTTCAATCTCGGGTCGGTGCTCGCCGCACGCGGAGTGCGCACACTGCTGGTAGATTTGGATCCGCAGGCTGCCCTCACGGCGTGGGCCGGTTTTGATACCAGCCGGCTGAAGCAAACCATGTACACGGCGCTGATGGATGGTGCCGACACGCTGGCGCCAATTGTGTTGCGCGCAGCGGAAAACCTGACGCTCGCGCCATCTTCCCTTGATCTGGCGTCAGCAGAAGTGGCACTGAGCACCGCGCCGGACCGCGCCCAGCGCTTGCAGCGCGCGCTTCAAGGCACCGATTCTGCCCAGTATGACATTGTGCTGATTGATACGCCGGCTACGCTGGGAGTGCTGACTGTGAACGGCCTTGTGGCGGCGCACAAACTGCTCATTCCGGTGCAATGCGAGGCGCTCTCCATGCGTGGCGTGCGCGCCGTGCTGGAGGCGGTGTGGCTGGTGCGCGGGCGCCTGAATCACGCCCTTGAGCTGCTGGGCATCCTGCCCACAATCTTCCGCGCGGAAGTTCCCGGCGCACAGGATGCGCTCGCGGAAATGCAGGCGGTTTTCCGCAGTTGGGTGCTTGCGCCTATTCCGGCGGATGATGTGGCAATTACCGGTGCATCAGCCAGCACAGCGCCCTTACTGCGCTATGCCCCGTCTAGCGCCGCAGCGCAGGCTTATCTTCGGCTGGCGGAGTTTGTAACCAATGACACTCGCGTCCCCTAACCCCCTGCGCGGCCGTGGCCGTGAATTGCTGCTGCCGGCGGCGGGCAACCCCTTCGGCGAGCCGGAAGCTGCGCTGCCGCCGGTGCCGGCCGGTTTTGGCGAGCCGCGTGATTTGACGCCCGAGGACTTGGCGGCGATGTTTCCGAGCAATGACATGGCACGCAACCAGTTGCCCGCGCCAGCCGCCATTGGAGGCGGCAGCCCGCTCCCCAGCGCGGCTGCTACTCCGCAAGATATCAGCGCAGATGTCTTGCGCGGCGAGCCCGCCATGTTTGCAGATGGCAATCCGTTTGCGCAAGGCAGTGCTGCTGCGGCTTCTGCCGCCGCAACGGAAGCAGGCGCTGCGCATGCTGCCAATCCGTTTTCGTCCCTGCCGCTTTCCGGCTCCGCTGACCCCCAAACCAGCCAGGCCGGTTTATCTGCGGTACCCGCGGATTTGGATCAGCTCTCGGCTGCCATTCAAAATCTGCAACAGCAACTAAGCCAGGCGCGGTCGGCTGGCACGGCGAAACCGGAGGCAAGTGTTAAGCCAAGTTTGGCGCGCCAGCCGCAAGTTTCCGTTGCATCCAGAAACTTGAAAGCTGCGGCAAGTGAAGCTGCGGTTGAGCTTGATGTTGATGTTGAGCTGCGCCGGGCTCAGGGCCGGCGCCTTGTGCGCTGGGTGCTCACGCGCGGCCTGCCGATTTTAAGTTTCGCCATTCTTTGGCTGGGTGCCTTAGCGTGGTTGTGGCAGGCCACGCAGCGCGCAGTGCCGCCGCAGGTCACCATGTTTCAATTGCCACTGCTGGAAGTATTGCGCGGTGCGCTACTTGGCAGTTTTGGCGGCACGCTCGCCACTATTTATAGCGTCTGGATCCACACCGCCCGCCGCCGTGATTTCGACCGATTTCCCCAGCTTTGGTACCTGGCAAAACCCTGGGCAGGTGGCATCTTCGGCTGCGTTGCACCCGTACTATTTTGGGCAATTTTGCAGGCGTTCCCGGAAGTTCCGGGTTGGAACTCGCCGCTAGTATTGGCTATAAACAGTGCTGCCTTGTTACTGGGATTCCTGCAGGATCGAATTTTCTACAGGATTGGAAAAATCCTCAGGGTTTTTGGGGGCTGAATTCTTGGCAAAATTTCACTCAGAGTTCCCTCAAGGTTTCTTACCCGACTGCCGATAACATCTGCAGTCGGAAGTCTAAAGAGCATCAATGGGAGAGTTCGGAGGTAGATTATGAGTATCACTGTAGCATCGAGCCAAGCGCCAAGTTCGCTTGGCACAGGTTCAGTAACCGGTCAGAAGGTGGATCAAGGCGCGATGATCGCTTCTATGCGGGGAACAATCAGCGAGCCTCAGGCGGTCGCCCGTAACATAATGGGCAACGTGCCCCGTACGCCACCAGCCAATATGCTTGGCAGCATCAATCTCTATGCGTAGCGGCCGCACGCATGTGCGGCTCACAAACTAAGAGCCCGCCTATTTTGGCGGGCTCTTTTTATTTCTGGTGCGGGCTTACTTGCAGCGCAGTGGGTCCGCCTGCAGCGCAGCCGAATTTTTGCTCGCCGTCTCAAGCAGTTCATCCGCTTCGCCATTGTTAAAGTCCTGCAGGGTAGCAACAAAAGTAAGCAGGCGGTCCGTTGCCAGGCGCAAGTGCTTGGCCTGCAGTTGCAATTCTTCGTGGTACGCCAGGCAAGCCTTGGGCACGCCGGCGCTGTCCACAGCGGCAGCAATTGCAAAGCCCGCGTCCAGCAGGGCAGCATATGCGGTGGACCACTCGCTGTCCTGCGTCAATAATCGCGGATCTTGCGCAAGCTTAGCGCGACTCTCTGAAACTGATTTCATCCATGCTGCCTGGCGCGTGTGAATTTCTGCGGCAAACTTTAAATAGTCTGCGGGTGTGAGGTTTTCAACCGGCTGCGGCCGGGGTGTTGCGGTGATTACAAGGGCGGTTGGCAGCGGGGTGGGCGATGGAGTGCTTGTGCCGCGCGCAATCAATGTAGCTTCGCTGGCGGTTGCCACGGCAGCCTCCACCTGCGCGGCTAGCCCCGGCGCGGATGAGGCGGGTGCTGCGCAGGCCGCCATCAAGGCACCGGCCAGCAGCCCGGGAATTAGTGTGCGGATGCCACGCACAATCGCACGGCGCTGCATGGCGGAGGCGTTAGCTGCCTTGGGCAGCTGCGGTTGCAACTGTGTGGTGCTGCTTTGCCAAGCACCTCTGGCACACATAGTTTTCGTGGCTATTGCATTCCCGCATTTGGTCGCCGTCGCGTACGTTGATTGTGGGGCGATACCGGTCCAGCGGGCGCTCTATCGAAAATGTGGTGGCGCAGCTATGGCACGGAATTCGGATCGCGTGCTTGGAAAACTCATACATACTTCAAACTTCTCCGGTGCTCAGGGATTCATTGTTCCGTTTGGCATGATGGCTTCCTGCAGGTTGGCGTCCTGCAAGTTTGCGCCGGTTGTGCGTGCATTTTGCAAGTCGGCCCGCAAGAAATTTGCGCCCGTGACATTTGCATTTGTGAGGTCTGCGTTGCGCAAATCTGCGGAGCGCAGGTTGGCATTGCTCAGGTTGGCCCCGGCCAAATTGGCATTCAGTAAAACAATCCCCTCAAGGTCTGCGCCGCTCAGGTTTGCGCCGCTTAGATCGCTGCCGGTCAGGTCCGCCCAGTGCAAGTCGATGCCGGCCAGGTTGGCTTTTGCCAGATTTCCGCCAGTGCAAATTGTGCCGCGCATTAGCACGCAGCCACCCAAAAAGGTAATGCAGCCCGCCAGCAACAGATTTGCCAGCGCAAATCCAGCTGCAAGCTGCAATGCGCGCAAACGTGGCGTGTTCTTGTATGTCCAGCCCATTTTGGCAGAGTATACAACTGTATTTACTGTGCCTTTACGGCTGCTTTGCGGAGCCTTTATGCGCGCCCAGCGCGTGGCGGATAAATTTTGCGTACAAGGAGTGCATTGTGATGCATAAACGTTTTTCGCAAAGTTTCCAGGGGCGGCACGCGCTGTTGTTTGCGCGCGCGCATGACGCGGTTGACTGCAATGAGCGCACCATACAGAGTCTCCGCAAGCCCGGCGGGGCGGCAACTCTCGTTGTGGACACCGTGCGCACGGGCCGGCGCACTTTCCCGCGCACCACGCTTGGCGTAAAAAGATAGTTGGCAGGCTGCTGGCCGCCAGCTGCGCAACCAGCTTGCGGTTTGGCGGCGCGCTCAGTCTTGGCGGTGCGCACCTTTGAGAACAACCGGGGTGCTTGAGCGCCGGCGCCAGCGCACATTCAAAAATTCCACTATCACAGCAAAGGACATTGCAAAATACACGTAACCTTTTGGAATGTGCAGGCCTGTGCCTTCTGCAGCCAATGTAAACCCGATCAGCACCAGAAATGCCAGCGCCAGAATTTTTACGGTGGGGTGCTTTTCCACAAAGCGGCTTACCGCGCCGGCGAACAAAAGCATAAACAACACGGCGATCATGACGGCAGCAACCATTACCTCCAGCTGGTCGGCGAGGCCGATGGCGGTGATGACTGAGTCAAGGGAAAACACAATATCCAGCAGCGCAATCTGTAAGATCACCCGCAAGAAGTTTGCGCCGCCGCCTGGCCCCGCGCCCGCATGGTCCGCGCCTTCCAGCTTCTCATGCAGTTCCAGTGTGCTCTTGCCAATCAGGAACATGCCGCCCACCAGCAAAATTAAATCGCGGCCGGATATTTCTTTGCCGAGCAATGTGATCCAAGGTTTGGTGAGGCCCATGAGAAACGTGAGCGAAAACAGCAGCGCGATGCGCGTGCCCATCGCCAGCACTAAGCCGATTGAGCGGCCAGCTGGCTGCTGCGCTTCTGGCAGCTTGCCGGCCAAAATGGCAATGAAGATTACGTTGTCGATGCCGAGCACAATCTCCAGGGCAGTCAGGGTTAGCAAAGCCACCCAGATTTCAGGGTCTAGCAGTTGTTCCATAGGTTGTATCCTGTATCGATTGGTTCATGCATGGCTCAAAGTTTGCGGGCACAATTTAGAGGTTTGATGAAAAAGGATTGGCTCGCGCTTGCTATTTGCGGTGCGCGCTCATTGTACGCAATTTTATATCAGGCTGGCCGACTGCTGCGTGAATCAAAAGCGCCTCCAGTGCGCAGGCACGCGGAGGCGCTTTGGCCGGAGCAGTGCGTGTTTAGCGCAGCGCAGCCGCGATGGTGCTGCAAGCCGGGCAGGACCCGTTGGGGCGGATGATGGCATAAGCCGCTTGCGGATCATCCGTGTAAACCGTGAAGTCCACATTCCACACAATCAGCATGCGCACCTTGCCCTGCTGGCGCGCGAGTGACACGGCCTCACCCAAGTACTGCGCGTGCTGGGCAACAGACATGTTGTAGGCGCCGTTCCAGCGGAAGTTGGCGGGCAGGCTGCCCCATTCCTCGCCGGACAGATAGCCCAGCTCTGTAAAGCACAGCTTGCGCGCGCCGCCGACTGCCGTCGAGTAAGTATTTACCATTGAAGGATAGTAGCGGGTGTAATGGCTGGATGAGCCGCGCGGGTCGCCACTGGAAAGCGTAGGGCTAAGCACGCCCTCGTTGTAGTGCACGCCAACGCAATCCATATAGTTGAGCGCACCCGCTGCCACCATGCCCGCAATGTACAAGTTGTCATCGCAGCCGTTGCCGCCGCAGCCGCCAAAGTAACCCGTGGGGGAGGGCGCACCGGATACCACCATTGTATTGGCGTTGGCGCTTTTGATGGCAGTGTAGGCCTGCCGCAGCATGCCGGTGTAGGTTGTCGGGCTGATGGTGCCCGCCTTCCATTCGCGGTCCAGGTTCATCTCGTTCCAGATTTCGATTGCGTCTGCGCCGAGTGCGGCCAGCCGGCCCACGAAGGCTGCGTACTCTGGATAATAATTTGTGGTGGTGTACTCAGGGTTGCCCTTCGTGCTGAGCAGCACGAGAAAACCTTTTGAGTGCGCGTTGGTGATTGTGCCGGCTTGGTCGTTGGCATTTGCGCCGGGGGACCACTGCACCTGGTGCTTGACCCATTTCATGCCGGCCGATTGCATGGCGCTTACGGCGTTGGCGCCAAAGCCGGCCACTTGGCCGCCCACTTCAAATGTGCCGGAAGTGCTTGGCGCAACGGCGACTGGAATGGCCGTGGGCGCAGCTGTGGCTGCGGCTTTTGCGGTAGGCACTGCAGTGGCTGCGGGCGCTGTAGTGGCTGCGGGCGTGCGGCCCGGGATGGCCAACATTTGCCCCACGTAAACAATTGTGGAAGTCATTCCGTTGGCAAGCTGCAGCGCGCTAACGGTTGTTCCCAGTGAAGCCGCAATGCGCGACAGATTGTCCCCGGCTTTTACTTTATAAGCCGAAGCGCCGGCGACCGGGACAGCCGTGGGCGCGGCGGATGGTGCGGCGGTGGGCGCAGCACTGGCTGCGCTGCCGCCGGGCAACACAAGTACTTGGCCCGGCACCAGCACGGTGCGGGTCAGGTTATTCAGGCGCACCAGTTCAGCGGAGGTTGTGCCAAAGCGCTTCGCCAGCAGAATCAGATACTCGCCAGGCATCACGGTGTAGCTGCCGGGGTTGGCGGCAGCCGCTGTGGGTTGGGCGCTGGCTGCGGGCACTGCGGTGGCGGCAGCTGCGGGCGGCGCGCCGGCACTGGCACTGGTGGCTGGTATCACGAGCATCTGCCCCGCAAAAATCACGGTACTTTTAATCTTGCTGGCAGTCATGATGCTGGTAGTGGTCACTCCGTAATCGCGTGCGATCTTGCTTAAGTAATCCCCGGATTTGACAACGTAGTTGACTGCCGTGGTGGTGTCACGCGTGGAGGGGTTCGGGTTGTCGGCTGCGCTAATGGATGGAATGGTGAGCTTTTGGCCGGCCATGATCACCGTGCTGCTAAGGCTGTTTGTGGCCACAATGGCCTGAATGCCAACGCCATAGCGGCGCGCAATTTGCGTTAAGTTTTCGCCCGGTTGGACGGTATGCACAATGCCGTCATTGGGCGGCGCTGCCAGAGCGGGGGCGGCGCTCCCCAACAACAGGCCCAATGCAGTCACGAATGCCAAAGCTCGGTGAATCATTTTAAAACTGTCCTCCCGGAAAGTGATGCGGCGTAGGATGCAAGAAGTGTGCTAACTGAAACGCAGGGGCAAAACCGGCTTGCGCGCCTATAATTTGGCGCATGTCCGAGGTTTTTTTCTTTGACGAAGGCGCTGAGCCGCGCGAGCGTTCTGCGGTGCGCATGGAACAGGTGGTTGCACAGCCCTACCCGGACGGCCAGCGCGTGCGCATCAAGGTGGTGCTCACGCCATTTTTTGAGAAGCCCAATCTTGTGCTGACGATTACCAACAGCACCGGGCAGCAAATGGCCACGGCAGATATTCTGGAAACGATGCTGCATGTAAACGAACTGACAATGCACTTGCGCAGCGCCGAGACCAGCGGCGACTACGCGCTGCGGGTGGATTTATACTACGGCGCGGAGCCGGCGCAAGACACGCGCACGGTGGAGTTCACCACCGGCATCCCGGAATAAACTGCGCGTGCGCTGCTGCGCACGCGCTTACACGTCCAGGTTGCGCACCTCGTGCGCGTGCGTTTGAATAAAGCGCCGGCGCGGCGGCACGGCAGCACCCATCAGCATGTCAAAAGTGCGGTCCGCCGCAGCCGCATCCTCAATGGAAACCTGCAGCAGGGTGCGCACCGCCGGGTCCATGGTTGTTTCCCACAGCTGCTCCGGATTCATTTCTCCCAAGCCTTTGTAGCGCTGCACCACAATCTTTCCGCCGCTGGACCAGTCTTTCACCAGCTTGTCCTTGCCGTCATCGCTGTAGACATATTGCGCCTTCTTGCCCTGTGCCAGCCGGTAGAGCGGCGGCTGCGCAATAAATAAATGCCCGGCATCCACCAGCGGCTGCATGTAGCGGAAAAGAAAAGTGAGCAGCAGTGTGCGGATGTGGCTGCCATCAACATCTGCATCCGTCATGATGATGATGCGCCCATAGCGCAGGCCGCTCAAGTCAAAGCCGGCGCCAATCCCGGTGCCCAGCGCCGAGATCAATGCCTTGACCTCGTTTGATCCCAGAATCTTGTCGAGGCGCGCGCGCTCTGTATTCATGATTTTGCCGCGCAGCGGCAGGATGGCTTGAAAGTGGCGGTCACGCCCCTGCTTGGCTGAACCGCCGGCCGAGTCGCCCTCAACGATATAGAGCTCGCACTTGGCCGGATCGCGCTCGGAGCAGTCCGCCAGCTTGCCGGGCAGCGTCATCGATTCCAGCGCGCTCTTGCGGATTACCAGGTCACGCGCCTTGCGCGCGGCGTCCCGCGCGCGCGCGGAGGTGAGGCACTTGTCCACAATCAGTTTTGCAGAGCGCGGGTTCGCCTCCAAAAATTCACCCAGCGCCTCGCCCAGCACCTGCTGCACGTGGGTGGATACCTCGGGGTTCATCAACTTCACCTTGGTCTGGCTTTCAAACTGCGGATCAGGATGCTTGATGCTCACAATTGCCGTCAGGCCTTCGCGCGTGTCGTCTCCAGTGAGGTTGGGGTCGCCCTCTTTGAGCAGGCCGGCCTTGCGCGCATGGTCATTCACGGTGCGCGTCAGCGCCGTGCGCATGCCGGTCAGGTGCGTGCCGCCGTCAGTGGTGTTGATGGTGTTTGCAAATGAATACGCCGTTTCGGTGAAGACATCGGTGTACTGCAGCGCAACCTCCACGCCCACGCCGTCGATTTCTTTTGCCACATACACCGCGGGATGCATGGCTTCGCGGCTGCGGTTCAAGTAGCGCACAAAAGACTTGATGCCGCCCTCAAACAAAAAGGTGGTGGAGCGCGCGCTGCGCTCGTCCACCAGCTTGAGCGTTACGCCGCGCGTCACAAACGCCATTTCGCGGAAGCGCTGCGCCAGCGTTTCAAAGCGGTACACATTCTCGTCTTTGAAGATGGTGGTGTCGCGCATAAAGCGGATGCGCGTGCCGTTCTCATCTTTGGGCGCGGGGCCGATGGCTTTGACGGGCGCCTGCGGCTTGCCTTTCTCGTACTTTTGGTACCAGAGTTTTCCGTGGCGCTGCACCCACGCTTCGCACACGCTGGAGAGCGCGTTGACCGCGCTGACACCCACGCCGTGCAAACCGCCGGACACTTTGTAGCCACCGCCGCCAAATTTGCCGCCGGCATGCAGGCGCGTCATCACCACCTCCAGCGCCGACACTTTCTCCGTGGGGTGGGGGTCCACCGGAATGCCACGGCCGTTGTCCTGCACCGTGACTGCGTTGTCCGCATGGATGGTGATTGTGACATGGTCGCACTCGCCCGCCAGCGCCTCGTCGATGGAGTTGTCCACCACCTCATAGATCAAGTGGTGCAGTGCCCGCAGGTCCGTGCCGCCCACGTACATGCCCGGGCGCCGGCGCACTGCCTCCAGCCCTTCAAGCACCTGAATATTTTGTGCGCCATAACTTTCAGACTTCTTCATTAAATTATTTCTCCGCGGATCATTGTGTTGGCCGCTTGGTTGGCGGGCTGCCGAATGCCGGCTGCAGCCGGCAGCAACCCGCGCCTAAAAAGTTTTGCAAGTGCTGCGCGTCAGGCCAGCGCTGAAGGCTGCTGCGCAGCAGCAATGCGCGCGAGTTCAGCCTGCCAGCGCACGCGGTCTGAGTAGAAGTAAAACGTGCCCGCAATCAGCGCGGTGTTTACAAACGCGTGAAAGCAGATACTCAGCGCCATCAGCCACGTGGCGGCGTCCGGCAGGCCCCACACAAAGCCCAGCCCCAGGTTAATAATCAGAATGATGAGCAGCAGGCCGGCTGCCGGCTGCGCGTTTGTGCGCACAATCAGCGCGCTTTGGCGCAGCGCAATGCGCAGTTTGTCGCTGTGCAGCACCACTTCCTGCACAATAAACACGTAGGTGAATACCACATACATGGCAAAGAACGCGCCCAGTGAATTTACCAGCCCGCCCAAAAGCGGGTGCACTGCCGTGGTCACAAGCGTGAGCACGCTCAGCGGCACCAGATAAAGTGCCAGTGCTCCGAGTGCCAGAAATGCAAGCAGCGTCAGGTTTAGCCAGCCGCGCACTATCTTGCCCGCCAGCACACTGCGGTCGGCTCGCTCTGCGGGTGCTTGCACCGTGCGCGCAATCAAGTGCAAATAGACGCTGCCCAGCAGCATGCCAACCACGGTTAAGCTGCTGCCCCAGATCACCACGTCCAGCACTCCGGGCACGGCAATGCGCAGGCTGGCGCCCAGCGGGGTGTAGGCTGCGCCTCTGCCGGCCATCATGCTGGGCACACCCAGCGGTGCAGTGCTCAGAAAGCCGAACAAGTTTATGGATTCGCCCGCTGCCGTCACCAGATCTGGCAGTGCGCTCGGGTCTGGCAGCTGCTGGTTCAGGGCGCTGGCAAAGTCTGGATTGGCGCGCACAAAAGCAAGCGCCTGCCCCAGCAGCGGCGCAATTGAAAGCTGCGGACCCAGCCACAGAAACACATCCAGCACCAGCGGCAAAATCAGCAGCGGCAGGTGCGTGGCCACTGCTTGCAAGCCGTGGCCCAGTGCGTCGATAACGCCCATCGGTGGAGTGGGCGCTGCAATCTGACGTTTGCCCATTACTATCATAACGATATTTTACCAAATCGCACGGCTTTCGCGCAGTGTTTCGCGCATCGGTTTGACCCGCGTTCTGCCAGTGATTACAATGTAATTGCGTGCCACTGCGGGTGCGCGGGTGAACAATCATGGAACAGTTTGTAATTCGGGGCGGCGTGCCGCTGCGCGGCAGTGTGCAGCCAGCCGGCAACAAAAATTCAGCAATGCCATTGCTGGCTGCGTGCCTGCTGACTGACCAGCCCGTGACGCTGCACAACATGCCGCTCATTCAAGATGTGCAAACTATGCGGCAGCTGGTGGAAGCGGCCGGCGCCACAGTGGAGCTGCTTGCTCCGCGCACGTGGCGCATTCACGCGGCAAAAGTAAGCGGCGACCAGCTTGACCCGGAACTGTGCAGTGCCATTCGCGCGTCCATCCTGTTGGCCGGGCCGCTGCTGGCGCGCTGCGGCCAGCTGCAGCTGGCTGCGCCGGGCGGCGATGTGATTGGCCGGCGGCGGCTGGACACCCACCTGCTGGCGCTGCGCGCGCTGGGTGCGCAGATTGAATGGCGCGAAAGTTTTCACATGCACACCAAGGGCCTGCAGGGCGCTTCCATCCTGCTCGATGAAGCCAGTGTGACCGCCACCGAAAACGCGGTAATGGCTGCTGTGCTGGCGCGCGGCAGCAGTGTGCTGCGCAATGTGGCATCCGAGCCGCACGTGCAGGAGCTGTGCCGTTTTCTAAACCAGCTTGGTGCGCGCATTCGCGGCATCGGCAGTAATGTGCTTGAGATTGAAGGCGTGGCACGCCTGCAGGGCGGTGAGCACAGCGTGGAGCCGGACTATCTGGAGGTGGTTAGTTTTGCGGGCGCCGCAGCCGTAACGGGCGGCGAGGTGCGCATTGTGGGCGCGGCGCAATGCCCGTTGGAAATGGCGGCCGTGGTATTTGGGCGCCTGGGTGTGCATTGGCAAACCGAAGGGGATGACTTGCTGGTGGCGGCCGATCAACTTTTGGCAGTCACGCAGGACTTTGGCGGCGCCATCCCCAAGGTTGATGACGCCCCATGGCCGGGCTTTCCGGCGGACTTGATGAGCGTGGCGATCCTTGTGGCCACACAGTGCACGGGCACGGTTTTGTTCCATGAAAAAATGTTTGAGAGCCGGCTGTACTTTGTGGACAAGCTGGTGAGCATGGGCGCGCGCATCATTGTGTGCGACCCGCACCGCTGTGTGGTGCAGGGACCCAGCCGTTTGCGCGGGGAGCGGCTGGAGAGCCCGGACATTCGCGCCGGCATGGCGCTGCTGCTGGCGGCGTTATGCGCACAAGGCGAGTCGCTCATCCGCAACATCGGCCAGATTGAACGCGGCTATGAGCGCGTGGATGAAAAGCTGCGCGCGCTGGGCGCAGACATTGTGCGCGCGCCGGCTTAGAGCTTACTTGCCGTAGAAGTAGCTGCCCAAGCCTCCGGCGCGCGTAAACATCCCGCCGAGGTAAAGGTACTGTCCCTGGGCTGCCAGTTTGTATACGCGGTCGTTGACGCCCACCGCCAAGGCATGCCACTGCTCGCCATCCCAGCGCGCAACATAGCGCGAGCTTTCTTTGCCCGCAGCTAAAAAGTTTCCGCCCGCATAAATCTGCCCGTCAATTTCTTCGATTGAGTACACGGACGGGATGATTGTGCCGCCGACTCCCTTGCCCAAACTGGACCACGTGGTTCCGTCCCACTTGGCAATGCGTTCTGCGCGTACCACGCTGCCATCGGGGTTGGTTGCCACGTCAAACCAGCCGCCAACATAGAAATCACCCCCAACAACTTTGACTGTATGAACCCAGTTATTTAGGTTGATTCCAGTGTCGGGCCAGCCACTGCCGTCAAAGAATGAGAAATATGCCGAGCGACTGGTCTTTCCACCCGAGCTAAACATGCCGCCCACAAAAATTCCTGCGGGGGATTTTTCAAGCGCATACACGCGGTTGTTCCACTCCGGGCCGAAGCGCTCCCATTGCCCCCCGGCCCACTTTACGGTGCGGTAGGTTACAACGTCGCCGGCCATGCTGAAGTCGCCGGCGACATAAACATCGTCGCCATCCAGCAGCACAGAATATGCGCGGTTGTTCAAACCGCCGTCGAGTGGTTCCCATTTGCCGCTGGCCCAGCGCGCCGCGCGGTTCACCTCAATCGCCGTGGTCGCAACTTCGCCCTGCAGCGATTGGCCGTCCCCCTCCACATAGTTGTAGGCCTTGGTGAACCAGCCAACGGCGTACAAGCTGTCGTCGGCTTTGTTGTAAGCAATGTCATACACCACGCCATTGAAGCCGCCGCCAAGCGCGTTCCATTTGTTCCCGTCCCAGGCCGCAATATTATTTGCGGCCACCTTGCTGAAATCAGTGTTGAATGCAGTTTGAAAATCTCCACCGGCGTAAACAACGTCACTGCCAAAGTCGATGGTGTATACGGTGCCATCTGTGCCACCACCGAGCGCAGCCCATTGCTCGGTCTGCGTGTCCCAGCGGGCGATGTGGCGCGTATCCAACAGCTGCTCGGTTTTGTTGCGGGCGGCAAGGAACCAGCCGCCGACAAACACGTTGTCGGGAGCGCCAGTGGCGGCGCCAGCGGGCTGCGGAGCGGCGGCAATTGCCCACACCCAGTCATCCACGCCGCCGCCAAACGGCGCCCACGCTTCACCATCCCAGCTCGCAATCCGGTCCACCAGCGCACCGCCGGCGCGGCGCATCTCGCCGCCTGCGTAAAGTTTGTCCGTGCCGGATGCCAGTGCGTACACCGTGCCGTCCACGCCACCACCCACATCTGTCCACTGCTTTCCATCCCACTTGGCAATGTAGCCGGCGGGCTTGCCGCCAGCGGATGTAAAGTAACCGCCCGCATAGAGTGCGCCTTTATGCGCGACCATAGCCATGATCCAATAGCCAGTGCCGCTGCCAACTCTGCTCCAGCGCGAGCCATTCCACTTTGCAATATAGCTCGCATCCATCGTGTCGACTTTTGTGAACATACCGCCGGCGTAAAGCGTGCCGTCCAGCATCACCAGGCTGTGCACCCAGTTGTTTGGCCCCACACTTAGCGGCGACCAGCGTGTGCCATCCCACTTGGCTATGTGGTTGGCGGGCAGCCCGCCTGCCCGAAAGAAGTAGCCGCCCACATAAACATCGTTGCCGTCGATTGCGATGGCATAAACAGATCCATTGAGGCCGGCACCAAGCGGCTGCCACTTCTCGCCGTCCCAGCGTGCCACATGGTTGGCAGGCTGGCCGCCGGCTTTGGTGAATGCGCCGCCGGCGTAGAGGTCTGTATCGGTGGCGGCAATTGCATACACAATGCCATTCAGGCCGTCGCCCAACTCCGTCCAGGTCTTTCCGTCCCAGCGCGCAATAAAGCTTTCTTTAAGCTGCGAGCCGTCCGGGTTGGAAAGATTCTTGAACCATCCGCCAATGAAAAGGTCGGAGCCGCGCGTGCTGGTTGCGAATACTTTATCGTCCGTGCCCAACCCCAGTGGATGCCAGCGCTCTTCTGCGCCGTCCCAGATGACAACATGGTTGACGATCATGCCGCCGCCGCCGCGCGCTTGTGCCAGCGGCCGTCCGGCCAGCGGGGTCTCTGCGCTGGCAATCATGCCACTGAGCAGCAGCGCGAAGCAAGCGCGCCGCAACAGCGCCAGCCGGGGGCGATTTATTCTGAGTTGCACTTTTTGAAGCCAGTGGGCGGCCCGCTTCCGCAAACAGGCACACCCTTGGTTGGTATCGGCGCGCGCAGCGCCGCCATTAGGAAAAATTGCAATAAAAAGCGGCCACCCGATGGTGGCCGCTCATAAAACCAGCGCAGGGCGGGGCGTAAAGCCCGGGCTCTAATCCTCAATCGACCACGCCAGGCCAGTGGTGCCGGGGCCGGTGTGGCAGCCCACGGTGGGGCTCACGTCCGCCACCAGTGCCTCAAGCGGCGTGCACTTCTCGCATAACAGTGAAAGCATCTCTTGCGCATTTTCGGGCGCGTTGGCGTGCACGGCAGCCACACGAAAGCGCTTGGCAGCTTGGAGCTTGGCCGCAACCGTTTCGACAACATGTTGCTGCGCCTTTTTGGTGGTGCGCACCTGCGTAGCGGGATGCAACTTGCCATTCACCAGCTCAAGGATCGGTTTCACGTTCAGGGCTGTGCCCAGCAAACGCTTGGTGCCGCTGATGCGGCCGCTGCGATGCAGAAATTCCAGCGTGATGGGTGTGATGATTACGCCCGCATGCGGGATGCGCGTGCGCACCAAGTTCGCACAATCCTCCATCGAGGCTCCGTCCGCTGCAGCGCGGGCGGCAGCCAGCACCAGATAGCCCAGTGCCATGGAAATCATGCGCGAATCGATAAGCTCAATTTTTTGCGGGCCAAAACCAACCATGGCTTGGGTGGCGGAGTTGAAGGCGCCAGACAGGTCGCTCGAAAGCACAATCGTCAAAATACTGTCGGCTTCCTTGGCTGCGGCTTCAAATGTCTTTTTGAAATCTTCCACCGTGGCTTGCGATGTGGTGGGGTGGGTGGCGGTGATCAGCTGGCGCTGGTAAAACTCGGCCGGCTTGATGTCGACGCCGTCGCGGTAGGTCTTCTGCTCCCAGATAAGCACCTGCGGCACAACATGAATGTTGTACTGCCGGTTGAGCGCTTCTGGAATGTATGCGGTGCTGTCGGTGACAATCGCAATTTTATTCGCCATGATTGATGCCTCCTAGCAGTTAGTAAATCGAACGTTGCCAATTGTAACATGGCGCGCGTTGCCGCCGGGCACATGTGCCAGTACCTTTTGGGCGGGCGGCTTGCGTGCACCAGTGGCAGAGCGCCGGCTGGGTGCGCTTCAGGACATGGCCGTCACGGATTATTGCGAAGTGGTGGACCGGCGGGCTGCGTGCCAATAGCGCTGCGCAAATGCGCCGACCACTGCTTGACGGGCTTGCCGCGCACCGCTAAACTTTTTGCATACGGTGCGCTGGCGCGCACCGCGCAGCCAAATATGTTCGAAACACTTTCCAGCAAACTGCAGGCAGTCTTTAAGGAATTCAGCCGGCGCGGAAAACTTTCTGCAGCGGACGTGGACACCGGCATGCGCGACATCCGCCTGGCGCTGCTGGAAGCGGATGTGCACTTTACGGTGGTCAAGAGTTTGCTGGACCGCGTGCGCGCGCGGGCGGTGGGCAGCGAAGTCTCGCAGGCGCTCAACCCCGGGCAGCAGGTGATCAAGATTGTGCATGAGGAGCTGATTGCCACGCTGGGGACGCCGGAGCGTTTAAATTTGCAGGGGCCGGCCCCGCGCAGCATTTTGCTGGTGGGTTTGCAGGGCGCCGGCAAGACCACACTGGCGGGCAAGCTGGCACGCTGGCTGCGGGCTGATGGGCAGCGGCCGCTGCTGGTGGCAGCCGATCCGTACCGGCCGGCTGCTGTTGACCAGCTGCGCACCATTGGCAAGCAGCTGGACATCCCCGTGTTCACCGGCACGCAGGCGCCACCGCAACTTTGCGCGGCGGCGCAGCGCGAGGCCGCTGCCACGGGCTGCACGGTTGTGATCATGGATACCGCCGGCCGTTTGCAAATTGATGCGGACATGATGGCCGAGGTGACCGCGATCAAGGCGTTGACGCAGCCGGGCGAGGTGCTGCTGGTGGCGGATGCCATGCTGGGGCAGGCGGCCGTGCGCATTGCAGAGGGCTTTCACGCCGCTGTGGGCCTCACCGGGCTGGTGCTAACCAAGATGGATGGCGATGCGCGCGGCGGCGCTGCCATTTCCATTCGCAGTGTCGCTGCGGTGCCCATCAAATTTCTTGGTGTCAGCGAAAAGATGGACGGGCTCGAGGTGTTTGATCCCGGCCGGCTGGCGGGGCGCATTCTGGGCATGGGCGACATCATTGGCCTGATTGAAAAAGCCGAGGCCAGCTTTGATATTGCGCAGGCGCAGCAAATGCAGCAGAAGCTGCTAAAGTCTGAGCTGGACCTGAATGATTTTCTCGACCAGCTGCGCCAGATGCGCAAGCTCGGTTCGATGGGGCAATTGATGGAGATGCTGCCCGGGTTGGGGCGGGCTGCGGCCGCAATGGACCCGGCACAGATGGACCGGCAGCTGACGCGCTCGGAGGCGATTGTATGCTCGATGACGCTGGCGGAGCGGCGCGACCCGCGCGTGATGAACAGCAGCCGCAAACGGCGCGTGGCGGCGGGATCCGGCACGCAGGTGCAGGATGTGAACCAGCTGCTCAAGCAGTTTCGGCAGATGCAGGATATGATGAAGCAGTTCGGCAAGAACAAGCGCGGCATGCTGGGATTGCTCCGCCAATTGGGCGGGTAGTTGGTTTCCGCAAAACTCCCGGCTTGGGTTACAATCCCACCCGGAAGGAGAACTAAGATTTATGGTACGAATTAGGCTGCGCCGGGCAGGCGCAAGAAATCAGCCCTCATATCGCATGGTGGCTGCAGACCAGGATTGCGCACGCGACGGGCGCTTTCTGGAAGTTTTGGGGCACTACAACCCGCGCCATGAGCCGGCCACAATTGTGGTTGACGAGGCGCGCATGCTGCACTGGCTGGGCAAGGGCGCCCAACCCAGTGATACGATGGCGCGCCTGCTGGGCGTGGTGGGAACAATGAAGCGATTTGACCGGCTGAAGGCGGGCGAGGCGCTGGAGGGCTTGCTGGCAGAAGCTGCGCTGGCCGCAGCGCATCCAACGGTGCCGGCACCGCGCGCCGCGCGCCCCACAAAGAAAGCCAAGGCTGCTGCAGCCGCAGCCGCCGCTGCAGCGGCCGCACCCGCCGCGTAGCGCCGCATTATGAAAGCGCTGCTCGAGTACCTGGCCCGCGGAATGGTGGGCGCCCCCGAGCGCGTGGTTGTGCGCGAACGCGACATCCGCGGCGTGCAAACCCTGCACTTGCAAGTGGCGCAAGAAGATGCCGGCCGGGTGATTGGCCGGCGCGGTGCAACCGCCGCCGCTTTGCGCACGGTTTTGTCGGCGCTGGCGCAACGCTCCGGAGAACGGGTTGATCTTGAGATTATGTAACGGCGCAACCCGCTGTTCTTGCTGACCGTTTCGAAAATCCGGGAGTGCCGTCAACCGAAGCAACGCGATATATATTCCTCGGCAATATCGTCGGCCCGCAGGGCGTGCATGGCGCAGTGAGACTCCACAGCCGCGCGCGCGGTCTTCCTTCCTTGGACAGTTTGCAAAAGGTATTTGTTGGCGAGCAACGCCAGCGCTATGCGCTGCTTGCAGCGCGCCGGCAAGGGAAGGCGCTAGTGCTGGAGCTGGAAGGCTGCGCGGATCACGCTGCAGCTGCGCTCCTGACGGGCGCGGCTGTGTGGGTGCAGGCGGAAGACCTGGGCGCGCTCCAGGAAAATGAATATTACATTGCAGACCTTGTGGGCCTGCGCGTGGTGACAACCGAGGGCGAGGAGCTGGGCGAACTGGTGGAGGTGCTGGTGACAGGCGCAAACGATGTGTACCGGGTAGTGGGTGCAGCGGGCGAAGTGCTGCTGCCCGCAATTGCCCAAGTGGTGCGCAATGTGGATTTGCCTGCGCGCAGCATGCTGGTGTGGCTGATGCCCGGCTTGCGGCAGGGATAGATGCTGAGATTGCCGCGCCGCGCGCCGTTTGCGGGCCGCAGTAAGAGCTGGCTGAAGGGCAGCGCATGAACGCCGAGCAGCGCTTTTGGGTGGCGCTGAACATGACTGCGGGCATCGGGCCGGTGCGCATGCGCCAACTGCTGGAGCGCTTTGGCAGCGCCCAACAGGCATGGCAGGCGCCGCCCGGCGAGTTGGCAGCCTGCGGGCTGGAGCAGCGCACATTAAACGAATTGCTTGCCCGGCGCGAAGCGCTGGACTTGGAAGCCACCTGTGCCGCGATTGACAAGTCCGGTGTGCAGGTGCTGACTTGGAAAGATGAAAATTATCCGGCGCACTTAAAGGCCGTGGATGACAGTCCGCCGCTTTTGTATTTGCGCGGCGAGTTAAAGCCGGCGGACAACTGGTCCGTGGCGGTGGTGGGCACGCGCAAGGCCACCAGTTACGGGCGCGAAGTTACGCGCGAATTGTGCGAGGCACTGGTGCGGGCGGGCGTGACAATTGTGAGCGGCTTGGCGCGTGGTATTGATGAGGTGGCGCACAGCACGGCGCTGGCAGCGGGCGGGCGCACACTGGCCGTGCTTGGTTCCGGGCTGGACAAGGTGTATCCGCTGGAGCACCGGCAGCTGGCGCAGCGCATTGCCGCGCAGGGAGCGCTGATTAGCGACTATCCGCCCGGCACTGCGCCGGATGCGCGCAATTTTCCGCCGCGCAACCGCATCATCAGCGGGTTGTCGCTGGCGGTGATTGTGGTGGAGGCTGGCGAGCGCAGTGGCGCGCTGATCACGGCGCAGTTTGCGGCAGACCAAGGGCGCGAAGTGATGGCAGTGCCCGGCAGCATTCTGAGCCACAGCAGCCGTGGCACCAACCGGCTCATTCGCGATGGCGCGCGGCCGGTGTTGTCTGCTGATGATGTGCTGGAGGAGCTCAACCTGCGCCAGGTGACGGAGAAACAGTCGGCGCAGCTGGAGCTGCCCGTGGACGGGGTGGAGCGCACGATGCTCGCGCACCTGAGCCGCGAGCCGCTGCATGTGGATGAGCTAAGCGTGCTGGCCACGCTGCCAATTGCGCAAGTGACGAGTGCGCTGGCCATGCTGGAGCTGAAAGGGTTTGTGCGCCAGGTGGGCGGAATGCAGTTTGTACTGGCGCGGGAGCTGCCCGCACTTTATGCGGCCGGCTGACGGGCTGCAGCTGGCCGGGTCCGGAGCGCAAATGCGCGACTGAAAGTTTTAGTTGAGGGGAAACAAGTTATACATGGAAGCATATTGTGTGAAATGCAAGGGCAAGCGCGAGATGGCCGAGCCCACTGCAGTCTTTACCAAGCAGGCGGTTTGCGGCACCAAGGGGCGCTGCGCTGTGTGCGGCACGGGTGTCTACCGCATGGGGCGCACCCCCGCGCATGATGGGCTGGTTCCGCCCGTGGCGGTGCCGCGCGCCGGTGCCAAGCGCGTCGTACGCCGGCGCATTGGCAAACTGGTAATTGTTGAGTCGCCGGCCAAGGCGCGCACAATTGGCAAGTTTTTGGGCAAGGGCTACTCCGTCAAGGCTTCGCTGGGGCACGTGCGTGATTTGCTGCGCTCGCAACTTTCAGTGGATGTCACCAACAACTTCACGCCCAAGTACCGCATCATGAGCGACCGGCTGGCGCTCGTCAAAGAGTTGCGCCAGGATGCAGCCGCAGCCGCGGAGATTTACCTCGCCACCGATCTGGACCGCGAAGGCGAGGCGATTGCGTGGCACCTGGGCGAAGCGCTGAAGGTGGAGCCGGAGCGGGTGCGCCGCGTTGTGTTCCATGAAATCACAAAGACGGCAATCAAAAATGCATTCGAGAACCCGCGCGAAATTAATTCGAACCTGATTGATGCGCAGCAGGCGCGGCGCATATTGGACCGGCTGGTGGGCTACTCGCTCAGCCCGCTGCTGTGGGCCAAAATCCGTGGCCGGCTTTCTGCCGGCCGCGTGCAATCTGTGGCGGTGCGGCTGGTGGTGGACCGCGAGCGCGAGATTGACCAGTTTGAGCCGGTAGAGTACTGGACGCTGCACGCCGAGCTGTCCAAGCTTGCCGAAACTTCCGAAAAAATTTTTAGTGCGGCGCTGCACACCATTGGCGGCCAGCGGGTGGGGCGCGACAAAGACGTGCCGCTTGATACGCAGGCCGCATTGGAGCCGGTGCTGAAGGACCTTGAGCATGCGGCTTGGAGCGTTTCAAATGTGAAGCGGGGCGAGCGCAAGCGCAATCCGGCTCCGCCGTTTACCACCAGCACACTGCAGCAGGACGCATCGCGCCGGCTGGGCTACACCGCCCGGCGCACTATGGCTGTGGCTCAATCACTTTATGAAGGCGTGGACCTGGCCGGCAACGGCAGTGTGGGCCTCATTACTTATATGCGCACCGATAGTTTGAATGTGGCGGCCGAAGCGCAGGCCGAGGTGCGTGAGCTGGTTACCGAGCGCTACGGTGCCGACAGCCTGCCGGCCACTGCACCAATGTTCAAAACAAAAGCGAAGGGCGCGCAGGAAGCGCATGAAGCCATCCGGCCCACATCAGCGATGCGAACGCCGGAGCAAGTGCAGGCAGACTTGACGCGCGATCAGTTCCGGCTTTACCAGCTGATCTGGCGGCGGCTGGTGGCCAGCCAGATGCTGCCGGCCATTTACGAAACTGTGGCTGCAGAGATTGATGCGGCTGCGCAAAACCAGACTTACGGCTTCCGCGCCAGCGGTTCGCTGCTGCGCTTCCCGGGTTTCTTGCAGGTATATGAGGAGTCCGCAGACGAAGACGCGCAGGTGGATGAACCCGAGACGGACGTGCCGCCGCTTGAGACCGGCGATGCGCTTCAGCTGCAAAAGTTGCTGCCTGAGCAGCACTTTACGCAGCCCCCGCCGCGCTTCACCGAAGCCTCGCTCATCAAAGTACTGGAGGAGAATGGCATCGGCCGGCCGTCCACTTACGCGCCCACCATCACAACCATTCAGGCGCGCGGCTACGTGCTGTCTGAAAGCCGGCGCCTGATGCCCACGGCAATCGGCATTCAAGTCACGGACATGTTGATGGAGCATTTCTCTGACGTGCTTGATGTGAGCTTTACCAAAAAGATGGAAGAAGAACTGGACGCGATTGCGGAAGGCGAGCGCCAATGGGTGCCCGTGATTGGCGAGTTTTACGGTCCGTTTGCGAAGCAGGTGGAACGGGCGCAGGCGGAAATTGAAGTTGTGCCGCAAGTGCCGGAGTATGTGGACAAGGACTGCCCCAAGTGCAGCCAGCGCTTGCTGGTGCGCTACGGGCGCTACGGAAAGTTCGTGGCTTGCAGCGGATTCCCGGATTGCCGCCACGTGGAGCCGCTGCTGGAAAAAATTGGTGTGCCCTGCCCCACTTGCACCGCCGACTTGGTTGAGCGCCGCACGCGCAAAGGGCGCTCCTTCTTCGGCTGTATCAAGTACCCGGAGTGCGAGTGGACTTCTTGGAAGCGGCCGCTATCCACGCCCTGCCCGGATTGCAAAGGCATGCTGGTGCAAAGCAGCAAGACCAAATCCACCTGTCTCGAGTGCAAGGCGGTGGCGCTGCTGCAAATTAGCGAGGCCGTGGCGTAGCGGGCAGTGGCATTGAAGTTGCATCAAGGCTCTAGTTATGCCATACTTGCGGGGCAGTCCGCCGGTGGGCTTCGTATTTTCTAGTGAGGGCTTATGTGGCTGAGTGTGCAGTCCGTAAAACCAAAAGCAGCGCGGCCGCCGTCCGCTGAGCGCAGCCGTGCGTGGCTGGGCGATATGCGCATCGTAATTGGCGGTGCACTGCTGGCCGGCCTGCTGGTCGGCTGGATGCTGCTGGGCTGGTGGCTGGTGCCGGTGCAGTGGGTGAATGCTGGCCCGGTGCAATTGAACCCCGTTTACCAAACCCTGTGGGTGCAGATGGCGGCCGATTCATATTCGGTCACCCTCAACGAAGAAGATGCGCGCAACCGCATTGGCCTGCTGCAGGAACAGTCTGCGAACGCGCTCAAACGCGCTTTGGGAAACACGCAGGGCAGCCAGCAGGCGCGCATTGCAGACTTGCAGGTGGTAATCGAAAATGCGCCTGCCAAACCAGCCGCGAATGCTTCTGCCAGCGCCGCAATCAGCATGGGCGTTGTTTTGCCGGCGGTGTTGGCAGTGATGGTTTTGGTGGGGGCCGTGGGCTTTGTGGCGTGGTCGCGCATGCGCGTGCCACGCGAGGCCGCGCGCCGCGAAAAGGTGCAGCCGCAAGTGCGCCAGCTTACTCCCGTCAAGGCGGACCCGCCGCCGCCAGTTGTGGCAAGCGCGCCTTCCACGGACCGCACGGTGGAGCGTGGTGCGCCAATTGCGCGCTTCATGACAACTTATATGTTTGGCGATGACACCTACGATGACTCATTTAGCATCGATGATGCCAACGGCGATTTTCTCGGCGAGTGCGGCGTGGGCGTGTGCGAGACGATTGGCGTGGGCGATCCGAAGAAGGTGGCCGCCTTTGAAGTTTGGCTGTTTGACAAGAACGATGTGCGCACCGTGACCAAAGTGCTGCTCAGCCAGTCCGGCTATGCAGACAACGGCATGCGCGGGCGCGTGGCTCCCAAGGGCGACCCGGTGGTTGCCAAGACTGGCGAAACAACAATTCTGGAAACTAACATGCTGCACGTATCGGTGCGCGTGGTGGACATGAATTACGGCAGCGGCCCGCTGCCGCCCGAGACCTTCTTCAACACGCTCACGGTGGAGCTGACCGCGTGGAAGAAAAAGTGAGTGCGTGAAGCTCAACAAAAAAACGCCCTGCAATTTGCGGGGCGTTTTTGTTTCAGCTGGTTGGCCGTCACTCCACTTTTTCAATCTTGAGTGACAGCACGCCTCCGCCGGGCATCTTGGGTTTTACCGTGTCGCCGGCGCGCCGGCCCAGCAGCGCCATGCCAATCGGCGACAGGTTGGATATCAAGCCCTTGCGCGGGTCGGCTTCCGCCGAGCCCACCACCGTATAGGTCTCCGGTGCCGATCCTTCTTCCACAACGGTGACCTTCGAACCGATGCCAACCAACCCGTTGCGGCCGCCATCTGGGCCTTTGATGACCGTTGCGTCGCGCAGTGTGGCTTCTACCTCCAGAATGCGCCCCTCCAGAAATGCCTGATCTTCCTTGGCTGCAATGTAGTCTGCGTTCTCGCTCAGGTCGCCCATGCGGATTGCATCGCGCAGGCGCTCTGCAAGGCTTACGCGCTGCACCTCGACCAGCTGCTTTAGTTCCTCGCGCAGCTTTTCTGCGCCGTTAGGCGTGAGGTAAGTGGCGGCTTGCTTTTTCATCAATATCACCTGAAGCGTTTGTTATAGCACAATTTGTGCGGGCGGGCCGTTAAACGGCGGCATGCGCGGGCAGCGCCTGCAATTTTAGCGCGCGCCCGTCACTTAGTATACTGCCTGCATGCCCGTGCATTGCGACTGGTCGGCGCGCGCAGACCACACCGACCGCATCATTGCAGCGGCGCTGCGCGCAGCGGACCCTGCGGCTGCGGTGGCGCGCACGCTTGTGCGCACGGGCGGGCTGCTGCAGGCGGGCACGCGCAGCTATAACCTGACGGGCTTTCAGCGCGTGCGCGTGCTGGGCATTGGCAAGGCGGCGGTGCAGATGGCGCGCGCGGTTATGGCGGCGGTGCCGGAGCTGGCGGTTGATGGCGTGTTAATTACGAAGCGCGGATTTGCGCAGCCCGTGGCCGGGCTGCAAGTTTTGGAGGCCGCGCATCCGGTGCCGGATGAAGCCGGCGTGCAGGCAGCGCTCCAGTTGCTGGCCGCTGCCGGCCAGCCCGCGCCGGATGATCTGATCATCGTGGTGGTCAGCGGTGGCGGCTCAGCTTTGTTCACACTGCCCGTGGATGGCGTGGCGCTTGCGGATCTGCAGCAGCTCAACCAGCAATTGCTGCGTTCGGGCGCCAGCATTCAGCAATTCAATACGGTGCGCAAGCATCTCTCGCAAGTGCAAGGCGGCAGGCTGGCGCGGCACTTGTTTCCCGCGCAGGTGCTGTGCCTGGTGCTTTCTGATGTGGTGGGCGGCGCGCTGGACATGGTGGCCTCTGGTCCGCTGCTGGCGGACCCCACAACCTATGCGGATGCGGTGGCAATCTTGCGGTTGCTCAACTTGTGGGACGGCCTTCCGCCCCGGATCGCGCTGCACTTGGAAGCCGGTGTGCAGGGCCGCGTGCCGGAGACGCCCAAGCCGGGTGATCCCATATTTGCCAATGTGCACACGGTGCTGGTGGCGGACAACGCACTGGCTGCGGGCGCAGCATTGGACTGTGCCGCGCAATTGGGATTTAATCCGCTGCTGGTCACCACCAAGCTGCAGGGCGAGGCGCGTGTTGCAGCCGCAGCGGTGGTGGCGCTGGCTGCGCAGGTGCGGCGTGCCGCCGGGCCGGTGGCGGCTCCCGCCTGCTTGATGTGGGGCGGCGAGACAACCGTGACCATGCACGGCAATGGCCGCGGCGGACGCAACTCCGAGCTGGCGCTGGCTGCGGCGCTGCTGCTGGACGAGCACGCGCTGCAGCGCGTGCGCATTGTCAGCCTGGCCACCGATGGCGACGACGGCTCAAGCGCAGCAGCTGGTGCAGTTGCGGAAGCTGACACCGTGCAGCGCGCAGCGCGTGCCGGCTACAGCGCCCGTGCCAGCCTCGCCGAAAACGACTCCGGAACACTATTCGCAGCGCTCGGCGACCACATTTGCACCGGCGCCACCGGTACAAATGTGAATGACCTTGTGTTTGCCATGCTATACTGATTCTCCAAAGAGTTGCTAGGAATTTTTCGCAACGCATCTGATCAGCCCCAGTCATTCCGCCACCTGATCTCCGCGCCAATTGCCTCCAATAAATTTAGAATCGAACAGCATGGCGTCAACTGAAGCAGAGTCTGAAACTGAGGCGGCCATTCCGCCGTGGCTGCAGCAAGCGCAGGCGCACTTGGACGCCGGCGCGATGCCGGCTGCAGTTTTATGCCTGCTGGCCGAGCTGGCACAAGCAGCTGACAACGTGCAGGCGCTGCTGCTTTTGGGAAATTGTTACCTGGCGGGCGGAGCAGGTGACTGCGCGCATCTGTGCTACCGCACGGCGGCTGAAATCTCGCCGCAGGCGGCCGCACCGCGATTGCGGCTTGTCGCGGGCCAGGCACCAGTGGCCCGCGCGCCATGGCTGGATGCGGCCGGCGTCCCGGCCAATGCCGCGGCGCTCGCCCAGAATTTAGGCCGCGCTGCTGCTGCAAGCCTGCCGCTGGACCGCAGCGCGGATGAGACAATTGTGCATGACCGGGTGGAGGCTGCCGATACTGTGCCCGCTAATATGTCTACCGAAGCTGAACCGAACCACATGACTACGGCCAGCCCCCCCGCGGCTCCCGCCGTTGCAGCAGCGCCTGCCGCGCCGTCTGCTGCAACCACGATTGCCCCCGTTGAACCAGAGGGTGCGGCGCTTGGTGCGCAGCAGGCAGAGCTCGATGCCGCTAAAGTGCATGGCTTCGACGTGGATCTGTTCAGCAATTTCCGCGAGACCTACCTGCCGGTTGCCAAGGTGGTTGCAGTTGTGCAAGTTGACAGTGGGGAGGGCGAACGGCGCGACCCGCGCAAGTGGCGCAACTGGCTGCGCTGGCGCTTCTATCAGCACCGCCTGCAGACCGTTTGGCGCGGTTTCGCCGGCGCTTACTCCACCAATGATTTTGTTAAGTATGGCGTCTGGGCCGGTTTACTGATTGTGGCTTCTTCGCTGGCGCAATTCACTATTCAGTATGACCTGTTCGCGGGCGACGTTGCCTCGGACTTGGGCGTGGAGCAGGCTGCCTGGTACGACACGCTGCTGCATACCGTGTGGTATTCGGCGGTGACCATTACGACGGTTGGCTATGGCGATGTTTCACCAACATCAAACTTGGGCAAGGTCGTTGGCATTATATTTCTGATACTTAATTTTGGGGTGATTACCGTTCTGTCCGGTACGGTGGCTTCCGTGCTTGTGGCAGCGCGCCTTACCGGAGGAGCAACTGTGGACGAAGATAAATATAAAGCGCACACAATTATCTGCGGCTGGAATCAGTTTGTACAGCCCCTGCTAAAAATTGTGGATGCAGACACTTCTGTGTCGCCCGTGGTGATTGTGATAAATGAGACCAGCGAAGATATTGTGGGGCGCGCCATTCATACCTTCAAGCGCCTCGATGTGATGCACGTCAAAGACAATTACACGCGCGAAGAAGTGCTTAAGAAAGCCTTCATGGAACGGGCCGCTACGGTCATTTTTGTGCCGGATACTTCCGGCTTGCTGCCAACCGAAAGTCCGGATGAACAGAAGACGATTCTGGCAGTGTTGACTGCCAAAGGGCTGGCGCCGGCTGTCAATGTTGTAGCGCACACCACCGACCCGGAAAATGTTTCCCATTTGCAGCGCGCTGCGGCCAATGAAATTGTGGTCACAGATGCCTACACGGCAAACTTGCTGGCGAACCATATAGTCAACCCGGGTATGCCGCAGTTTGTGAACCACGTCTTTGATCCCACTTCGCAGAACGGGCGCATAAAAGCGTTGGAGCTTCCGCAAGAGATGATCGGGGAGAGCCACCGAAAAGTGTTTGCCTATTACAAACTGTCGCACAACCAGCTGCTGTTGGGCTACGCAGTGCGGGTATCTGGCTTTGACCTGGGCGCCGCCATGGGCGAGAGCGGCAGCGGTTTTATCCGGGACATGATCAATGAGCAGCTGGAGCAGTCCGGAGTGAGCCTTTCGACTGACGAGAAAGTTGTCATTCAGATTAATCCGGATGACAGCTATGTGGTGGATGCCAAGCACCGCGCGCTGGTTTTGGACTGAGGCGCTATGTCAAACTTTACCGCTGAGCAGGTTAAGAAGATCAACCATTTCCGCTCGCTGACACTTGAGCAGTGTCAGCGCATTACCGGGGTGCTGGAGGATCACGAAGCGCGCCCCGGCGAGCAATTGCTGGCTGAGGGCGAATTTGGTGACACGATGATTCTGGTGTTTCAGGGTCAGATTGAAGTCACAAAAAATATTTCGGTGCGCACGCCGACGGGGCTCGCTAAATCACGCCGGGCCATTATCCGGCTGGAAACCACAGACCCGCCGCCGAGCGCGGCGCCGATGACGGCCCCCAAGACTTTCGTTGTAAAGGTGCCGGCGTTTGGCATTGGCGAGTTTGCCCTCGTTCTGGAAAAAGCCATTCGAACGGCAAATGTAAATGCCATGACGCCGCTTTCCTATGGCATCTTAAAGCTGGCAGACTTTGCCAAGCTGGTGGATGAAGACGGAACGATCGGCGGCCCTGTTTATTATGAAGTGGCCAAGGCGGCGGTCACCAGCCTTGCGCAGGCCTCGGCTGACATCTCGAACCTGACGCAAGCGTTCTTTTTCTCGCTCGCCCGTTAACTGCGCTGCGGCTGTAGTGCCAGCGGATTTAGCCTGTTACTTGTAGGGTTGCGTCCGCGGGCCGCAAACAGAATGCGCCCCGGCTGTGCAGCCGGGGCGCTTTATATTAGGAGGGGCGAACACTTGAGCATTAGGGGATGCTCAGGCTGTCAGGGCAAAGCGGAAGTAGCCTACCGTGTCGGCCCCCACACAAGGAGGAGGTATGAACCTCGACTGTGATGATACGGTGCGCTGTGCGCAAGGGCTATAAACCGTGCGTGAAGCCGGGCCAAACTTGGCGTAAACGCAATTTGCGGGCGGCAGCCGATGGCTGGCAAGCTGCCCTTAAGCATTTGGGCTTTTGCGTACAGCCTGCAAGCCGGCCGGTCCACATCGCGTAGTTTTCGGCCAGGTATTGGCGCTTTTAGCGGCAACAATTGAATCCTGCAAACCCAAATTCACCTTGTTTAGAGCGCGCTTGGCAGGCAGCGGTAAAAATTGGGCATGTTTCCACACGGTTTATGCTGACCATTGCGTGCGTGCCGATACCCCCTGAGCAATGAAAAGAATGCTGCGATTGGCGCCGGCTGCGTATTTAATGGCTTTCCGGCAAATTAACTCCGGCGGCCGCACTGCGTGGCGCGGAGGCCGCCCATGAGGCTGGGGCGCTACCGCATTGTGCCGGGCAGCGATTTGAACCGCGCAAACTTGGAAGGTGCGGAGCTGCGCAGTACGGACCTTCGCGCAGCGCAGATGCGCGGTGCCAACTTGCGCGCCGCCAAGCTGAGCGGCGCAAACTTGGCTGCCTGCAACTTGCTGGGTGCCAAGCTGAGCGGTGCTGACCTCACCGGCGCAGACTTGAGCGGCTGCCAGCTGATGGACTCTGATATGCGCGGGGCGCGCCTCGAGTGGGCGGACCTGACGGGCGCCAACCTGCGCGGTGCCAGCTTGACATTGGCCACGCTTGCGATTGCCACGCTGCGCGATGCGGATATGTTTGAAGCCGATTTGTCTGAGCTCAACCTGCATGGCGCAGACCTTACCAACGCCAACCTGGAGGGTGCCAACCTGAGCCGCGCCAATCTGGGCGGCGCTAACTTGACTCGCACCAACCTGCGTGGCGCCAACCTGGAGGAAGCCGACCTGACCGGCGCCAGACTGAACCTGGCAATGCTCAAGCATGCGAACCTGGCCGGTGCCAACTTAAGCCATGCCAGTTTGCGCATGGCGGAACTGGAATTTGCGCGCCTGCATGGCGCCCAACTGAATTTGGAAACGGTGCTGGACACAAAATGGAGGCTGGCCTGGCGCCTGGTAACCGATGGCGCTGAAGGCCTGAACTTGACCGGCGTAGACCTGACCAATGCCGAACTGAGCGGTGCGATGCTGCATGATGCAACGCTGTGCGATGCGGACTTCACAAACAGCATCTTGTGCAATGCTGACATGCGCGGCACTGACTTTCGTGGTGCTTGCCTGCACGGCACCGACCTGACTGGTGCGCGCCTTAACCTCTCTGCGCTTTCCGGAGCGCGCATTAATTCGGAAACCAAACTGGATGGCAAGTGGCGCACGGTTTGGAAGTTGAGCACTGAGGGGCTGGGCGGCACGCCCACGCGCGGCATAGATTTGAGCCAGGCCAGCTTGCGCGGTGTGGACCTGGCGGCTGCAGACTTCATTGCCACAGACTTGCGCGAGGCTGACCTGAGCGCGGCAAACTTGCGCGGCGCTGCTCTTATGAAAGCAAACCTGGAGGGCGCAAACCTGGAGGATGCTGTGCTGGAGGGTGCATTGCTGCACTGGGCCAAGCTGGACCGGCACACCCGCATCCACCCGAAATGGCGCAAAGTTTGGCAGCTGGCCTCCTTTGGCGGCAGCGAAGCCACCCTGCCCGACATCGACCTAAGCAATGCCTATCTTTTTGTTTGCAATCTGCGCAAGGCGCAACTGCAGCGCGCAAACTTGTCCGGCTCCAACCTCAAGGGCGCCGATCTCTCGCGGGCCATGCTGGAAGAGGCGAACCTCACAGGTGTGCAGGCGGCGAACGCCAACTTCTCGGGGGCAAGTTTGGGCTTTGCAAATTTAGCTGACGGGGATTTTAGTGCGGCAAATTTTTCGGGCGCAATCATGGTCAGGGCTACGCTGAAGAATGTCAACTTCTCGGGCGCCAACCTGTCCGGCGCGCTGCTGAACCAGGCCAACCTGAGCGGCGCTGATTTTTCTGGTGCCAACCTTAGCGGCGCCGTGTTCTCCGGTGCCGACCTCACAGATACAAGCTTGATGCAAGCCAACGTGTCCAACGCTGTGTTTGGCGGTGCCAACCTCATTCGCTGCTCGATGACGGAAGCAAAGTCCAATAAATCCACGCAGCTGGACCGGCGCTGGCGGGTGGGTGTCGAGCTGGCAATGCACGGGCCGGGCGAACGGGATATGCGCGGCAGCAAATTACTGCTGGCCGGGCTGCGCAACATAAATCTTTCCGGCGTGCGTCTTTCCAAGTCTGACCTGCACGAGGCTGATCTTTCCGGCGCCAATTTGGAGGGTGCGCAGGCGGATGGATGTGGCATAAATAAGGCGCGCCTGCGCGGTGCAAATCTGCGCAACGCCAATCTTGAAGGCACACTGCTGAAAGCCACAGATCTTACCGGCGCCAATCTGAGCGGCGCCAATCTTGCGGGCGCGTTCCTGACCGACGCCAATCTCTCTGGTGCGGATCTGCACGGTGCAGATTTGCAACGCGCCAACCTGCGCCGCGCCAACTTGAATGGCGCAAACCTGCTGGGTGCCAACCTGCATGGCACCGAGATCTTTGGTGCCCATATGTCCGCCACCACACAAATCGAGCCGAAGTGGGCGGCGATCTGGAGTGTGCAGCAGGGACGCGGAGCCACCGCTGATCTGAAGGGCAAAGACTTTAGCGGAACCAATCTGTCACGGCTTGAAATGCAGCGCTTGGATTTCTCCGGCACCAATTTTGCAAATGCCAAAATGACCGCATGCAACCTGTCCCACGCTGTGCTGGCCGGCGCCCAGCTGCAGGGTGCGCAGCTTGCAGGTGCGGATTTGCGGGATGCCGACCTGACTGGCGCGGACATGATGGGTGCCATGCTTGTAAAGGTGCAGCTGGACCGCTGCCGGCTGGAAGGCGCAGACTTAAGCGACACCGCGCTCGCCGGTGCCAACCTTACCAAGGCAGACTTGAGTGGTGCGCAGCTGCTGCGCGCCGACCTAAGCGGCGCAATATTTACTGGAGCGCAATTGGCGCGCGCAAATCTGCAGGGCGCAATATTGGATGGCGCCACGCAGCTTGACCCCAAGTGGCGCCTGGTGTGGGAGCTGGCCACAAAGGGCGGAGCATGGCGCAACCTTGAGGGCAAAGACCTCAGCCTGGCCGGCCTGCGGCGCGCAAACCTTACCGGCGCAAAACTGGCGCTGGCAAACTTAAAGCAAGCAGACTTGTCTGAGGCGCAGGCAGTGAAGGCGGACTTCTCCGGCGCCAACCTGAATGGCGCAAATCTTCAAGGCGCCACCTTGACGGCAGCCAAATTTTCCAAGGCAGATCTGCAGGGCGCAAACTTGGAGAATGCGGATTTGAGCGGCGCAGACCTGCGCGATGCCAACCTGTTTGGTGCCCGCATGGAAAACACAGTGCTGCTGGAGACCAAGCTAAGCGGCGCAATAATGCCCGACGGCAGCCGCGAAGACTAATTGCTGCGCGGCGGTGCGCTGCCGGCCCCACTAGCTTGCCGCCCAATGCGGGCAGCCCCTATCCGCTGGTGAGGAAGCCCCACAGCCAGCAGGCGCCAATTTGAGCCACGACAAAAAATACCGTCAGCAGAATTGAGCGTTGGTCGAGCTTGCGGCCGTCCATCCAGTGTGGGGGCTTGCGTGGGGAACGCACGGGCAGGTTGGGTGGCGGCGGTCCGCCCGGGGGCTCTTGGTCCATGCTCAAGTGAGTTTCCCGCCCGCAGCCGGCAGGATTGCGCACTGAATATAGCATTTCTGCGCAGCTTCTGCGTCACTTTCCATTCACGGAAAGTTTACGCGCGCTGTGCGTGCTGGGCATAATATTAGCGCGGAGTAAATGTCTGGTGAACGCCGCTGAAGATCCGCAAATTATTACTGCGCTGCAGGATCTGGCCGGCTGCAACGGCGCGGGCGATTTGGTGCGCATGCTGGCCACGCTTCCGGGCTGCCGGGCGGCTGCCATTTTTGGCGCAGCGCCGGACGCCAGCGCAGTGCAGCTGGCGGCGCATCCCGCACAATGTTTTGACCAGGCCGATGGTGACGTGCGTACGCAGCTGCAAAACGCGCTGCACAGCGGGCAGGGTGCCCGGGCAGCGCTTGCCCAGGGCATACCGGCGGCCGGGCAATTGTTGCTGCCGCTGAGCATGCCCGAGCCCGGCGTCCTGTGGCTGGTGCTGGCAGCGGATTGCGGGCTGGCAGCAGCGCACATGCTGCCGCTGCTGCGCACGGTTGTAGAGCACGCGCTAAACGGCGCGCAGCTGGCAGCGGCGCAGGCGCAGCTGGCGTTGGCGCAGCGCGAGCGCGATGCCGCTGTTGCGGAACTTGAAACATTTTTATATTCGGTGAGCCATGACCTGCGCAATCCTGTGAATGTAGTGCGCGGCCTCTCCAACCTGGCGCACTCGCACTACTCCGGTACGCTGGACGAACGCGGCCAGGATTACCTGAAGCGCATTGCCGGCACCGCCGGCTCCATCAGCACCATGCTGGAAGGCCTGCTGCAGCTTTCGCGCCTGGGGCGTGAGCCGCTGCAGAATGTGCGCACGGACAGCGGGCGCGTGGTAAAGCTGGTGCTGGCGCAAAACCGTTACTTGCTGGACCCGGCCGGCGTGGCCGTGCAAACGCCGGAAGCTTGGCCGCTGGTGAACTTTCCGGAACAGCGCCTGCTGCAGGTGCTGGGCAACCTGGTTTCCAACGCGGTCAAGTACATGGGCGCGCGTGTGCGCCCGCAGATCGACATCGGCTGGCGCGAGGAAGCTGCAGCCTACGCCATCTGGGTGCGTGACAACGGCGTGGGCCTTACCTCCGAGCAGCTGACGCACATGTTTGAGCCGTTCTATCGGGCGCATGCAGTCACTGCGCCGGGCATCGGGCTGGGCCTCAGCATTGTAAAGCGCATAGTGGACCTGCGCGGCGGGGCAGTGCGCGTTAGCAGCGAGCCCGGCAAAGGCAGCGAGTTTTTGTTTACGGTGCCGCTGCAGGCAGCCAATTGAGGCCGTTGCATGATTGAACTTCACGCTGCGCTGGATTACAATTCAGCTTCCGCCCTGCTCTTGCCAGAAATTATAGTGAATACCCCGCGCATTCTGCTGGTTGAGGATGATGAGAATGTGGCATTCGTAACGCGCGAGACGCTCGCGGGGAACGGTGCCTACTTGGTGGAGCGCGCTGCCAGCCTGGCAGCTGCGCGCCAGCTGCTGCGCACGCAGCGCTTTGACCTGATCCTGATGGATTACAACCTGCCCGATGGCACCGGCCTGCAGCTGGTGCAGGAGCTGGGCGCGGACGTGCCGGTGGTGATGGTGACCGGGCGCGGCGACGAGCGCGTGGCCACAGAAACGCTGATGGCGGGCGCGGTGGATTACGTTGTGAAGGCCGGTGACTATCTGGCGCGCGAGCTGCCGGAGAAGATTGACCGCGC
>OFRL01000052.1_pt1 | contig 61201 bp, 53 predicted proteins | sample 1543121 | NCBI WGS metagenome assembly OFRL01 (sample SAMN07774228, study PRJEB24372) | wastewater metagenome | isolation source: Lake Maggiore Cannobio | place: Italy: Cannobio | collected 2016-01
CAATCACATGAAGCGCAATTCGCGACCAAGCCACGAGGGGCTGCGCCGTTGGCTGGAAACCCCCGATTCGTTAGTCGGAAGTTAAAGATCCGTAAGCATTCTGCTGCGATCCCGCAGTCATCTGCATGCAACCGATCGTCATTAGCCTTCGTGACGTTCCAGTCAGGTTCGACGCGGTAAGCTCTCCCTCGATGAGCTCGCAGCATCGCTCATCGAGTGCAGTACGCAGTAGCAATTTGGAGGAATACATCACATGGCAATCGTTCTTTATGTCGGTGGTAGCAAGGATGGCGAGAAGGGCGTGGTGCCCTACGGCTTCAGCAAATCCCGCGCCGACACCGCGCTGGGGCCGGAGTTCTACACGGAGCGGTTCATGGAACTGCAGGGTGTCGGCAAGGTCCGCCTGATGGCCCTGGAAGGCATGCGTGACGAGATCGTCATGCAGCGCGCCGCCCGCCACTACCGCTGACCTCCGCAACACGCGGCAGGGCGCGCCCACCATCGCGCGCCCGCGCCGGCATCCCAGCCCAGGGCCAGTCCGAGCCCTCTTTTCGCCAGGATGCCGGCGTCCACTCCGGCCTCACCGCTGAACCTCGCCCCCTGTCAATGCCTTGTCCGGCTCCGTCGTGGATTGCCAGAATGGGGTCTTCCCGTAACGCGGCACAGACCTGAAGCAATGCACGACGCCAAGAACGCCCAGAGCGCGCTCGCCCAGCAGATCGCCCAGACCATCGCCGACGAGATCGGTGCCCAGTCCGCCCAGGTACGTGCCGCCGTCGGCCTGCTCGACGAGGGCGCCAGCGTTCCGTTCATCGCGCGCTACCGCAAGGAAGTGACCGGGGGCCTGGACGACACCCAGCTGCGCAACCTGGAAGTGCGCCTGACCTACCTGCGCGAACTGGAAGACCGTCGCGCGGCGGTGCTGGCCAGCATCGGTGAGCAGGGCAAGCTCAGCGACGAACTGCGCAACGACATCCTGGCCGCCGACACCAAGAGCCGGCTGGAAGACCTGTACCTGCCGTACAAGCCCAAGCGCCGTACCCGCGCCCAGATCGCCCGCGAGGCCGGTCTGGAACCGCTGGCTGATGGCCTGCTGGCCGACCCGACGCAGGACCCTCAGGTCTTCGCGGCTTCCTTCGTCGACACCGACAAGGGCGTGGCCGACACCAAGGCTGCGCTGGAAGGTGCACGCGCGATCCTGATGGAGCGCTGGGGCGAAGATGCCGCGCTGGTCGGTGAGCTGCGCACCTGGCTGGGCGAGACCGGCGTGATCCGTGCCCGCGTGGCCGAGGGCAAGGAAACCGAAGGCGCCAAGTACCGTGACTATTTCGAACACGCCGAGGCACTGGCGAAGATTCCCTCGCACCGCTTGCTGGCGCTGTTCCGTGCGCGCCGCGAGGAGATCCTGTTCCTGGAGCTGGACCCGGGCAACGAGGCCGAGGCCGGCCACCAGTACGCCGAAGGACGCGTGGCGCGCAAGGCCGGCATCGCCGATCAGGGCCGCGCCGCCGACCGCTGGCTGCTGGATGCCTGCCGCCTGACCTGGCGTGCCAAGCTGCACACCCATCTGCTGCTGGACCTGTTCAACCAGGCACGCGAAAAGGCCGAGGCCGAAGCCATCGCAGTGTTCGGCGACAACCTGAAGGACCTGCTGCTGGCCGCGCCGGCGGGCCCGAAGACCGTACTCGGGCTGGATCCGGGCATCCGCACCGGCTGCAAGATTGCCGTGGTCGATGCCACCGGCAAGCTGGTCGCCACCGACACCATCTACCCGCACGAGCCGCGCCGCCAGTGGGACCAGTCGCTGCAGACGATCAAGCAGCTGTGCGCCAAGCACAACGTGGAACTGATCGCGATCGGCAACGGCACCGCCAGCCGCGAAACCGACAAGCTGGCCGGCGAAGCGATCAAGGCTGCCGCCAACCCGAAGCTGCAGAAGGTGGTGGTCAGCGAGGCGGGCGCGTCGGTGTACTCGGCGTCCGAGTTCGCGGCCAAGGAATTCCCGGGGCTGGACGTGTCGCTGCGTGGCGCGGTGTCCATCGCGCGCCGCCTGCAGGATCCGCTGGCCGAACTGGTCAAGATCGAACCCAAGGCGATCGGTGTCGGCCAGTACCAGCACGACGTGGACCAGTACCGCCTGGCACGGGCGCTGGATGCGCGGGTCGAGGACTGCGTGAATGCCGTGGGCGTGTACGTGAACACCGCTTCGGCCGCGCTGCTGTCGCGCGTGTCCGGCCTGTCGTCCACGGTGGCCGAGAACATCGTGCGCCATCGTGACGACAATGGCCCGTTCAAGCGTCGCAAGGACCTGCTGAAGGTCGCGCGCCTGGGCGAGAAGACCTTCGAGCAGTGCGCCGGCTTCCTGCGTATCGCCGATGGTGACCAGCCGCTGGACGCCTCGGCGGTGCACCCCGAAGCCTACCCGGTGGTCGAGCGCATCGTGGCCAGCACCGCGCGCCCGATCAAGGCGCTGATCGGTGATGGCAGCTTCCTGCGCGGCCTGAAGGCAGAACAGTTCACCGACGACACCTTCGGCGTGCCGACCGTGCGCGACATCCTGAAGGAACTGGAAAAGCCGGGCCGTGACCCGCGTCCGGAGTTCAAGGCGGCGCGCTTCGCCGAGGGCGTCGAGGACATCAAGGACCTGCGCGAGGGCATGGTGCTGGAAGGCGTGGTCAGCAACGTCGCGGCCTTCGGCGCCTTTGTCGATATCGGCGTGCACCAGGACGGCCTGATCCACATTTCGGCGCTCTCCGATACGTTCGTGAAGGACCCGCGCGACGTGGTCAAGGCCGGCGATATCGTCAAGGTGAAGGTGCTGGAGGTGGACGTGGCGCGCAAGCGCATCGCCCTGACCCGGCGCCTGGACGATACCCCGGGCCAGGCCACCAGCCGCCCGGGCCAGCGCGATGACCGCGGCCAGGGGCAGGGGCCGCGCCGCGACGCAGGCGGCCAGAACCGCGGGCCAAACCGGGGCCAGGGCAATGGCGGCCGTCCCGCTCAGTCCGCGCCCCCGGCCAACAACGCCCTGGCGGAGGCCTTCGCCCGCGCCAAGCGCAGTTGAGGACCGTGTCCCCCGTCACGCTTGATTCGTGGCGGGGGACTTGTCGATTTTCCCCGTGATTGCGCACACTTGCGCCTGAGGGGGGCGTTTGGCCTCCCCGCTGTCGCTGGGGAGGGCCATGACGCCAGCAGGACCCGTTGTCTTCGTTGAGGGCTGCAGCGTTGTGCTGCGGCTGCTGCCCGCCTGTGCGGGCCGGGGACCGGATTGATGGCGGGCCAGGGAAACAACGGCAACGGGCTGCTCGAGCGGCGCCTGCAGGAACTGGCAGAGGAGCGCCGGCGCCTGGCCATGATCATCGACGGCACCGCTGCCGGTACCTGGGAATGGAACGTGCAGACCGGCGAAATGCGGGTCAATGCGCGCTGGGCGGAGATTGTCGGCTATCGGCTGGAAGAACTGGAGCCGGTGTGCCAGAAGACGTTCCTGACGCTGGTCCATCCCGACGATATCGCCCTGTCCGACGCGGCGCTCGAGGACCATTTCGAAGGCCGCAGCGACAACTATGTCTGCCTGTTGCGCATGCGCCACAAGAACGGCCAGTGGATGTGGATCCACGACCGTGGCCGCGTGTTCGAATGGGACGGGCAGGGACGACCGCTGTGGATGGCCGGTGCGCACGCCGACGTGACCGAGCTGCAGCAGGCGCGGCAGGATGCAGCCGAGAGCCGGCAGCGATTGCAGGCCGTGGTCGACGCGTCCGATGAGGTGGCGGTGATCGCGACCGATACCGAAGGCACCATCACCCTGTTCAATACCGGCGCGGAACGCCTGCTGGGTTACAGCGCGGAAGAAGTGGTCGGCCAGCGGCGACTGGGTGATTTCCACGATCCGGACGAGCTGGCGGCCTGGCTGCGTCCGCTGGCGGCTGCGGACGGAAGCCTGCCGGGCGCGTTTGAAGCACTCAGCGCCCGCGCCGATGAGCAGACCTATTCACGGCAGTGGACACTGCGGCGCAAGGATGGCCAGCCACGCCAGGTGCGCTTGTCGATCAGCCGCATGGATGGTGCCGGCGGCGCGCGGATCGGCTATGTCGGCATGTCCATCGACATCACCGAGATCCTGCAGGCGCGCGCCGAAGCACGCCTGTCGGCAGAGAAATTCGCCGGTGCGTTCACGTCGGCGGCGCTGGGCATGGCGCTGGTGTCGCTGGAAGGACGCTGGCTGGACGTCAATGACGCACTGTGCCGGATCCTGGGCTACCCCCGCGAAGAACTGCTGCAGGTTGATTTCCAGCGCCTGACCCACCCCGATGACCTGCAGACCGACCTGGCCCTGGTGCAGGATCTGCTGGCCGGGCGGCGCAGCCACTACCACCTGGAAAAGCGCTATCTCGATCGCGACGGCAAGGTGATCTGGGCGCGGCTGTCGGTGTCGCTGGTGCGCACCGAGCACGGTGAACCGCTGCATTTCGTGTCGCAGATCCAGGACATCAGCGCCCAGCGCAGCAGCGAGCAGCGCCTGTTCGAGAGCGAGCAGCGCAGCCGTATCACGCTTGATGCGGTTGCCGACCTGGTGCTCAGTGTCAGCCTGGATGGCCGTATCGACTACGCCAATGCCGCCGCAGTACGCACCCTGGCGGGTGATGGCGCGCTGTCGCTGGCCGGGCACAAGGTGCAGGACGTGCTGGCACTGACCACCGAATATGCGCCCGGCTCGGTACTGGATGTGTCGGTCCTGCTGGACCCGGAAAGCAATGCGGTGGACCTGCACGCCGATCTTCTGCTGCGCCTGGGCACGGCCACGATCCCGGTCGACCTGACCCGTGCCTGGCTGCGCGATGATGAAGGTCATGTACGCGGTGCAGTGTGGGTACTGCGTGATGACACCCAGCAGCGCGCGCGCCAGCGCGAAGCGCGCCATCTGGCCGAGATCGATCCGCTGACCGAGCTGAGCAACCGTCGCGGTTTCGAGGTGCATCTGCAGCAGGCGATCACCCGCGTCGAGCGAACTGGCCAGGCCGCGTCGTTGATGTACATCGACCTGGACCGCTTCAAGCCGGTCAACGACACCTGGGGCCATCTGGCTGGCGATGCCGTGCTGTGGGCGGTGGCCAGCGTGCTGCGCCACGGTGTGCGCGATTCGGACGTAGTGGCGCGTCTGGGCGGCGACGAATTCGCAGTGATCCTGTCCGGCTGCACGCCGCGTCGTGCCGCGCGCATCGGCGGTGAACTGCTGCACACCCTGGCATCGCTGTCGATTCCGTGGGACCGGGACCGCCTGCATGTGGGTGCCAGCATCGGTATCGCGCCATTGGCGGGTGGGATGAGCGTGGACCAGGCCGTGGCGGCGGCTGATGCCCAGTGCTACCGGGCCAAGGCAATGGGTCGCAACAACGTACAGGTGCAGGGCGAGGCCAGTGAGCTGCCCGGCGATGATTCCGAAGCCGCCGAGGGCTGATCTCAGCCTGTGAGAGGGCGTGCGCGAATACTGCGCGCACATCCACTCATGCAGGTGATCCCATGAAGGTCTGGAACCCGGTTGCGATGCGGGCCTACGCCCCGGCGATGGTTGGCTGGTGCCTCGCGCTGGCCGCCTGCCTGCGTGCGGAACAGCTGCGCGGCGACCTTCACGCGCAGGCCCTGCTGCCGGTACTGCAGGGCGGCGCGGTCGCCCTGCTGGTGTTCACGCTGTCCTGTATCGGTGCCGCCAGCATCGTGCTGTGGCGGACGGGCAGGAACGCGGTGGAGTGATGCGGTGGATGGTCACCGCATCCTCCACGTCATGTTGCGTCAGCGCAGTACTTCATCCGAACTGACCAGCTGCACGTCGTGCATCAGATCGAGGTAAGCCTCGTAGTAGCCCTTGTGCGAGGCACCGACGATGGTCAGCATGCGGGTGCCTGGATGCTGGCCCAGGATGTCGCGCATGTTGGCGACCATGCGCAGGTTGCGGGTTTCCCAGTAGCCCACGTAGTTGCGGCCGAAGCCTTCCGGCGAGGGCTCGACGAGGGTCGCGCCGAAATCGCTGTTGAAGGCCACCATCGCGGCCTCGGGGGCGTTGTAGGCGCGATACATTGCGAGCAATCCATCCGGTTGAGCAAGATTGGCCTTCAGTCGTTCATCGGCCGCCCTGCGCGCTTTGACGAAGGAATTGTCCCAGGCACCGCGTATGGCGGCAGCGTAGGCCTTCTGCTGCGATTCCGGTGTTGGCGAATCTGCAGTGTGGTCGTCGACCGACCACAGGCGCTCCAGCCCCAGGCGTGCCGCAAGTACGCCGGCCACCAGTCCGGCCTCGTTGCGGCGGGCCATGCGCGTGTCGAGGAACTGCACCAGTTCCGGTGTCAGGCTGTCCGAAGCACGTCGCTCTTCCCTGGGCAGCCGCAGCCATTGGACGACTGCCGAGCTGCTTTCGCCCGCGGCCAGGAACACGGCGGCCAATCGGCGCCGCTGGGCAGCGGTTGGCGCCTTCGGCCAATCCGCAAGCAGGCGTTCCATCTCCACGTTGGCGCTGGGCACGTCCAGGCCGGTGGCGGCCTGCGCCGGTGCCGGATCGACGCAGTAGTCCGCTACGCTCTCCGCGTATCGGGCCGGATTGCGGCGCATGAAGTCACACTGCAGGCCGGACAGGTTCTCCACCGCGATCGCGGTGGGCCGCCAGGCTTCCAGGCGCTGCAGCAGAGGTTCCAGCATCGCCGGCGTGAAGGTCTCCGGCAGGCTGGACAGGTGCGGGCTGCCCAGCACCAGCACTTCGTTCGGGCGTCCTGCGGGTGGTCCCTTCAGCTGGTCGGGGTGGAAGGCGGGTCGATAGGCGGCGTCGTTGGCCAGCGCGCTGCTGCTGCACAGGGCCAGGAAGAGAAGGCTGGCAAAGCGAGGGAACATGCGATCTCCATGTCGATAAGCATCCTGCGGGACCTTCATGCTGGTCATTTTCTCCTGCTGGGGAATCCCGCATTGGTCATGTAAACCTTTCTGCCTTGAGCTGCATCCTTCTGCTGAGCGATGCTGTACGCAATGCCCAGGCGATGCAGAAGATGACATTGGACGACTGGACCATCGACAGTCCGCGGCTGCACCTCCGGTCTTTCACGCCCGGTGACGCCGACGAGGCATTTGTGGCAATCACACCCGGGCTGACCCGCTATATGGCGTTTGAGCCGCCACCCTCGAAGGAGGCGTTTGCTGCCGTCTGGCGGACGTGGCTGCTTACCATCGCCGACGGGACCGACATCACGTTGGTGATCCGCAGGCGCGGGGATGGGGTATTCCTGGGTCTGGCAGGCCTGCATCGAGCCCGTGAAGCAGAACCCGAACTGGGCATCTGGATCGCAGAAGTGATGCATGGGCACGGCTATGGCCGCGAGGCAGTGGCGGCGGTGTGGTCGGCGGCCTCCGGGCGCCTGCGCTGTGCTGCGTTCCGCTACCCGGTGGCGGAACGGAACCGGTCCAGCCGTGCACTGGCTGAGTCCCTTGGTGGGCAGGCTGTGGCACGTGAGCAGGGCGTGAAGTACACGGCAATCGTCTACCGCATTCCGGCTGCAATGCACGGAGTTGCGACGGACGTCGCGGAATCCCGCTAAAGCGGCCGACGGCGTCGCCGATACTCCCTCTGGATCCCGCTCCAGTCACCCGCCGCAGGACCCCAGGCTGCCCCCGACGGGTGGTCCGCGCAGTGTGTTCCGCCGTTTCCAGATGCGATCGCACCCGCAGCAGACGTTCTTCGCAGTCGCTCGAGAGGTGCCCGTTGGCACCTGTAGTCCCTGGCAACTGATGTTGCCGCCGGGCATCCCGCCCGTCGGGTCACAACCGCTTACCGGACACCGAGGATCAGACAATGCTCATTCCAGGCTTCACGGCAGGCGCGCAGGCGCCGGCCGAGCTGCATACCCGTTGGTCGCCGTGGCGTGCGCTGCTTGGCGTGCTGGCGCCGCAGCAACGCACCAGCACAGAGGCGGCGATGACCGACCGCACCGAGCTGGAAGCGCAGGTGGCCGCGCTGCATCGCGTGCAGGCCGTCATCGAGTTCGCGCTCGACGGCACCATCCTGCGGGCCAATGACAATTTCCTGCAGGCGATGGGTTACCGGCTGGAGGAGATCCAGGGCAAGCATCACTCCCTGTTCGTCGACCCCGACCAGGCGCGCAGCGCGGAATACCGCGACTTCTGGGTACGCCTGGGGCGTGGCGAATATGACGCCGGACAGTACCGCCGCTTCGGCAAAGGTCTGCGCGAGATCTGGATCCAGGCTTCATACAACCCGGTGCTGGACCGCCAGGGGCGGCCGTACAAGGTGGTCAAGTTCGCGACCGACATCACCGCGCAGAAGCTGCAGGCGGCCGACTCGGCGGGGCAACTGGCCGCGATCGCCAAATCGCAGGCGGTGATCGAGTTCAGCATGGATGGCCGCATCCTGTCGGCCAATGACAATTTCCTGGCCGCTACCGGCTACAGCCTGGACGAAGTGCGCGGGCAGCACCATTCGTTGTTTGTCGAGCCTGAGCATCGCAGCAGCGTCGAGTATCGCCAGTTCTGGGAGAAGCTCGGGCGCGGCGAATATGACGCCGGCCAGTATCGGCGCCTGGGCAAGGGCGGGCGCGAGGTCTGGATCCAGGCATCCTACAACCCGATCCTGGACCTCAATGGCAAGCCGTTCAAGGTCGTCAAGTACGCCACCGACATCACCGCGCAGGTGCACGAGAACCAGGCCATGCAGCGCGCCGTGGCGCAGACCCGCGAGGTGGTGGCTGCCGCCAAGCAGGGCGATCTGACCCAGCGCGTGGCCACCGCCGACAAGAACGGGTCGATCGCCGAACTGTGCGAAGGCGTGAATTCGCTGGTCGAGGCGATGGCCGCGATCATCGGCCAGATCAAGTTCGCCGCGGACACCATCGCAGTCGGCGCGACCGAAATCGCACAGGGCAACAGCGACCTCTCGCAGCGTACCGAGCAGCAGGCGGCCTCGCTGGAGGAAACCGCGGTGTCGATGAAAGGCCTGGCCGAGACCGTGCAGCGCACGGCCACCAACGCGCGCCAGGCCAGCCAGCTGGCCGGTGGAGCGGCCGACGTCGCCGCTCGAGGCGGCACTGTGGTGCATGAAGTGGTCGAGACGATGGCGGTGATCAATGCCTCGTCGCGGCGCATCGTCGACATCATCGGAGTGATCGACGGCATCGCCTTCCAGACCAACATTCTCGCGCTGAACGCAGCGGTGGAGGCGGCGCGTGCCGGTGAACATGGCCGCGGCTTTGCCGTGGTCGCCACTGAGATCCGCGAGCTGTCGCAGCGTTCGGCCAGCGCAGCCAAGGAGATCAAGCACCTGATCGATGAGTCGGTTGCCAATGTGGGCGCCGGCACGGCGCAGGTTGAGAGCGCGGGCCGTACCATGGATGAAATCGTGACCAACGTGCGTCGGGTCAGTGACCTGATGACTGAAATCAGCACGGCCTCGCAGCAGCAGAGCGACGATATCCAGCAGATGAATCATGCGGTCGACCTGATCGATCAGGGCACCCAGCAGAACGCGGCCCTGGTCGAGGAGGCGTCGGCGGCGGCGCGCAGCATGGAAGAGCAGTCGGCGCAGCTGCTGCAGACCGTGGCCAGTTTCCGCGTGCAGGGCGGGGCCGGGCACCGGCACGGAACAGCGGGGCTGCACGCGGTCTAGGCGCGGCGACCGGACAGGTCTTCCTTGCTATCGGTGTCGCCGCGTACGCAGTTGCGTCCGGCATGTTTGGCGCGATACAGGGCCTGGTCGGCGCGTTCGACCAGGTCGCGCGGATCGCGGTCTTCGCCGGGTGCCTGCCAGGCCACGCCGATGCTGATGGTGACGGTGGCCTCGGGGGCGGGCAGGGCTGCGGCTTCGACCGAAGCGCGCAGCCGTTCGCCCAGGCCCAGTGCGTGGGCGGCATCGGGCGAGGGCAGGGCGGCGATGAACTCTTCGCCGCCATAGCGCGCCAGCAGATCGTCACCTCGTTGCAGGCAGCCATCAAGAATGGCGGCGACCGACTGCAGGCGACGATCGCCCTCCGGATGGCCATAGGTGTCATTGAGCCGTTTGAAGTGGTCGATGTCGATCATCAGTACCGCCAGCCCGAGTCCCTGGCGGCGTGCGCGGCCACGGGCATTGCCAAGAGATTCGTCGAAGCTGCGGCGGTTGCCCAGCCCAGTCAGCGGATCGCGCCGCGCCAGCGTTTCCAGCTCATCGCGCTGGCGCTGGATCTCCACCTGGCTCAGCACGCTGCGCAGGGCATAGCCGAGCATGGCACCAATGAAGCCCACCGTGGCCAGGGTGGGCTGCAGGCGCGCGACCAGCAGCGCCACCATCATCAGCAGCAAGGGCAGCATCAACGGCACGCCGGCGTCGACGATGCGGCGCAGGCTGCGCGATACCTCCACCGCCGGATAGCGGCGCTTGCAGGCGGCCATGACGGCCAGCACCACGAACAGTCCGCTGATCAGCAGGTCCCCCCAGTTGCCGTCAGGCAGCTGCGGCTGGTAGGTGTTGATGTAGAACGCCAGCAGGAAATAGCCCAGCGCGTAGATCGCAAGTGTCCGGAAGAAATCGCGGCGGTCGGGATTGTCCTCGGCGAGGAAGCGGATCAGCGCGAAGCAGAACACCAGGCTGTTCTGTAGGTTGCTCATGGCGTTCAGGCACTGCGTCCACAATGCGGCGTTGAAATGCGCCATCGCCCGCGTGTGCCCGAAGTACAGCAGCCACAGCAGCGCGATGATCAGCAGGTCCACCGCGCGGATGCAGCGGTTGCCGCCGCCCGGGCTGGCGGCCACGTAGGTCAGGGGGATGCGGTAGAACACGTACAGGATCAGCGAAGACACGGTCATCTGCGCAGGATCGAGGCCGGCCACATTGCGGTACAGCAGGGCGAGCAGGGCCAGTGAGAACAGGCCCACGGCAGCGCCCAGCGTCCGCCATTTGCAGGCCCCCTGGCGGCTGTCACGCGCACGCCGCACGCAGGCCAGTGCAGCCAGCAACGGCGCAGTGATCAGCATCAGGTAGGAGCCGACCGGGTCCTGCGGGCCAACAAAGGCAATGACGAGCGCGTGCGTGACCAGAAAAAACAGTGCCGCACGCAACGTCATGCATTCCCCCGCCCCCAGCTCCGGCTGGGATCACGATAGGCAGAAGCACGTGTGGCTTGCAAGAAAAGTGTGCGCTGCGTCTATTCCAAAGCTTGCCGGAAGTCGCAGTTGTGTTTCAGCATGGTGACGCGGAGCCTTCGACGCGGGCGTACATCCAGAAGTCACGGGGCTGTCCTCGAACCCGCCGGTAAGCGCGCAGCAGGCCTTCGCGCTGCATGCCGATGCGTTCCAGCACGGCGATCGAGCGGGCGTTGCTGTCCAGGACAGTCGCCTGGATTCGGACCAGAGCGAGTGCGGCATGGCCCCATTCGAGCACCGCGCGTGCTGACTGCGTGGCCAGTCCCTGACCCTGCCAGCGCGGATCGAGATCATAGGCAAGTTCGCCGCGGCCATGCGACAGGTCGATTCCGTTCAGGCCAACGGTGCCGATCAGCTGGCTGTCGGCGCCCACCAGCGCCCAGCGCTGGTCCGTTGCCGTGGGCAGGTAACCGGCGATCTGGCAGCGCAGTGCCCTTTCGGAAACGTCGCCCCAGCTGGTGTGCTCGGTCACGCCCGGCAGCGAGAGATAGCGGGCCCAGGCGGCAGCATCATCCACGTGCAGTGGACGCAGCCGTGCGGGCAGGGTGGCAGGGAGCGTGGGCAGGGCGGGCGCTGGCATCGTCGCCAGTGTCGGCGCCCGGGCCCTGAAAATGCAAAAGGCCAGGTCGGTGACCTGGCCTTTGATGCAGTGGTGCCGGTGAAAGGACTCGAACCTTCATGGGGTCACCCCCGGCTGATTTTGAGTCAGCTGCGTATACCATTCCGCCACACCGGCAGGCAGCGTGCGAGTGTAACCGAGGTCGGCACGGCTTTCATAGTGGGGAGGCCGATCGGGGCGCGTCCTGTCGGCTTCGGCCCTGTCATGGCTATACTGCGGCGGCTTGAATGCCTCCAGGAGCGGTAGCCGATGACAGTGTTGCAGGACCTGAGGGTGCTGGTGGTCGAGAACGACGAGATGAGTGCCGCACTGCTGCAGATGCAGCTGGTGCATGCCGGTGCGACGGTGGTGGGGCTGGCCGCGAGCGTGGCTGAAGCGCTGCGCCTGCTGCAGGCGTCGACCCCGGACGTGGCCCTGCTCGATTACCGCCTGGCCCGCAATGAGACCAGCGAGCCGGTGGCTGCGGCACTGTCGGCGCGCGGAGTGCCGTTCGTGCTGGCCACCGGGATGCAGGCCGAGCAGCTGCCCGAGCCGATGCTGGCCGGCGTGCTGCTGGTCAAGCCCTATCTCTCGGCAGATCTGAGCCAAGCGCTGGTACGCGCAGTGGGCCGCGCCAGCGCCAGCGCCTGATTGGCGCGTGCTGAAGCGGTGGGCGTATCCTGCCCGGGCCTGAATGCTCAGGCCTACAAGGAGAGTGGCATGAAGAAGTGGATCAAGCGCATGGTTGCTGCGGGTGTCCTTTCGATGGCGGTCTTCGGTGGTACGGCCTCTGCCGCGTGGTGTGGCCAGCCCTGTTTCCAGCTCTACAAGAGCTGCATCGCGCGGGGTGGAGAGGTCGAACAATGCCTGCAGGAACAGGCCTTCTGCGAAGAGGCGATGTGCGGCGGCAATCCCTGATCCATGAACCCCGCCCAGGCGGGGTTTTTCATCTGTGCGCGGTGTTCAGCCCGCTTCTTCGTATACGTAGCGGATCTCCTCGCGGTCGTCGAGGATGCGGTACTGCCGCGCCAGGTCATCCGGATCGGGATTGAGCCAGGGATCGAGGTGTTCCTTGCGGATGGGAACGACGCCGCGGTCATGGCCCGCAGCGGCGACGTCGTGCGGAGGCGTGTCGGTGATCGTGGCAAATGACAGGAGGCGACCTTCCGGCCCTTCCCATTCCGCCCACAGGCAGGCCAGCAGCAGGTCGCGCGGGGGATCGGGCCGGAACTCCAGCACCACGTCCTGATCCTTCTCATCGGCACCCAGCGTACGGCCGGCGATGGCATGGCGTGGCACGTGCTCATAGAACGCCTGCACCACCACCACGCCGTGGCGCAGCCCGAACGCACCGCGCCAATAGCCTTCCAGGCTGTCGCGCCGCGCGTTGTAGGTGCCCGGATACAGCACGTCGTTGCGCGCAGGCTTGTCCGGCAGCCGGCACTGGTAGCGCATCGGCTTGATCACGCGTTTGCCGCTCTCGCTGACCATCACCGGTGCGTAGGTACCGGGGAAAATACGGTTGTCGCGCGGCAGCAGCTGCACCCGGTGCAGATCTTCCAGCCGAGCCTGCGCACGATCGATGCGGTTGCCGGCCACGCGCAGGTCGTTGCGTGCCTTCTGGGTGGGGCGGGTCGCCAGCGTGGCATTGGCAATATCGCGTCGCTCGCGCTGGCGGGCCAGCTCCGCTTCCAGATCCTGGCGTTCCTGCGCATGCCACTGCTGGATTTTCGCGACGATGTCGCGGCCCTGCTCGGTGCGCGCGCCGGCGAAGCCGTCATCCATCGCCTTGGGAGTTCTGGGGCGCTTCTTGCCAGGATCGTGCGCGTACAGCTCCGCGAATTCTTCCAGCGACAGGATGGCGCCGAACTCGCGCACCAGCTTGGCGTAGTCGGCGCGGATGAGGGCGGAATAGCACATGGGAACTCTGCGGGCGTGGGTCGCAGCAGATGCGACATGGATGAGGCAGGATAGCCCGACCTACAGGGAGATAGCGCATGAATGATTCCGTCGCCTGCCAGTTCCGCGACGCCGTGCCCACGGTCGAAGACTATTGCCAGCTGCGTGTGCTGGCGGGCCTCAGTGCCAAGAGCCAGGAGGCGGCGGCACGCGCGCTGCCCAATACCCTGTATGGCGTGTGTGCCTACCAGGGTAACGAGCTGGTGGCGATGGGGCGCATCGTCGGCGATGGGGGCTGCCACCTGCAGGTCTGCGATATCGCTGTGTTGCCGCGCCTGCAGGGGCAGGGCCTGGGCAAGGAAGTGATGCGTCGCCTGGAGGGCTGGATGCAGGCGAACCTGCCGCCGTCGGCATACGTCAGCCTTCTGGCGGATGGTGAAGCGCACCGGTTGTACGCGCAGTTTGGTTTCGCACCCACCGCACCTGCATCGATCGGGATGTATCGCCGGTTCTGAGGTGTGGCCGAGTTGAAGCCATCCACGCATGGCGTGGATCTACTGGGCCAACCGGCCGCCGGATCCATCCCGGCCCTGCAGTAGATCCGCGCCATGCGTGGATAGGGCCTTCCCAGGAATCACAGGCAAAGAAAAACCCCGGCCGAAGCCGGGGTTTTAAAGAATTGGCGTCCCCACGGGGATTCGAACCCCGGTCGCCACCGTGAAAGGGTGATGTCCTAGGCCTCTAGACGATGGGGACGCACGAAAACTTCAAGTTGTAGATCCTTCGACGGCCTAATGTCGAAGTGGTGGAGCCAAGCGGGATCGAACCGCTGACCTCCTGCATGCCATGCAGGCGCTCTCCCAGCTGAGCTATGGCCCCACGTCGCTGAGGAGCGAAATAATAGCCTTGCCCCAGGGGGTTGGCAAGCATTTGTTGCACTTTTCTTCACGTGCGTTGCGAAGCCGATGTCAGTCGCCTTTCGCCTGCGCAGCGTCGTCGGTCAGTGCCGCCAGGATCGGGCACTGGTCCAGCGCGCCGTGACCTGGGCAGGCGTCGACCAGCAGCGAAAGTGCAGTGTGCATGCGTTGCAGCTCCGCCATCCGCTGTGCGATGTCCTGCAGGCGCGCCTGCGCGGTGTCGCGCACGCTGCCCATGTCCTGCGAATGGCGATCGCTCAATGCGAGCAGCTCGCCGATCTCTTCAAGGCTGAAGCCCAGCGCCTTGGCGCGGCGGATGAATCGCAGCCGGCGCAGGTCCTGCTCGCCGAAGATGCGGTAGCCACCCGCCGAGCGGGCCGCGGTCGGCAGCAGCTGCTGTCGTTCGTAGTAGCGCACCGTATCGATCGGTACGCCCGCCTGGCGGGCCAGTTGTCCAATGTTCATGGCGGATTCCTGCAGGGGCTGCCGACCATTGTGAAGCCTGGAGTCTGGTCGAGAGTCAAGGCTTGGCCCAGGTGCGCGCATTCAGCGCACTTTGCAACTTTCTTCATAGCCCCGCCGATGGACCAGTTCCTACCCTTCGCCTGAACCGGCCGTTCGATGGCCTGCAACGAACCGAGGAGGTGGTCTGTGGAAGGATTCAGGAGCGAAGGATTCGTCGAGATCGCGGTGGTTGAATACCTGGGAGGTGATCCGTCTGCCGCCTCCGTACTGGCCGAAATGGCGCACGTTGCCAATCGCCTTGCCCAGCAGCAGCGTCGGCCGTTCAAGCGGGTGCTGGTCACCCGCTGGATCGTGCCGGCCAGCCAGACCGGGGTGCATCGTATTGCGGGTGCGGAAATGCTCGATGCGGCCATCCCGGCTGTGATCGCGGTTCCCGGCCAGATCAGTGCCGGCGCGTGCCTGCGCGCGGACGAGGTCCTGCTGGACTGGCTGCGCGCGCACTATGACGGCGGCAGCCTGCTGGCCGCCGCCAGTGATGGCGTCAGCGTGCTGGCACGCGCCGGGTTGCTGGCCGGGCGTACGGTCAGTGGCCCCGATCTCGGGCGCCATCCAGGCCTGCAGGCGCAGGCCGCGAGCTGGGTGCCGAGCGAGCGGGCGCTGGTGGATGACGGTGACCTGCTGACGGTCGGCGGGGCCCAGGCCTGGCGCTTCCTTGGCCTGCGATTGTTGTACCGGCTGCACGGGCAGGGCGTGGCCAGTGCGGTCGCACAGCAACTGGGCATCACCGTGCCTGCCACGATCCAGCAGGACCTGGAGCGCTTCAGCGCCAACTTCGCACATGGCGATCGTGATGTGCTGAAGGCACAGCGCTGGCTGCACACCACGGCGGCACGCGGCGCCACCCTTGCCGCGATCTGCGAGGTCTCCGGGCTGGAGCCGCGCACACTGCAGCGGCGGTTCCTCAAGGCCACCGGCCTGCGGCCGATCGAATACTGCCAACGGCTGCGCATCGCCAAGGCGCAGACCCTGCTGCAGCAGGGGGCGGGTATCGATGAGGTGGCGTGGGGTGTCGGCTACGCTGATCAGAGTGCTTTCCGCCGGTTGTTCCTGCGCATCGTTGGCATGACGCCGGCCAACTATCGGCGTCACGTCAGCAGCAAGCGTCGCGAGCGGCCCTTGATGCCGTCGGTGGCAGGCAGCCTGCGCGGGCTGCAATCGCCGTCGGTGATGCAACTGGGGCGCAGCGCGGCCTGATGTCGGCGGCATCGTCGCGCTTGCAACCGGAGCGCGACACTTCGACCATGCAGTCAGTGGACGATTGAACAGGTGGTCTGATGTCGAGCGTTGGGCCGGTGCCGATGCCGGTGGTGTTGATTCTCGTGTGCGTAGTGATTGCCATGGCCGTGGCGCGTCTGTGGCCACGCAGGAAGGACGGCATGCCGCTGCCTTCTGCACCCAGCATGGTTCTGGACATGCTGCTGGTGGGCCTGCTGTGTGGTCGCATCAGCTTCGTGGCCTTGAACTTCGCGCTGTATCGCGAGGCGCCGTGGAGCATTCTGCAGATTGCCGATGGTGGCTACCACCTGGTGGTTGTCCTGGTTGCGGGATCGGCATGGGGGCTGTGGCGGGTGCGCCCATGGCGGGCGTTGCGCGCCCCGGTGCTGGGCGCAGCGTTGGCGGGTGTGCTGCTATGGGCGGGCGGTAGTCAACTGCTGTCCGCATGGCAGGAGCGGCAGATGCCCTTGCCGGTACTGCAGGTTGCTGATCTGCAGGGGGGCAGGGTTGATCTGCAGCAGTTCCGGGGAAAACCGCTGGTGCTGAATCTCTGGGCGACCTGGTGCGGGCCCTGCCGGCGCGAGATGCCGGTCCTGGCTGCGGCGCAGCCGGCGCATGCGGACGTGCAGTTCGTGTTCCTCAACCAGGGTGAAACCCTTGAGGAGGTCCAGGGTTTCGTTGCGCGCGAACGGCTGCTGCTGCACAACGTTTTGCTCGACGATGACGCTGCGGCATCCACGGTGCTGGGCGTGCAGGCCTATCCCTCGACCCTGTTCTTCGACGCCGAAGGGCGCCTGCGTGAACTGCACCTGGGCGAACTGACGGCAGCCGGTCTTGAACACAAACTGCGCCGGCTGCGGTAGCCTGCGCGGGCATCTCACTACGGAGTTCCCATGTTGTCGACTTCCCTGCGCACCGCCCCGGCGGTGCTGTTGCTGCCGGTCCTGCTGGCATTGGCCGCCTGCAGCCAGGCACAGACGCCACCGGGCAAGACCGCCGCGGCACCGGCAGCGAGCGCCACAGCCACGGCTAACAAGGGCGATCGCCCTGCGGTGCTGAAGGGCATCGAGAAGCATGGTTTCGAGGTCGTCGCAGAATTCGATGCCCCCGGTGGCCTGCGGGGCTTCGCCGGCGTGGTCGGCGGCCAGCAGCCGGCAGCGGCCTATGTCACCGCTGATGGCAAGCACGTACTGGTCGGCAGCCTGTTCGATGCGGAGGGCAACGATGTAGCCGCTGAGGCCGTTGAGAAGCTGGTGGCTTCGCCGATGTCGGCCAAGATGTGGACCAAGCTGGAAGCCAGCGCCTGGGTGCGTGATGGCAAGGCCGATGCGCCCCGCGTGGTCTACACCTTCAGCGATGCCAACTGCCCGTACTGCCACAAGTTCTGGGAAGCGGCACGGCCGTGGGTCGATGCTGGCAAGGTGCAGCTGCGTCACATCATGGTCGGCGTGATCCGCGAGGACAGCCCGGCCAAGGCCGCGGCGATCCTTGCCGCGCGTGACCCGAGTGCGGCGCTGCTGCAGAACGAGCACGATTTTGATCGCGGTGGCATCAAGGCGCTGCCGAACATCAGCCGCGAGATCGCTGGCAAGCTCGACGCCAATCAGGTGCTGATGATCGAGATGGGCTTCCAGGGCACACCGGGCATCCTGTTCCAGGACGCACAGGGCCAGGTGCAGCGTCGTGCGGGTCTGCCGCAGGGTGCCGATCTGCAGACGGTGCTTGGCCCGCGCTGAGTGGCGCCAGCCCCATGAAACACTGCGCAGGCCCGCATGGCAGCATGCGGGCCTGTCGCATTCCATGGCGGGCATTGCGGTTGCGGGCCCGCGCAACAGTGGTTCATCGTCACGTATGAATCGTGACTGACATCAAGCATCCCGCCTTGATTCCAATCAAGGCCAAAAACGACAGGCGGATTAGCCTGTGACGCATGGAATACAGCGTCAATGCGCGATGGATGCCGCGCTCGCCACGCCCTGATCAGGGTCGGCTGGCACAGCCATTCACGACACTCTCACTCCGTGCTTGTTACCCAGACCGCTGCGGTCGCCACCTCTCTGGCAGCGCGGCCTTGATGGCGTCGACATCGGTGCGGGCAGGACAGTGTCATCGTCCTGTTGCCTGCCATGCGCAGGCTGGCCGGTGTCGTCGACGCAGTATCCGCATTTCCAGCAACGGCAGCACGAGGCCGGAGTGGCGCATGCGTGCGTCCCGTCTGCGTGCTGCGAACAGGGGTCGTCCAGGGAGGATGCAATGCGCGTGGCGGTACTGAGCCTGGCCTGTGTGACAGCACTGGCGATCACGCCGGCGTATGCACAGGTGGATGACAAGGAGGACGCGCAGGCGCTGCGTCGTGAGATTGCGGCCATGCGGCAGGCGCTGGAGGGCATGCAGCAGCGCTTGGACCGCCTTGAGCAGCGCGACGCAACCGTTGCGCCTGCTACAGCACAGGCACCCGCCGCCGTGGTCGCGCCTGCCAGCACTGCCAACCTGCTGCACCCCACCCAGGTACCGGGCGTGGCACAGCCGGTGCTGCCGCAGCGCGAATCGGTGGCCGATCCGTCCACCGCCGCGTCGCGACCGGACAGTGCGGCCGGCCCGACCGATCCGGATCTGAAGGGCTTCTTCGCCATTCCGGGTACTGACACGGTGATCCGTATCGGCGGCTACGCCAAGCTGGATGCCATCGCCGATTCGCGTGCAGCGGGGGATGAGGATCAGTTCATTCCCTCGTCGATGCCGGTCGGTGGCAGTCATCGTGATGTCTCGAACTTCAACATCCATGCCAAGCAGACCCGCTTCAGTTTTGAGGCGCGACGTCCGACCACGCACGGCAACCTGCGCTTCTACCTGGAGAATGACTTCTTCGGTAGCAGTGACGGCTACGAATTCCGCCTGCGCCATGCCTATGGCCAGCTGGGCAATACCTACGCCGGTTACGGCTACTCCAGCTTCATGGATCCGGACAGCCTGCCTGACACATTGGACTTCGCAGGGCCCGGTGGTGCCGGCTACCTGTTGGTGGCGGGCATCCACCACAGTTTCGCGATGGGCAAGGGCAACACCCTGACCGTCGCCGCCGAAGATCCGAAGACCGAACTTGCCGGCGCCAGCGATGAGCGAGCCGCAGTGAACCGCCTGCCCGACGTGACGGTGACCGCGCGCATGGAGCGCGACTGGGGCCACCTGCAGCTGGGCGCGGTGGCACGCAGCCTGGCCTATGACGGCGATGGCGAGCGCGACCGGCGTATGGCCGGTGGCCTGCAACTCAGCGGTTCGGCCTCGGTAGGCGAGCGCGACCTGCTGCTGTTCGGTGCCCTCGGCGGGCGCGGCCTCAGCCGTTACACCGCCGACCTGACCGGCTCCGGACTGGACGCGGTGGTCAGTGCCGATGGCCGTCTAGACGCGCTGGACCTGCACGGCGGTTTCGTCGGCTACACCCATTACTGGTCCGAGCTGTGGCGTTCGAACCTGATCTTCGGCCAGCTGACCCTGGAGCGGAATGCTGCATTGGCAGCCGACGCATTCCGTCAGAGCCGCTACGGCGTGTTCAACCTGATCTGGAGCCCGGCACCGTCGTGGACGATGGGCATGGAGCTGCTGTACGGCCGCCTGGAACAGCAGAGCGGCGCGCGCGGCGACACGGTCCGGGTGCAGGGCAGTCTGCAATACAACTTCATCAAATAGGCGCCAGCGGTCGTACGCCAGCGTAACCGTCCCCACGCCCGGTTGTACCGGGCTCATGCCAGTACAGGAGATTGTCATGGCAGAAGCAAAGAAAATCGGGGTGGTCGGAGCCACCTTCCTCGTCGCCGGCAACATGATGGGCTCAGGCGTGTTCCTGTTGCCGTCCAGTCTGGCCAAGATCGGCACCGCCTCGATCTGGGGCTGGCTGATCACCACCGCCGGTGCGCTGCTGCTGGCCTTCGTGTTCGCCAAGCTGGGCAAGCTGGCACCCAAGGCGGGCGGCCCCTATGCCTATGCGCGTGACTGGTTCGGGCCGTACATGGGCTTCCAGACCAATACCATCTACTGGTTCGCCAACTGGATCGGCAACGTCGCCATCCCTATCGCGGCGGTGGGCTACTTCAGTTACTTCTTCCCGATCCTGTCCGAGCCGCTGGTGCGCTGCATCGCGGTGCTTGTGCTGGTGTGGGCGCTGAGCTTCGCCAACATGATCGGTCCGGCCTTCGTCAGTCGCGTGCAGACGGTCACCACCAGCTTCGCGCTGGTGCCGATCCTGGGCATCGCCATCTTCGGCTGGTTCTTCTTCGATGCCGACATCTTCAAGGGCGCCTACAACGTGTCCGGTGAATCCAACTTCGGCGCGATCTCCAGTGCCGCGGCACTGACCCTGTGGGCCTTCATCGGCGTCGAATCCGCTTCGGTGACTGCCGGCGTGGTGGAGAATCCGGAAAAGAACGTGGCCCGCGCCACCCTGGCGGGCGTGTTCCTGGCTGCCATCGCCTACATCGCCAGTTCGTCGGTGATCATGGGCATGGTGCCCAATGGCGAGCTGCAGACTTCTGATGCACCGTTTGCACTGGCTGCCGCCAAGGCCGTCGGTGGCTGGGGTGGCGCGCTGGTGAGCCTGTGTGCCTTCATCGGCGCTGCCGGTTCGCTGGGCGGCTGGATCCTGCTGACCGCACAGAGTGCCAAGGCGGCCTCCGATGATGGCCTGTTCCCGAGCATCTTCAGCAAGACCAACAAGGACGACGTGCCGGTCAAGGGCGTGCTGATCGTGGCGGTGCTGATGACCCTGGCGGTGCTGGTCACCTCCACCTCGGAAACCGCGTCGGCCCAGTTCGACGTGATCACATCGGCGGCGGTGGTGCTGACCCTGCTGCCCTACATCTACTCGTGCGTGGCCTGCTACTTCGTGGTCGAGCGTTCGCACACCCTGGTCCACACCGGTGCGTTCTGGACCCTGACCAGCCTGACCGTCGTGTACTGCCTGTGGGCGATCTACGGCTCGTCGGGAACCATCGTGCAGTACGCCTTCCTGTTCGTGCTGTTCATCACCGTGTTCTATCCCTTCTTCAGCGAGGAGCGCCGCCAGCAGCGGCAGCGCGCCCGCGAGGCATCGGCCATCAGCGCCGGCGCCCAGCGTTCCTGAGTTAGACAAGGAGAATCAACGTGTATTTCAAGTCCCTGGATTACCCGGTCATTGTCATCGACAACGACTACGAGTCGCCGCGCATCGGTGGCATCCTGATCCGCGCCCTGGTGGAGGAGCTGCGCAGCAACGACCAGCGCGTGCTGTGCGGCCTGAACCTGGATGATGCCCGCGCCGGTGCCCGCACCTACGTGGCGGCCTCGGCGGTGCTGATCTCGATCGATGGCAGTGAAGAGGTGGATGGCGAGTTCCAGCGCCTGACCGCCTTCCTGCGCGAGCAGAGCGCACGCCGCGCCAATCTGCCGGTGTTCCTGTACGGCGAGCGCCGCACCATCGAGAAGGTGCCGAGCAAGCTGCTCAAGTACATCCACGGTTTCATCTTCCTGTTCGAAGATACCAAGAGCTTCATCTCGCGGCAGGTGATGCGCGCGGCCGAAGACTACATGAAGAACCTGCTGCCGCCGTTCTTCAAGGCATTGATCCACCATGCGGCCGAGTCGAACTACTCCTGGCACACGCCAGGCCATGCCGGCGGCGTGGCGTTCACCAAGTCGCCGGTCGGTCGTGCATTCCATCAGTTCTACGGCGAGAACACCCTGCGCAGCGATCTGTCGATCTCGGTGCCGGAACTGGGTTCGCTGCTCGACCACACCGGCCCGATCAAGGACGCCGAGAACGAGGCCGCACGCAATTTCGGTGCCGACCATACCTTCTTCGTCACCAACGGCACCTCCACCGCCAACAAGATCGTCTGGCACGGTACGGTGGCCCGCGGCGACGTGGTGTTCGTCGACCGCAACTGCCACAAGTCGCTGCTGCACGCGCTGATCATGACCGATGCGGTGCCGGTGTACTTCACGCCCAGCCGCAACGCGCACGGCATCATCGGCCCGATCAGCCTGGACCAGTTCACGCCGGAGTCGCTGCAGCAGCGCATCGCTGCCAACCCGCTGGCCAGCCAGGCCTACAAGGCCGGCTCCAAGCCGCGCATCGCGGTGGTCACCAACTCGACCTACGACGGCCTGTGCTACAACGCCGAGAAGATCGCCGACGAGATCGGCAGCGCGGTCGACTTCCTGCATTTCGACGAAGCGTGGTACGCCTATGCTGCGTTCCATCCGTTCTACGAGAACCACTACGGCATGGCCAAGGGCAAGCCGCGTGAGCAGGATGCGATCATCTTCACCACGCATTCCACCCACAAGCTGCTGGCGGCGTTCTCGCAGGCGTCGATGATCCACGTACGCAACTCGGCGCAACGCAACCTGGATGCCGAGCGTTTCAATGAGTCGTTCATGATGCACACCTCGACCAGCCCGCACTACGGGGTGATCGCGGCCTGTGACGTGGCCTCGAAGATGATGGAAGGTGATGCGGGCCGCTCGCTGGTACAGGAAATGCACGACGAGGCCATCGCCTTCCGCCGCGCGATGCTGCACGTGCGCGATGACCTGGGGCGTGACGACTGGTGGTTCAGCGTGTGGCAGCCGACCCAGGTCGAGCGCAGCCTGGACAAGGGCGACACGCCAGCGCCGCTGGTGGCCAAGCGCGAGGAGTGGTACCTGCAGCCGGATGCGCACTGGCACGGCTTCGAGAACCTGGTCGACGACTATGTGCTGATCGACCCGATCAAGGTGACCCTGCTGACGCCGGGCCTGGCGATGGACGGCAGCATGGGCAAGCTGGGCATCCCGGCGGCGGTGCTGAGCAAGTTCCTGTGGGGCCGCGGCATCACCGTGGAGAAGACCAACCTGTACTCGGTGCTGTTCCTGTTCTCGATGGGCATCACCAAGGGCAAGTGGAGCACCCTGGTCACCGAGCTGATGGCGTTCAAGGAGCTCTACGATCGCAATGCGCCGCTGAGCCAGGCACTGCCGACGCTGGTCGCCGACTATCCGAATGCCTACGCCGGCTGGGGCCTACGTGACCTGTGCGACGCGCTGCATGCGTTCAACCAGGAATTCGCCGTGGCCAAGGTGATGCGCGAGATGTACGTGGATCTGCCGACGCCGGTGATGACCCCGGCCGATGCCTACAACCACCTGGTGAAGGGCGAGATCGAGCGGGTCGACATCGAGCAGATCAGTGGCCGCATTGCGGCGACCATGCTGGTGCCGTACCCGCCGGGCATCCCGACCATCATGCCGGGTGAGCGTTTTGGTGACAGCGACGAGCCGATCATCCAGTCGCTGCGCATCGCCCGGGAGCAGAACGCCCGTTTCCCGGGCTTCGAGTCGGACGTGCACGGGCTCATCATCGAGCAGGAGGGTGATGCGGTTTCGTACAAGGTGGAGGTGCTGAAGGCCTGACCGGCAACGGTCGGCCCCTCGGCGAACGATGGATACTGCGCGCGAGCAACGCATCCTGACGTTCTCGATAGGGGTCACCCTGGCGGTCAGCGCGGTCGGCTTCATCGGTGGCCTGCTGGTGGGATCGCAGGCCATCCTGTTCGACGGCGTGTACAGCCTGGTCGATGTCGCCCTGACCCTGGTGTCGTTGTCGGTGCTGCGGCTGGTGGCGCGGGAACAGAGCCCGCGCTTCCAGTACGGCTACTGGCACCTGGAACCGATGGTCGAGGCGCTGGGTGGGGTGATCCTGTCGCTGGCCTGCGTGTATGCGCTGGCCAACGCCGTGATCGGTTTGACCACGGGCGGGCACGAAGTGAAGTTCGGGCCCGCGCTGTGGTGGGCGGCATTGCTGAGTGCCAGCAACCTGGCGATGGCGGCGTTCGTCGCGCAGCGGGCGCGGCATCTGCGCTCCGCGCTGTTGTGGCTGGATGTACGGGGCTGGCTGCTGGGCGGGTTGATGAGCCTGGCAGTGGTACTGGCCTTTGTGTTGGCGCTGGTCCTGCACGGTGGCGAGTGGCACCACTGGGTGCCGTACCTGGATTCGATCGTCCTGGCGTTGATCAGCCTGGCGGTGTTGCCGGTGCCGGCGCGGAGTGCCTGGAAGGCCATGCGCGAAGTGCTGCAGGTGGCACCGGATGATCTGGACCGGCGCGTGCAGCGGGTGATGCAGGCGTTCGTCGCCGAGCGTGGCTATGCCGGTTTCACCAGCCATGTGGCGAAGATGGGGCGGATGCGCTTCATCGAGATCCACGTGCTGGCCGACCCGGCCACGCCGCTGGGTTCAGTGGGCGAGGTCGATGCGATGCGTGACGAGATTGCGGTGCGGCTGGATGCGCGGGGCAGCACGTTCTGGTTGACCATTGATTTCACCGCAGACCCAGCGTGGACGTGACCACGCTTCTGTAGAGTCGAGCTTGCTCGACTGCTTCTGGTCGGTGGAAGTCGAGCAGGCTCGAGTCCACGGGAACGCGCGATCGTTGCGCATGGCGGACTACTCTGTTGCACAGGACCCATTTGACCTCAACCGGAGTTGAGGTCACAGACTGCCGGCATCCCCCACGAGGCGCGCGGCATGAACCTGCTGACCACACCGGACCTCAGCCATGGCCTGATGGAACTGTTCAATCCACCGGGTCTCTACGATCCTTCGGCCAACGGCTACTCACACGTGGCGGTGGTGCGCCTGCCGGCACGGGTGATCCATGTCGCAGGGCAGGGCGGCGAAGATGCCCAGGGCCGCCTCTCGCCCAGCTTCGAAGAACAGGTCGGGCAGGCGCTGGACAACCTGCAGACCGCGCTGCGATCGGCGCAGGCAAGTCTGGCCGATGTGGCGCGGCTGCGCATCCTGGTGGTCGACCACGATGAGGACCGGCTGGGCATCATTGCCCACCAGGTGCGACGGCGCTGGCCGAACCGCGCGGTGCCCACCTGCACGCTGATCCCGGTGCCGCGACTGGCGTTGGACGGCATGCTGTTCGAGATCGAGGCGGAGGCCTACGCCGCCTAGCGCAGGTAGTACTCCACCGGCACCACCAGTTCCTGCGGTGCCTTCAGTTCCTCGGGAATGGGCGGCAGCGGCTGCGCGCGACGGAAGGTCTGCAGCGCAGCGTCATCGAGCATCGGCTGGCCACTGGACTGCTCCAGCCGCAGCGCCAGCAGGCGACCTTCGCGGTCGATGCTGGCCCTGACCCAGGCAGTGCCCTGCTGCCGGCGCGAGCGCGCGGCGGCAGGGTAATAGCGGTAACGCTCCAGCCGCGCCATCAGGCGGGCTTCCCACTGGTCGCTGGCGGCGCCGGCCTGGAAGTCCGCCGGTGGCGCGTCTGGAGCGGGCGGCGCGGCCGTGATCGATGCCGGTGCGGGACTTGCATCGGTCGCGGCCGCAGGCGGGGCGACCGGCAGCGGCTTTCTACCCGTCCCGCCCGTTTCGCTGGCGGCCAACTCGCCCTCGCGCGCGGCGGTGGGCTTCGGTGGCGGGGGCGACTTTGTCGGTTGCGATGCACGCGCCTGTTGCGCCTGGCTGGGGGTATCGGCCTGGCGCTCCTCTACGGGCTGTGGCGGCGTGGCCGGTGCCAGCAGGCGCAGGCTGATGCGCACGTCCTGCTCCGGCGGTGGCAGCATCGGCGGCATTGCAACCCAGTGCACCAACAGCAGCAGGGGCAGCAGGTGCAGGACGACGGTGATCACGATCGCCTGCCAGTGTTGGCCGCGCTCACTCATCGTCCAGCACCCACAGCAGATCGGCATCAGCAGCACCGACGGTTTCACCCGGCGAGGCCAATGCGATCACCAGCGCAGGCGTATCCGGTGACAGGTAGCCCGGCACCCCGGTGCCGTGCAGCACATGCCAGCGACCGGCTACCAGCAGCGCGGGTGCGGGGGCTGCGGTCAGCACCTGTGCCATGCGCGTGTCGCGGGCCTGTTGCACGGCCAGCATCCCTTCCAGCATCGGTGCCGCGTCTGCGTGCTGGGCCAGTACCACATCCGACAGGCGTTGGCGGGCGGCGGCCAGCGGGAACCGCACCGCATCAGCGGACGCCAGGTGGGCGTTGACCTCGACGCGCGCGAGATTGCCGCCGAACAAGGGGATGCCGGCAGCGGTGGCGTCCTGCACCAGCCCGCCGTAGGCGGTCCACGGCCATCGTGTATCCCAGCCCAGCAGCTCCTGCAGGCGTGCACCGTCGGCATGGTTGCCCTTGGCCAGCCAGCGCTGCACCCGCTGCAGGCGCGGCTGGCGTTCGCTGGCAATCATCTCCAGCACCAGCGCGCCTTGTGGACGCTGCTGCTGCAGCGCGTGCAGCAGCCAGCGCTGGGCAGCGTGGTCACCGGCCAGGTCGTGGCGTTCGCCCAGCAGCAGTCGCGGAGCGTTCGCTGCGCGCTTCACGAACGCAGCTTCGTCCAGGGTCTGGCCGCTGGCGAGGTCCAGCACCTTGCCGGGCATCGGCTGCGCGCTGGCCATCGACGCGAGCGCGAGCAGGCACAGCGGCAGCCAGTGGCGGCTAGAACGCCACATTGACGCCCATCGAGACGGTGCGGCCACGGCCGTTGCCGCGGTCCAGGATCGGGCTGAAGATGCTGTCGATCGAGGCATTGTTGTCATAGGCCTTGTTCTGCAGGTTTTCGATGTTCAGCCACAGCGTGGTGTTGGCCTGGGGCTTGAAGCTGGCGTAGAAGTCCAGCAGTACACCGGTACCGCCGGTCTTGCGGGTCTGGAAGAAGTCGTAGCCTTCTTCGGTGGGCCCGGAGTATTCGGCGCGCAGGCCGGCCTGCACGCGCTGCTGCCACCAGCGGCCGCCCACGTCCAGCGTCCAGTAGCGGTCGGGCAGGGCGGTGATGTCTTCCAGGTTGACGAACTCGATGGCCGGCGCGCTGGTGCGCGAGCGGGTCCAGCTCAGCGTGGCGTGGTAGTGCTCGCTGGCGTAATGGGCTTCCAGTTCGATGCCGCGCATGCGCACCACGCCGGGGTGGTTCATCCAGCGCGTAGTGGCGCTGAAGTCGTCGGCGTCCAGCACATCGGTCCAGGCATTGAGCTGCGGATCGCTGTCGATCGGCACCACGAACGGTTCCACTTCCGGCGGATGCACGATCAGCAGGTACTGCGGCTTGATGTAGTCGCGGATGCGGTTGTCGAAGCGGGTGACCCGCAGTTGTGCCAGGTCACCGTCGACCAGCAGCGAGTCGGTGCTGAGGTTGGCGCCGAACTGCAGGTTGCGCGAGCGCTCGCGGCGCAGGAACGGATTGGCGCCGATGCCGTCGGCGACGCTGGCGTCCTCCAGCGGGATCTTCTCGAAGAACATTTCCTGCACGCGCGGCGGCCGCGACGTGCGCGAGACCTCGGCGAACAGCTGCAGCCAGTCGGTGGCCTGCAGTGAAACCGCCAGGCTCGGGCTGAGTGCGCGCTCTGTGCGACGCACGTCGATGTCGCCGCCATTGATCTCCGCGCACTGGCCGGGCACATCCGAGCACACCGGGATGTGACCACGGATGCCGAAGCGGTCCTGGCGCAGTCCTGCGGTCAGGGCATAGATGTCGTACTGCAGCTCCAGCGTGCTGAACACACTGTCCAGCTGGCTGCGACCCTGCGGGTTGGCACCGCGCAGGATGGGCGTATCGGCCACATAGATGTCCGATTGGTGCTTGATGCCGGTGTTCCAGCGCGCCTGCAGTGCACCGATGTCGAAGCGGCTGGTGTTGTCCACGGTCCAGCTGCTAAGGCTGCTGTGGGTGCGGCGGCCGATGTAGCTGGAGTCCTCCACCGGCGGGTAGAACAGCCGGGTCTTGTTGCTGGCGAAGGTCGCACGCAGGTCGATCCACGGCGAATAGGGTGTGTAGTGGTAACTGGCGCGCTGGTTGCGCGCGGAAATCTGCCACGGATAGTTGTGGTAGAAGTCGTTTTCGTAACGCATGTGGCTCAGGTCCAGCCGATGCTGGTCGCTGGGCTGCAGGCGCGCCTTCAACAGCCAGCTGCTGGGCTGCTGGCTGCCCGGGTCGGCGTTGTTCTTCTGCCCGCGTGCGGTCGCGTACTCGCTGCTGCGGCTGCTGCTGGCGGCGGCCAGCAGGCCGAACTGGCGGTCGCCACCCTCTTCGCTGTGGCGCCAGGCACCGGCGAAGGTACGGCCACTGCCGTAGCCGTTGTTGCCGTGGCGGTAGCCCGCACGCAGGCCCCAGTCGCGCCCCTCGCCGAGCAGATCGTCGATGTCCAGCGTGCGGAAGTTGGCACTGCCGGCCAGCGTGCCGGCGCCATCACCACCGGCGACCGCACCGCGCTGCACGTCCACACCGGCCAGCAGGAAGGGATCGACATAGGCGAACGGGCCGCCCGAGCCGTGCCCGGCATTGTTGCGGAAGGTCTGGGTGACACCGTCGATCATGGTGTTGACCCGGCCGGCACCGGTCATGCCGCGGATGTTGACCTGCAGGCCCGGCTGGCTGCGCGAATGGAAGCTGTGGGTGCCGGGCATCGAGCGCAGCAGGCTGTTGCCTTCCTGGCGTTCGGCCATCGCCACACGCTCGCTGCCCACCGAGGGCGCAAAGCCATCGCGGGTGGCCGGTACATATTGACTGGCGCCGGCACCCGGTGCCTGACCGTGTGCGGTAGTACCCTGCACCCGCAGCGGGCCAGTGCGACGGCTGCCATCGGCGCGTTCAGCCGGTGCCGGCTCCAGGGCGGCACGACGCGCATCGACGAAGCGCGGGCGCAGGCCGCTGCCTGCCAACAGGCGCGACAGGGCCTGCGCATCGTCGAAGTCACCGCGCAGCGCAGGCGCCGAATGGCCAGCGGGCAGCGCCGCGCCGATCACCAGATCGACGCCGGTCAGCCGGCTGTAGGCGTCCAGCGCGGCCGCCAGCGGTTGTGCGGGCAGATTGTAGGTGCGGGTGGCGGTCTGTGCGTGGGCACTGCCGGGCAGCAGCGGAAGGGCACTGGTACAGGCCAGCGACAGGGCGAGGACAAGGGGGCGGGGGCACAGCATCGGGGGCTCCAGGGGCTGACGCAGAGCGTCGTCATCCTGGGTAGACGCAGCCGCAGGCCGGATGTCAGGGTCCATCACGCTGTTCCCTGCGTGGCGGCAGCCACACCTGTATGCCCGCGCCGAGGCGCAGCACGCGCACCTGCAACTGAGTGGCCAACTGGTCGCGATTGCCGGCCGCACCGTCGGCACTGCCAAGCAGGGTGACCGGCTGCTGGCGCAGCTGCTCGCCGACGACCCACGTGTGCCCGCCATGCCAGCGGTCCAGGCCCTGCGTGACGTCGGCCAGTGGGGCCGAGACCCAATGCAGGCGCCGCTCGCGCCAGGCCAATGCTCCGGGGGCGGTCGTTGTTGCATGGGCTGTTGCCTGCCCATCGAAGCGCAGCTGTTCGCCGTGGTCAGCCAGCATGCTGACGTTGCCGCTGTCCACGCGCACGCGATGCTCAGTAACGGTGACCACGCTGCTGTTGCCCTGCACGGCAAGATCGAATGCGGTCCCCAGTGCAGTGACGGTGCCCTGTGGGGTATGCACCTGGAAGGGCCGGTCGGCATCGGCGGCGACCTGGAACCAGGCCTGGCCGCGCTGCAGCTGGAGCTGGCGGCGCTGCCCATCGATGCGCACCTTCACTTCGCTGCCGGGTGACAGCAGGACATGCGAGCCATCCCGAAGGGTCTCCTCGCGGATCTCGCCAGCGGCCGTTCGCAGGACCTGCGCTACGGGCGGCGACACATGGCGGCTGTAGAGACCCAGCGCGCACAGCAACAGAACCGCAATGCCGGCTTCGCGCAGGCGACGGCGTTGCCTGCGCTGCTGTTGCCGCTGCAGGCTAGGCAGCGTCGCACCGGCCTGCCACAGGTGTTGCAGATGCTGGTACTGCGCAGCATGGCGAGGGTCGGCCTGGTACCACTGCTCGAACGCGTTCTCGTCGCGGCCACCGTCGTGCCCGTCCAGCCACCAGCGTGCAGCTTCGCGCGCGATCGCGTCCAGGCTCATGCGCCCGGCACCTGCTGCAGGGCGACCAGTGCGCGCAGCAGATGGCCGTGCGCGGTCTGCCGGCTGATGCCGAGCTGGCGCCCGATCTCGGCCAGCGCCAACTGTTCAACCCGCGCCAGCAGGAACACCTGGCGCGAGCGCGGTGGCAGCGCGGCGATGATCGCGTCGAGGTGGCGCAGCTGTTCGGCGTCGAGCAGTCGCTGCTCGGGCAGCGGCGCAGGATCGGCGATGGCATGCAACTGCGTGTCATCCAGCGCTTCTTCGCGACGGCGCTGGCGTTGCCGGTAATGGTCGGCAATCAGGTTGTGGGCAACACGGTACAGGTACGCGCGGCCATTGCTCAGCAGGCCACTGGCGGCGACCTTGACGACACGCAGCCAGGTTTCCTGGACGACGTCATCGGCGTCGCTGCGTTGCGGGAGTTTGCGGCGGACATGGGCGTGCAGCGGCCGGTAATGGGCCGCGCACAGCTGCGCGACATCCGTCGGTTCGACAGGCGTGGACACGGGGCGGGCGACAACTGGGAAAGGGAACAGCCCGCGGCGGCAAGGGCAGCGGCTGCACCTTACAGCAAAAGAGAATCATTTGCATCTTTAGTGCGAGCGCAGTCCGCATGAGCCACCGCGGCGTCAGCGGGGACGATAATCGCAGTGGATCTGCAGCGCTTCGGTGGGGTTGCAATGCAGCTCGAAGCCGCAGTGCTGCAGGCTGCGCTTCGCTCGTGCGACTGGCTCGGCATACCGGGCGACGCGGCGGTGCTGCCAGCGCGGCGGGGTGAACACGCCCAGGGGCAGCAGCCGCAGCCGCTCGCCGTGCAGTACCAGTGAGACATCGACATGACGGCCATCGATGTCGTGGCCGTTGGCGCCGAAGATGGCGTCGACTTCATCCCGGCGCTGCGGATAACAGGCACGGAAGAGGGTGATGCCGAGCCGACGCACCAGGCGGCGGAAGCCACCGAGACGGCTGTGGCTGGGTTCGAAGCCACGGGTGAGCAGTAGCCGCAGCCCCACAGGCAGCATTGCCTGCGCGTCGAGCAGGCGTTGCAGTACCTCTTCTTCCAGTTGGATGCGGGTGGAGGGCCAGCGCGGGGCGATGAGCAGTCCGTGGTGGTTGCCGCGTTGCAGGGTCAGCATCGGTGAAGCTTCGCACGCGGCCGAACAGCCGGGGTAGTGCCGGCCGCTGGCCGGCACTACCGTGACGATCATCAGAGGTCGCGGTACTGGATCTGCGAAGCCAGTACGCGCAGGCCGTCGGCATTGCTGGACAGGATGCGCTCTTCGCCAACACCTTTCTGCCGTTTCAGCTGGAAGCCCTGATCCGCAGGCAGTTGTGCGGCGATGGCGTCCATGCGCTGCAGGGCATCAGGGCCGCTGCAGTCGAAGTGGCCCCAATAGACGCCATCGCGGTGGATCTGCAATCGATAGTTCATCGCGGTGTCTCCGGCAGGTCCTGCAGCCAATGGTCGAACATCGCGGTGGCGGCCGCGGCCAGTGGTGCGCCATAGCGACGCGCCTGCGCGCGCAGGTCGTTGGGATCGATGCCGGCCTGGGCCAGCTCCAGCGTGTGGCCGACCAGCCAACGCTCGAACTGGCGGGCGTCCAGTTCCGGATGGCATTGCAGGGCCAGTGCGTGGTTGCCGATGGCGAAGGCCTGGTGGCGGCAGGCCGGCGTGCTGGCCAGGCGGCGTGCGCCGGCCGGAAGTTCGAAGGCCTCACCATGCCAATGCAGCACCGGAATGCCCTGCAGGGCCTGCAGCGGTGAACGCTGGCCTTCATCGGTCAGCAGCAGTGGCGCAAAGCCGATTTCCTTGCCGCCGCTGGGAGCGACACTGGCACCGAGTGCACGCGCCATCAGTTGTGCACCCAGGCAGATGCCCAGGGTTGGCCGCTGCTGCTGCAGCCGGCGCTGCAGCAGGGCGATGCTGTCGGTGACGAAGGGATAGGTCGCTGTGTCATTGGCACTGATCGGGCCGCCCAGCACCACCAGCAGGTCGGTCACTTCGGCCGGATCGAGCGCATCGACGCCGGCCTGCAGCACCTGCAGCTGCCAGCCTTGTGCCAACAGCAGAGGCTGCAGGGTGCCGAGGTCTTCAAAGGCAACGTGTTGCAGAACGACTGCGTGCTTCATGCCGGGGCCCCGCTGTTCGGCCAGTAGAAGCTGTCCGGGGTGGCGCGGGCGCCGAAGATGGCCTGGCCGACGCGGACCACGGTGGCACCTTCCTCGATGGCCACTTCGAAATCACCGGACATGCCCATCGACAGCTGCGACAGGTCAAGGCCGGGCGGGGCGTTGCGTTGCAGCTGGCCGCGCAGTTCGCGCAGGCGCACGAAGCAGGCGCGCACGCGCTCGACGTCGGGGGTGAAGATGGCCAGGGTCATCAGGCCGCGCACACGCAGGCGATCGAAGGCCGGCAACTGCTGCACGAAGGCCTCGACCGCGTCGGGTTCCAGTCCGTACTTGCTCGGCTCGGCCGAGGTGTTGACCTGCACGAACACATCCAGCGTGCGGTCTTCCAGTTGCAGGCGCTGCTGCAGGGCCTCGGCCACGCGCAGGCTGTCCAGCGCCTGGAACTCGCTGGCAAAGCGCGCCACGTAGCGCGCCTTGTTGGTCTGCAGATGGCCGATCACCGACCAGTGCACGCCCAGGTCGGCCATCGTTTCGGCCTTGCGCTGCGCCTCCTGCACCTTGTTCTCGCCTAGTTCGCGGCAGCCTGCGGCCACCGCCATGCGGATGCGGGCGTCATCGACGGTCTTGCTGACCGGCAGCAGGCGCACGCTGGCCGGGTCCCGGCCGACGCGCGCGCAGGCATCGGCGATGCGTTGGCGCACCGTGACCAGGTTGGCGGCGATCTGTTCAACGGACTGGGCGACGGGCCAGTCGGCAGCGGCAAGGGGCATGCGGGCACCTCCAATGCAGGATGGCCAGGGTGGGATACACTGGCACAGGACAAGATATATTTTGGCATAGGACAAAATGAAAATCACCGGGCATAGCGCCGAGTCGATCTTCGACAGCATCCGCGACGGCATCGGCAAGGGCCGCCTGCCGGCCGGCAGCGTGCTGCCGCCGGTGCGTGAACTGGCCGAGCAACTGGGCGTGAACCGCAACACCGTGGCCGCTGCCTACAAGCGCCTGGATGCGGCGGGCCTGGCCAGCACGGCGGGCCGCCGTGGCACGGTGGTGCGCGGATTGCCGCCGACGCTGGCGCGCGAGGGCAGTACGCCCGGGCTGGCGCTGCAGGACCTGGCCGGTGGCAATCCGGATCCGCGCCTGCTGCCGAACCTGCGCCTGGCCCCGGCCGCGCCGCGTTTGTACGGCGTAGGCACGGTCGACCCGAGGTTGCAGGCGCTGGCAAGGGCCTCGCTGGATGCGGACTGCCCGGAGGGCTATGCGCTGGAGCTGACCCATGGCGCGGTTGATGGCATCGAGCGCCTGCTGGCGGCGTGGTTGCTGCCAGGAGACCGCATCGCGGTGGAGGATCCATGCTTCCTCGGTAGCCTCAATGTGCTCAATGCTGTGGGCCACGCGCCGTTGCCGGTGGCGGTGGACGCGCATGGCATGCAGGTCGATTCGCTGCGGCAGGCGCTGGAGGCCGGCGCACGCGCGGTGCTGCTGACCCCGCGGGCACACAACCCGACCGGGGCCAGCCTGGATGCGAAGCGGGCACGGGCGTTGCGGCAGTTGCTGGCGGCCTACCCGCAGGTGGCGGTGCTGATCGACGATCACTACGCACTGCTCTCGCAGCAGGCCTATCACTCAGTGCTGCCGCTGGATGGCCGGCGCTGGGCGCTGCTGCGTTCGTTGTCCAAACCACTGGGTCCGGACCTGCGGCTGGCCTGGCTGGCCTGCGATGAGGAGACCGCATCGCGGTTGCGGCTGCGATTGGCGTCCGGCACCGGCTGGGTCAGCCACCTGCTGCAGGATGCAGCGACTTCGGTGTTGGCGTCGGCAACGCAGCGGGCGAAGATCGCCTCGGCAGGTGAGCGTTACCAGCAGCGCCTGCAGTCGCTACAGGAGCTGCTGCGCGCGCGTGGCATGCCGACGCCGCAGCCGATGGAAGGATTGAACCTGTGGCTGCCGTTGCCGGCCGACAGCCATCCGCAGGTGCTGGCACTGGCCTCGCGCGGATGGCATGTGCGCGCCGGCGAAGTGTTCGCGGTGGCGGCACCGGGCCATGGTCTGCGCATTACGTGTTCGGCGCTGGGACCGGCGCAGCTGCGGCAGCTGGCCGATGACCTGGCGGCGGTGTGTGGTTTGTAGCGTCGGGCCATGCTCGGCTTTGCTTCGCCTTTGTAGAGCCGAGCCATGCTCGGCTGCTGTTGGTAGAAGCAGTCGAGCATGGCTCGCCTCTACATGACCGGTAGTCGAGCATGGTTCGACGCTACAGAAGCAGATCAAGGCGCGGCGTTCGCGCCCGGGCGCACGTAGTAGGACTGGCCGCTGTCATCGACGAACATCAGCTCCGGCTTGCCCTGCCAGGAGGTGAGCATGGCGCCGGTGTTGTTCTGGTGCTTGACCATGAGGCTGGCGCCACGGTCCGGATTGGCGACGACCTTGAATACTTCGGTGGTGCCGGTGGCATCGTCCAGGGTGAGCAGGGCTTCGCCGCCGCGGTCGCTTGTGCCATAACCGCCGCGCTCTGAACCGTCGGGGCCGAGCAGGATCAGGCCGGACAGGGCGGTGGCGCGCGGCCCCTGGGTGCGGCCCTGGCTGAGCGGATCGGGAACCGGTGCGCCGAGGATTACCCGCGGTTGGCCGCTTGCATCGTGGATGATCAGCCCGCGTGCCTCGATGATGCGCTGTGGCGATTGGCTGCGATGCAGGTTCCAGGCGGTCCAGCCGGAAACAAGCAGGGCGAGGGTCGAGACCACCAGGGTGGTCAGCAGCAGCGCACGGGACATCGGGTCGTCCTTCCTTGGATGTGCCGACGATAGCGGATGCGGACCGGCAATGGCCAGTTCGTTGTGTGACGTTGTGTATCGTCAGTGGAAATCGCGACTGTGGCTGCGCAGTCCCTGCAGCAGTTCATCCAGGCAGTGCATGCGCTGCACGATGACGTGCTGCACGCCATCGACGCGTTCCAGGCGGCCATCGATCTGCATCAGCTGGGTATCGACCAGCACCCGGTGCTGGCGATCAGCCAGGTGCCGCCAGACCACGGCGTTGACCATGCCGGTTTCGTCTTCAAGGGTGAGGAAGGTGACGCCACTGGCGGTCTGCGGGCGCTGGCGCATGCGCACCAGGCCGGCGATGCGCACGCGCCGGCCATGGCCGTGGGCAGCCAGTTGTGCGGCATCCAGGCAGCCACGGCTGCGCAGTTGCGCGCGCAGGAACGAGATCGGATGGCGGCCCAGCGTGGTGCCGGTGCTGCGGTAATCGGCCTGCATGTCTTCCCAGGCGCTGGGCAGGGGCAGTGGCACGCGGGCTTCGGTGGTGGCGCGGGCCTGGTCGAACAGCGGCAACCGGTTTTCCACACCGGAGATATCCCAGCGCGCACGATGGCGATGGCCGCTGAGCCCACGCAGCGCCCCGGCATCGGCCAGCAGGCCCTGCTGGCGGCGGTCCAGAGCGGTACGCTGGCACAGGTCACCCACATCGTCGAACGGGCGCCGCGCACGTTCACGCATGATGGCCTGCACGGCGGGCTCGTTGCAGCCATCGACCAGGCGCAGGCCGAGCCGGATCGCGGCCGGCCCCTTGCTGAAATCCAGCGTGCAGTCCCAGTCGCTGTGGCGCACGTCCACCGGCAACACGCGGATGCCATGCCGGCGCGCATCCTGCAGCAGCTGGTCGGGGCTGTAGAAGCCCAATGGCTGGCTGTTGATCAGGCTGGCGGTGAACGCGGCCGGGTGATGGCACTTCAGCCAGCAACTGTTATAGGTCAGCAGGGCGAAACTGGCGGCGTGACTTTCCGGAAAACCGTAGTCACCGAAGCCCTTGATCTGTTCGAACAGGTGCTCGCCGTACTCGCGGCTGAAGCCGTTCTTGAGCATGCCGGCCAGCAGCTTCTCGCGATGCGGTTCCAGGCCGCCACGGCGCTTCCACGCCGCCATCGAGCGGCGCAGGGCATCGGCCTGGCCCGGCGTGTAGCCGGCCGCTTCCACCGCCAACTGCATGACCTGTTCCTGGAACAGTGGCACGCCGAGGGTGCGCGCGAACACGCGTTCCAGCCGCGCTGGATAGAGTGGATTGTCTGGATCGTTCAACGCGTCCGGTCCCTGTTCACGCAGGATCCGCCGCCGCTCAAGGTAAGGATGGACCATGTCACCCTGGATCGGGCCGGGGCGCACGATCGCCACTTCGATCACCAGGTCGTAGAAGGTGCGCGGCTGCAGGCGCGGCAGCATCGCCATCTGCGCGCGCGACTCGATCTGGAATACGCCGATGGTGTCGGCGGCGCAGATCATGTCGTAGGTCTTCGTATCCTTGGGAGGAATCGCATCCATGCGTCCTTCGTGCAGGCCATGCTGCTGCAGCATCGCCAGGCATTTGCGGATGGCGGTGAGCATGCCCAGCGCCAGGCAGTCGACCTTCATCAGGCCGGTGGCATCCAGATCGTCCTTGTCCCACTGGATGACGGTGCGGTCGGCCATCGCCGCGTTCTCCACCGGCACCAGGGTTGACAGCGGATGCTCGGAAATCACGAAGCCGCCCGGGTGCTGCGACAGGTGGCGCGGGAAGTCGATCAGTTCGGTGGTCAGCGCCAGCAGTCGCCGCATCAGCGGGGTTTCCGGATCGAAGCCGCGCTCGCGCAGGGTCTCCGGCAGCGGCACATGGCCGCCCCAGTGGTCCATCGCCGCGCCCAGTTCGTTGACCTGGTCCATCGGCAGGCCGAGTGCACGGGCCACGTCGCGGATCGCGCTGCGGCCACGGTAGCTGATCGCCACCGCAGTCAGGGCGGAGCGCTCGCGGCCATAGCGCTTGAATACATACTGCAGCACTTCCTCGCGGCGCTCGTGCTCGAAGTCGATGTCGATATCCGGTGGTTCGTCGCGCTCGGCGGAGATGAAGCGCTCGAACAGCAGGTTGCTGCGTGCCGGGTCGATCTCGGTCACGCCCAGTACGAAGCACACCGCGGAGTTGGCCGCCGAGCCACGACCCTGGCAGAGGATGTCCTGGCTGCGCGCGAAGCGCACGATGTCCTGCACGGTGAGGAAGTACGAGGCGTAGTTCTTTTCCCGGATCAATGCCAGTTCGTGCTCGATCTGTTTGCGTTGTGCCGGTTCGATGCCGCCTTTCCAGCGCCACGGGATGCCGCGCTCGACCAGCACGCGCAGCCAGCTGTCCGGGTCGTGGCCCTCGGGCACCAGCTCGCGCGGATAGGTGTACTGCAGCTGCTCCAGCGTGAAGTGGCAACGCTCGGCGATGCGCAGGGTCTCGGCCAGCAGTTCGGGCGGATACAGCTGGGCCAGTGCGGTACGCGGGCGCAGGTGGCGCTCGCCGTTGGGAAACAGGCGCCAGCCGGCCTCGGCCACGCTGCAGCGGTGGCGGATCGCGGTCAGGGTGTCCTGCAGGGCGCGGCGGCGTCGCACGTGCATGTGCACATCACCACTGGCCACCAGCGGCAGGTGGTGGCGTTCGCCGAAGGCCTGCAGCTGCTGCAGGCGACGCGCGTCGTCATGCTCATGGTGCAGCTCCACCGCCAGCCACAGGCGATCATCGAAGCCGGTGCGCAACAGTTCCAGATCGATGGCCGCTGGTTGCCGGTCCAGCCACAGGCACAGCAGGCCGCCGGGCAGGCCGAGCAGGTCCTCGCGCAGGCAGCGGTATTCGCCCTTGGCCGCGCGCCGCCGGCAGGTGGTGATCAACTGGCAGAGACCAGCATAGGCGGCCTGGTCGGTGCACAGCAGGGCCAGCTTCGGCCCGTCCTCGATCTGGAATTCGGCGCCGACGATCAGCGCCACGCCATGCGTCTTCGCCGCCTGCCAGGCACGCACGATGCCGGCCAGCGAGCATTCGTCGGTGATCGCCAACGCGCGGTAGCCCTGGCCGGCAGCGCGCGCGAACAGTTCTTCGGCGATCGAGGCGCCACGCTGGAAACTGAAGGCCGACAGGCAGTGCAGTTCGGCGTAGCCGGGCAGTTCGCTGTGCATGGCGGCTCAGCCGAACCAGCCGTGCAGCATCCACGGCGCATGCGGATCATTGCGGTCACGGAAAGCCCAGCCGCGCTGGCCATGCGCGGTTTCCACCACGTAGTAATCGCGGCGCGCATCAGCCTGGTCCCACCAGCCCGATTCGATCCGCTCCGGCCCGGTGACGATGCGCAGGCGCGGATCACGCAGCGGTTGTGGGGTGTCCAGCAGCCAGCCAGGGCGCAGCGGCCAGTACGACGGAGACTTGGCCGGCGGCTGGGTGCCACTGGCGCGTTCGGGGCGATGGTCGGCCTGCACCGCCAGCGGCTGCACGGCGTCATCGCCCAGCCGCGCCCGCAGGCGCTCGCGCAGCTGGTTCCAGGGCATCGCCTGTGCCGGCCGGGTATCGAACAGGTCACGCGCGGCGGGCACGAACGGTGGCAGCTGTTCGGCCTGCAGGCGCAGTGCGCGGCTGCCGGCCGGCAGGGCGAACGCTTCCATGCGGTTGCGTGCGATCTCGAACAGCAGCGCGGGATCGCGCTCGGGTGCCAGCAGGCCGATGGTCAGCACGCTGGCCGGCAGCAGGTCATGCTCGAAGTGCAGGTCGAAGCGCTGTACGCCGCCATCGCGCGAGCACAGGAAGGCTGCCAGGTCCAGCAGCAGGCGGCGCAGCGGGAACAGCAGGGCCTGGCTGGATTCGATCTCGTATTCGAATTCGATGCGTGCATCGAAACGGTCCGGTGGCTGGTAGTAGCGCAGTGGCGCGGTGGGCAGGCCGCGCAGCGCATCCAGTTGCTGCAGCACCTCGGGTGAGAAGCGCCGGGCCAGGCTGTCGCGCGGCAGTTCGAGCACCGCACCCAGCGTGCGCAGACCGGAACGACCGAGCACGGTCACCGCTTCGCTGGGCAGGCCGCAGCGCGGCAACGGCAGCTGCGCCAGTGCCGCTGGCAGCTGCTGCGCATCGATGCCGAGGCCGTCGTGGACGTTGGCCAGCACGCGCGCGGCATGCGCGGTGGGTGCGGCCACCAGGCGGTGGCGGAAACCAAGCTCATGCAGTTCGCCGCGCAGGCGCTTTTCGATCGTCAGCCAGTCACCGAACAGGGCGCGACTGGCGCCGATCTCCATGACCAGCGCGTGCGGAAAATCGAGGCTGACCTGCGAGCTGTAGGCGTAGGCCCAACTGGCCAGCAGCTGCCGGGTGTGCTGTTCGGCGTTCGGGTCGTAGTCGTGCAGGTGCATGTCCTGCACCAGCACCTGTGCGGCCGACAGCAGCATGCCCGGGCGCAGTCCCGCTGCGCGTGCCGACGGGCTGACCGCTCGCAGCACGCGACGCTGCGCCGGCCCCTGCAGCAGCACCAGTGGCCGCTGCGGGTCCGGCTGCAGGCGCAGCACGCTGTCCAGTGCCAGCTGCGGCAACAACAGGCAGGCCCAATGCATGACGCGGCCTCAGTGGGCGATGGCCAGTGGCAACGGCTGCGCCGGTGGCAGGCCGCCACGGCACTTCAGCACCCGCACCTGGCCGTGGTCGAGCTGCAGGCGCAGGCTGGCCGGGGAGGGGTTGCGCGCTGCCTGCGCCTCGCGGAACACGAAGCCCAGGCACTGGCCGCTGTCGGCAGCCACCTGCAGCCGGCGCAGTGAGCGGTCGTCGGCCTGGTGTGGCCAGCACAGTACCGCCGCGCAGGCCGCAGAGCGCAGGCACTGTTCGGCGGCCCACAGCGCCTGTTTCGGTGCGGCGTGGATGATCTGCAGCTGGGCCAGGTCCAGCCCGGCCGCCGCCCAGGCCGGGGCATGCGGGCGATAGGGCGGGGCGACCAGCACGATCGGGCGGTCGCGCTGGCTCAGCTTCGCCAGCGCCGGCCAGACCAGGGCCAGCTCGCCCACGCCGGGCGCGGCCTGCAGCACCTCGCACAGCCCGCTGGCCGGCCAGCCACCGCCGGGCAGGCGCGCATCCAGTGCCGGGTGGCCGCTGGCCAGGTGATCGCTGGCCGGGCCCTGGCGGGCCGGGCCGCGCCACAGCTGGCGCCCGTCCAGCAGCCGGTCGAGGGCGACGACAGCACCCATCAGCCGGTCCTCCAAGGGAGGCGCCGGGTTGGCTTGAAGCGGCAGGAACGGGCGGAAACGGCAGGCATGGCGCGAGTATCGACGGGCCGGTATCAGGGGCTGAGACCGGACATGCTACTCGCCTTGTGAGTAGAATTACTAATGAAATCGGAAGGTCGGGTTTCAGGTTGCTGAAGGGGTAAAGCATCCACGCATGGCGTGGATCTACCAGGGTTCTCTCCAGTAGATCCACGCCATGCGTGGATGGGAAAACGGTGCCGACCAAGGTCGGCACCTACAGGCACGGGCACTCCCGGTTACGGGCGCACCGGCAGCGCCACCGGGCGCAGCGGCGCGGCATCGCCGCCGCGGATCTTCAGCGGGCCGCCGATGAAGGCGAACTCATAGACCTTGTCGCGGGCCAGTTCGTCCAGCGCCACCAGCTCGATGATCGGCGCGCCCTGCTGGGCCAGCAGGTAGGTGTGCAGCGGCACGTAGTCGTCGGACACCTCCGAGGGGAAGGTCTCGAAGCTGAGGTTGTCGGCGCCGACGATCATCGCGCCGCTGTCCTCCACCAGGAAGCGCGCCGCGTCCAGGCCCATGCCCGGCGGGTTGGCCATGTAGGCCTTGGGCTGTTCGAACAGGCGCATGCGGCCGGTGCGGATCAGCACCACGTCGCCCTGCTGCAGCTTCACCTGCTGGCGTGCCAGCGCATCCTTCAGGTCCTGGCGGGTGACGCGGTAGCTGTCCGGCAGCATGTCCACGCCCTTGGCGCCGGCCACGTCGATCAGCACGCCACGCGCGATCAGCGGCGGGAATTTCTCGATGCCGGTGACGTTCCAGCCACGGTCACCGAGGTGCTTGTCGGCCTCGAAGCCGTTCCAGATCTTTCCGTGGATGCCGAAGTGGTTCAGCGCATCGATGTGGGTGCCGGTGTGGCTGTACATCGAGAATGCGGTGCCGGTGTAGCTGCGGGTGAGGTTCATGGTCTCGCCCACGCCCATCGGATCATCCATCACCGTGCCGCGCGGGGTGTGGGTCATCCAGAACTGGTAGTGCGGGTCGCCGGCATCCTGCCAGCTGGGCATGCCGACGTAGTATTCGGTGGCCAGGTCATAGGCCTTGCCGCCACTGACCCGCGACAGGATCGCTGCGCGCGAGGCGTCGGTGATCAGGTTGAGGCGGCCGATCTCGTCCTTCGGCCCCCAGGGGCTGGTGCCGACCTGCTGGCCGGAGGGAACGCGTTCGTGCGCGGATACGGTGGTGGAAGCGGCGGTGCCGGCCAGCAGCAGGGCCAGCGCGGTGGCCAGGGTACGTGAGGTCATGGGGAATCTCCTTGCAGGGTGGGGGACGGTGCGGCTCAGGCCGCGACCAGGTGCGCCAGGGCTTGGCGCAGTTGCGGCAGCGGCAGGGTCTGCAGGCGCAGGCCGTTGCCGCCGATCACGGTGGGAATGGAGCGGATGCCGAGGGTCGCGGCTTCGGCACGGTCGGCCTGCACGCGCTGGCGCACTGCGTCGCTGCGCATGTGGTCAGCGAAGGCGCCACGCGGGTGGCCCAGTGCTTCGGCGATATCCAGCAGTACTTCGGCGTCGCCGATGTTGCGGTGCTGGTGCAGGTGCGCCCACTGCACGGCATCGAACATCGCGCCATGGGCGTCGTTGCCACCGAGCATGCCGGCGGCCTGGCAGGCCAGTGCGCCGAGCCAGCCGGACGGATACTCGAAGTCCTGTGCACGCATGCCTTCGATATCGATGCGCGCGGTGTCTTCATGCGCGGCGCAGTCGGTCCAGTGGCGCAGGATGATCGCCTTGGCGCGCTCCATCGAGCCGAACACCTCGACCATCTGCGCGCGCGAGTCCTGCAGCACGAAGCTGCGGTGACGCACCTGGATGCCGAGTTCGGCCGAGACCTGCTGCAGGCGCGGGGCCAGCACGAAGCACCAGCCGCAGACCACGTCGTGGAAGAAATCGACCACCGGCGCGGCGGTGGCGGGGGAAGGAACGGAAGACATCTGCCTGCCATCGGTGAGAGGGGAGGCGGCAGATTAGGCAGCGCGGCGCGTCTGAAACAGCACGCCGCGGGCAGCTCAGTTTTCGCTGGCGGTTACGAATCCAGGCCGGCGCAGCCGGGCAGCTCGGCGTGCAGGAAATCGATGAAGGCACGCACCTTGGGCTGCAGGTGGCGCGAGGTGGGGTAGACCGCATGCACGAAGCGTGGCGGATAGCGGTGGTCGGGCAGCACCTGCTGCAGTTCGCCACGGGCCAGCGCCGGTGCCGCCAGGAACGAGGGCAGGGCGCCGATGCCCATGCCGGCCACCAGCAGGTCGCGCAGCAGCAGGCTGTTGTTGACGGTGACGCGCGCCGGCAGGGTGATCGTCACCTGGCCGTCGGGGCCGAGCAGCGGCCAGCTGCCGGGCGAGTCGGACAGGCTGTAGGCCAGCACGCTGTGCGCCTGCAGATCGTCCACTGCCTGCGGTGCCGGATGCTGCTGAAGGTAGGACGGAGCCGCGCACAGCACCTGCTGCAACGAGGCCAGGCGGCGCGCTACCAGTCGCGAGTCGTCCAGCTCGGCACGCAACCGCAGCGACACATCGAAACCTTCGCCCACCGCATCAAGCAGGCGGTCTTCCATCACAAGGTCCAGCGACAGTTGCGGATGCTGCTGCAGGAAGCGTGGCAGCAGCGGCGACAGCGTGCTCAGCGCGAATGATTGCGGTGCATTGACGCGCAGGCGCCCGGCCACGTCGCCGCGCTGTTCGGCGATGCCGCGCTCCAATGCATCCAGCTCGTCGAGCAGCCGGCAGCATTCGCGGTAATAGGCGTGGCCGGTCTCAGTCAGGCTCATGCGCCGCGTGGTCCGCTGCAGCAGCACCACGCCCAGGTGCGCTTCCAGCGTGCGCAGCTGCTTGCTGAGCCCGGCCGGCGACATGCCCAGGTCTTCGGCGGCACGGGCCAGCCCGCCGCGTTCGACGATGCGGCGGAAGGCACGCATCAGGTTGAAGGAATCCATGCCGGTCTCGGGCGCGATGAGGCCGCCATTGTAGATCCACGCCATGCGTGGATGCGGGAAACGTGGTGCCGTCCACGATGGTCATCCACCAGAGGCGCGCCGGGTTGCGCCGTTTGTTCAAGCCGGCCACCCGCATGCCGCGCCAGCATGCAGGCCCCTTACTTTCCGGATTGCCCATGAAGCACTGGATGCTCCGCCTGTATGCCCCGCTGTTCCTGCTGGGGTTCGTTGCCGCCGCCATCGTATGGGTCGGCCACTGTCACGGTGACCCGTTGTGGTTGCTGGCCCTGCTCGCGGTTGCCATCCCGGTTTCGTTCGCTGCCGAACGTGCCTGGCCGTATGACCCCGCGTTCAACCACGACCAGGGCGACAGCCTGCGTGACACCCTGCATGCGCTGGTCAACGAAAGCCTGAACCTGCTGTCGATCGCTGCGGTTCCGCTGCTGGCAGCCATCATTCCGTGGCAGGCCTGGCCGCTGCAGTGGCCATTCGCGCTGCAGGTGCTGCTGGCCGTCATCTGCGCCGATCTCGGCATCACCCTGGTGCACTATGCCAGCCATCGCATCGGCTGGCTGTGGCGGCTGCATGCGGTGCATCACAGCGTGACCCGCATGTATGGCTTCAACGGTCTGATGAAACACCCGCTGCACCAGGCGGCCGAAGCGGTGGGCGGCGTGCTGCCGCTGCTGCTGTTGGGCCTGCCGATGCCGGTAGCCGCGGTGTTGGCGTTCGCCATTGCCATCCAGCTGCTGCTGCAGCATTCCAACGTGGACATGCGTCCCGGCGTGCTGGGCCGGGTGATGGCCTGGGCGCCGCTGCACCGCTTCCACCACATGCGTTACGGCACCGCCGGCGACGTCAACTTCGGCCTGTTCCTGACTGTCTGGGATCACCTGCTGGGGACCGCCTTCGATGCGCCCGGCTATCGGCTGCAACAACGCGACCTCGGCATCGGCAGCCAGCCGGACTATCCGCGCGATTATCCCGGACAGTTGCTGGCGCCGTTCCGCGAACTGCCGCATGGCGAGGTACCGGAGCTGCCGGAAGGTCTGCGCAGGCGCGAATGATCGAACATGTCAGACCGCGTGCAGCTGCAGGCCCTGCAGCTGCGCGGCACTGATGCCGAACATGCGGCGCAGGCTGCGCGACAGATGGGCCAGGTCAGCGAATCCGGCCGCGTGCGCGCTGTCGGTCAGGCTGTGCCCGCGCAGATGATGCATCAGTGCGCTGCGCAGCCGTTGCCACAGCACCCAGCCGCGCAGGGTCACCGCCAGATCGGACTGGAAGCGTCGATGCAGCTGGCTGGTCGACAGATGTGCCGCCTCGGCGATATCGGCGGCTGGCACCGGCCCGGGCAGGTGCTGGGCGATACGGGACAGCGCGGCCTGCACGCGGCGGTCCAGCGGTTGCGGGCGGCTCAGCTGCGGCAGCCAGTCGTGCAGCTCCAGCGCGTTGCCCGGCAGCGCGTGCAGGTGCTGCTCGATCTGCCCGGGATCGGCATGTGCGGGCTCGAGGAACACCGTACAGCCCGCTTCCGGCGCCGACAGGATTGCGTGCGGCTGGAATGACGGCAGCCACAGCCGCTGACCCTGCTGCTGTACGCCAGCGACCTCGACCTGCCAGAGCGCGCCGTCGCTCAACAGCAGCTGATGGGCGTAGTGCGCGTGCGTATCGCTGCCACCGGCGTGGCCCTGCAGCACGGCCACGTGAGCATCCAGCAGCAGCGTGCCATTCCAGGGCAGGGCGGGAGAGGACATGGAGGAATTGTAGATCCACGCCATGCGTGGATGGACCTCCACCGGAATCGAATATCTCGTGTTGATTTGAAAAGCATCCACGCATGGCGTGGATCTACTGGCCACCAGCCAGCTGTCGAAGGCGGGGCACTGTGGGTTTGCGGGGTGTGAGCCGCATGGATGCGGCGACCAAGGCTACATGGACGTACTTGCGCCGTCCCCGCAAACGCACAGTGCCCCGCCATCTCACGGAATGCTGCTTTGGCCTTTGACGTTGCCCTGGCTTGAAGGCTTCGGCAGGTGCAGGGCGCAGCCCTGCCGAACAACCGTTAATGCAGCAGGGCAGCCACCGCGTCGCGGAACCCCGCCTGGGCCTGCCCGGACTCCGGCGCATGATGCAACTGGCGCACCGCCCGGCCCAACCGCGCCGCGCCCACGAAGCCACAGCTCGCCTGCAGCCGATGCAACTGGCTGCGCAGCTGGCGCTCGTCATGCTGGTCCACCGCCTGCTCGACCGCATCGCGTACGCCTGGCAGCTCGGCCAGGAACAGCTCGCGCAGCGCGATCAGGTGGTTGCGCTGGCCATTGAGCGCGGCCAGTGCCGCAGTCTCGTCCCAGTCCTGTACCTGCAGCTCGACCGCGGCCGGCGCCTGGGCCATGACGATCCCGGCCGGACTGTTGACCAGGGCGCGGCGCACCGCCTTCAGCAGCTGGTCGCGGCCCAGCGGCTTGACCAGCGTGTCGCTGAAACCGGCCTCGCGCAGGCGCGCATGGATCGAGGTATCACCGTCGGCGGTATGCGCCAACGCCGGGGTGTCGGGATGTGAACGGCGCAGTTCGCGCAGCAGCTGCGCGCCGTTGCCGTCAGGCAGGTTGACGTCGATCAGCCACAGGTCATGCGCGCCGGGCTCGGCGCTGGCCAGGGCACTGGCCAATGAGTCTGCGGTGTCCACGTCCGCCGGTAACGTTTCCAACGCCGCCTTGAAAAAACCGCGGCTGATGATGTCGTCCTCGACAAGCAGGAAGCGGGGCCGGCTGGCCCGCGGGGTCATCTGCATCAGGGCTGCCTCCATGTCAGCTGTTGCAATCATCAAGCACAGCGGCGGCGGGCGCAAGCGGGTCCGGACCCTGCCGGTCAGGATCTGCGACAATACGCCCCCATTTTTGCCCGCAGCCTGTTGCCACGTGGCCCGATCCCGCTCCCGCATCGACCGTACCCCGTTCCAGACCGAGATCCTCGACCTCAGCCATGATGGTCGCGGTGTCGCCCGCCGTGAAGGCGAGGGCGGCAAGGTCACCTTCGTCAGCGGCGCCCTGCCGGGCGAGGTGGTCATGGCCGAACAGACCGCCCGCAGCCGCCATTTCGACGAAGCGCGTACGGTGGAAGTGCTGCAGGCCTCGCCGCAGCGCGTCACCCCGAAGTGCCCGCACTTCGGCACCTGCGCCGGCTGCGTGCTGCAGCACCTGGACGAAGACCAGCAGATTGTCGCCAAGCAGCGCGTGCTGATGGACAACCTGGAGCGCATCGGCCACGTGAAGCCGGGCACCGTGCTGGCGCCGCTGGTCGGTGAGAGCTGGGGCTACCGGCGCAAGGGTCGCTTCTCGGTGCGCCGGGTCGAAAAGAAGGACAAGACCCTGGTCGGCTTCCGTGAACAGGATCCGCGATTCGTCGCCGACCTCAGCCAGTGCCTGACCGTGATCCCCGAGATCGGCACCAAGGTCGAGGCGCTGTCCACCTTCATCGAATCGCTCGATGGCAAGCGTGACATCCCGCAGATCGAATTCATCGCTGGCGACCAGGCCGTGGTCCTGACCGTGCGCCACCTGCAGCCGCTCAGCGATGCCGACCGCGTGGCCTGGGCCGCCTTCGGCCAGCAGCATGGCTTCGTGATCTACCTGCAGTCCGGTGGCGTGGATACCGTGCAGCCGCTGGACGGGCAGGGCGTGCCGCTGTCGTTCCGGCTGGCGCCGTGGGACGTGGAGCTGGCGTTCCGTCCGTTGGACTTCATCCAGGTCAACGCCAAGCTCAATGAGAAGATGATCGCCCACGCCCTGGACCTGCTGGAGCCGGGTGAGGACGAGCGTGTGCTGGACCTGTTCTGCGGCCTGGGCAACTTCACCCTGCCGCTGGCGCGCCGCGTGCGCGAAGTGGTCGGTGTTGAAGGTGATGCTGGCCTCGTCGCGCGGGCCCGTGAGAATGCCGAGCGCAACGGCCTGACCAACGCCCAGTTCTTCAGCGCCGACCTCACCCAGGACCAGCGCAGCACGCCGTGGATGCGCCAGGGCTTCGACAAGCTGCTCTTGGATCCGCCGCGCTCGGGCGCGATCGAAGTGCTGCAGCAGCTGCCGCTGAAGCAGTTCAAGCGCATCGTCTACGTCAGCTGCCACCCGGGTTCGCTGGCACGCGATGCCGGCTATCTGGTCAACGAACAGGGCTTCACCCTGGTCAGCGCCGGTGCCATGGACATGTTCCCGCACACCGCACACGTGGAAAGCATCGCGGTATTCGAGAAGCGCTGATCGGCTGTCATGCCCATCGCGCATAATGGCGCGATGGGCATCGAAATCGAACGCAAATTCCTCGTCAGCAGTGATGGCTGGCGCGCCGCCGCGCGCCGGGTGATCCCGATGGCGCAGGGCTACATCAACGACATGGGCGCGCTCGACCGCGGCACCCAGAACGCCTCGGTGCGCGTGCGCATCGAGGGCGACCACGCCGCGCTGAACCTGAAGTCGCGCACCATCGGCCACACCCGCCAGGAGTTCGACTATCCGATCCCGGTGGACGATGCTCGCGCACTGCTGGCGCTGTGCGTGGGCGGCCTGATCGACAAGCGCCGCCATCTGGTCGAACACGCCGGCCTGACCTGGGAGGTGGACGAGTTCCTCGGCGACAACGCCGGCCTGGTCGTGGCTGAGGTTGAGCTGGACAGCGCTGACCAGACCATCGACCTGCCGGACTGGGTGGGTGCCGAAGTCACCGATGATGCCCGCTACTACAACGTTGCCCTGGCCAGCCACCCGTATTCAGAGTGGTGAAACCACCCAAAAGGGGACGGAGGGGATTAAGTCGTCTTTACCCCATCTGTGCGGGAAACGACTTAATCCCCTCCGTCCCCTTTTATCGAGGGTGCCGGCCCCCATGTGGAAAGGATGAGAATCGACATCTACTCCGACGTGGTCTGCCCCTGGTGCTGGATCGGCAAGCATCGTTTCCAGCAGGGTGTGCAGTTGCTGGGCGCCAACGCGCCTGAACTCGATATCCACTGGCAGCCGTTCCAGCTCGACCCGGATGCGGACGCCACCCCGGTGCCGCTGCGCGAGGCCTATGTGCGCAAGTTCGGCGGCGTTGAGCGTACCGAACAGATCCTCGGCCAGACCCAGACCACCGCGCGGGCCGAGGGCCTGCCGATGGACTTCAGCCAGGGCCAGGTGCGGGTGACCACGCTGCCGGCGCACCGGGTGTTGTGGCTGGCAGGCGAGCACGGCGTGCAGGATGCGGTGGGCGAAGCACTGTTCCGCGCCCACTTCGAGCACGGCCAGAACCTGGCGGACCCCTCGGTGCTGATCAAGGCGGGCGCGGCAGGCGGCCTCGACGCGGGTGAAATCGCGCAGATGCTAGCCTCCGACCGCGGCCTGGCCGAGGTCGAAGCCAAGCTGGCGCAGGCTCATGCATTGGGCGTTTCTTCGGTGCCGACCTTCGTCATCGATGGGAAGTGGGCCATTTCCGGGGCGCAGCCCCCCGAGGCCTTCGCCAACGCCCTTCGCCAGATCGCCGCCGAGCAGGGCGCGCCTGCGGCCCCGGCTGACGGCGACGAGGCCTGCGGCCCGGACGGCTGCAAGGTCTGACCGGATCCGAAAAGGGGACGGAGGGAATTAAGACGTATCCAGCCCGTAGGGGCCGATTGCGGCTTAATTCCCTCCGTCCCCTTTTTCTGACCACTGCGCCTGTCGGCCGGTTCTGCGACAATGCGGCACTGCGCCATGCGGGCGCGCGTTGTGGAGATCGACCATGCTGCTGATCGGCGTTGCCGGCACCGAACTGACCGCCCAGGAACGTGACTGGCTGCAGCACGATGCCGTGGCCGGGGTGGTGCTGTTCAAGCGCAACTTCGCCTCGCGCCAGCAGGTGACCGATCTGAGCGCGGCGATCCGCGCTGCCGCGCCACGCCCGCAGTTGATCTGCGTGGACCAGGAAGGCGGCCGCGTGCAGCGTTTCCGTGAGGGTTACAGCGAGTTGCCGCCGCTGCAGGACATCGGGGCGATGTACGCCACCGACCCGCAGCAGGCGCTGGCCCTGGCCGAGCAGCACGCCTGGCTGATGGCCAGCGAAGTGCGCGCCAGCGGCCTGGACCTGAGCTTCGCGCCGGTGGTCGATCTGGGCCGTGGCAACCGCGCCATCGGCAACCGCGCCTTCAGTGAAGACCCGCAGGTGGTGGCCGCGTTCACCGCCGCCTACGTGCGCGGCATGCATGCGGTCGGCATGGCCGCCACGCTCAAGCATTTCCCCGGCCACGGCACCGTGCTGGAAGATACCCACGTGGATACCGCGATCGACCCGCGCGCGCTGGACGAGCTGCGCGCCCAGGACCTGGTCCCGTTCCAGGCCGGCATCGCCGCCGGTGCCGACGCGGTGATGATGGCGCACGTGATCTATCCGCAGGTGGCACCGGAACCGGCCGGCTATTCGCCGCGCTGGATCCAGGACATCCTGCGCGGCGAGCTCGGCTTCCGCGGCGTGGTGTTCTCCGATGACATCGGCATGGCTGCCTCGCACAGTGCCGGCGGCGTGCCGGCGCGCGTGCACGCGCATCTGGATGCCGGCTGCGACGTGGTGCTGGTCTGCCACCCGGAACTGGTCGATGAAGCCCTGCACGCGGTGCAGGGACGCTCCCTCAATACTGCTGCGCTGCTGGGCCTGCTGGGCCGCGGCGCGCTCGGCTGGGACGGCCTGCTGGCCGATGCCCGCCATGGCGACACCCAATCCCGTCTGCTTGAAACCCTTGGAAGAACCGTCTGATGCCCAACCTCACCATTTCCCAGGCCCTGGCCCAGGCTGACCTGCTGGTCGACCGCCCCACCATCGACAAGGCCATCGCTGGTATCGCCGACGCCATCGCGCGCGATTACAAGGGCGAGGTGCCGCTGTTCCTGTCCATCATGCACGGTGCGCTGCCGTTCGCCGGCCAGCTGGCGCTGGAACTGGGCGCGCGCGGCCAGGACGTGCAGTTCGATTACCTGCACGCCACCCGTTACCGCGGTGAAACCACCGGCGGCGACCTGGTCTGGAAGCACAAACCGGCCACCTCGCTGTTCGGTCGCCGCGTGCTGCTGGTCGACGATATCCTCGACGAGGGTTACACCCTGCAGGGTGTGCGTACCTGGTGCCTGGAACAGGGCGCGACCGACGTGCGCATCGCCGCGATGACGGTGAAGAAGCACGACCGCGCGCTGCCGGACGTGACTGCCGACTACGCCGGCATCGAACTGCCGGACCGTTACGTGTTCGGCTTCGGCATGGACGTCAACGAAACCCTGCGCTGCGTGCCGGCCATCTACGCGATGAAGGAATAACGGCGCAGCCGCCCGCGGCGCGTCTTCTTCTGCCGCCGGCATCCTCGGGTGCCGGCGTTCGTCTTTTCATGGAGTGCTTCGAATGCAACAGATCGCCCTGGCCGTGATCGGCGGTACCGGTGTCTATAACCTGGCCAAGCTTGACGACGTGCAGACCCACGAGGTCGACACCCGCTTCGGCCGTCCGTCGGGCCCGGTGCGCGTTGGTACGCTGCTCGGCCATCGCGTGGCGTTCCTGGCGCGGCATGGCGAAGGCCATTCGCTGCCGCCGCACAAGATCAACTACCGCGCCAACCTGGCCGCGCTGCAGCAGCTGGGCGCGCAGCGCGTGCTGGCGTTGAACACGGTGGGAGGCATCACCGAACACTTTGGTCCGCGCGTGCTGGCCTGCCCGGACCAGATAATCGACTACACCTGGGGCCGCATCAGCACGATCTGTGAGGAAGAAGGCACCGACGTGGTCCACGTTGATTTCGGCCACCCGTACACACCAATGCTGCGCAGCAAGATCCTGGCGGCGGCCAAAGTGACCGGCGTCACGGTCCATGACGGTGGCTGCTACGGCGCAACACAGGGCCCGCGCCTGGAAACCATCGCTGAAATCGCCCGTATGCGCCGCGACGGCTGCGATCTGGTGGGCATGACCGGCATGCCGGAAGCCGCCCTGGCACGCGAGCTGGGGCTGGATTACGCCTGCCTGGCGATCATCGCCAACTGGGCTGCCGGCTGTGGTGATGGTGAGGAGATCACGATGGCCGAAGTGCTGGCCAACGTGCAGGCGGCCGGCAACGGACTTCCGGAACTGGTGGGCGAATTGGCACGGGGGTGATTGTCTTCCCCGAGCAAGCTTTGCATACTCAGCTTGTGCGCGGGTTCAGCGTACACCACCCATTCATTGCATAAGGTCTCGCATCACCATGCCGAACGGTACCGTCAAGTGGTTCAACGACGCCAAGGGATTTGGCTTCATCTCGCCGGAGGATGGCAGCGCCGACGTGTTCGCGCACTTCTCCGCCATCAACTCCAAGGGCTTCCGCAGCCTGCAGGAAGGCCAGCGTGTCACCTATGACGTGACCCAGGGCCCGAAGGGTGCCCAGGCTTCGAACATCACGCCGGCCGAGTGATCCACTCGACAGTGCGTTGAAAACCCCGCTTCGGCGGGGTTTTTTTTGCGCGGATTGCCCGCGACCCGCTCGCGATCCACCCGCCTCGGGCACAATGCGGCCATGACGGAACGACTGCGCATCGCCGTGATCGGCTACGGCACCGCTGGACAGGCAGTGTCCATCCTGCTCACCCGTGACGGCCACGAGGTGGAGATCTTCGAACGCGTGCCCACGCCGGGGCCGGTGGGTGCCGGTTTCCTGCTGCAGCCCAGCGGCCTGCAGGTACTGTGGCAGATGGGCCTGCTTGATTCCGTGCGCGCACATGCCGCGCCGGTGCACCGCCTGTATGGCGACACGCCGTGCGAGCGCGCGGTGATGGACATGCGCTACGAGGGACTGGATGCGCGCCTGCACGGCCTGGGCATGCAGCGCGGGGCCTTGTTCTCGCTGTTGGACGAGGCGCGCGCAGGCGAGGGCCAGCTGCATGCCGGTACCACCATTACCGAGGTGGATGCCGAACACGGCCGTCTGCGCGACAGCGACGGGCGCACGCATGGCCCGTTCGACCTGGTAGTGGTCGCCGATGGCGCCGCGTCGACGCTGCGCGGCACGATCGCCGGCGGTGCCGGGCTGGACCGCGTGTATCCGTGGGGGGCGCTGTGGTGCCTGCTGCCGGCCGAGGACTGGCCGCACGTGCAGGAGCTGCGGCAGCGTTACGTGGCCGCGCGCAAGATGATCGGACTGCTGCCGGTCGGCACGCGCCCCGGTGATGACACGCCGCGCCTGAGTTTCTTCTGGAGCCTGCCACGCGCTGACTTCGAACGCTGGCAGGCCGATGGCATGACGCCCTGGCTGGATGAACTGCATGCACTGTGGCCGCAGGCCAGTGCGCGCTTCGCCCATCTGCGTGATGCCGGCCAGTTGGCGCGCGCGGTCTACCGTGATGCGGTGATGACGCGCTGGTACCACGGCCGCATGGTGCTGGCCGGTGATGCCGCGCATGCGATGAGCCCGCAGCTGGGGCAGGGCGTGAACATGGCGCTGTTGGACGCGCTGGCGCTGCGCGATGCGGTGCGCACCTATGGCGGCAGCACGGTCGCGCTGCAGGCCTACCAGGCGCAACGCAGGGCACACGTTGCGGTGTACCAGCGCTGGAGTCGTTGGCTGACGCCGCTGTTCCAGTCCGACCGCGACGCCTGGGCGAAGGCGCGTGACGTGCTGCTGGGCCCGATGGGGCGCCTGCCCGGTGGCCGTGGCCACATGCTGCGCGTGCTCAGTGGCACCCAGCACGGCTGGTTCGGTGCACTTGCACTGGATCCGGCGTTCGTCGACGCACTGGCCACTGCAGCGGAAATGCCTCGTATCAACGCGATTTCGGCCAATGCGTGAAGCGCGTCGTCACCTGAATTAACGGTTGCCTCACCGCCGATATGCGAGAAGTAGGTTGCACGCGATTGCGCGTCGCCCGTTTTCCTTTCCGTGATCAACATCGCGCGTGGCCCGGGCGGCGCTGCCGTTGCGGCCTGTTGCGGCCCGGACGTGCCGCCTGTTGTTGAAGAGGAGGACGCCATGTTGTTCGCGGTCGAGGAGCTGGAATCGGAAATCTGCAAGCTGCGCGGATTGCTGCAGATGCTGCACGAGGACCAGCCCGACGTACTGGAGGACGTGTTCGAGTTCCATGTCGGCAGCCTGATCAGTCATGCATCAGCGGAGCACCACGCGCGCATCCGCACCTGCGCGCAGGAAATGCTGGCGGCGATCCAGGCGTTGCCGCGACGACGTGAGGGCGACACGCCTGATTTCCAATTGATGCCGCAGCTGGGCATTCGTCCGGCCTGATTCAAGCCACCGGCAGTTGCACCAGGCCGTTTTCCACGCAGGCGACCCTTTGCTCGCCGCGGGCGGGCACTGGCACGATGCCGGCAGTGAATGCGGAGAAGGCCGGCAGCACCGTCATCCGCTCACGCAGCCAGAACGCGGGGAAGCGCCGTCGCAATGGCGGCAAGGTGACCTGCGGATGCAGATGCCCGGCGATCACATGCAGCTCTGCATCGGGCATCGGCTCATGGCGAAGCAGGAACGGCTGCAGCCGTACTTCATCGTGGATCTGTACCTGCAACTGAGCATGCGGCAGCTGGCGGTCGTGATTGCCACGCAGGACATGCACGTCCAGCGAAGCATTGCGTTCGCGCCATGCCAGCCATTGCTGGTACCACGCAGCGCGATGCGCCGGTCCATGCAGGATGTCACCCAGGATCCACAGCTCGCGACAGGCATGCCTGTCCAGCAGCCCCTGCAGGCGTTGCAGGTCTTCGCCGGTGCCGCCGCTGGGCAATGCGATGCCGGCGCGGCGGAATACATCGGCCTTGCCCAGGTGCAGGTCGGCGATCAACAGCGCCTGCCGCGCGGGCCAGTACAGCGCACGCGCGCCAAGCAGAATCAGCGATTCGCCGGCGCGCAGCAGCGGCAGTTCATCGGCCATGGCGGCGCTCCAGCTGCTGGGCCGCACGTTGCACGCGGGTGCGCCAGTCCTCGTTGCTGAACTGCCCGCGTTGGCGTTCAGCCCATAACGGGAAGCCCAGTGGCGTGAGTGATGTCGGGTGCTGCACGGAGAGGACCTGCATGCCGATCCTTGCCAGGACCTGCTGTAGTCCCGGCAGATCCAGGCTGTCGTGCAGCACTTCGCGTTCGGCCAATGCCAATAGCAGGTGACCGGGGTCATGCTCGCGCAGTACGTCGTAGAGCAGGCCTGCCGAGGCCTGCAGCTGGCGCAGCGATCGCGGCATACCGCCGGGCAGGCTGGGGACCAGCAGGCCCGCTACGCGTGCGATGCCACGGAACTGGCGGCGCGCCAGCTCGCCCAGGTTCACCGCGGCACGCAGATCGTCCAGCAGCTGATCGGCGGTGAACAATGCACGCCATTGCGCCGCATCCAGTTCGATCGCCTGCGCCGGTGCCAGCACCAGGCCATGATCGTTCACCGCGTAGCCGATGCTGTTGCGCTGCCGGCGGGTACAGCGCAGTGCCAGCAAGGCGGCCAGCGCCTCGTGCACGTGACGGCCGGCAAAAGGGTAGACGAACAGGAACTGGCCGTCGCGGCGCCGCACCTCTTCCACCAGCAGATGCTCTGGTCCGGGATGCGTCGACAACTGCTGCTGCAGTGCCAGCAAGGGGGACAACCAGCGTGATTCGGCACTGTCGTCGGCGCCGGACAGTACCCACTCCAGCTCGCGGCCGAGCGGCATCGACAGTGGCAACTGGCCTCCCTGCCAGCGCGGCACCACACCATCACCGCGCCCTCGTGCCAGCCGCACGAAGGCGGTCATGTCGCGCAGCTGCACCAGTTCCAGCAGGCGCCCGGCGAACTGGAAACGGTCGCCGCGACGCAGGCGGCTGGCGAACTGTTCCTCCACGGCGCCCAGGCCACCACCGCGCAGGAACTGCACGCGCACGCTGCCATCGCTGCTGATGGTGCCGATCGACAGCCGATGTCGCAGCGCCTGGCGACGGTCGTGCATGCGGTACCGGCCATCGGCATCACGCGCGACCTTGTGGAAATCGGGGTACTGGGCCAGAGCCTGGCCGCCCTGCACGATGAACGTCAGCACGGCCTGCCACTGGTCTTCGCCGAGCGACGCAAAGGCATGTGTACGCCGTACCTGCGCCAGCAGCGCATCGCTGTCGAAGCCACCGGCCAGCGCGCGGCTGACCGCATGCTGGGCCAGCACATCCAGCGACAGCGTCGGCGGCCTGCGCGCTTCGACCACGCCTTGGGCCAATGCACGGCGCACCGCGGCGTATTCGGCCAGCTCCAGTGCATGGCTGGGCACGCACAGGATGGAACCGCTGGCACCCGGGCGGTGACGCGCACGTCCCGCGCGTTGGCGCAGGCGGGCCACGCCCTTCGGGCTGCCCAGCTGCAGTACCTGCTCAACCTCGGGGAAGTCCACGCCGAGGTCGAGGCTGGAGGTGGCAACCACGCAGCGCAGCGCGCCCGCGCGCAGGCCATCCTCGACCTGCTGGCGCAGCGCTGGATCCAGCGAGCCGTGGTGCAGCGCAAGCGTGTCCGGGGCTTCCGGCCAGACCGCGGCCAGCGCCTGATGCCACAGTTCTGCCTGCGCACGGGTGTTGGTGAACAACAGGCTGCTGCGTGCCCGCATCAACGCGTCCAGCACCCGCGGCAGCTGCGCCAGGCCCAGATGCCCGGCCCACGGAAAACGTTCGCCGGGTTCCGGCAGCAGGCTGCGCACGCTGATCGCGCGCGGGCGCACGCCCTGCACGATCGGCGCGTCGGGCTGTCCGGGCAGCAGCACGTCGCGCGCCTCATCCAGGTTGCCCAGCGTGGCCGAAAGCCCCCACAGCTGCACTGCAGGCGCAGCTTCGCGCAACACCGCCAGGTTCAACTGCAGCAGCACACCGCGCTTGTTGCCCAGCAGCTCATGCCATTCGTCCACCACCACGCAGCGCAGCTGGCGCATGCGCGGCAACGTATCCGGATAGCTCAGCAGCAGCGCCAGTGATTCGGGCGTGGTTACCAGTACGTCGATGCGGCCTTCGCGGGCCTGGCGCCGCTCGCGGTTGCTGGCGTCACCGCTGCGCAGGCCGACACGCCATCCCAGTCCCAAGCCGTCGACGACCGCCTGGAGCGCGCGTGCGGTATCACTGGCCAACGCGCGCAAGGGCGTTACCCACAGCACCTGCAATGGGCGCACCGCACTGGCGCGGCGGGGCGAGGGCGGTGGATCGATCAGCGCCTGCAGCAACGGCCCGCCGAACATCGCCAGCGTCTTGCCGCTGCCGGTGGGCGTATGCAGCAACCCGGATTCGCCGGCGAGATAGTGCCGCCACATCGCGCGCTGGAACGGCAGTGAGCGCCAGCCTCGCGTCGCGAACCAGTCTTCCAGCCGGCGCAGCGCCTGGCTGCGGGTCATCGTGCCAGCGCCTGCAGGCTGGCCAGCTGGTCGGCCTCACTGGCCGGTTTGTCGTGCCGCCAGCGCAGGATGCGCGGAAAACGCACGGCGATGCCGGACTTGTGCCGGCTGCTGCGGTTGACCGCTTCGAATCCGAGTTCGAATACCTGTTCGGCGCGCACGCTGCGTACAGGCCCGAAGCGCTCACGCGTGTTGGCGCGGATCCAGCGGTCAAGCGCGAGGATCTCCTTGTCGTCCAAGCCCGAATACGCCTTGGCCACCGGCACCAGCGTGTCGCCGTCCCAGACGCCGAAGGTATAGTCGGTGTACAGCGTGCTGCGCCGCCCATGGCCAGCCTGTGCGTACAAGAGCACCGCATCGATGGTGAGCGGATCGACCTTCCATTTCCACCAGTCACCGCGGCGTCGCCCAGCCAGGTAGGGTGAGCCGCGTCGTTTCAGCATCAGCCCTTCCACGCCACGCTCGCGTGCCACATCGCGCATCGCCGCCGCCTGCGCCCAGTCGACGGCGGCAACGTCGGGCGACAGCTGGATCCGCACATCGTCCAGTGCACCGATGACCGCGGCAAGTCGCGTACGCCGTTCCTGCAACGGCAGCTCACGCAGGTCCGCGCCGTCGTGCTCCAGCAGGTCATAGGCGAGCACGCGTACCGGCGTGTTGCGCAGAGTCGCTGCTCCTGGCTTGCGACGCTGGATGCGGGTCTGCAGGGCGGTGAATGCGCGCGGCAGGTTGGCGGTCTCGTCCCAGGCCAGCAGCTCTCCGTCCAGCACGCAGCCCTCCGGCAACGCCATCGCGGCGTGCTCGATCTCGGGGAAGCGGCCATCCAGTCGTTCCTCGCCACGGGACCACAGCGCGACTTCGCCACGCCGGCGCAGCAGCTGCAGGCGTATGCCATCCCATTTCCATTCCAGCAGCCAGTCGTCGATCGCGCCGAGGCGTTCGGCAGGATCGCCTTCCAGAGGGGAGGCGAGGAAGAAGGGGTAGGGCTGCTGGCGGTCGGACGGCAGCTCGTCCGGTGACAGCAGTTGAGCCAGCAGCCCGGGCGAGGGGACCCACTCGCCGAGCATGCGCTGGGCGATGCGTGCGATGTCCAGGCCGGACCATTCCGCCAGTGCCTGCTGTACCAGTCGCTGCGAAACGCCAACGCGCAGGGCGCCGGTCAGCAGCTTGTTGAACACCAGGCGTTCGCTGCTGCACAGCTGCCGCCACCCGGCGACGACCGCAGCGCGGCGTACTGCCTCGGGTTGGTTGGCCACGGCCAGCAGATGCTGTTCGATCCAATCAGCCAACGGGCGGTCGGCGGCTGGCTGCGATGGATCATCCAGCAGCAGGGTCAGCGTTTCGGCCAGGTCACCCACCTGCGCGTAGCTGTCTTCCACCAACCAGGGAGGCAAGCCGGATTCTTCGGCAATCCAGCCGCGCAGTTCGCCGCTGGCGGCGATCTTCCGGCGTGCACCGCCCACCTTGCCGCCGCTGAGCAGGTACAGCGCCCACGCCGCATCATGCGCACGCGCGTGGCGGAAGTAGTCGACCAGCGCCGCACGCTTGTCCAGCGTAGCCGTGCTGCGGTCCAGGCGCTGGTAGAGCGCAGCGAAGGCCTTCATTCCTCGCTCCCGAAATCGGTGCGGAAGGCTTCGGCAGCCACGCCGCGCTCGCGCAGGAACGGAATCAACGCATCGGTATTGCCATGGGTAGCGATCACCCGCTGCGCGCCTGTCTGTTCGATGGTCTGCAGCAGTGCTGGCCAATCGGCGTGATCGGAAATGACGAAACCGCGATCGACATTGCGGCGCCGCCGATTACCGCGCAGCTGCATCCAGCCGGATGCGAAGCCCAGCTGGTGGCGGCCGAAGCGGCGCATCCAGGGCGTGCCCGCAGCCGACGGCGGCGCGAGGATCAGCTGGCCCGCCGCGTCCGGCTGGCGGCCCTGTTCGGCCACGGCGAGCGTCTCCAGCATCGGTACGCCGGCCTGCCGGTAGACCGCCACGCCATTGGCGATGGCGCCGTGCAGCCAGGCTGGTCGATCGTCCAGCGGCAGCAGCTCGGCCAGCACCCGCTGTGCCTTGCCCAATGCGTAGCACAGCAGGATCGCGGCTTCGCCACGTTGTTCGCATTCGCGGCGCCACGCCAGGATCTCTGCAGCCACCGCCGGCGTGTCCGGCCAGCGGTAGATCGGCAGTGCGAACGTAGCTTCAGTGATGAAGGTATCGCAGGGCACCACTTCGAACGGTGTGCAGGTCGGATCAGGCTGTCGCTTGTAGTCGCCGGAGGCTACCCATACCTGCTGCCCGTCGTCGATGCGTACCTGTGACGAACCGAGTACGTGGCCGGCCGGATGCAGCGATATCTGCACCTGCCCGAGGCGGAACGGCACACCCTCGGCATGCGCCTGCACCGGCACGTCACCCAGGCGCCAGCGCAGGATCGGCAGGCTGCCTTCGCTGCAGTGGTACTCCCTCATGCCCGGGCGGGCATGGTCGCCGTGGCCATGGGTGATGACCGCGCGCGCTACCGGTCGCCACGGGTCGATATGGAAATCGCCGGCGGCGCAGTACAGCCCCTCCGGGCGCAGCACCACCAGATCGTCGTTGCCTGCCATGCGGTCACTGTGGCCTGCGTCTCGTGCAGAGGGTGAGAACCGGCCTGAACACGGGCTTGGCAGGCGATGCGGCACAATCGGGCCGCAGACCTCTTGCCGCCAGGATGGACCGGATGAGTGGACCCAGCTTCAGCAGCAACGCACCGTATGAAACCCATGTGGTGTTGAACCAGCCGCCGCCGTTCGCAGGGCGACAGTTGTGGACCGACGACGTGGCGCTGATGGAGGCCGTACAGCGCGAAGGCGCCGCGAGCTTCGCGCCGCGACTGGGTGTCTATGGTGCACTCGCCGGTGATGAACTGTACCGGCTGGGCTTCGATGCCAACCGTGATCGTCCGCGGCTGCGCACGCATGATGCACAGGGCCATCGCATCGACACCGTGGAGTTCCATCCGGCCTATCACCAGTTGATGGACACGGCAAAATCGCACGGTGTCGCTGGATTGTCCTGGCATGAGCCGCAGCCTGGCGCGCACGTGGCACGTGCGGTGTTGAGCTACCTGCATCACCAGGCCGAGGCGGGCACCAGCTGCCCGTTGACCATGACCCATGCGGCAGTGGCGGTACTGCATTCGCAGCCGCATCTGGCCGAGTGGGCGCGCAAGGCCGCTGCGCCGGTCTATGACCCGCGCGACGTGCCGGTGGCGGACAAGGCCGGCATCACCCTGGGCATGGGCATGACCGAGAAGCAGGGCGGCTCGGATGTCCGTGCCAACAGTACGCGCGCCGAACCGATCGATGGCGAGCGTTACCGTCTGGTCGGCCACAAGTGGTTCTTTTCTGCACCGATGTGCGATGGCTTCCTGGTGCTGGCGCAGGCGCCGGGAGGCCTGACCTGCCTGCTGATGCCGCGCCGGCTGGCCGATGGTGACCGCAATGCGTTCCGGTTGATGCGGCTGAAGGACAAGCTCGGCGATTGGGCCAACGCTTCCAGTGAGGTCGAGTTCTGCGGCGCACAGGCATGGCGCGTGGGCGAAGAGGGGCGCGGCGTGGCCACCATCATCGGCATGGTGATGATGACCCGCCTGGACTGCATGCTGGGTGCAGCGGCGGAGATGCGCATGGCGCTGGCGCAGGCGCTGCACCACGCACGTCATCGACGTACCTTCGGCAAGCTGCTGATCGAGCACCCGCTGATGACCAACGTGCTGGCTGATCTGGCGCTGGAGTCGGAAGCGGCCACGGTGTTGGCGATGCGGATCGCGCGCGCGGTGGATCGCGCCGGTGTGGATGCCAATGAAGCCGCGATGGCGCGGTTGGGGACGGCGCTGGGCAAGTACTGGCTGTGCAAGCGCGCGCCCGCCTTCGTCAATGAAGCGCAGGAATGCCTGGGCGGTGCGGGCTACGTGGAGGAGTCGATGCTGCCGCGCCTGTACCGGCAGGCACCGTTGAATTCGATCTGGGAGGGCAGCGGCAACATCCAGTGCCTGGATGTGCTGCGTGCGCTGGCGCGCGAACCGGAGGCGATGGCGGCGCTGCGCGGTGAGCTGGCATCGGTGGCTGACCGTGATGGGCGCTATGCAGCGGCATTGCAGCGTTGGGCAGCGGCACCGCCACCGGAGGAAGCGCAGGCGCGGCTGTTCTGCGAGCGCACTGCGCTGCTGCTGCAGGCGGCGCTGCTGCTGCGTGCGCGCAGCCCGATGGCGGAGGCATTCGTGCGTAGCCGGCTGGAAGGGGAGCACGGGCTGGCGTTCGGGACGCTGCCGGCGGGGGTGGAGCTGACGGCGATGCTGGCGCGCGCGCTGCCGTAGGAGGCGGCCAACGGCGGAGCCCCTCGTGGTGGGCGCTGATACTGATGGGTGGGCCGCGCGGGTAGGTCGCGCAGGGGGCGCTGCAAGTACGTCCATGTAAGCTCGGTCGCGCCATCCATGGCGCTTACGCC